>OJKC01002102.1_pt1 | contig 11105 bp, 5 predicted proteins | sample 1596401 | NCBI WGS metagenome assembly OJKC01 (sample SAMEA4350162, study PRJEB24818) | metagenome | biome: human; feature: gut; material: faeces | place: Denmark | collected 2013-09 | reverse complement strand
CGTTTATTTACAAGAGATGTTTTCTGCACCCGGAAGAGCCTGCCGACAATGCGGTCCTCCTGATCGAAAACGAAAATTTTCCTTCTTTATTTTCCGCATTCGGCACAATTCGGGCAGTTTCGGCACCCGCCGGTCGAAAACGGTCGGAAAGATTGCGCAACGGCAAATTGCGCGCCGGCGGGAAGAACCCTCGACCGGCAGGGGTCGGAGCATCCGCTAAATCCGGATTTTCCGCAGCAGGAGAATCAGATCCGCGTCGCCGGGCACACGCCGTTCGACCGCCGACAGGACATATGAGGCATCCTGTCCCCACCCGCCGGACGCTCCGTCGCGGGACGGAAAGTCCCGGCCGAGATCCTGCATCCGGTCGAATGCGGACGTATCGCCCGCCTCCAAACTCAACCGCACCAACAGCGCCCGCAGACCGTAGGCGTCGGCCACGCGCACCGGCACTTGCCGCGTCAGTTCGCTCGGAGCGGGCAGCGGCGTCTCCCCGTCGGATGCGACGCACCGGGCGTCGGCCGCGAGCAGCACCCACAGCACGCCGGCAAGCACACAACCGAAGATCGTCCGAAGTTTCATTTTTCCAACCGAAATTGCGTCAAAGGTAGGCTTTTTCCGCCGAACGGCCAAATTCCGATCCGGCGGCCGGCGGATAATTGCACGATATTTTCTATCTTTGACTGCGTCTTAGATACTCCGCCTCGGCAAAATGCAAATAAATTTGCTTTTGCCCGCGGCTTATTCGTATCTTTGCCATGCGGAATTTCCGTCCGGACAGACGGCGTTCCGGCAGATCGGACCGACCCGATTTCAGTTCGACCGCCCGTCTTTACCGACGAATCGTACAACATCGACTCATTATGGAATACCTCTACCTCCTCGCAGGACTCGTTCTCATACTGGCCGGAGCCAACTACCTCACCGACGGATCGGTGGCGCTGGCCGAACGTTTCCGCGTACCGGGTTTCCTGATCGGACTGACGATCGTAGCCGTCGGCACCTCGACGCCCGAACTGGTCGTGAGCTTCCTTTCGGCCCTCGAAGGAGAGGGCGACATGGCCGTGGGCAACGTCGTGGGATCGAACCTCTTCAACGTCTTCATCATCTTGGGCGTCTGCGCCCTGATCCGCCCGCTGCCGCTCACGCGGCAGAACATCCGGCGCGACCTGCCCGTCGGCGTCGCGGCGTCGCTGGTGCTCTGCGCCGTGCTGGCCGACGAGGTGCTCGACCCGACGCATCCGGCACGCATCGGCCGCATCGAGGGACTCGCGATGCTGCTGCTCTATGTACTGAGCGTCTGGACGGCCGCCCGTGCAGCCCGCAGGGAGCAGCCGGCCGAAGAGACGCCCGCCGCACGGCCGATAGCCGGCTGGCTCATGGCGCTGATGATCGTCGGGGGACTGGCGGCGTTGGTCTTCGGCGGCGAAATCTTCCTCCACAACGCCGTGGCCATCGCCCGCAAGCTGGGCGTCAGCGAGTCGGTGATCGCCATTACGCTCGTGGCGGGCGGCACGTCGCTGCCCGAACTGGCCTCGTCGGTCGTCTCGGTCGTCAAGGGCCGGCCCGACATCGCGCTGGGCAACGTCGTGGGATCGAACATCGCCAACATCCTGCTCATCCTGGGGCTCTGCTCCACCGTCGTCCCGCTCACGCCGGGCGGCATCGACGCCGTGACGCTGGGTGCCGTCGTCCTCAGTTCGCTGCTCCTCTTCGCCGCCGCCTTCACCTTCCGCCGCCGTGCGCTCGACCGTTGGGAAGGGGTGCTCTTCCTCGCTATTTACGGCGCCTACCTCTGGTGGCTGCTGGCCAAATAACCGCCGCGATGACTTCCTCCGACCGCAATCCGCTCAAAGAGCAGGTAGCGCTGCTGCCGCTCGAACCGGGGGTGTACCAATTCCTCGACCGGACGGGTACGGTCATCTACGTCGGCAAGGCCAAGAGTCTGCGCAAGCGCGTCTCCTCCTATTTCATGCAGAACAAGGAGCATCCCCCCAAGGTGCGGGTGCTGGTGCGCCAGATCGCCGAGATCCGCCACATCGTCGTCGACAGCGAAACCGACGCCCTGCTGCTCGAAAATTCGCTCATCAAGGAGCTGCAACCCCGCTACAACATCCTGCTCAAAGACGACAAGACCTACCCGTGGATCGTCGTGCGCCGCGAGAACTTCCCCCGCATCCAGTCCACGCGCCAGTTGCAGCGCGACGGCTCGCAATACTTCGGGCCCTACTCGTCGGTGACGATGCAGCACAGCATCCTGGAATTCATCCGCGAGGTGATCCCGCTGCGCACCTGCTCGCTCAATCTCGCTCCCGAAGCGATCGCGCGCGGCCGGTACACCGTCTGCCTGCAATACCACCTGGGCAACTGCAAGGGGCCGTGCATCGGCGCGCAGAGCGCCGAGGAGTACCGGCAGCTGCTCGACATGGCCGTCTCGGTGCTCAAAGGCGACCTGCGCCCCGTGCGCGCCTACCTCGAAGGGGAGATGCGCCGCGCGGCCGAGGCGTTGCAGTTCGAGACGGCGCAGCGTTACAAATCGCGGCTCGCTGCATTGGAGAACTATTCGGCCCGTTCGGTCATCGTCAGCGCCCGCATCGTCGACGTCGACGTCTTCTCGCTCGTCGAGGACGACGATGCCGCCTACTGCAACTTCCTGCGCATCCGCAACGGTTCGATCACGGCCGTCTCGACCGTGCGGCTCACGCCGGGCGTCGATACCGACCGCGCGCAAATGCTGACGCTGGCCATTCAGCACGTCGTCGAGCAGATCGCCGGCGGCGAACTGGCGCGCGAAGTGATCGTCCCCTTCCTGCCGTCGGCAACGATGCTCTTCGACGGGGTGACCTTCACCGTACCCAGGCGGGGCGAAAAACTCGACCTGCTGGCTTTCTCCGAGCGCAGCGCCCGCATCTACCGCGCCGAGCAGCTCAAAAACATGGAGATCAAGAATCCCGAACGCCATACCGAACGGCTGATGAACGCCATGCAGAAGGAGCTGCGGCTGCCGCGGCAGCCGCGCCACATCGAGTGTTTCGACAACTCGAACCTGCAAGGAACGAACCCCGTCGCCTCGTGCGTGGTCTTCCGCGACGGCCGCCCCTCGCGCAAGGAGTACCGCCATTTCAACATCAAGACCGTCGTCGGAGCCGACGACTTCGCCTCGATGCGCGAGATCGTCTTCCGCCGCTACACGCGCCTCATGGCCGAGGGACAGGAGCTGCCCGACCTGGTGATCGTCGACGGCGGCAAGGGACAGCTCTCGAACGCCTATGCCGTCCTGTGCGAACTGGGACTCGAAAAACAGGTGCCAATCGTGGGACTGGCCAAACGGCTCGAAGAGATCTACTACCCGGGCGATCCGATGCCCTACTACCTCAGCCGCACGGGCGAACCGCTCAAAGTGGTGTGCCATATCCGCGACGAGGCGCACCGCTTCGGCATCACCTTCCACCGCCAGAAACGCAGCAACGACTTTCTCAGAAGCGAACTCAAAGGCATCGCCGGTATCGGCCCCCGCACAGTCGAGACGCTGCTCGGGCATTTCCGCACCGTCGCACGCATCCGCAACGCCTCCGACGAGGAACTCATCGAGCTGATCGGTGCGGCCAGGACGCAACGCCTGCGCAAGCACTTCGCATCCTCCTGACCGTCCGCCGGCAATCCTCCGAGGCCGCACGACATCTCCGCCACTCTCAGCCTGTATGCGGAAAGCACCGCCGAACGCCCCGCTCCGATGCCATTCCGACCGCAGTGCGGCCCCTCCGCATCCCTGCAATGCAGCCGGAACGGCTGCGGAAAAACCGCGACAGCCATTTTTATCGGTTCAGAATTTGCAAATTGAGAATAAATCCCTACATTTGCACACCCGGTTCTTTCACGAAAGAACGGTCATGCCCGGATGGCGGAATCGGTAGACGCGTTGGTCTCAAACACCAATGATAGCAATATCGTGCCGGTTCGACCCCGGCTCCGGGTACAGGACGAATCGCTTAATTCGCTGATAATAGCGAATTAAGCGATTCCTGTTTCGAGGATGTTCTCCACACTTTCCCCACCGCGTCGATTCAGACAGAATTTTGCTTTTCGTGTCCGCACCCTATCCGCAATTTTTCCAAGACGACAAAGGCCGAGACCTGACCCGCGATTTATTTTCGTCCCTCCCCAGCCGCTTACCTCGCGCGGCGGGGTGTAATCTCCACAAGACATGATTTTTCATGTCGGCAGGGAACGACACCCTCCACAGCCGTCATCCGTTAAAATTTTCAACACTCAGCCGCAATGCGCAGATACGGCGTGCACGATGCGATGCGGGAAAAATACGACCGGTGTCCGGACGCCGCCTTGCGATCCGCCCGCAGCCATGCGACGAAACGAGGGAGCCCGCTTCAAAACGGACTCCCTCGTACTTATCGGGCGACTGCCGCTATTTCTTCACGATCGACACATCGTCGATGAAGAAACGCCCCTTGCCGGCCTTCGCCTCGTTCGTCTTACCCATGATCGTGATCGTATCTTCCGGTTTGAGATCGGGAATCTCCACCACGACCTCTTTCCACACCATATCCGTCAACACGGCCGGATCGCCGTCGGCGGCATCGGAATCGGTGATGCGGACATCGGCAGCCACGACTGCATCGTTCACATAGACGTCTACCAGCTTGTTGTCCATCGTGTACCCCGCACCGGTGGTCACCTCGCTCCACGGCGTCGCCTTGAACGTCAGCGTCACGGCGTCGCCCTCTGCGCTCAGCTTCTCTGCGCCCAGCGCGAGGATGCGGAACGCGCCCACGTTGCTGCCGTTGCCGCACTTCGTGTAGCCCGGACAGGGCTGTATGTCGCCCTTGCCGGTGCCCCGATCCCAAATGCGGGTATAGCCGATCCACTTGTAGACTTCGGCGTTGAAATTGGCCGCCGTGTAGTAGTTGCCGTAGGTCGTCACGGCTGCTTTCACGGCCGTATCCCATTGCAGTTTCCAAATACTCGTCTGCGTATTGTCGTTCTTCGTGCGGGCGCACGCAGCCTGATTGAGCCAGTCGCCGCCGCCCACGCAGGCCCGGTCGAACCCTTCGTAGAAGATCTCGCCCGCAGGTGCAGTGCGCGTCTCGGGCGTCGCCGAAATCCACTCCGACCACTTGGCCTCGTCGTTCGCACCGCCGCCGCGCACGCGGAAATAGTAGGTCTTGCCCGGGCGGATCAGATTCTCCTCCGAACCCACCGAACGGTCGCCGCCCTTCATCAGGCCGAGGAAGGTCATGCGCGTAGGATAGTCGTAGGGCCACTTGTCGGAGGTCGATTTGGTCGTCCACGTGTAGGTATACTGCGCCATCAGCTCGGCATCCTCCGAAGGTGCGTCCGCACACTGCACCGTGTAGGTGCGTGCGGCGTTCGTATCGTCCCACGCGAAGGTCAGCGACGAGGTGCTCTTGGCATAGAGCCGTACGTTCGTAGGCGCCGCGGCGAGATTCTTACCCTCCTGTCCGATGCCGATGTAGCGGAACTCGCCGTTGCACGTCACCTTCAAGTCGGCTTCACGCAGGGCGTCCAGATTCTCCGAATAGTCGATCGTGATTTCGCGCGAGCCGTCCGCCTCGGTCGGAACCACCGTCACCCATTCGGGAATATCGGTGATCGTCCACGCTCCCGGAGCCGAAACGATCACATGTACCGTCCCCGCATCGCTGTCGAGCAGCAGCGTATCCTGCGACACCTCGAAAGCGACAGGTAATTCGTCGTCATCGCTGCATCCGACCGTCGTCGCGGCCCACCCGATGCAGAGGGCATATATCAATAGTCTTTTCATCTTTTCACCATTTAATGTGCGTTATCATCCTGTTTTTCAATAGCCCGGGTTCTGCACCAGCTGCGGATTCTTGTTGATCTGGTTCAGCGGAATGGCCAGCCAGTAGCTCTTCGGCGATTCGAACACGCGCACGCGGCCTCCCTGAGCGGCCTGGATCACCTGATAGAAGTCGTCCTGCGTCTTGGCGTCGCGGTTCCACGAACGCGGCTGCTTGTTCATCACCTCGGGCGCCTCCTTCCAGCGGCGCAGATCGTGGAAGCGGCGGCCTTCGAACAGGAACTCGATCGAACGCTCCTGATGCAGCACCTTGCGCAGTTTCTGGCCCGAGGGAATACCGCCCGCGAGCGCCCACGAATCCTCGAAATCGGGCAGGCCGCAACGTCTGCGCACCCGATTGATGTATTCCAGCGACTTGCCGCTCAGCGATCCGTTGTACTCGAAATCGGCCTCGGCGTAACTCAGATAGAGCTCCGCCAGCCGCAGATAGGGATAGGCATAGCGGGTGTAGGTATAGGTGTTCAGCGACTTGTCGTAGTAACTCGTCCGGCTGATCCATTTCTGGCAGACGTATCCCGTGCAGCTCTGATACTCGTCGGTCTCCTTCAACGTGCTGCCGTGCAGCTCGCCGCCGCGCAGTTTGAGCGTGATGGTCGTACCGTCGATCTCGAACGTCCCGCGATCGAAGCCGATGCAGGCGTAGAAGCGGGGTTCGCGGTTGCGGTGCAGCAGCGCCGTGCTGTCGCCCGGCGCGACACGGTAGAGGTCGGCGTCCTTGGTCAGCGGGTCGTCTTCGAGCGGCAGTCCGTTCTTGGTGTAGTACATTTCGACGGCCTCCATCGTCGGCACGCACGTCGTCTTCCAGCCTTTCGACATGTCGCCCGCGATCGAACGCGGTCCGCCGTAACGCTGTATGTTCTGAATGCCCGTTTCCGCGCCTTTGGCCATGATGAACTCCTCGCCGTTCCACAACTGATCGACGAAGGCACCGTGGTAGTTCTTCACGCCCTGTTCGAATTCATCGAGCGTCGAATCGATATTCGTGTAGAGGTAGTAATTCTGCTTGCCGCCGTTCTGGCCGGTCTTCTCCGAGAGCAGGATCGCCGCCTCGGCGGCATCCATCGCCAGCTTCCATTTCTCCCTGTCGTAGGTGGTGTTCATCAGCGGCGTACCGTCGGGATTGTTGAATCCCACGTAATCGGGATTGCCGTTGACCAGCGGCGAGGCGGCGTAGAGCAGCAGGCGTGCCTTGTAGCTGAGCGCCGCCATCTTCGTCGGCATACCCAGTTCGGCCGGCACGACCGTCTCGGGCAGCAGTCCGGCCGCCTTGTCGTAGCAGTCGGCGATGAACTTCACGCAATCGTCGTAGGGCGTGCGGGGTACGAAAATCTCCTCTTCGGGCGCATCGATCGGGATAAATCGTTTCACCAGAATCACCGGCCCGTAGTATTCGAGCAGACACTGGTGGTAGTAGCCGATCAGGAACCACGCCTCACCGGCATAACGGTCGGCGTTCTCGGGCGAGATGACCGGCACTTTATAAACGTTGTCGAGCATGTAGTAGCAGTAACGGATGCCCCGGTAGATGTCGTAGTTGGTACCGCCGCTCACGCTGCTCGGCTCCCAGCGGCCGAAATAGGTGTTGCTCGACGTCTCCTCGTTGTAGAGGAGGCTCTTGCTCGAGAAGTAGTAGGTCGTGCCGCGCGCACCCGTTATGAAATCGTCGGCGGCGAACTGGTCGGGCGACCAGTCGTAGCCGATCAGATTGGGCATGTAGGTCTGCAAGTAGTAGCGGAACTTGTCGGCCTGCTCGGTCGTTTTCCAGATGTCCTCCTCGGTCGCCTTGCCTTCGGGCACGACGTCGAGATAGTCGCACGAGCAGCACAGCAATGAGGTGAATGCGAGTATGCTGATTATCTTTTTCATGATCTGTCGAATGGTTGTAGGGTTAGAAGGTGAATTGGAAACCGAGGTTGCACGTGCGTTGCAGCGGGTAGCTCAGGCCGTTGCCCGATCCCTTTTCGGGATCCCAATACTTGAACGGAGAGAAGGTGAGCAGGTTGGTGCCCGACACGTAGACGCGCATGAACTTGTAGGTATAGCCGATCTCGGCATTTTTCAGACGCAGCATCCGGCCGTTGCGCACGTAGAGCGAGTTGGCCTGCGTGTTGTTGGTATTCCACTCGGGCGACAGACGCGGATAACGGGCGTTGGGATCGGGCGCCTCTTCGCGCCAGTGCTCGTCGGCCATCCACTGCATCAGGCCGCCGCCCGGCGTCGCCTTGGTGCCGAACGGATGGGAGTCGTACATGATGATCGACACCTTGCCCTGTCCCTGGAAGAAGGCCGAGCAGTCGAAGCCCTTGTATTTGAGCGAAAATCCGAATCCGTAGATGATTTCGGGCACGGTCGGGTTGCCGTACCAGCACTTGTCGTTGTCGTCGATCACACGGTCGCCGTTGAGGTCTTTGAACTTGATGTCGCCGGGTTTGAGGGGGAACTCCGTCGCATAGGCGGCCTGCGAGGGCGACGAGGCGATCTCCTCCTCGTCCTGGAACAGTCCTTCGGCGATCAGGCAGTTGATCGAGTTGATCGGATGGCCCACCTTCGAGAGGTAGTCCCATTTGTAGGCGGGTTCGTCCATCTCGACCACCTCGTTGTGCGCGTAGGTGAACGAACCGCGCAGCGAAAGGATCAGATCCTTCGAGAAGGCCTTGTTGTAGTCGATCGAGATGTCGACGCCCCGGTTGTCGACCTTGCCGATATTGGCCCAGGGCGTGATGTTCGACATGCCGAACGACGAGGGAAGCGACGCGCGCTGCATGAAGATGCCCGAACGCTTCTCCTTGAACCAGTCGAAGATGATGTTCAGGCTGTCGAACAGGCCGATCTCCACGCCCACGTCGAGTTTGCGGCTCTCCTCCCACGTAGCGTCGGGATTGCCGTAGACCGACAAGATGGGCCCGTATTTCCGAATATGGTTCGTGCCGATGTAGACGTCGTACCCCTGATCCATATCGACGGTGGTCAGATAGGGGAAGCGGTCGGCATACTCCGACGAGATGACGTCGTTGCCGACCAGACCGTACGAAACGCGGAATTTCAGCAGATTCACCTTATCCTTGATGGCGCGCCAGAAGGGTTCGTTCGAAACGACCCACCCTGCGGCCACCGAGGGGAAGAAGCCGAAGCGCTTGCCCGGCGCGAAGTTCTCCGAGCCGTTGTAGCCGAAATTGGCCTCCACCAGATAGCGCTTGTCGAATCCGTAGGTGACGCGGCCGGCCAGACCCTGCTGGCGATAGGGCAGCACGGCGTACTCCTCCGAGTCGGAGATGTGCATCATGCGCTCCTTCTGGTGGTAGACCAGCGTGGCGCCCACGTCGTGTTTCTCGTTAAAGGTGCGGTTATAGTCCAGCTTCACCTGAAAGGCCAGCTCGCGGTAGCCGTCCTTGCCGCGCGAGGTGCCCAGATAGGTCGTGCCCGTGTTGGCCGATTCGCTCACGTAGCTGTAATTGCCCGCATCGTCGATGCTGTAATCGGTCAGCTTGTACAGGAACGGCGTGAACGAGCGGTAGACGGCCGAATAGACGCGGTTGTAGAAGGTCGCCATTCCCGTCGCGCTCAGGCCCTTGGTGATGAACCCGAGATCCTGATCCACGGTCAGCGCCGAGGTGAAATGGCCGCGGAACTGGTCGCCGTACCCGCGGCACAGCTGGGCATAGGGATTGGTGAACAGACTGCCGTTCCAGGCGTCGGTCACGCCGAAGCGCGTGAAGGTGTCGGACGATTCGCCGGGCAGCGTGGCCGGGAATTCGCTGGGCATGGCCGTCAGCGCATACTTGAAGAGGTCGGAGACGTCCTCGATCGGCGCATGGCGGTAGTGCAGCTGGGTGTTCATTTTCAGCGACACGCGCGTCGTCGGCGTGGCGTCGGCCGAGACGTTGGCCTGGAAGAGGTACTTCTGCGCGTTGATGTTCGTGTCGTATTTCGAAATATCGGGCTTGCGGACGATGCCGTTCTCGTTATAGGCCGTGGCGTTGAGGAAATAGTCGAGCTTCTTGGAACCGCCCGTCATGTTGAAGTTGAAATTCTGGTTGAACGAAGCGTCCTTGAAGAGCATGTCGTACCAGTCGACGTTGGGATAGACATACGGATCGAGCCCCAGCCGCGTACCCATGATCTTCTGGTCGCTGTAACGCGGCGAACGTCCGCGCGTGAGACTGGCCTCGTTGTAGGTCTCCATGAAGGTGACGCCGTCGGCGATTTCGGGCACGCACGTCGGCGCCGACATGCCGACCTCGGCGCGCAGGTTGATGGTCATTTTCTCCGAGTCGCGGCCGTTTTTCGTGGTGATGATCATCACGCCGTTGGCTCCGCGCGAACCGTAGAGGGCCGTGGCCGTGGCGTCCTTGAGCACCGAGAACGACTCGATGGTCTCGGGCGGGATGTTGTTGAGCATCTGGTTGGTGATTTCCACGCCGTCGAGGATCAGCAGCGGCGACTGTCCCGATCCGAAGGTCGAGATTCCGCGGATCCAGAAATTGGCGCCGTCGGCGCCCGGCTCGCCCGATTTCTGCACGGCGATCACGCCGGCGATCTTGCCGCTGAACGAGGTCGAGAGGTTGCTCGACGAGGTTTGCAGGTCGCTCGGCTTGACCGACTGCACGGCGCCCACGAGCGACTCTTTCTTCTGCACGCCGAAGCCGACCACCACCACGTCTTCGAGTTTGTTCGAAGCGTCGGCCAGCGTGATGAGTTTGAAGAGGTGGATGTCCCGGACGGAAATTTTCTTGGTGTCGTAGCCCAGGAACGAAACGGTGACCGTCTTGGCCGAAGCGGGCACGGTCAGTTTGTAGTTGCCGCCGGCGTCGGTGGTCGTGCCGACGTTCGTGCCCTCAACATAGATGTTGGCTCCGACGATGGGCTGGTTGTCGGCCGAGGAGATGACCGTTCCGGCGACGGTCATCTCCCCGTTCGGGGCCGTCGGGGCGGAGACCGGCGAGCGGCGGGAGATGGTGACCAGTTTCCCCCCCCCTTTGACGGTATAGCGCAGCGATTTGTCGAGCACCGTGTCGAGCACGGTCTGAAGCGTCGCGTCCTTGAACGTTGCCGTGACCGGCCTGCTGACGTCGACGTCCTCGTTTTCGAAGAGGATCGAGTAGCCGGTTTGCCGCTCCACCTCTTCCAGCACCGTTTTCAGCGGAACGCTCCGGAAGGCTTTGGTGACGGTTTGCGCGTTGAGGGCGACTGTCAGCAGCAGGCACGGGATCAACGCTGCAATCTTCTTGAATAGGAGATTTACATGCAA
>OJKC01002089.1_pt1 | contig 11145 bp, 7 predicted proteins | sample 1596401 | NCBI WGS metagenome assembly OJKC01 (sample SAMEA4350162, study PRJEB24818) | metagenome | biome: human; feature: gut; material: faeces | place: Denmark | collected 2013-09 | reverse complement strand
GCCTTGAAGATTCCCTTGTAGCCTTCAGCGTCCGTCTTGCCGCCTTCCACGTCTGCATCGGGCTTGAAGCCCAGACAGAGTTCAGCATCCTCTTCATTGCCGATGCAGACATCCACATACTGCATCAAAGGCTTCATGATGGACTGGGCTTTTTCTTTGGTCCAGAGTTTTTTACGGAAATTGAGGTCTACCGACACCGTAACGCCGTGACGTTTGGCAGCCTCGCAAGCCAGGCGGGTCAACTCGGCGGCCTTGTCGGAGATGGCGGGAGTGATACCTGACCAGTGGAACCAGTCTGCACCTTCCATGATGGCATCGAAATCAAAGTCTGCCGCATCTGCCTCGGCAATGGCAGAGTGTGCACGGTCATAGATTACCTTACTGGGACGCATGGAAGCACCGGTCTCAAGATAGTAGATACCTACACGGTCACCACCACGCGCAATGAAATCTGTTTTTACGCCATACTTGCGCAATACGTTGACAGCCGACTGGCCTATTTCATGTTTCGGCAACTTGGTTACAAAATAAGCATCATGTCCGTAGTTGGCACAGCTGACAGCCACGTTGGCCTCGCCGCCGCCATATACCACATCAAAAGAGTCGGACTGCACAAAACGGGTGTTTCCCGGAGTAGACAGCCTCAGCATGATTTCACCTAATGTAACTACTTTCTTTCCCATAATCTTTCTATGTTTTATTTTAATATGAAATTAATTTGTTTCCTTTCAATTTATCATTTCGAGGTATAAACAGAACCTAAACACCTGAAACTATGGAGAGTAAATCAAAATAATATTCGTTCTTCATAGTCTTCGTGTACGGGCACAAAGATACAACAATTTTTGAAATACAAAAAATTATCATATATTTGTATCGAAAATATTAAGATTATAATTGTGTGCGAGCACAAGAAGATGTACGATGGGACGATTTACGATTAGACGATTGAGATTACATTGTAGAATCGTAGCCAAAGCAACATCAATCGTACATCGTAAATCGTTAAATCGTAAATATACAGATGGAAAGAGTCAGAATAAAGGATATCGCCAAGATGGCCGATGTATCCGTGGGAACCGTCGACCGTGTGATTCACGGGCGTAGCGGTGTGTCCGAGTCCAGCCGGAAGCGGGTGGAAGAAATCCTGAAACAACTGGATTACCAGCCCAATATGTATGCCAGTGCACTGGCTTCGAACAAGAAGTACGCATTTGCCTGCCTGCTGCCACTGCACGAGAAAGGTGAATACTGGACAGACGTGGAGACGGGCATACACAACGCCGTAGAGACTTACTCTGACTTCAACGTGGCCGTGCACCTCTCCTACTATGACCCGTATGACTATCATTCATTCGCGGAAGCCTCCGGACAGATTCTGGCACTGGAGCCGGACGGAGTGATGTTTGCCCCCACCGTTCCGCAATACACCAAGCCCTTCACGGATGAGCTGACGCAACATAATATACCTTATATATATATAGACTCCAACATAAAGGAAGAGCCCGCCCTCTCCTTCTACGGGCAGAACTCGCACCAGAGCGGATATTTTGCCGCCCGCATGCTGATGCTGCTTGCCGGAGAAAACGCGCAGGAAATCGTCATCTTCCGCAAGATAAATGAAGGCATCGTGGGGTCGAACCAGCAGGAACGCCGCGAAATAGGTTTCCGCGAATACATGCAGGAGCATCATCCCGCCTGCCGCATCTGGGAACTGGACCTGCATGCCAAGCGCGACAGCGAGGACACACTGATGCTGGACGAGTTCTTCCAAGAGCATCCTACCGTAAAGAACGGAATCACCTTCAACTCCAAAGCATACATCATCGGGGAATACCTGCTGAAGAAGCAGAAAAAAGACTTCAACCTGATGGGCTATGACCTGCTGCAACGCAACGTAGACTGTCTGAAACAAGGAAGCATCTTCTTCCTCATAGCACAGCAGCCCACCCTGCAAGGATTCGACGGCATCAAGGCTTTGTGCGAATACCTGATTCTGAAGAAGGAAATCACAAGGGAAAACTTCATGCCGATTGACTTGCTGACGAAGGAGAATATAGAGTTTTATTACAATAAATAGTTGCATGTACAATGTACCATCTACAATGTACAATTCGGCCATGCGGAAGGGGACTAATACTAATGCAGCGCAACCAAATTGTACATTGTAGATGGTAAATGGAAAATTTCAAAAGATGGAGGCAAAGTACCTGAAAATCAATCCTGCCGACAATGTTGCAGTGGCTATCACAGCACTTCCGGCTGGTGAAAAACTCACGGTGGACGGAAAAGAAATCACCTTGAATGAGGATGTTCCTGCCGGACACAAATTTGCACTGAAAGATTTTGCGGAAGGCGAAAACGTCATTAAATACGGATACCCCATCGGCCACGCCCGGAAAGCGCAGAAGCAGGGGGACTGGATGAATGAAAACAATATCAAGACCAACTTGTCCGGGTTGCTGGAATACACTTACAACCCCGTCAACGTAGACCTCAATACTACAACTCTAAACCTCAATACCGGCGCGCCAAACCTGACCTTTAGAGGGTACAAACGTAAGAACGGCGACGTAGGTGTGCGCAACGAGATATGGATTATTCCGACAGTGGGCTGCGTGAACGGAATCATCAACCAGCTTGCCGAAGGCCTGCGCCGCGAAACGGGCGGAAAGGGCGTGGATGCCATCATGGCTTATCCCCATAACTACGGCTGCTCCCAGTTGGGCGACGACCACGAGAATACAAAGAAAATCCTCCGCGACATGGTGCTGCATCCCAACGCGGGAGCCGTACTCGTGGTAGGCTTGGGGTGCGAGAATAACCAGCCGGATGTGTTCCGCGAGTTCCTGGGAGACTATGACCAGGACCGCGTAAAGTTTATGGTGACTCAGAAGGTGGGCGATGAATACGAAGAAGGCATGGAGCTGCTGCGCGAACTTTATTCCAAAGCCATCCAGGACCAGCGCGAGGATATTCCCTTAAGCGAACTGCGCGTAGGCCTGAAGTGTGGCGGTTCGGACGGTTTCTCCGGTATCACCGCCAATCCGCTACTGGGCATGTTCTCCGACTTCCTCGTAGCACAAGGCGGCACCAGCGTACTGACGGAAGTGCCGGAAATGTTCGGCGCAGAAACCATACTGATGAACCGCTGCCGCACCAAAGAGCTGTTTGAGGACGCGGTGAAGCTGATTAATGACTTCAAGGAATATTTCCTCTCACACGGTGAACCGGTAGGTGAAAACCCGTCTCCGGGAAATAAGGCGGGAGGCATCTCGACATTGGAGGACAAAGCCTTGGGATGCACACAGAAATGCGGCACAAGCTACGTGGAAGGGGTACTTCCGTATGGCGAACGCCTGAAAGTAAAGGGACTGAACCTGCTGTCTGCTCCGGGAAACGACCTTGTAGCCGCCACTGCCCTTGCCTCTTGCGGATGCCACATGGTGCTGTTCACCACAGGACGCGGAACGCCCTTCGGAACCTATGTGCCGACCATGAAGATTTCCACCAACTCCACTTTGGCAAAGAACAAGCCGGGCTGGATAGACTTCAACGCCGGAGTTATCGTCGAGAACGAACCGATGGAGAAAACCTGCGAACGCTTCATCGAGTATATCATCAAAGTAGCAAGCGGTGAATTCGTGAACAACGAAAAGAAAGGCTACAAGGAAATAGCCATCTTCAAGACCGGAGTAACTTTGTAAATTGAAAATTAAGGGCTGATAGATGGAGGGCGGGACAAAACCATTTTGTGCCGCCCTTTGTTTTTGTTACCTTTGCGACGGAATTGATTTCACCACAGATTACACCGATTAACATGGAATTGATTGAAAGATAGAAATCTGTGGTGAAACATTAATCTCAACCAAACAATACAACTATGTCAGCAACAACCGATACAACCCCTAAACCCAAAGGCGGCTGGTGGGCACTCAGCCCGTTGGCGGTATTCCTTTGCCTCTATCTGGTGACTTCGCTCCTGGTGAACGACTTCTATAAAGTCCCCATCACGGTAGCCTTCCTCGCCTCGTCCTGCTATGCCATCGCCATCACGCGCGGCCTGAATCTGGAACAGCGCATCTATCAGTTTTCCGTGGGCGCCAGCAACAAGAACATCATGCTGATGGTATGGATATTCATCCTTGCAGGAGCATTCGCCCAAAGCGCCAAGCAGATGGGCGCCATTGATGCAACCGTAAATCTGACCCTGCATATACTACCGGACAACCTGCTGCTGGCGGGCATCTTCATTGCCGCCTGCTTCATCTCCCTCTCGATAGGAACAAGCGTAGGAACTATCGTCGCACTGACTCCCGTAGCCGTGGGACTGGCGGAAAAGACGGGCATCGACCTGCCCTACATGGTCGCCATCGTGGTGGGAGGCTCGTTCTTCGGAGACAATCTTTCCTTCATATCCGACACCACCATTGCATCGACCAAGACGCAGGACTGCGTGATGAGGGACAAGTTCCGCGTCAACTTCATGATTGTAGTCCCCGCAGCGCTTGTCGTGCTGGGCATCTACATCTTTCAAGGACTGTCCGTCTCCGCCCCGCCCCAAGTGCAGACCATCGAGTGGATAAAGGTAATCCCCTACCTCATCGTGCTGGGCACGGCCGTAGCAGGTGTCAACGTCATGCTGGTACTGCTGCTGGGCATCCTCTCTACTGGAATTATCGGTATCTATACCGGTACCGCCTTCTTCGACTGGTTCGGAGCCATGGGAACGGGCATCACCGGCATGGGCGAGCTCATCATCATCACCCTGCTGGCCGGAGGCATGCTCGAGACCATCCGCTACAACGGCGGCATCGACTTCATCATCTCCCGGCTGACCCGCCACGTCAGCGGCAAGCGGGGAGCCGAATTCAGCATCGCTGCCCTGGTCAGCATCGCCAATCTCTGTACCGCCAACAACACCATTGCCATCATCACCACCGGCCCCATAGCCAAGGACATCGCCCTCCGCTTCCACCTGGACCGCCGGAAAACAGCCAGCATACTGGACACCTTCTCATGCCTCGTGCAAGGAATCATCCCCTACGGAGCGCAAATGCTGATAGCCTCCGGACTTGCCGGCATTTCACCCATCAGCATCATCGGAAACCTGTATTACCCCTTCTGCATGGGAACATGCGCCATACTCGCCATTCTGCTGAGATACCCCAGGAAATACTCGGGAGAAGGATGAGTGACAAGTGATGAGTTATGGGTGACGTTGTGTGAACATTTAAAAAAAAACACCCCTCGTGCCAACAAATAACTCATAACTCATAACTCAAAACTCAAAATCTTTTCTTACCTTTGCACTCGCTATTACGAGATAGTAGCATAATTCAAATCATTAACTAAAAACATTTTAATTAAATGGCAACAAAAATCAGATTGCAAAGACATGGACGTAAAAGCTACGCTTTCTACTCTATCGTTATTGCAGACGTAAGAGCACCACGTGATGGTAAATTTATTGAGAAGATTGGTACTTACAATCCTAACACCAATCCTGCCACAGTAGATTTGAAGTTCGACCGCGCACTTGACTGGGTGTTGAAGGGTGCACAACCTACTGACACAGTTCGTAACATCCTCTCTCGCGAAGGTGTTTACATGAAGAAACACTTGCTGGGCGGTGTAGCTAAAGGCGCATTCGGCGAAGCTGAAGCTGATGCTAAGTTCGAAGCCTGGAAGAACAACAAACAAAGCGGTTTGGCTGCTCTGAAGGCTAAGGAAGACGAAGCTAAGAAAGCTGAAGCAAAAGCACGTCTGGAAGCTGAAAAGAAGATAAACGAAGAAAAAGCAAAAGCACTGGCTGAAAAGAAAGCTGCTGAAGCTGCTGCAAAAGCCGCTGCCGAAGCACCGGCCGAAGAGGCTCCTGCCGAAGAAGCCCCTGCTGCTGAAGAAGCTGCTGCCGAATAATAGTAAGCACAGCGTTATCGCTAAAAATGGGATTAAAACTATAAAAATCCTCTCCGGTTCATATCGGAGGGGATTTTTTATTATTATATTTGCAGCTATAATCATTCATTAAAAAAACAAGCAATGAAAAAGTTTACTTATCTGCTCGCTGTAGCCGCTGTATTTACAGCTTGTAACAGTGGAAACAACGGTTACACCGTAACCGGAACTGTAGAGGGTGCAGCCGACGGCGACACCGTATATCTGGAAACCGTGGGAGGACGCCAATTCGTAAAATTGGACTCTGCTGTCATCAAAGATGGAACATTTACCTTCAAGGGTACACAAGATACTGCTGTCAACCGCTACATCTCCTACAAAGCCGAAGGAAAAGACGGCGCAGCCATCGACTTCTTCCTGGAAAACGGCAAGATTAAAATCAACTTGTCGCAGGAAAACAACTCTGCCACCGGTACTGCCAACAATGATGCCTACCAGGAAATCAGAGCCCAAATCAACGGTCTGAACAAACAAATGATGAGCATCTACGAATCCATGTCGGACACCACACTGACCGACGAACAACGCGAGGCTAAAGGCAAAGAGATGGAAAATCTGGAAAACAGCATGATATCCGCCATCAAAGCCGGCATCAACAAGAACATCACCAACCCGGTGGGTGTACTCCTGCTGAAGCAGAACTACTACTACATGGATGTAGCAGACCTCGACCCGCTGATGCCCCAAATCCCTGCAGCTTACGACAACGACGAAGCCATCGTCAAGATAAAGAACAACGTTGAAAAGATGAAAGCCACTGCCGTAGGCCAGAAGTTTACAGACTTCGAGATGCAGACGCCGGAAGGAAAAACGGTAAAACTGTCCGACTACGTAGGCAAGGGCAAAGTTGTCCTTGTTGACTTCTGGGCAAGCTGGTGCGGCCCCTGCCGTCGCGAGATGCCCAACCTGGTGGAAGCTTACGCCAAATATAAGAACAAGAACTTCGAGATTGTAGGCGTATCTCTGGACCAGAGTGCTGACGCATGGAAAGAAGCCATCAAGAAGCTGAACATCACGTGGCCGCAAATGTCCGACCTGAAATACTGGAACTGCGAAGGCGCACAGCTTTATGCCGTAAGCAGCATCCCCCACACTGTGTTGATTGACGGTGAAGGAACTATCCTTGCACGCGGACTGCACGGTGACGAGCTTCAGGAAAAGATAGCCGAAGCTGTCAAATAATAAACCGGACACACCGGAGACTAAAAGAGGAGTGCCACACTTCGTCAATCGAAATGCCACACTTCACGAGGCCCAATCAATGGCATTTGCCTCTGTGAAGTGTGGCATTTCCCTTGCTGAAGTGTGGCATTCGGAATGATGGAATGCGGCGTTTTTCAAGAGAAGATACGCGCAGCCATTTCCATCCCCAACCTTACGGTTTCCCACTGTTTCTCCTCATCGGCCTCCGAAGGCGAAAGAAGCGCATTGGCATCCGGCAGACATAAAGTGAAACGTTTCAAAGGAATATAGTTCAATACACTTTCGGTTTTTGCCTGCAATTCATCCAACTCGTCCTCCTGAGGATAATGGGACAGCACGAAACCGAACACCGCTTCCTTCTCGTGTATGAACCAGAGCAGACGGTTACGGTCGCACGCGCCACAGTCGTAATTCAGGAAATAAGCATCGGCCCCATGCAGTTGCACCAGCATGTCCGTCGGTGCATGGAATGCAACATACATCCCTGCAGGACGCTCACGCAAAACCCGGTTGTTGAGCCGGATGGTATCTTCCATTATCACCGAATGTACCCCGTCGAACTGGACGTAGCGGCAGCCTGCATCATAAAGTTTGGTAAGCAAAAATTTGTAGCAGGAAGCAATATCATCCGTCAAAAGCCGGATGTCGGAGTAAACGGTTTCTATCTGAGTCCGCTCCACACGTTGAATAATCTGGGTCATAACCTCTGCCGGCGAAGGGATATGCTGTTTTTTCATCACCCCTCCGTCCACAATGGAATCAAGAAATGCGAATTCTTCCAGAATAGGATGCCGTAGCAAACTGAGCCGTCCTGTAATCTCCAAAGGAGAGCCTTCGGAGAAAGGCCGGCCGTCTTTGGAACAAATACCCTCCCAGCTTTCCAAAAAATCGCGACTTCGGAAACCACCATCGGAAACAACCTTCATGCCTCCCAGCTCCAGCCGTTCCACCAGACTGCGCACTTCCGCATCTTCAACAGCCTGCAATATCTGCCGGCTCACCTGCCCGTTCTGATATTGCTCGCGGACATCCTTCAATGCACGAGGTACACAAAAAGCCCCAGCTATATCAATTTTAAACGGAGGAAATACATTTGCCATGTTCATCCTTTCTTTGATTATTATAATAATGATACTTTTGCCCCAATACCATGAGCAGCAAAGCAATACAATCGAATGGCAACAAGAAGTATTATCAAGGACTAAAAACCTTAAATAAACCAATTCGTTGCAAATATAACTAAAAAAATCGAAGATTCACAATCTGCCCAAAAGATTTATCTTCATTTGACACTTCGAAATCAGATGATGTTTATGTATGCAATAATAGTCAGTAATGAATAACTTTAAAAGTTATTTTTCATTAGAAGTTTTCCACTTTAAACAATTACATCATTAACAATCAATAGATTAACACTTTTTAAACCACAAAAAGTTTTCCAAAAAGCAAAACCTATCAATAACTATAATATCTTTGTTTCCGCAATTAAACTAAAAAAGACAGTCACATTTAAGCATAAAAGGTTATGATACAGACAGTACTCAAGCGCGACGGGCGCGTCGTCGGATTCAACGAAGAAAAAATAGCAACGGCCATCCGCAAAGCCATGTTGCATACAGACAAGGGGGAAGACCTGCAACTGATACACCAGATTACGGACCGCATCTCTTTCAAGGGAGATTCGCAGATGACGGTGGAAGCCATCCAGGATTTGGTGGAAGTGGAGCTGATGAAGAGCAGCCGCAAGGACGTTGCCCAGAAATACATCGCTTACCGCAACCAGCGAAGCATTGCCCGCAAAGCAAACAACGCAGGACTGGTGGCCCGCACCTATGACAAATACATTGTCTGGACAGATTCGGTCAAAGCGCTCACCGCACAAGACGAACTGAATATATTGAAAAAGAAATATGACGAGAGCCTGACTACCATCCAAGAGAAAGACGACTCCCTTTCCGCCAAACAGTACATTATTATCGGACTCTGCGTATTGGCAGCCATCTTAGCGGCAGCATTAGTAATAGGAGCAATCGTATTATTGCGTTTTATCATGCTGACGCGCAAGCAAAAAAAGGCGATTGCCATTGCCAATGAGCACAATGAACTGAAAACTAAGTTTATCCAGAATATCTCCTCACAAATGGAGCCGACACTGAATACTCTAGATACTACCTTACCGGGCGTCCGTGCACTGAAAGGCTTTGCTGAGCACATTCAAGAGTTGTCCGATTTAGAAAGCACGCTCTCTGAAGCATACGAAATGCGTGAAATCAATATCAACACTTTCTGTGAAAGTGTTATGGATAAGATAAAAAGCGGTCTGAAGCCAGACATAGCCACTGCCGTGAATGCTCCGAAACTCAGTGTCAAGACCAATCCGGAGCAACTTGAACGTATTCTTCTCCATTTGCTGAATAATGCAGCCGAGTTTACCCCTGAAGGTGGTAAAATCTGGTTAGACTTTAAAAAGCGCGGAGCACACACCCACCAATTCATTGTCAGTGATACAGGAAGTGGTATTGCCGAGGAGGAACAAGCAGACTTGTTCAAACCTTTCACTAAAGTGAAAGACCTTACAGAAGGGGATGGTTTAGGATTGCCCATTTGCTCTCTGATTGCCACAAAAATGAATGGTAGCCTGACATTGGACAGTAGCTATACCAAGGGCTGCCGCTTCGTGCTGGAGTTACATACCTGACAAAAAAACATACTTTAATTCAATACCCCCCTATTTATGAACTCAAGTTCATAAATAGGGGGGTACTTATTTTACAGACTGACATTACATTGTTTTATCATTAGAAACGGGTACTTTTGCAGGCTGCAACAACAAATGATAAATCAATGAAATCCAACACCTTAGCCATACTAATACTCGCATATTGCATATTAGTGGCTTGTACTCGTACCAGTCCGAACGCCCAACTTGTACAAGCCGATTCTCTCATGCAAAAGTTTCCGGACAGCGCTTTACGTTTTTTACAAAAAATTCGACCGGAAGAACTTAACTCATTAGAAGATCGAGCATATCATGCACTACTGTTGACAGAAGTCAAAGACAAGAATTTCATACAGCAAACGGAAGACTCACAGATACGTATTGCAGTACAATACTATGACTCCATTAAAGATATACCTATGCAGGCAAAATCATATTATTATTGGGGATGTATTCGAAGAGATCAAAACAATCATCCGGAAGCTTTAAAGAAATTTTTCACAGCCATTACTCATGCCCAAAGCATTTCTGACAATAAATTAGCTGGATACATATACAACAATATTGCTAATTTATATTTATTACAAAGATTGAACGAACAAGCCGATTCAATCTATCAAATTACAGAAAGATTAGCCATTCAAGAAAAAGATTCGAATCTTTTGGCAGATGTTTTATCACAACGAGGCATGATTGACATTAACAGAGGGAAAGAATACTATAGTGAAGCAGAACAAAAGATACTCCTTGCATTCAAAATATCACGCCACATTGCTCAAAGAAACTTGATGGCCAAAACAGCTTATTCATTAAGTCTGCTATATGGGCGCATGAATATGGGAAAAGAAGCCGTAGAATTTGCTAAATTGAGTCTTAACAACCAAGATAATGTAAAAATGTTGTATAGGGGATATTTACTTCTGGGAGATGCCTATTACAAAACTGTTCAATATGATTCCGCCTTAATTTATCTCAATAAAGCACTATACAGCAGAGACCACTCCACTAAAGCAGGCATTTATATGCGTTTGGCCGATATTGCCCAAAAGCAAGGAAAATTAGAACAAGCACTCGAAATGGAAAGAAAATATTCCGCCTACCTGGACAGTGCTCAACAAAAGCAACAAGGTGCTGCAATCGTCACAACTGAGAAAAATATATTAATACAGCGCAAACAGTCGGAGTTCAAAACAAACTTAGGACAACTTTATTATTATATAACCACAGGAACAGCGTTTTTTCTTGCATTATTTCTTGTATTATTA
>OJKC01002087.1_pt1 | contig 11150 bp, 11 predicted proteins | sample 1596401 | NCBI WGS metagenome assembly OJKC01 (sample SAMEA4350162, study PRJEB24818) | metagenome | biome: human; feature: gut; material: faeces | place: Denmark | collected 2013-09 | reverse complement strand
CACTTTGACTCTTACCCATGCAGAGAGGCGATATCACTCTTGAAGTGCGCTGTAACGATCGACAAGAACAGAAAACCAGTTGAGATATTTCGCAATGCGATTATCGCGGCCATTCCCGAGCTTTCTGATGCGGTTGATAATCTTGATAACGGACGGGTTGATGGAATTTTGCATAGTATTTTTGAATATCCAGATACAATGTATAATTCAGCGAATTATCATTTATCGAAAATTTTTGCAATTCAAACAGATGAAATAGATGATAATTCAATCATTAAAAAGAGAATAGTTTCTTATGCGGATGCATTTGCTGGTCACTTCGCAAAGCGGTGGGTAACAATAAACGCAGAGACAATGACATATTGTGAGATTAGGCTGCTGGTCCGAACTGCCTGCTATTTGGAAAGAAAGAAACAACTGGAATCTAAATTATCTGAATAATGTTTTTAATATAATTATTTTTGAAAAAATAATTTGAGGTGATACCATGCCCCTGCTTTTCATCCGCATCGACATCACAAAAATGCCCGTGGATGCCATCGTCAACGCGGCAAACGAGAGCCTGCTCGGCGGAGGCGGCGTGGACGGCTGCATCCACCGGGCTGCCGGGCCGGAGCTGCTGGCTGAATGCCGGCGACTCGGCGGGTGCAGGACCGGCGAGGCCAAGCTCACGCGAGGATACCGCCTGCCCTGCAAATATATCATTCACACCGTCGGCCCGGTGTGGCACGGCGGCGATCACGGTGAACAGGAGCAGCTCGTTTCCTGCTACCGGACGAGCCTTGTGCTGGCAAGGAAGCACCATTGTCAGACGGTGGCGTTCCCGCTGATCTCCTCCGGCGTTTACGGGTACCCGAAGGAACAGGCGCTGCGCACGGCGATGGACGCCATCGGCGCGTTTTTGCTGGAGCACGACATGACGGTCTATCTCGTCATTTTCGACCGCAGTGCCTACCAGATCAGCAGCCGGCTGTTCGCGGACATTGCTGCGTACATCGACGACCACTATGTAGACGCGCATACGGATTTTATCCGCTCGCGTCCGTACTCGGATTCGATCACCGACGAAGACGTAAGGCCCACCTGCAGAGCTCCAAGCGCGGCGTTCCCGTCCGTCCCCCGGCCCCTCCGCAGTCTGAACGACAGGCTGAGGCATCTGGACGCCGGATTTTCCGAAACGCTGCTGGCGCACATCGACCGCAGCGGCAAAAAGGATTCCGAGATCTACAAGCGGGCCAACGTCGACCGCAAGCTGTTCTCCAAGATCCGCAGCAACCCGGACTACCGTCCATCCAAGCCCACGGCCCTCGCCTTTGCCATCGCGCTGGAGCTGGATCTGACGGAGACACGCGATCTCATAGCCCGCGCGGGCTATGCCCTCAGCCGCAGCAGCAAGTTCGACGTGATCATCGAGTATTTCATCAGCCAGCGGAACTACAACATTTACGAGATCAACGAGGCGCTGTTCGCCTTTGACCAGAGCTTATTGGGGGCGTGATTCGCAGACACCTCCGAATTCGCGCCTGTAGGGGCCGATGCCTACATCGGCCCGTTAGGAAGTTGCGAATTCGCCGAAGATTACCGTTAAAATGGTGCAATCTGCCGGGCCGATGCGATGCCCGCAGGCTAGTTTCGAGGCGCAACCGCGCATCGCGCGGCTCTTAGCGCCGAAGATGGGCATCGGCCCCTACATTCAAAAAACAGGTTCTTGCGGGTTTATGATAGATTTCCGGAAAATGCTGCATTCTGTGCGGGCGGACAGAGTCGTCCGCCCCTACGCAGGACTTGGAAATCATGCAGAAAAAATCGAAGCTTAAAATATGTCGCTTTCCAAGCGACCAAATCCTCCTTTGTGTTCGGTATAATCAGGACACAAACAAACACAGGAGGGTTTTTATTATGACAGAACTGGTTTTTATTCTCGATCGCAGCGGCTCTATGGCGGGGCTGGAAGCGGACACCATTGGGGGGTTCAACTCCATGATCGCCAAGCAGAAGAAGGAAGCGGGCGAGGCGCTTGTCTCCACGGTCCTGTTTGACCGCGACAGCACCGTCATTCACGACCGACTGCCGCTGGAGAAGGTGCCGCCCATGACGGAGAAGGACTATTTCGCACGCGGCTGCACAGCGCTGCTCGACGCGGTAGGCGAAGCCATCCATCATATCGGCAATGTCCACAAGTACGCCCGGCGGGAGGATGTGCCGGAAAAGACGCTGTTCATCATCACCACCGACGGCTATGAAAACGCCAGCCGCCGCTACAGCTACGAGACGGTGCAGCGGATGATCGAGCGGCAGAAGACAAAATACGGCTGGGAGTTTCTGTTCCTCGGCGCAAACATCGACGCGGCAAAGGAAGCGGCGCGCTTCGGCATCAGCGCGGAACGTGCGGTGGATTACAAATGCGACGAGGTGGGCACGGCGCTCAACTATGACGTGATCAGTGAAGCGATCTGCACCGTCCGCGCGTCCAGACCGCTCAGCCCCGGATGGAAGGCGCGAATCGACGCGGATGTAAAAAAACGTGGGAGGTAATCAAATGTGTACGGCGCAATTCTGGGCGATATCATCGGCAGCCCCTATGAATTCGACTTCAACAATTACAAGTCGAAGGACTTTCCGCTCTTTTGCCAGCGTTCTGAATTTACCGACGATACGGTCATGACGCTGGCTGTGGCAAAGGCGCTGCTGGACACGCGCGGGCAGGAGGACGCAGCCATCAAAGCAGCGCTTGTGCACCAGATGCAGCAGCTGGGCCGCGCCTATCCGGACAAGGGCTATGGCGCGCACTTCAACGGCTGGCTGTATGAGGATGCTCCGCGGCCCTACAACAGCTATGGAAACGGCAGCGCCATGCGGGTTTCCGCTGCGGCGGAGCTGGCGAAGAATCTGGAGCAGGCGCTGCATCTGGCGCAGCTCACAGCAGAGGTCACGCACAATCACCCCGAAGGGATCAAGGGCGCGCAGGCGACCGCCGCGGCAATGTTCCTCGCCCGCACCGGCAGCAGCAAGGCGGATATCCGGACGTATGTGGAACGCGAGTTCGGCTACGACCTCAGCCGCAGCTGCGATGAAATTCGCCCTGACTACCATCATGTGGAGAGCTGTCAGGAGACAGTCCCGCAGGCGATCACCGCGTTTCTGGAAAGCTCAGATTTTGAAGACGCGCTGCGCACTGCGGTGTCCCTCGGCGGAGACAGCGACACGCTGGCCGCCATCACCGACAGCATCGCCGAGGCGTTCTATGGTGTGCCGGAGAACTTAAAAGCAGAGTGCCGCAGACGGCTGACGCCGGAATTGGAAGCGCTTTTGCTGGCATGGGAAGCACGGGCAGCCTGACCATGCCCTATCCAGCCGCTTGTGAACGCTTTATGAATTTTGCAAAAACCCCTTGCAAACGAGGAAAAGTGTGCTAGAATACAGTTAGCACTCAGATGGAATGAGTGCTAATCTGCAAAGGACGTGACATTTACTATGGCAAAGAAACAGTTCAAGGCGGAATCCAAGCGTCTGCTGGATCTCATGATAAACTCCATTTACACGCATCAGGAAATTTTCCTGCGTGAAATCATTTCCAACGCCTCCGACGCCATCGACAAGCTGGCCTATCAGGCGCTGACCGACGAGAAAGTCGGCCTCAGCCGCAGCGATTTTGCGATCGAACTCAAGCCCGACGAGGCTGCGCGCACGCTGACCGTCAGCGACAACGGCATCGGTATGGACAAGGACGAAATGGAAAACAACCTCGGCACGATCTGCCGCTCCGGCAGTCTGCAGTTCAAGCAGGCGCTCGACAAGGAGAAGGCCGCCGACACCGACATCATCGGCCAGTTCGGCGTGGGCTTCTATTCGGCATTCATGGTCGCGGACAAGGTGACCGTCATTTCGAAGAAATACGGCTCCGACGAGGCCTGGAAATGGGAATCCGAGGGCGCGGACGGCTACACCATGACCCCGTGTGAGCGCGCGAACGCCGGCACCGACGTCATCATGCAGCTCAAGGCCGACACCGACGACGAAAAATATTCCCGCTTCCTCAAGACCTGGGAGCTGCAGCAGCTCGTGCGCAAATACTCCGACTACATCCGCTACCCCATCCGCATGGAGGTCGAAAAGAGCCGCATGAAGGAGGGCACGGAGAAGGACGAGAAGCCCGAGTACGAGACCTACACCGAGGTCGAGACGCTCAACTCCATGGTTCCCATCTGGAACAAGAACAAGAAGGACGTCACCGACGAGGAATACAACAATTTCTATAAGGAGAAGTTCTTCGACTTCGAAGACCCGCTGGCCGTCATCCACGCGAATGTCGAGGGCGCGGTCACGTATAAGGCCCTGCTCTATATCCCGGCCAAGGCGCCGTATGATTTCTACACCAAGGACTTCAAGAAGGGCCTGCAGCTGTACTCCTCCGGCGTGATGATCATGGAAAACTGCGCCGATCTGCTGCCCGACTGCTTCCGCTTCGTGCGCGGCGTGGTCGACTCGCAGGATCTGAGCCTGAACATCTCCCGGGAAATGCTGCAGCATGACCGGCAGCTGAAGTTCATCGCGGGGAATCTCGAAAAGAAGATCAAGGCTGAGCTGCAGAAGCTGCTGGACAACGACCGCGAGAAATATGAGAAGTTCTTCGCCGCCTTCGGCCCGCAGATCAAATACGGCGTGCTGGCCGACTACGGCGCGAAAAAAGAGGCGCTGCAGGATCTGCTGCTCTACTGGTCGAGCAAGGAAGGCAAGCTTGTCTCCCTCAAGGAATACGCCGCCGCCATGCCGGAGGATCAGAAGTATATCTACTATGCCAACGGCGAGAGCCGCGAGCGCCTCGGCCAGCTGCCGCAGATGGAAAAGCTGCAGCAGAAGGGCTATGACGTGCTGTTCATGACCGACGAGGTCGACGGCTTCGTGCCGCAGACGCTGGGCAAGTATCAGGAGAAAGAGCTCAAGTCCATCACGGCGGGCGATCTCGGTCTCGAGACCGAGGAGGAAAAGAAGGCCGCCGAGGAAAAGAGTGAAAAGTCGAAGCAGACGCTGGACTTCGTCAAAAAGACGCTCGGCGACAAGGTCAGGGACGTGCGGCTGAGCGACAATCTGGGCAGTCACCCCGTGAGCGTCGTCCCGGCGGAGGGTATGACGTTTGAGATGGAGAAGTATTTCAAGCGCGTGGACCCGAACTCGGGCATGAAGGCTGACCGTATCCTCGAATTCAACGCCGACCACCCGATCTTCGCCAAGCTGCAGATCGCCGTCGCGCAGGATGAGAAGAAGGCCGAGGATCTTGTGAAGATCCTCTACACGCAGGCGCTGCTGATGGCCGATCTGCCGGTCGAAAACGCCGGCGAATATACCGATCTCGTCTGCAGCCTGATCGGCTGACTTTTCAATGGCAGCCGCCGGAGGCACAGCCTCCGGCGGTTTTGTTCGTTCTCACCAAAAAGACATCTGTTTTTCTGCCGCGCGCATAAATTTTGTCCAAATCGGAGATTCTGAAAAAGTTTGCAGTTGACGGAACGGGCCCTTTGTGCGAAAATAGCGTTAAAATCCCATCCCTCTGCAGGGTATTTGCAGAAAGGAGCCCCCTTATGAACCCCATCGTTGTGAAATTCGGCGGCAGCTCGCTGGCGACCGCCGGTCAGTTTGAAAAGGTCGCGGCCATCATCCGTGAAAATCCCGGCCGCCGCTACGTCGTCGCCTCCGCGCCCGGCAAGCGCTTTTCCGGCGATACGAAGGTCACGGACCTGCTCTACCGCTGCTATGACGCCGCCTGCGCCGGGCAGGATTTTGCCCCCGTGCTCGATGAGATCCGGCAGCGCTTTGCCGATATCATCTCCGAGCTGCAGCTGCAGGTCGATCTCGCGCCGGACTTTGCCGCCATCGAAGCACACCTGCGCACTTCACCGCAGCGCGACTATATGGCCAGCCGCGGCGAATATCTGAACTCCAGATTGCTGGCGGCCTATCTCGGCTTTGCCTTTGTCGACGCGGCGCAGATGGTCCTGTTCCGCGCAGACGGCTCCTTTGACGCCGAGGCCACGAACACAGCCATCGGCCACGCCCTCGTCAGCATCGACCGCGCCGTCATCCCCGGCTTCTACGGCGCAATGCCCGACGGCACCATCCATACCTTCTCCCGCGGTGGCTCCGACGTGACGGGCTCGATCGTGGCCCGCGCGGTGGGCGCAGAGCTGTATGAGAACTGGACGGACGTGTCCGGCGTGCTGGCGGCCGACCCGCGCATCATCGAGCATCCGCACGTTGTCGACTATATCACCTACCGCGAGCTGCGCGAGCTTTCCTATATGGGCGCGTCGGTCCTGCACGAGGACGCGGTCTTCCCTGTCCGCCGCGCGAATATCCCCATCAACATCCGCAATACCAACCGGCCGCAGGATCCCGGCACCTTCATCGTCCCGACGCTCCCGGCCAACGCGCACAAGCGCAAGGTCACCGGCATCGCCGGGCACAAGGGCTTCAGCAGCGTGTACGTAGAAAAATCCATGATGAACGGCGAGATCGGCTTCGTGGCCCATCTGCTGCAGATCTTCGCTGACCACGGCATCTCGTTCGAGCACTGCCCGTCGGGCATCGACACGGTCTCCATCATCGTCTCGACCGAGGCGCTGGCCCCGGCGCGCGAGGAGATCCTCCGCCGGATCCAGGACGAGCTGCAGCCCGACCACGTCAGCGTCGAAGACGGACTCGCCCTCATCGCCGTCGTCGGCCAGGGCATGATCTACGCCAAAGGCACCGCCGCGCGCATCTTCCGCGTGATCGCCGACGCGAACATCAACATCCGCATGATCGACCAGGGCTCCTGCGAGCTGAACATCATCATCGCCGTCAAAGAAACCGACTACGAACTCGCCATCCGCAGCCTCTACCACGCCGTAGAACGGGTCATGTAAAACAAAAACGCCGCGCTGCATCGCAGCGCGGCGTTTATATATGTGCTGAGATCACAAGGTCATGTTCTGCCGAGGCGTAAGGGTGTTTTTGGAGGCAGGGGGGAGGCCTTAGCAGCCCACTTGTTTTTCGCCTATGCAAACTGGGGGAATTGTGGTACAATAGGGAAAACTATAAGAATCACGAGGGGTTAGTATGATCACGATTTCCAATCTTGCCATGCAGTTTGGCGGGTCGGTGCTGTTCAAGCAGGTCGATCTGCAGTTCGTGCCGGGCAACTGCTACGGTATCATCGGCGCCAACGGCGCGGGCAAGTCGACGTTTCTGAAGATCCTGTCCGGCGAGCTCGAGGCGACGTCCGGCCAGATATCCATCAAGCCCGGCGCGCGGATGTCCGTTCTGAAGCAGGACCAGAACCAGTATGACGCCTATACCATTCTCGACACCGTCATCATGGGCAACCAGCATCTGTATGACGTGATGAAGGAGAAGGATGCGCTCTACGAAAAGCCCGACTTTTCCGAGGAGGACGGCATGCGCGCGAGCGAGCTGGAGGCCGAGTTTGCCGACATGGACGGCTGGGAAGCGGAATCCGATGCGTCGAAGCTGCTGCAGGGTCTCGGCATCCCGGTCGAGCTCCACTATGACCTCATGGGCAATACTGACCCGCGGCTGAAGGTCAAGGTGCTGCTCGCGCAGGCGCTGTTCGGCAAGCCCGACATCGTCATGCTCGACGAGCCGACCAACAACCTCGACATCGAGGCCATCAACTGGCTCGAGGATTTCATCCTCGACTATGAGGACACCGGCCTCGTCATCGTCGTCAGCCATGACCGCCACTTCCTCAATACCGTCTGCACGCACATCGTCGATATCGACTACGGCAAGATCAAGATGTACGTCGGCAACTACGACTTCTGGTACGAATCCTCCCAGCTCATCCAGCAGCTCATCCGCAACAAGAACAAGCGCGCGGAGGAGAAGATCGCCGAGCTGCAGACCTTCATCGCCCGCTTCGCCGCCAACAAGGCCAAGAGCAAGCAGGCGACCTCCCGCCGCCGGTTACTCGACAAGATGAGCGTCGAGGAGATGCCGGCCTCCTCCCGCCGGTATCCGTTCGTGGGCTTTGAGCGCGAGCGCGAGGTCGGCAAGGATATTCTGTTTGTGACCGATGTGTCGAAGACCATCGACGGCGTGAAGCTGCTGGACAAGGTCTCGTTCATCGTGAACAAAAACGACAAGATCGCCTTCGTCGGCGAAAACGAGCTGGCGCAGACGACGCTTTTCAAAATTCTCATGGGTGAGCTCGAGCCGGACGAGGGCAGCGTCAAATGGGGCCAGACCGTCACGACCAGCTATCTGCCGAAGGACAATACGGAGTATTTCGAGGGCTGCACCGACTCGCTCGTCGACTGGATCCGCCAGTTCTCGAGCAAGAAGGACGACGTGTATCTGCGCGGCTTCCTCGGCCGGATGCTGTTTTCGGGCGAAGAGGTCTTCAAGCCCGTGAACGTCCTGTCCGGCGGCGAGAAGGTGCGGTGCATGCTGTCGCGCATGATGCTCTCGGGCGCGAACGTGCTGCTGCTCGACCAGCCGACGAACCATCTGGACATGGAGGCCATCCAGGCCGTCAACAAGGGCCTGTGCGCCTTCCCGGGCAATATCCTGCTCGCCTCGCACGACCATGAGCTGCTGCAGACCACCTGCAACCGCGTCATCGAGTTCCAGCCCGACGGCACCATCATCGACCGTCTGAGCTCCTACGACGACTACGTCGCCTGGAAGCTGGCGAAGGAAGGCAACTGAGACTGTTCCGGAAAGGAGCCTTTATGGAAATTTCCTATCAGGATATCAATCGTAAGACCATTGACCGCTGGGTGGACGACGGCTGGGAGTGGGGCAAGCCCATCTCCCGCGAGGTCTATGCAGCGGCAAAGAACGGGCAGTGGGACGTGAAGCTCACGCCGGTAAAGTTCGTCCCGCACGACTGGTTCGGGGACCTGAAGGACAGACGTGTGCTGGGTCTGGCCGCCGGCGGCGGGCAGCAGATGCCCATCTTTGCCGCGCTGGGCGCCAAATGCACCGTGCTCGACTACTCGGAAAAGCAGCTGGAGTCGGAGCGCATGGTCGCGCAGCGCGAGGGCTATGACATCACCATCGTCTGCGCGGATATGACCAAGCGCCTGCCGTTCGACGACAACAGCTTCGATCTCATCTTCCATCCCGTCTCCAACTGCTATGTCTACGCGGTGCTGCCGATCTGGCGCGAATGCGCGCGGGTCCTGAAGCCCGGCGGGCGGCTGCTGGCGGGGCTGGACAACGGCTTCAACTACGCGTTCGACGAGGACGAGACGAAGATCATCAACACCCTGCCCTTTAATCCACTCGAGGACGAGGGCCAGATGCGCCAGCTGCAGAAGGACGACAGCGGCATCCAGTTCTCCCACACCGCGCACGAACAGCTGACCGGCCAGCTCAAAGCCGGGCTGCAGCTGCTCGACCTCTATGAGGACACCAACGGCTACGGCAATCTGCACGCGCACAACATCCCCACCTACTGGGCCACGCTCGCCCGGAAGGCGTAAAACAGAGAAAACAGGCCGCCCGGTTATGCCGGGCGGCCGATTGCGTTATTCCGGGTTCTGTTCCAGATAGGTTTCGAGGATCGATGCCGCGCAGAAGACCATCTCCGGGCAGGGGCGCTTTTTGTAGTAGCTCTCCGTGCGCGGTTCGGGCGGCTGGGGCTTGAAGTCGGGGTCGAGGCCGAGCAGCTGGCGGCAGATCAGCGAGCCGTTCTGCGCCTCAAATTCCCCCGCGAGCTGCCGGAGCGTCTGATAGGCGGCGGTCTTGGCCGCGCGGTCGTTCGGGTCGGCAGAACCGCGGAGCAGGCCGTAGGCCATAAACATCCCGTTCACCGCGCCGCAGACGCCGCGCATCCCCGCCATGCCGCCGCCGTAGCCGGAGGCGATCTTCAGCGCGGTATCCCGGTCCATCCGGTCCTCCGCAAAGGCCAGAAAGACTGCCTGTGCGCAGTTGCAGCCTTCAAAAAACAGATCTCTTGCCCGTTCTGCTCGTGTCATTGTTCGTGCTCCTCCTGTTCGTATCGTTTTTCCAGCCGGAATTTCTTCCCGCCGCACCGGCGGCAGCGGATCTGCCCCCGTTTTTCCTCCAGCGCCTGCACCACCTTGCCGCGCCGCAGGTATCTGGATTCCGCGCCGCAGCCGAGGCACGTCACCACATACACGCCGCGTGCCGCGGCGATGCGCTTCCGGTTTTCCTCGGCCGCCGCGCACTGCGGGGCCAGCCGGTCCTCCGGGCAGCCGATCCGGCGGCAGACGGCCCGCCAGACCTCGTCGTGTCCGTGCCGTTTGCCGGTGAGCAGCGCCGCGGCCGCGTGCGCGTATTCATGCCGCGCCGTGTCCCAGAAGACGGCGTCCTCCTGCCGCAGAAAGTCCGCCAGGCGGATCTCCTGCGGCCTGTTTTTCAAAAAGGTACACACGCCGTACTGCCGGGTCATACGTTTGGAAAAACGGACCGGGATGCCGCTCGTGTCGATCCCGAGCAGCCGGTCGAGCCGGTGGTACTCCGCGCGGACCTGCTCCAGCGTCCACATGGATATCCCTCATTTCTGCGTCTATCATACCACATGGCACGACAGAATTCCATCTTTCCTTTTCCGGCCGGAGCCGTTATACTAATGATAGAAATGAAAAGGCGGATATGCGATGTTTTCACGGCTGTATCTTGAGATCACGACCTGCTGCAACCGCGCCTGCAGCTTCTGTCCCGGGACGGCGCGGCCCGCGGCCTTTGTGACGCCGGAGACCTTCCGGACCCTTGCCGCAAAGCTCCGGCCCTATGGGCAGTACCTCTACCTGCATGTGATGGGCGAGCCGCTGCTGCACCCGCAGCTGCCGGAGCTGCTGGAGATCTGCCGCGCGCTGGATTTCCGCGTGACGCTCACGACGAACGGCACGCTCCTGCCCGCGCGGCAGCCGGTCCTGCTCGCCGCGCCGGCCCTGCGCAAGGTCTCGGTCTGTCTCTTATACACTCTCCGAGCCCACGAGACTCCTGAGCATCTCGTATGCCGTCTTCTGCTTGAAAAAAAAAAAAAAAAAAACAAACACAACTAATCTCTTTGTTGATGCGATGATGACAATAACTACAGTACGACTCCCATAACCACAACCTACTGCGTGCATACTAACACGTACTACAAGACTTCTATACTCTGATACACACTGCTGTAG
>OJKC01002077.1_pt1 | contig 11189 bp, 2 predicted proteins | sample 1596401 | NCBI WGS metagenome assembly OJKC01 (sample SAMEA4350162, study PRJEB24818) | metagenome | biome: human; feature: gut; material: faeces | place: Denmark | collected 2013-09 | reverse complement strand
ATTTAGCCATATGTATCAGATCTATACGCACCCGAAGTATATCGAGCACGGCAAGAAGTTTGTTGAGGGCGTCAACGAGCGCTACACCGAGTAAGCCAAGCGGCTGGAGCCGAAAATCGGCATTCCCTATACGATTATCACACCGCTGATTTTCATATTTGTCCGGGCCAGCGTCCACTATGCCATGTTCGAGGACGAATATTACCTGAAAACCCAGATGGAGGTCTTAAAGCAGGGCGTCGCCCTGTTTGCGGATAAGTACAAAGCAAACCAAGCATAAGCCGGTCAGCCGCCGGCCATTCGCGGCGTGGGCAGCGGTGGAACACTCTGCCGTAATAACAACCGATTTCGAACGGAGGGAAGAAGATGAAAACAGGGAAAAAGCTACTCACAGGTGTGTTTTTGGTACTTTGCGGGGCTCTTTTGACGCTTTGCATCGTGCTTGCCACCGGATGGAGCAAAGCGGCAAAGACCAACGCCGCCGCACTGCCTGAGGTGCGGAACAACGGCACAGCGATCCAGTGGAAATACAGCGATGAAACCGACTGGCACGACCTGGTGGCCCTTGCCGAGCTGCGGGGGGCTGTCGGGGAAGCCGGTAAGGACGGAGCTGACGGCGAGAATGGCACCGACGGTAAGAATGGAATAAACGGTACAAACGGCAAAGATGGCATCAAGGGCATTGACGGAAAAGACGGCTCCGACGGGAAAGACGGCAAGGATGGCGTGAACGGCAAAAGCATAGAGGTGCAGCGAGCCGCAACCCACATACAGTGGCGCTATGAGGGCGACGAGTGGCGGAACCTTGTGGCGATAGCCGATATAGAGGGCCCCGCCGGGCAGAACGGTAAGGACGGTGCAAACGGGAAAACGCCGGAGTTCCGTGTTAATGAAAACACCCTGCAGTGGCGGTATACCGGCGACGAAATCTGGCTGAACCTGTACGACCTATCGGTTTTGAAAGGTCTTGACGGCACAGACGGCATTGACGGCGAGAAGGGTGACAAGGGAGATAAAGGAGACAAAGGTGACACCGGCGACAAGGGCGACAAGGGCGACAAAGGCGATAAGGGAGACAAAGGTGACAAGGGCGATGCCGGTCAGAACGGCAGCTGCCCGGGGTATTTTTACGGCGTTGGGGTGGTACAATCGGTCAATCTTCAAGATGAAACGGCGGCGCTCTATTTTCAGGGAAAAATGAGCAGCGGCGGGCTTGTCTCCTGTGACGGGGATACCGTTCGACTGTCACGTGGACATCATTATCAGGTGAGCGTAAACGGGGCGGTCTATGCCATGTCAAATGATGACAAAGGCTTCTATTCCGTTCGGATGACGGACGGCTATGATAACCAGCTGTGCAGGGATCTTACGAGCATAAAGGTGGACAAAGGCAAAAAGCTGAACGAGACGAGAAGAGAGCAGCATACCCTGAGCTTCAACCGGGTATACGATGCCAAAGGCGGCGATATTGTCCTGCGGCTTGCACTTGAGCAGGCCGAGTATGCTACCTATCTTCTTTCGTTCAGAGGCACGATCACCATCACCGCTCTTGACTGAGCCGACATATAGGAAAATGGAGGGAACGAGAAATGAAGAAACGAATACTTAGTATCCTGCTGACCCTTTGCATGGTGCTGTCTATGGTCACGCCGTTGGCTTTCGCTACGGAAGGCGGGCAGCCGGAGGGCAATACCCCGCAAACCCGGGAGCCGCTATCCCTGGAGGAGGGCGAAACCTATTGGTTTCAAATAGGGGGTATGATCAACGGCCTGTACAAATACTATGAATCGTTCGTTTATGTCGGAACGGTGAATTCCTATGTACTGAACTCCGCTTCGGCAGGAAAGGCCGATTCCTCCGCTGCCGCGTCGGCGGCAACGGACAGCGATGCGCCGTACGGTTATTGCTATGACCATCGCCTGTTTGCTTCTGCGGAGGCTTTGAAAATCGGTACGGATTGGAACGGACTGCATGGGGGCAGCGTTATTTTCGGAAAGCCCTTTGAGAGCGGCGGATTAACCTACACTCTGCGTGCGCCCACGGTGGGCAGCGGAGTTTCGGAGGGGGGTACGGTTATCCCGGAAAACAACGAATGGGATGCCATCCGGAATAAGGGATATATAAAAGGCAACGACTCTTATTGCTGGGGGCAGGATACCTTCAGCGAGGACGCCTCCAAGCGGTCGAGCCGCAGGTTTGATAACGGCGAGCTGAGATCGGAAGGAAACGATACCTGCATACGCCCTGTTCTGGAAATCCCCGCCGAGCTCACGGAAAAGGATTTCAAGGTGGTCACCCTGGACCTTAACGGCGGCTATGTGTGGAGCACCGCCGGCAGGACTTCGGGGAAAATCAAAATCCTCGTAAAAGCCGGGCAGGACTTCTCTGCGCCTGTGAATTCCGAAATGTACTTCGCCACGAACCTGAAGAAAAACAACTTCCACTGGCGGGATGAAAACGGGAATATTTACCGAGTGGGCGACCCCGTCCCCGCCGAAGTAAATACCCTTACCGCGTGCTGGACCTTCGAGGAGAAGTTTTCCTTTGAAGCCGGCTCCACATACTATTTTAATCTCTCCGAGACCGGTATTCCCGGCAGCGCCAACACCGATTTTTACGGAGGCTCTTTGGACTGTGTTCCCTTTACCTATGCGGGAACGGTCGACACCTATGCTCAAAAGGACGGTTCGTCGGCAGGGGTCAACGGCAGCCGGAGCCTGCTTGTGGCAAACTACAATGTGACACGGGATGTGAGCTGGGACGAGCTGAATGAAAAGGGCTTTATTTTCGGAAGACCTTTTGAGAGCGGCGGTGTGAGCTATACCATGCGCGCGCCCTCGGCGGGAACCGACAGCTATTTGAACAAAACGGAAGTGCGCGGCACTCCGTGGAACAACGAATGGGATACCATCCGTGTCAAGGGCGAGATCGACCCCGCAAGCCTCACCAGAAACTATATCAAAAACTGGCAGGGACTGCCCTCCTGGGGGCAGGATGCCTTTGCCGGTGATGCGTCCATGCGCGTATATCGGGGCGGCGAGGGGGCCGACAGCTTTGTAGGCGCCTCTCCGTCCTCCGGCACGGGCATAGGCTATCGCCCGATTCTTGAGATACCGGAGGAGATGGAAGCCGAAGATCTGAGAGCGGTAACGATCAACCTGAACAAAGGCAAGCTTGGCGGCGATACCGGACCTGTCCGCATGATCGCGCGGCAGGGGGCATCGTTTACGGCGCCCACATCCAAGTACCTGACCGACTCTGAAGGCAATCCCGCTTCGGCAGACTTTGTGTGGGTGGGCGACGACGGAAATACCTATGCCCCCGGTGCTGCCGTGCCCGGAAATGTCAGAATGCTGGTGGCCCGGTGGTCGGAGGACAGCATCGGTATGCCTCCGGTCCCTTACCTGGACGAAAACGGTCAGATGCAGGGGTGCTTTACCTATACCGAGCTGACGAGCTATTTCGAGCCGGACATCAAAAATAACCCCTTTTATGACCTGCCGGCAGGCTGGTATGTAATAAGCGGCGATGTGACGGTCACCAGCCGTATCCGCCTGAACGGCGATGTGAAGTTTATTCTGACGGACGGCGCGCAGCTGGATGCAAAATGGGGCATTGACCTGGGGGCCGGCGACACCTTTACCGTCTACGGTCAAACCACCGATGCCGAAACCATGGGTAAGCTGACGGCCTGTATTCCGGATGCCATCGATCTGTACGGAATTCCCAAAGAGGAAAAAGAGGAAGCCGAATGGATCTCTGAGTTCCGCAATAATACCCCCGGCATCGGTATGAAAAGCTACCATGCCAGAAGAGACGGGAGGACAAGGGGCGTTTCCCGGGATGAAGGAGACGTCATCATCAACGGCGGCCATATCAAGGTAAAGGCGGGGACAGGCGCTTCCGGCATCGGAGGGACCGGCGATATGCGCTATCCCAGTGAAGGCATAAAGGGCGGTAATATTACCATAAACGGCGGTATTGTCGACGCATCCACCGGAAGCTACCTTAATAGTGCTCTCGACAGCGGAGTCGGGATCGGAACCAATAAATACGAGTTGGGCGGCAGCGTTACCATCAACGGCGGCACCGTCATAGCCAAGGGCGTGGATTGCGGAATCGGCGCCGGGAAAGGCGGAAACATTACCATCAACGGCGGCGATGTTACGGCGATAGCCGGCGTAACAGAAGATTCGACTAGACACTACTGGCCGGAGGGCATCGGTATCGGTTTGTGGCATGATGGTACTGTAACCATAAACGGCGGTAACATCAACGCCTCCACTGTCTACAGCGGAGCGGGAATCGGCGGATATTATGCGGATGTCGCCATCCACGGCGGCAATATTGAGGCTACCGGAAGCGGAGAATCGAATTTTCCTCCCTCCGTAGGTATCGGCAGCGGAAAAAGCCTCTTGATCGACGGCGGTGTTATCCATGCGTACGGCAAAGGCGGCGCGGCAGGCATCGGCGGTGCAAATGTATGGAAAACCGAGGAATATTCCGAAAACGCGTCCCTGCTCATCACCGGCGGAGAAATTTACGTTTCGGCAGAGGGCAACGGCGCCGCTATAGGCGGAACAAGCAAACTCGATTACGGATCAATCACCATTATCGGCAATGCCATTAAGTCCCTTTCCAGCGAGTCCGGGCCCTGTATCGGTGCGTCGGCGGATAAAAGCGTCGGCGATATCACGATCACGGACGCCGATCTCCCTGTGTTTAACTGCAAATATAATCTTATCGGCGGCAACCCCCTTGAAGAAGGGAATAAAATTCTCATTCAAAATTCCCGTGTCATATCCGTGAACGGAAACGATACCTACTTGGGAATTTCCGTAGGCAATAACGGCACTCTCATTGTCGAAAACAGCGAAATAAGTCTGCCCAAGCCAAGGAGCATACAGGGCGGGGACGGAGCGAGCATTATTCTTAAGAATTCCGAGATTCATACCTGCGGAATCTATATGAAATGTGCGGGTACGCTGAAAAAAGTGGAAATTACCGACTGCACCGTGGTAACGGGGGCTATGATCGGCGGCAATGCCGATAATGCCGCTGTGGGTGAAATCGTGATTCGCGGAAGCAGTATAAGCATGGCCGACGATCATTACTCCAACAGATGCTGTATCGGCAGCGGTAAGTATGCCGCCTTTAAAAGTATTGACATTCAGGACAGCAAGCTTCATCTGCCGGTGGCTGTCGATGCTTCGGCAATAGGCGGCGGATGGTACACCTCATTTAAGGAAGACGCACGGATCCGCATTGCAAACAGCACGGTAGATGCCACCACTTACAGGCTGTGCCCTGCAATCGGTGCGGGCTATTATGCGACCGGCGACGCAACGCTGGAGATCATCATTGAAAACAGTAATGTGATCGCCAAAGGCGGCACCTTGCGCTCGGGCAGCTCCGGCACTTATGTTCCCGGTATCGGAAAAGACAGCTACAGCAAATGGCTGAATGTCAAAATCCAAATCACGGACAGCACCGTAGAATCCCTGCGCCATACAGAGCAATGGGAGGAACCCGATGACTACCGCATTTATGACGGCCTGCACGAAAAGAACCTGCCGGGTATTCCGGAGGAAAATATGACCTTCTGCGGCAGTACCGTCAACGGGAAGCGGTTCGACCATGACGTTGATGCATACGGCAAATGCCGTCTCTGCGGGAAATACGATCTGGGATACTGCTATGAAAAGGGGCTTCTGCGCCTTTCCGGGCTTGAAAATTGCCTGTTCGACGGAAGCGAAAAGAAGCTGACAAGGCTTGCTCATCGGACCGATCCGGAGGTGCTTACCGTTTTGGAGGAAGGCACGGACTATACCGTAACCTATAAGAACAATGTATATCCGTATACCCTTTCGCCGGGCGATGCCGGGTTTGATTCCGCAAAGGCACCTAAGGTGACGATCTGCGGCACGGGAAGCTTTTGCGGCAGGGCGGAACACTTCTTCACCATCGGCGGTCAGGCGCAGCCGTCGTATACCGTAAGATTTGAAACAAACGGCGGCACGGCGATCGCTGACAAAACCGATGTGAAATGGACAAATCGCGTGCTGGAAAACATAGAATCTCCCAAAAGACCCGGGTATTATTTCGCCGGATGGATGTGCGGCGAAACAGCCGTCCATGCGGCAACGACCTATGCCGACCTTGCAGGGGACGAGAGCGTTCAATCCGTCACGCTCACCGCCTTGTGGGAGGCAACCGGATTTCCCTGGGGCGAGATCCGCATTGACGAGCGCAACGCATGGCAGAAATTCCTGAATCTCATTTCCTTCGGTCTGTTTTTCCGGGAGGAGAAGACCGTAACGATTACCGCCGGGGATGCAAGCGGCGAGGATGTGAAGGTCGAATATTTTATCGGTGATAAGATGTACTTTGTGGGAAGCTGGGAGGGGAATACCTTTGCTCCCTACACCGGCCCTATCGGTATTAATGCGGACGGAAAATATGCCGTTTATGTAAAGATCACCAACGCTTCCGGCAAGGTTACTTATCTAAGCTCTGACGGCTTTGTCATTGACACCACCGCCCCGGTCATCCAGGGCGTTGAAGCGGGCAAGGTTTATTGCGATGAAGTGACCGCTACCATAGTTGAGGAGAATATCGACACCGTTACGGTGGGCGGTGAGCCCGTTACCCTTGACGAAAACAACCGGTTCGTCGTCCCCCCGGCAAACGGTGATGTGACCATCGCTGTCACCGATAAGCTCGGCAACCGGGCCGAAGTCACCATAACGGTGTATGACGGACACGATCCCGATCCTGACACCAACATCTGCCGCCACTGCGGTATTGCGGTTGCGGCAGATCTCAGACTGGGCGATACGGTAACGCATTTCGGAACCGTTATCGAGGCATTGAAGGAAGCCTGCAAGCTGGAAAACTCCGGCTGCACGGTGAAGCTCTGGGCGCGGAACACCATGCTGCCCGACGGGCTTTATGCGGATACGGATTCTGCGGGCTTCACCTTGGATCTCAACGGCAGGAGCCTCGGCGGTTATCCGCTGAATGTGGGCGGCGCCGGACGCAGCGGCAAGCTGACGGTCATCGACACAAGGGGCAACGGTACCCTTGGGCTCACGGTGAGAGACGGCGGCGAGGTGACAGCCGGCGGCAGCAAGGACACAGCCTATTCCATCGCGGTTTACGGCGGTGCGCTTAAATTCACCGGCGGACATATAAATGCCGGAATGTGCGACCTCTATAACGGGGTGAAGCTGACGGATCTCCTTCCCGAGGGCTATGCCTATCGCCGCTACGACGGCATCGGAACGGAGTTTTCCGGGAGCAGTTGGGTTCCCCGTGCGGACGCCGAAAACAGAACCGGCTGGGCGGCTGCCGGGCGGTATGACCTTGCCGCGATGAAATGCGAGCACGCCGGTATGGATGCAGACGGCAACTGCCCGTATTGCGGACTGAAAATAGCGGCAGCGATCACAAAGCCCGGTGTTTTCAGGGGATATACAGATATCAATGAGGCAATTTCCGATGCGCAAAGCGAGGAAAATTACGGCTGCGCCCTTACCCTTTGCAGTGGCGAAGTCAGGTCTTTAACGCTGAGGAAAGGACGGCTGGCCCTTGAAATTCGGGGCGCCACTGTCGACTATTGCACAATTAGCGGAGCGGATGTAACCATAGACCGCAATATGGACGCATGGGTCACCTTTACCGGCGGAAAGCTCAGCATTACGGGAGGTAAATTCACCAATTATGTTAGCCTGAAAAGCAGTGAGGCTCGTATCTCCGGCGGTCAGTTCGCAGATATCGACATGACGGAAAACTCCAAAGTCAGCACCCTTGCCGACTATCTGGGGGAGGGCCGTGCCTTCGCCGATAAGGACAGCGGCGACATCGTAAACGGGTATGTGACCGGCCTTAAAAATGTCACGGTCCTACCCCATGCGCATGACTGCCGCTGGAATACCGAAACCCACGAAAAGAGCTGCGTCTGTGGCTATGTGGAGGCAGCCGACAGTGACGCGCCGGTAATCTCCGGCATTGAAAACGGAAAGACCTATTACGGCGCTGTCGAATTCAGCGTTGCCGACGCAAACGACTTTACCGTAACGGTGGACGGTAACCCCGTACTGCCTGAAAACGACAGGTTTACCCTCACGCCGGACAATGCGCAGCACACGGTCGCGGCAACGGATGCTGCGGGCAACACGGCCGTCATTACCGTCAGCGTGATGAAGCTATACAGCGTTACGCTGCCGAGCGGCGCGGGCTTTACCGCCACCGGTGCGAATACAGCCGGTCACGGCACCGACTATACATTCAAGGTGGACATTGCAAAGGGCTATTCCAAGACCGGAAGCTACCGGGTTCTTGTAAACGGCTCTGCGGTGGACGGCATTATGGGTGACGAAACCGGCGACACCTTCCTGCTCACCGGCGTGAGCGGCAGCATGACCATCACTGTGGAGGGTGTGGCGGATATCACTCCGCCTGCGGCGGAAATCGCAGTCGGCACCAATAAGTTCAGCTCCTTTATGAACACGATCACCTTCGGTCTGTTCTTCAAGAAAACGCAGACCGTGACCGTGACTGCATCGGATAACGGCAGCGGACTTTCCAAGGCGGAAGATCTGCTTGCCGAGACCGCATTTGCGGATAAGAACGCGATTGCCGGCAACTGGGCGGAGCTGACGCTCACAGAGGGCACGGCGGCCTTCCGCATTGATCCGAACAGAAAAGCGTATGTCTATCTTCGCGTGACAGATGTGAGCGGCAACATTACCGTTATCAATTCCGATGGTGTGGTGGTCTACACCGATGCCGAGGCGATCACCGAGGCAGTCAGCTTTACGAAGCTTGACGGCGCGGATGTTTCCTTCCGTGTCAGCCTTAACGGCAATACCGTGGCGGCGCTGTATAACGGGGACACACGCATTGACAGCAGCAGCTACACGGTATCCGCCGACGGAACCGTGACGCTTAAAAACAGTTACCTTTCCGGTCTTGCCGCAGGTGAATATGCGCTCCGTGTTGCTTATAACCCCCTGGGTGAGGAATATAGGTCGGGTGACGAGCCTGCCATGACATCGGTGAAATTGACCGTGGGTAAGAAAACACCGAGCATCCATCATGTGCCGGACGATGCAAAGAACTACGACGGAAAGCCGATAGATGCTCCGACCTTTAACACCGACTCCGACGGCGCTTGGACGGTTGAATACAAGTCTGCAGGGGCGGATGATTCGGCCTATACCGCAGCCGCGCCGAAGAAGGTCGGCAAGTATATAATCCGTATTACCACGGCCGAGACCGACACATGCAAGGCGGCTTCCTCCACGATGGCCTTTGAAATTAAGCCCAGAGAGGTGACTATCTCCGGTGTTACGGTCAGCGACAAGGTCTACGACGGCAACGCAAACGCAAAGATCACCGCCGCCGGAGTAATAGACGGGCTGGTTGACGGCGATAAGGTCTCTATTGTCACCGGAAAGGCACTGTATGATGATAAGAATGTTGGCACCGGCAAGACGGTCACATTCTATGATTTTGCCCTATCGGGAGAGGACGCTGCAAACTATGTGCTGTCGGCGCAGCCTGCAAGCACTACGGCGAGCATCGTGGAGTATACGGCTGACGGCAGCGAGTACGGCGTTAACTCCAGGGACTGGCTGAGCAAAGACTTTGTCGTCACCGCAAAGCAGGGCTACAAGCTCGGCCTGACCGATGCGGAAAACGGGGATTGGGCAGATTCCCTTACGGCATCGGAGGAAACCGATAACGGAAAGCTGACCTTCTTCGTGAAGAACACCGAAACCGGAGCTATTTCTGCACCGGTGACCGAGAGCTACAAGATCGACAAGACCGCGCCCAAAATCGTCGGCATCGGCAGCGGCGAGACCTATTATGTGACCAAGAGGGTCGCAATCGATGAAGAAAACCTTGCATCGGTCACCCTGAACGGCGAGGCTGTCGAGGATGTGTTCCTCCTTGCCGGTGGCACGGAGGCAACCTATGTCATTCGCGCAGTGGATAAGGCGGGCAATGTGACGGAGTACACGGTCTATATGAAGCCGATTTCCGCCGTTAAGGAGGAAAATTCACCGGGGACGGGAGACGCAAGCGCTCTGACTCTGTGGATCGCTCTGCTCTTTGTCAGCGGCGGCGCTGTGACCGGCGCTGTGGCTGCAAACAAAAAGAAAAACCGCTCCGTGAAATAACGGGCGGCAGGAGAGGCAATTAAAAGTAACCGGCAAACCTATTCGCAGCGTACGCATCGGCGTGGAACTTTGCCGTGATAATCAATTACGAACGGAGGGAAGAAGATGAAAACAGAGAAAAAACTACTTACAGGCACACTTTTGGCCCTTTGCACCGTACTCTTGTCACTTTGCATTGTGCTGGCCATAGGATGGAGCAAAGCGGCAAAAGGCGACGCCGCACTGCCGGAGGTGCGCAATAACGGCACGGCGATCCAGTGGAAATACAGCAACGAAGCCGATTGGCACGACCTGGTGGCTCTTTCCGAGCTGCGGGGGGCTGCCGGGGAAGTCGGTAAGGACGGAGCCAACGGCGAGAATGGCACCGACGGTAAGAACGGTGCCGACGGTAAGAACGGAATAAACGGTACAAACGGAAAAGACGGTATTAACGGGGTTGACGGTAAAGACGGTGCCGACGGCAAAGACGGCATTGACGGCAAGGACGGTATGAACGCCAAAAACATAGAGGTGCAGCGAGCCGCAACCCACATCCAGTGGCGCTATGAGGGCGACGAGTGGCGGAACCTTGTGGCGATAGCCGACATCACAGGCCCTGCCGGGCAGAACGGTAAGGACGGTGCAAACGGGAAAACGCCGGAGTTCCGTGTTAATGAAAACACCCTGCAGTGGCGTTACACCGGCGACGAAATCTGGCTGAACCTGTACGATCTTTCCATTCTGAAGGGGCTTGACGGTGAGGACGGTGTTGAAGGCAAAGACGGCAACACCCCCTTCATCGGCGAGAACGGCAACTGGTGGATCGGAACGACCGACACGGGAGTGAAAGCCGCAGGTGTTGACGGAGACAAGGGCGACAAAGGCGACCCCGGTGAAAAGGGTGACAAAGGTGACAAGGGAGATAAAGGCGACAAGGGCGATGCCGGTCAGAACGGCGGAAGCTCCGGGTATTTTCATGCAAAAGCGTCAACAGGGGTGGCTACTCTTCAAAACCATCCTGCA
>OJKC01002073.1_pt1 | contig 11196 bp, 8 predicted proteins | sample 1596401 | NCBI WGS metagenome assembly OJKC01 (sample SAMEA4350162, study PRJEB24818) | metagenome | biome: human; feature: gut; material: faeces | place: Denmark | collected 2013-09 | reverse complement strand
GTGTTGAATCCGTCAGAAGCTAAAGCAGCAATCATTTCTTCACGTGCCTTTGCTGGCCATTTTTCGGAATGACGCATTAAATCCATTCTTACTTGTACATTTGTCATGTAGAAAGGTTTTCCATCTACACGAAGTACATATTTCTGAGAACCGTCCAGACTGGTATCTACATAAGAGATGACATGTTGGTTTTTTAACTGTTTCTTTTTACCTTTTTGAGCAAAAACCGATGGTCCTGCCATAACCATAATCAACATGACGAATAGCATGCGTTGGCTCCAAATGTTTTTCCTTTCTTTACTTTTCATTTTATATCAAATATATATGTTTCTGATATTACGAATTCAGTATATTCTTAAGTATAGCCACAAAATTGAGTTTCTGTGCAAAAGTAGTTGGATTGTACTATACCGACAGCCACATATTAAGCATTTAGGGGGAATAAATTCGTCGGGGTGTAGAATTTCCGTATATTTTTACCCTTTGCATAATATGAATCGCTATATGATGAATCTGTTACCTCTGATTTGCTATACACCTCATATATTTGCATGCATATAAAGTCTAATGGTAACAAATGGAATTACTATAAATTAAATTTAAAATTATCATGAAAAAAAAGTTATTGGTATATCACTTATACCTTGTAATCCTTTCTTGTATCTTATTTTCTTCTTGTAATACGCAAGAGGTTACCTTTAAGTCGGTGCAAGTGCAAGCTCCTTTTCCAATGGAGCCTATTAAGGAATGCATATTTCCTGAAAGAGACTTTTCGATTGTAGACTATGGTGCTGTCGAAGGAGGAAAACAAAAAAACACCGAAGCTATTGCTAAAGCAATTGATGCATGCAATAAAGCTGGAGGCGGGCGTGTTGTAATTCCGGCAGGGGAATGGCTTACGGGATCTATCCATTTCAAAAGTAATGTAAACCTTCATTTAGCGGAAAATGCAATTGTTCGTTTCACTGATGATCCGGCAGACTACTTACCCGCAGTGATGACGTCATGGGAAGGTATGGAATGTTATAACTATTCACCTCTCCTTTATGCATTTGAGTGTGAAAACATTGCTATAACCGGAAAAGGGTTATTAAAACCACACATGGGATTGTGGAAAGTATGGTTCAAACGCCCTCCGGCACATATGGAAGCATTGAAAGAACTCTATACAATGGCATCGACGGATGTGCCTGTTGAGCAACGTCAGATGGCTAAAGGTGAAAATAATCTTCGTCCACATCTCATTCAATTCAATCGTTGCAAAAATGTTTTACTTGACGGTTTCCATATCGAAGAAAGTCCATTTTGGACAATCCACATGTATCTGGTAGACGGTGGTATCGCTCGTAATCTGAATGTTAAAGCGATGGGGCACAATAATGATGGTATTGATTTGGAGATGACACGCAACTTCCTTATTGAAGACTGTGTATTTGAACAGGGGGACGATGCTGTTGTTATTAAATCGGGACGTAATCAAGATGCATGGAGATTGAACACACCAACGGAAAATATTGTAGTACGTAATTGTTTGGTTTTAGCCGGACAAACTTTATTGGGAGTCGGTAGTGAAATTTCGGGCGGCGTTCGTAATATTTACATGCACGATTGTGAGGCTCCTAACAATGTACACCGATTATTCTTCATTAAAACGAACCATCGTCGTGGTGCATTTGTCGAAAATGTATATATGGAGAAAATAAAAACCGGAGCTACATTACGTGTCATGGAAATAGACATGAACGTATTATACCAATGGAGGACATTGGTTCCTACCTATGAAGAACGTATCACACGTATTGAAAATATTCATATGATTGATATCGATTGTAAGTCGGCTAAGATGATTTACGATTTAAAAGGTGATCATAAATTACCGGTAAAAGATATAGAATTAAGGAATATCCATGTCGGTGTATTGGTAGATAGTCTGAAGCATGTAGAGAATGTGGAAAATATCGTAGCAGAAAATATTACTTTCGATGAACAGAATGCCGATGCGCTTAAAGAACTTGACAGATTTTTGAAGAATAAATAAATTAAACACGTTATAAATCAAATAGGAGGAGCGGTAAGCGTTCCTCCTATTTTTGTTCTCAGAGAGTTAGTACTTATTTGAATTGGAAATAATTCTTTGTGTTGTAATAACTAATATTTTCAATCACTTGAGCGATAAAAGGCAGTTCACTTGCCGGAAGCTCACCATTTTCTATATCATTGCCCAGAAGATTACAGAGTGTACGTCGGAAATATTCATGACGCGGATAAGAAAGGAAACCCCGAAAATCGATCAACATTCCGACAAAACGACTCAAAAGACCAAGTAATGATAGAGCATTCATTTGTTTTCCCATCCCATTTTTCTGATCGAGAAACCACCAGCCGGAACTGAATTGAATCTTACCAGGGGTTATTCCATCCTAAAAATTTCCAAGCATAGTAGCAATCACATCGTTGGCATACGGATTCAGATTATAGAGAATTGTTTTTGTTAGTTTGCATTGTTATTGAGATGATCAAGGAAGCGAGACAGCAACTTTGCGGTATTGAATTCGCCAATAGAATCAAAGCCTGTATCCAGGCCAAGTTTCTTAAACATGCGGGTGTTATTGTTACGTATTGCCCCATAATGAGATGTTGTACCCAGCCTTTTTCCCGATCCATTTCCCTAAAAATAGTCAACATTGCTAATTTGAATTTAAGGATTTCTTCTTCCATACACCTTATTGGAAATAGACTGAATTTCATCATCAGTATAGTCCTCAGCATAGAACTCTTCAATACCGTGATCAGAAAGCCGACAACCATTGTCGGCAAAAATCATATCGACAGCGAAGGCTACTATCATCGAAAGGACTGACATATATATCACTTACCTCCGATAAAGTTTCTACATAGGAACGAAAAGTTGCAGGGACTTCTACTGACATTGCTTTATCCGGACGCCAAATCGGAAACATTTTGATATCGAAACCTGATTCGCGGGTTTGCTTATGATACTCCAATGAGTCGATAGGGTCATCGGTAGTACATACAACTTCCACATTATACCGTCTCATCATGCCACGGGATGGTCAGGCTGGGCAAGTTTTTCGTTACATTCATCGTATATTTCACGAGCGGTTTTGAAATTTAGTATTTTGTTGATACCAAATGCTGTTTTAAGTTCCAGGTATGTCCAATGGTAGGGAGGATTTCGCATGGTGTAGGGAACAGTCTCCACCCATTTTTCAAATTTCTCCCAATCAGTAGTATCTTCACCAGTGCAGAATTTTTCATTGATACCATTAGTACGCACCGCTCTCCATTTATAATGGTCGCCTCCCAGCCAGATTTCAGTAATTGAACGAAATTTATAATCATCTGCAACCATTTGAGATATGAGATGGCAATGATAATCAATAATTGGCATTTTTGCTGCATGATTGTGATGCAATTCCTGCGCTACAGTAGTATTAAGCAGGAAATTTTCATCCATAAAAGTCTCCATATTATGTCTTATTTATATTGTTACTTATTAGAAATAAAAATGTTACCTATAGTGTTACTCCGGTTTTGAAGATGGCTATTTCTCTGTAATTATTTAGTTCGTTATTAACCAATTTTCCGCTTACAACATCAATCAAAAATGAGATAAATTCTTTGCTAAGAGAATGCATTGTTTTACTTTCGAGTAGCACTCCGGCATTAAAATCAATCCAATTAGGTTTACGACTAAACAAATCGCTATTCGTGGAGATTTTGACTGTCGGGACGAAAGTACCGAATGGTGTTCCCCGCCCGGTTGTAAAAAGCACGATATGGCAACCTGCAGCAGCAAGTGCAGTACTGGCTACAAGATCGTTTCCCGGAGCACTTAGGAGATTCAACCCTTTAGTAACCAAACGTTCACCATATTCTAATACATTCCGTACCGTTGAAGTTCCTGCTTTTTGTGTACAGCCCAGAGATTTCTCTTCCAGAGTGGAAATTCCACCAGCCTTATTGCCGGGAGAAGGATTCTCGTAAATAGCCTGTTTGTTTTCGATAAAATACGATTTGAAATTATTAATAAGGTGCACTGTTCTTTCAAAAACGGCTTCGGACTCGCAACGGTTCATCAAAATAGTTTCTGCTCCGAACATCTCCGGCACTTCGGTAAGTACGGCTGTCCCTCCTTGAGCTACTAAATAGTCGGAAAAGACACCCAATAATGGATTAGCGGTTATTCCTGAGAAACCATCAGAACCGCCGCATTTTAATCCGATTTTTAATTCACTCATAGGTATTTCAATTCGTTGGTCTGTTGAAGCAATGCAATAGAGTTCCCGTAAGATCTGCATTCCTGTTTCAATTTCGTCATCAACATATTGGGTTTCCATAAAGCGAATACGTTGGGCATCATAGTCACCAAGCATTTCTCGAAATTCACTGATTTGATTATTTTCACAACCAAGACCGACAATTAATACCGCTCCGACGTTCGGATGCAATACCATATCACGGAGTATTTTGCGAGTATTCTCATGGTCTCTGCCTAATTGAGAGCAACCGTAATTATGCGGAAATGAAACAATCGCGTCCACACCTTTGCCTCGTGTCTCTTTTTGAAGTTCGGATGCCAATTGTCCCACAATCCCGTTTACACATCCTACGGTAGGAATAATCCATATTTCATTCCTTATACCAACATCTCCGTTCTTTCTGCGATATCCCAGAAAAGAGAGACTTTCAAATGATAATGGTTTTGGCACGGTTTGAGGAGTATATGTATATTCCTGCAAGCCTTCCAGATTCGTCCGGATATTTTTCTCGTTAACCCATGAACCTTTACGGATAAACTCCCGTGCATGTCCGATCGGATAACCGTACTTAACAATACGCGTACCCGGCTGAAAATCCTGCAAAGCGACTTTATGTCCGGCAGGAATGTCTTCTTCAATCTCCAGACTGAACCCATCAAGCAATACTTGCTCTCCTTTCATCAGTTTATCCACAGCAACGATCACATTGTCCTCTGGATTGATATGAATATATTTCTGCATCACAAAATCTCCTTTACAACAGCAAGCATTCCTTTTTCATCAATATCACCCAGATAAGTCGAAACCATGTCGAGCAGTCCGGGAATCTTGTTAAGGTCTTCTCCCCAGATAGCCGTAGCGCCCAATACACCTTCGGCGACGTCCCGAATACTGCCTCTTGTCCAAAGATCATCCAATAGTTTCAATATCTCAGTGGCATCGTTAGGCTCTGATTTTTTTCCATCCGCACGTACATATTCCTCATAATAGGTAATAATGGCAGCCAATCCTAAAACAAGGCCTTTAGGCAGTTCTCCCTTCCGATCAAGATACGTTTTCAATCCGGGCAAATCACGCGTCTTATATTTGGGAAAAGAATTTAGCATGATCGAAACCACCGAATGATCCACAAATGGATTATTGAACCGTTCCAGGACATCATTAGCATAGGTTTCCAGTTCGTCTTTCGACAGGTCGAGTGTCTCCATCAATTCGTCAAACATAACCTTACGGATAAACTTACCGATGACTTCGTGCCGGCAGGCATCGCGTACAATATCAATGCAGGATAACCAAGAGACCGGCGAAAGGACTGTATGCGGTCCGTTCAGCAAGGTTACTTTTCTTTCATGATAAGGAGCTTCACTGGGAACGAAAAGCACATTCAAACCGGCTTTATCGGCAGGAAACTCTTCTGCCAATGAAGCGGGACCTTCAATTACCCACAAATGAAAGACCTCAGCCTGTACTATCAGATTGTCGTTATATTGCAGTTTTTCTTTAATGGCATCAATTTCTTTTTTTGGAAAACCTGGAACAATCCGGTCAACCAACGTGGAATATACCGGACATGCTTCATTTAACCAGTTTTCAAATTCATCGCCTAACTCCCATAAGTCGATATATTGAGAGATAGCTTCTTTCAGCCTGTGACCGTTATGGAATATCAATTCGCAGGGAAAGATGATAAGACCTTTGGCTTTATCGCCATTAAATGTTTTAAAGCGGTGATAGAGTAACTGAACCAGTTTTCCCGGATAAGAGGAAGCCGGCTTATCTTCTAAATTGCATGTAGGATCAAAGACAATGCCTGCCTCCGTAGTGTTGGAAATCACAAACCGCATTTCCGGTTGTTCAGCCAGTTTGAGGTATGCATCAAAATCCTGATAGGGATTCAATGCCCGGCTGATCACATCGATCATCGTCAGGCTGTTTACTTTTTCTCCTTTTTCCAGCCCCTGGAGATTTACATGATACAAACAGTCCTGTTTATTCAATAGGTCTACCATACCCCGTTCTATGGGTTGAACAACAACAACACTACTGTTAAAGTCTGTCAATCGGTTCATTTCTCCTATCATCCAGTCTGCAAAAGCACGTAGAAAGTTTCCTTCTCCGAATTGAATGATACGTTCGGGACGTATTATTCGTTTTACTGTTTTTTTACTTAATTCCTTCATATTCTATTTCTATATAAAAAATCCCGTTAAATAATTTATAAATAATAGCGCTTCCTCTCCAAAAGGAGAGGAAGCACCTACCTAATCAACCTTAAAAATGATATCCTGAAAATCTAACATTCATATTTATTTTTCTGCTGATTGATTTGCCTCTGTCGGCCAGTACGGATTCTGGTAGATGGGAGAATTGGCAACTGATTGCCCATCAGGCGAAGTTATCATAAATTGATCAATACGAATTGGATGTAAATAATGTGCCATTTTCCATGTAAAACCGTTATAGCCTCATACCCCAGCTCCTTTTCGTAATGGACGAAGATATTCGCTATCATCTTTTGATGATACATTTGCCTTAGACGAACCATCGGATATTAATGTTGAATTTCCGTCTTTATCAACATACCAATTTTCCATGGGTGTATTCCACAAATGTATTCCTTCAGGAATGTAGGACTTGGTGATTAACTGATCCATAGCTCTCCAACGACACAAATCCATATAACGTAATCCTTCAGATATGAATTCGCTACGTCTTTCACGACGGATGTTATACAATGTTGCATCCGTCAAAACTTTCCCTGCCGAATAAGCACCAAAGTCATTTTCTGCTTCTTTCATCATATCAGTAGCAGATATGGTTTTGTCGATGTTATCATCTACTAAGGCACGACAACGAAGTATTTGCCAGTATTCACGTGCATTTCCGTCAAGTGAACCCGTTTTTTCATATGAGGCTTCCATATAATTAAGTAAAGCTTCGGCTGCCCGATAGATAGGGAACGAAGAGTAATCTTTATTCTGTACAAGGTATTTGCTATCCCATTTTCCACCTTTTCTTAAAGCATATCCGGTAACATATAAGTATTGTCCCGAACTACTAATAATTTGAGGAACTGGTTCATCTTTCCAAGCGTTGGTCGGAATACTTATGGTCGTTTCAATGCAGTACAATTGTCCGGGTTCTTTTAAAAATAAAGACAAGCGTGAGTCTCTATTTTCACGCACATTCTTAATCTCCTTATCACCCATGTAATAGCCATCGCCATCAGCATAGGATCCATGAGTATAAACAGGAGTGCCATCTGCCATTAGGAAATTTTGAACATAACTTCGAGTTACTCCTATACCAAAATTCCCTTGATTAGTTGCCAGTCCTAAATCATGTCCATTAACCCCTTGAACATATTGTTTCCATAATAATACCTCTTTCACATCCGATAAATTATCCTTACTGAACATTTCGAAGTATGGATTAGGTGTTTTAAGTTCATCCTTCGTTTGTGGAATTTTGCCTGTATTGGAGGCCAAACTGTTTTTATATTTATCAGCAACTTCTTTTGAGGCTGACATGGCTTGTTCCAGAAACCATTCTATTTCTCCATCGATACTTCCGGTCGGGAATTGATAATTTGCATTGTAATCTTTGGTTTTTCCGGGCCAACCATCTCCGTTGGGAACAAAAGCAGTACCTTTGAAATATTTAAGCCAAGTTCCTTCAAACAAAGCAACACGTGATTTCATTAATAAAGCAACATCCCTATTAACACGAGTTTTGACCATATCTTTATCTTTCATAAGCTCTGCTGCCTTATCTAATTCAGAAAGAATAAATCTGGCTACTTCATTGCGAGGACTACGTTTACTTGCCTCTGTTAGTATTTCCATATCATCCTTCAGGGGTTCTGTGATAATAGGATAATCACCAAATTTTCTGTAACGGTTAAAATATTCTAATGCCCGCAGAAAATGCATTTCGCCTATATAGTGCTTTATATCTGCCAAATTGCCTTCGATCGTGTTTTGAGAGCCGTTTAAATCTTCTCCATACTTAGGCTGAACGTTTGCAAAGAAAAAATTAAGATGATAAAGATTCGAAAATGACCAATCTCCACTATTTTGGGGAACACGCCATTCGCCTTCAGAGAAATGAAACGGAGGTGTCTGCCCAATTTGATTGTCAGTACCATTATCATAACTATATACGCCGTATGAATTACTTGTACCTGAACTGGCAGGCAAAATACTTGGATACAATTTATCTGCGTAAGCTTGCAATTGAGATGCATTCTTAAAATAACCTTCGGGAGATAAGTTTGATAAAGGCTCCCTATCGAGGAAATCATTACAGGCAGTAAAACTACCTATTAACAACACCGTCAATAATATATGAATATACTTTTTCATTGTTTGACAATATTAAAGAGTTACACTTAAACCAAATGACCATGTTCTTGATAAGGGGTAGGTATTACCACCTGCTACACCGGTAGCGGTTTCCGGGTCAAAAATATCAGATAGAGAAGTAAATGTCAGCAAGTTTTCACCTGAAACATACACACGGCATTTGGATATACCAATTTTATGCATCCATGTCGATGGTAATGAATAGCCTATTTGAAGATTCTTTAGACGCATATATCCGGCATCTTGCATATAGCGGGTTTGCGTTTTTTGGTTTTTCGCACCATAAGTATTCCCATCAGAATTCGATGAAAAAATGGGGCGAGGATAATATGAATCCAAATTTGCAGGAATTTCGTGACCATCAAGTCCTATCGGATTGGCGCGAAAATAATCGTTATGCTGCTCCAATCCTAATGTGTGCCATTTACTGTATCCTCCACGAACTCCCCAGAAATAATTGGAACCTCCCGGCCAAAAATCCTTTTTCAATACACCTTGTAGAAAACAACGGAAGTCAAATCCTTTCCAATCGGCAGTCAAATCAATACCGTAAAAATAATGAAAATAAGAATCTCCGAGAATTTTCAAATCACCATGATCATCCCAAGTTCTTGAACCGCCACCAACTATACCATCACCGTTTATATCTTTATACATGATATCCCCTGCAGCCCATTGAGATCCAAGTTGGCTTTGGCCTTGCAATGGAGTTGAAGGAGCAACCCCGTGGTGTCTTTCGTAATTTCTATCTAACTGTTCTAAGTGAGCACGCATTTCTTCATCGGATCGAGCAATCCCTATGGTTTCGTAACCCCAGATAAGACCATCTTTTTTACCAGCCATATAACTATCGATTGAACCGGATTTGTTGCCAGGATAGCTGTCGATATAAGTAACCTGATCTGACAGAGATGCTGAAATTCCATAACCAAGCCCATTCTTTAGACGGTCTTTCCATGAAACAGAGACTTCCCACCCACGTGTTTGTAAGTCGCAGTTATTGACCTTCGGAGGATTAAGTCCTAAAGTAATAGGTAGTTGTGGAGCAGGTCCCACCATATCCTTAGTATAACGTGTAAAATAGTCGAACGCTCCGGTAAGGCGATTATTGAATAACCCATAATCAAGACCAAAATTATAAGAGCTTACAGATTCCCATGTAAGTTCTGTGCTGATTAATGAACCCACTTGTGCCGTATTAGGTTTTACTCCTTCTTGTAACCATGAACCAGCACCAGGAGAATAGGTCATCTTTCGATAAGTCGGATAATAATCAGTTGTATTTTGATTCCCTAATTTACCATAGGAAAAACGTAGTTTCAGATGATTAACTGTATTTGATAAAGATTCGAAAAACTTTTCTTGAGCAATATTCCAACCTAAAGAAAATGAAGGTGATATTTGCCAACGACTTTCCCTACGGAAACGCGATGAACCATCATAACGCATATTTACTTCCAATAAGTATTTTGACTTATAGTTATAATTTAAACGAGAATAGTAGGACATCACAGCCTCATGCCACTTCGTACCATGTTTATCTGTCAGATTTACCAGACCTGCCCCATTTACAGTTTCCAACGAGTTCTGTATATCTTTCACCGATACACCAAAATAATCATATTCTTTCAATTCATATTGAGTACCAACCATTGCACTTACATTATGATGCTGCGCAAATGTATTGTGATAATCAACATAACCTGCCATAGAATAGAAGTCTGTACGTGAACTTGTTTTCTCGTAAGACGACTCTTCCTGTTTGTAACCGTCGGCCTTGGTGTTTATCTTGGTTCCCGCATAATTATAAGAAGTAATAGCCATCTTCTTTATATCACGTGAAGCTACTCCGGAGTTATAACCGAGATTTGCTACTACATCCAGATGTTTATTAATATTGTAAGTGAATTTCTCACTGATATTAATTTCAGATACTTTCAGTTTATTATCTCCACCCAGTTCGGCAAACCAAATCGGTGACAACCAAGTTCCCCACGAATAAGGTTTTCCATCAATCGTAGAAGCCGGAAGTCCCGGTTGCGGATAACTGGAAGTCAATGTTCTATTCAGTTGTGAAGGAGCCACCTGATCCTGGCGGTTATAGGCTATCACAGATTCAATAGAAAAGTTATCAAATACTTTCAAAGGGAAAGAAATACTTCTATGGTAATGATGGTGAAGCGTTACCCAATGAAGTTCAGTACCGCAACAGATTAGATAACGCTGAGAATAAGATTAAGCGTCTCGATAAAATAGAGAAAGCCAATCACGACAAATGATTAGCCGCCAAACATATCGGCTAACTGTAATGCAAGCATCGCTTCTTCTGAAATAGGAGGCGGTGCTTCTTCTGTTTTGGGAGTTGTGTTGATGGTTTGTGTGTCTGTAATGTTTTGGGGAGAGTAATTTGAAGCTGGCGCAGCTATCGCAATCCCGTTTTTCTGAATGCTGCTTGTCACTGCATCTACAATCTGAGGAATACAGCTTCTGATTTCTTCTGCTATTGTGTTTTGCAGTTCCTCTTTTAAGATGGACTGCGCTTCTTGCAT
>OJKC01002071.1_pt1 | contig 11218 bp, 6 predicted proteins | sample 1596401 | NCBI WGS metagenome assembly OJKC01 (sample SAMEA4350162, study PRJEB24818) | metagenome | biome: human; feature: gut; material: faeces | place: Denmark | collected 2013-09 | reverse complement strand
AACTGTGACTGTCTGAGTCCCGTTTTTCATAGTCGTATGATTTTAAGACGTTGACCGCTGTCGTCCAAATACCGCACCAAAAACGGCGGGACGGGGCATCGCACCCCGTCCCGTCGTCGTACAGCCGCCGCGGGCTATTTCACGAACCGGCCGAAGAAGCGCCATATCTCTTCGGAGGTGTCCATATCCTTCTCGGCCCAGCTGTGTCCGCCGTCTACGACCTCGTAGAGCCAGACTTCGTTGCCGCCGGTGCCCCCGACGAAGCGGTGCGCCACCACGGGATGCCGCCGCAGGGCCAGCGTATCGGTCTGTTCGCGCACGCAGCGGTTGGCGGCGACCCAGTAGCCGACGGCGATCTCGACGGGCAGGTAGGCGCCCCAGCCGCCCTTGTTTTCCAGATCGCCCTCCCACGCGGAGGTGCGATCTTCGGTACCGTGGATCTCGAAGAGCGGGATCGGCGCCGGCGTGTCGCAGTCGCGGTACATCCATTCCAGCGTCAGCCCTGAAACCGGTGCGACGGCAGCGAAGACGTCGGGACGGGAGTAGGCGAGCAGGTAACACATCTCGCCGCCGTTCGACATGCCGGTACAGAACGTGTTTTTCCGGCTCAGGCCGTACTTGTCCTGCAACAGACCGGCCAGTTCGCAGAGGAACGACACGTCGTCGACGGTCATGTCGGCCTGGAACGGGTACCCGACGTTCCAGCAGGTTTTGCCGCGGCCGTCCTTCACGCCCTGCGGGTAGCAGACGGCGAAGCCGTGGCGGTCGGCCGCTTCGTTCATGCCGTAGCGGTCGAGGTTGAAATTGCCTCCGTAGCCGTGCAGCACGAAGACGAGCGGCGCGTCGTCGGGCACTCCTTCGGGCAGATAGAGGCGGTAGGTGCGTTCCAGTCCGTCGACCGTGCAGGTCTCGACGGTCATCCCGGCGGGTCTCGGCGAGGAGGTTCCGAAGGCCGGAAGGGAATACGACAGCATCAGCAGAATGCCGATCGGAAGAATACGTTTCATTTCGGATGGGTTTAGGTTGTGTAAATATAGGGATTCTTTTCCGAAAAGCGAATGCGGGAGCCTCGCTTTGTCGCCGTCCCGTGCCGTAAGAAAGCCCCGAAAGTCTCCGCGGAGGGACTTTCGGGGCGGTTGCGTACCGGATTTTCGGAGAGGTTACCAGATGATCACGCGCTCCTCGACGGGCATGTACATCGCGCCGTCGGTGATCGAGAAGGCATCGTAAAAGTCTTGCAGATTGCGCAGCGTGGCGTCGACGCGCCACTTGCCCAGCGAGTGTACGTCGAGCTTGGTGAGACGTGCGATCTCCTCGTCGCGGATGTTCTGCGCCCAGAGTTGTGCGTAGGCCAGATAGAAGCGTTGTTCGGGGGTGAAGCCGTCGATCGGTGCGGGCTTCTCCTTGCCTTCGAGCGAATTGTGGTAGGCCGTGTAGGCGACGCGCAGACCGCCCTGGTCGGCGATGTTCTCGCCCAGGCAGAGCGCGCCGTTGGCGAAAAGGGCCGGTTGATCCCCCTTGGCGGGCAGTACCTCGATCGCATCGAACTGCTTGACCAGAATGTCGGTCTTGGCCTTGAACGCGGCGGCGTCCTCTTCGGTCCACCAGTTGTTCATGTTGCCGTCCTTGTCGAAGTTGCGGCCCTGGTCGTCGAATCCGTGGGTCATCTCGTGGCCGATCACCACGCCGATGGCGCCGTAGTTGACCGCGTCATCGGCATCGGGGTTGTAGAACGGCGGCTGGAGAATGGCCGCAGGGAAGCAGATCTCGTTGGTCGTGGGATTGTAGTAGGCGTTGACCGTCTGCGGCGACATGAGCCATTCGTCCTTGTCGACCGGCTTGCCGAACTTGCGCAGATTGTCGAGCGTGCCCCACAGGCTCGCGGCCTTGATGTTCTGCCAGTAGCTCTCGGAGGGATCGATCGTGAGCGTCGAATAGTCCTTCCACTTGTCGGGATAGCCGATCTTGACGTGGAACGACGCCAGCTTCTCCTGCGCCTTGGCCTTCGTGGCGTCCGACATCCAGTCGAGAGCGGCGATGTGCTCGCCGAGCGCCGTTTGCAGGTTCCCGACCAGTTCGAGCATCCGCTCCTTGTCCTTGGCAGGGAAGTATTTGGCGACGTACATCTCGCCTACGGCCTCGCCCAACACCGAGTTGGGGATCGACATGGCGCGTTTCCAGCGGGGACGCTGCTCCTCCTTGCCGGCCATCTGACGGCCGAAGAAGTCGAACGAAGCGGCATAGAAGTCGTCGCTCAGGTAGGATGCCGCGCTGGTGAGGTATTGAGCGGCCAGGTAGTAGCGCAGCGTCTCGATCGGGGTCTGTTTGACCAGTTTGTTCATCCCCTCGAAGAAACTCGGCTGTCCGACGATGGCGCGGTCGATCCCTGCGACCTGTACCTTGCCCAGTTCATCGAAAAGCACCTCCCAGTCGATGGCGTCGTATCTCTTTTTGAGGTCGGCGACGCTCATCGGATTGTAGCTGCGGGCGATGTCGCGCAACTCGACGTTCGACCACGAGGCGCGGGCCAGTTCGGTTTCGAAGGCCACGACGTCGGCTGCGGCCCGCTTCGCCTCGGCCTCCTCCGTGCCCGAAAGGACGAAGAGTTTGGCGAGCAGCTCCTCGTAGCCTTTTTTCAAGGCGGCGTTCGACTCTTCGAGGTAGTAGTCGCGGTTACCCATGCCCAGACCGCTCTGTTCGAGGTAGAAGGCGTTGGTGTTGCTGTCCATCAGGTCGGCCATCACGCCGAAGGCGAAGAGCGGATTGCCCACGTCGAGCATCATCTCCGTGAGCGCCTTGGTCAGCGCGGGTCCCTTTTCGACCTGCATGATCGCGGCCAGGTCGGCCTTGACCGGTTCGGCGCCCTCCTTGTTCAGACGTACCGAATCGAGCCCCATTTTGTAGAGGTCGGAGATCTTCTGGTCGACCGAACCCGGCGCGGCCTCGATCTTGGTCATCTCCTGAAAGAGGTCGTTGATGCGCACCTCGTTGTTCTCGCGCAGTACGTCGAACGAGCCGAAGCGCGAGAATTCGGGTTTCAGCGGGTTCTTGGCCTGCCATCCGCCGGTGGCGTATTGGTAGAAATCTTCGTTCGGGGCGACCGACAGGTCGAAATTCGACGGGTCGATGGCCGGCGTTTTGGCTGTTTTATCGTTGCAACTCATCATACAGGCGAGCGTTGCAAAAAGAATGACTTTTTTCATCTGGGTTCTTTGTTTTAAACATGAAAGAGCCGCCTTCGGCAGAAGGACAGCTCTTTCGGACATCAGCGTTCGGGACGCATTATTTCTTGCAGATAGCGGCTACGCCCGGAAGTTCCTTGCCCTCGATGGCTTCGAGCAGCGCGCCGCCGCCGGTCGAGATGTAGGATACCTGATCGGCCATGCCGAACTTGTTGATGCATGCCACCGAGTCGCCGCGGCCGATGAGCGAGAAAGCGCCCTCGGCCGTCGCTTTGGCGATCGCTTCGGCGATCGCGCGCGTTCCTTCGGCGAACTTGTCGAACTCGAATACGCCGGCAGGGCCGTTCCACAGAATGGTCTTGGCGCCTTCGATCGCGGCGGCGAAAGCCTTGCGCGATGCGGGACCGGCATCCATGCCCTCCCAGCCGTCGGGGATGTCGTTCACGGGGCAGATCTGCGTATTGGCGTCGTTCGAGAAGGCGTCGGCCGCCACGCAGTCGGTGCCCAGCACCAGATTCACGCCTTTGGCCTTGGCCTTGGCGATGATGTCGAGCGCCAGTTGCAGTTTGTCGTCCTCGCAGATCGAGTTGCCGATCTTGCCGCCCTGCGCCTTGGCGAAGGTGAAGGTCATGCCGCCGCAGAGGATCAGGTTGTCGACCTTGTCCATCAGGTTTTCGATGATGCCGATCTTGGTCGATACCTTCGAGCCGCCCATGATGGCCGTGAAGGGACGTTTGATGTCGCTCAGGATGTTGTCGACGGCTTTCACCTCCTTCTCCATGAGGTAGCCCAGCATCTTGTTGCCGGCGTCGAAGTAGTCGGCGATCACGGCCGTCGAGGCGTGCTTGCGGTGCGCCGTTCCGAAGGCGTCGTTGATATAGCAGTCGGCGTACGAAGCCAGCGTCTTGGCGAACTCCTTCTGCGAAGCCTTCATCGCCTTCTTGGCCTCCTCGTAGGCGGGATCCTCCTTCTCGATGCCCACGGGCTTGCCTTCCTCTTCGGGGTAGAAGCGGAGGTTTTCGAGCATCAGCGCCTCGCCCGGTTTGAGCGCCGCAGCGGCCTCGGCAGCCTTGGCGCAGTCGGGAGCGAACTTGACGGGCACGCCCAGTTTTTCGCTCACGGCGTCGACGATCTGGCTCAGCGAGAACTTGGGGTTGACCTTGCCTTTGGGCTTGCCCATGTGCGACATGATGACGAGGCTGCCGCCGTCGGCGAGCACCTTTTTCAGCGTGGGAAGCGCCCCGCGGATGCGGGTGTCGTCGGTGATTTTACCGTTTTCATCCAGAGGCACGTTGAAGTCCACGCGGACGATCGCGCGTTTGCCCTTGAAATCGTAAGAATCGATTGTTGCCATAATGCGTTGAATTTTAAAGTATATCTTAATGCGTTGAATCCCATTCTCTTGTCAAATTCGGGTTTCGAGCCGGCGCCGGAGCCTCCCGCTGCCCGATGCGGCGGAATCCGCAGGCGGTCGCCGTCTTCGTCCGGCGGCAACGTCTTGTGCGGCGACTCCGGTCGCGTCCTGCAAATGTACGCATTTATTTTCAGAAATACGCACTCGTCTGTTTGTAAAATAACACTGCGGCAGGATTTCCTTCCCTGTCGCGGCGGTGCGTCCGGTCCGGCTTCGGCTGTTCGTCTTTCCGCACGGCGCGGCCGAGTCGTCGCAGAACTGCTCTATTTGCGGGTTGATGCCTGCGTAGGAGGCATATTGCGGCAGAGGCTTCGGCCGCGGCCGAAGAACGAATATTTTTAGCAGAATTTGTCTGTGAACATGTCAGAAATATCCCGCACTTCAATTCGATTTTTCCTGCGAGGAGCAGTTTTTACCACCTTTTGTCACCAAAAGGTGGCGCCAAAAGTGTCCGCAGGGCACCTCCGTCGGGATCGGACGGCGGTTCGAGCGCCCGGAGCGGGTGTGCAAAACAGCGCAGTCTTTTGTGCCCGCTCAGTGAGAACCGCCGTCCGATCTGATTCCTCCTCCGGTGCAATGCGGAAGTGTTGTGCGCTTCGCGCAACCATGATTATTTCATCTCTTGAATTTCATTCTTCTTTTTCTTAGGCTTTTTGATGCGGATTTCGTAATTTTGTCACATAGTATTTCGAAAAAGAGGAAAACGAAGAGAGAAATTCAAGAATATGGCAAAAGAGTTCAAACGCTATCTGGTGACGTCGGCGCTCCCCTATGCCAACGGGCCGGTGCATATCGGTCATCTGGCGGGGGTCTACATCCCGTCCGACATCTACACGCGCTATCTGCGCCGCCGCGGGCGCGACGTGCTGTCGATCTGCGGCAGCGACGAGCACGGCGTGGCGATCACGATCAAGGCGCGCAAGGAGGGGGTCTCGCCCAAGGAGATCATCGACCGCTACCACAACCTCATCAAGCGTTCGTTCGAACGGCTCGGCATGTCGTTCGACATCTATTCGCGCACCTCGTCGCCCGTCCATGCCCAAACGGCGTCGGATTTCTTCCGCAAGCTCTACGCCGAGGGCAAGTTCGTCGAGAAGACCTCCGAGCAGTACTACGACGAGGAGGCGCAGCAGTTTCTGGCCGACCGTTACATCGTGGGCACCTGTCCCCACTGCCAGAACGAAAAGGCCTACGGCGACCAGTGCGAGAAGTGCGGATCGACGCTTTCGCCCGACGAACTGATCGCACCCCACAGCGCGTTGTCCGGTTCGCCGCTCGTCAAGCGCGAGACCAAGCACTGGTACCTGCCGCTCGACAAGTACGAGGGATTTCTGCGCGAGTGGATTCTCGAAGGGCACAAGGAGTGGCGTCCCAACGTCTACGGGCAGTGCAAGAGCTGGCTCGATCTGGGATTGCAGCCGCGTGCCGTGAGCCGTGATCTGGACTGGGGCATCCCCGTTCCGGTCGAGGGGGCCGAGGGCAAGGTGCTCTACGTGTGGTTCGACGCGCCGATCGGCTATATATCCGCCACGAAGGAGCTGACGCCAGACTGGGAGCGTTATTGGAAGGACTCCGGAACCAAGATGGTGCACTTCATCGGCAAGGACAATATCGTCTTCCACTGCATCGTCTTCCCGTCGATGCTCAAAGCGCACGGCGAGTACATCCTGCCCGAGAACGTGCCGGCCAACGAGTTCCTCAATCTCGAAGGCGACAAGATCTCCACGTCGCGCAACTGGGCTGTCTGGCTGCACGAATACCTCGACGAGTTTCCGGACAAGGAGGACGTGCTGCGCTACGTGCTGTGCGCCAATGCGCCCGAATCGAAGGACAACGACTTCACGTGGAAGGATTTCCAGGCCCGCAACAACAACGAACTGGTGGCCGTGCTGGGCAACTTCGTCAACCGCGCGCTGGTGCTCACGCAGAAATACTACGGCGGCGAGGTTCCCGCATGCGGCAGCCTCACCGATTACGACCGCGAGACGCTGGCCGAATTGCAGGCGGTGAAGGCGACGCTCGAACAGAATATCGAGAACTACCGCTTCCGCGAGGCGTTGAAGGAGGCGATGAACGTGGCGCGCATCGGCAACAAGTATCTGGCCGACTGCGAGCCGTGGAAACTCGTCAAGACCGATCCCGAACGGGTGAAGACGATCCTCAACATCGCCTTGCAGATCACGGCCAACCTCTCGATCGTCGTCGAACCCTTCATGCCCTTCACCGCGGCCAAGTTACTGGTGATGCTGCGGCTCGAACCGTTGGACTGGGAGCGTATCGGGGCGACCGATCTCGTTGCCGCCGGTCACCGGATCGGGACGCCCGAGTTGCTTTTCGAGAAGATCGAGGACGACGTTATCCAGGCGCAGCTCGATAAGCTGGCGGCGACCAAAGAGGCAAATTTGGCGGTAGAGTCGTCTCAAAATATTGATCCTCAGAAAGATAGTATATCGTTCGACGATTTCCAACGCATGGATATACGTGTTTCGACCATTCTTGCGGCCGAGAAGGTCGCCAAGACCAAGAAGCTGTTGAAGCTGACTGTCGACACGGGTATCGACCGGCGTGAGATCGTGTCGGGCATCGCCGAACATTATACGCCCGAGGAGCTGGTCGGTCGGCAGGTGTTGGTGCTCGTCAATCTCGAACCCCGTACGCTCAAAGGAATCGAGTCGCGCGGTATGATCCTCATGGGCGAGGATGCTGTGGGCAAACTCGTGCTGCTGGAACCGGCGGCTCCGGTAAACAGCGGTGCGGTCGTTGGATAAAAACCTCTTAAACTCTTTAAGATTATGGAAAACGTGGATTGGGCGGCGTTGCCGTTTAACTATCACAAGACGGATTACAACGTCCGCATCTCCTACAAGGACGGCAAATGGGGCGAGCCGGAACTGACGCAGGACGAATATATTTCGGTGCACATGTCGGCCCCCTGCCTGCATTACGGCGTCGAGTCGTTCGAAGGGTTGAAAGCCTTTCGCGGCGCCGACGGCAAGGTGCGGCTCTTCCGTCCCGACGAGAACGGCAAGCGTTTCGCCGCGACGGCCCGCAAACTCTGCATGGCCGAACTGCCCGTCGAAACCTTCGTCGAGATGTGCCGCATGGTGGTCAAGGCCAACGAGCGGTTCGTACCTCCCTACGGGACGGGTGCGACGCTCTATCTTCGACCCTTGGAGATCGGCATGGGTGCTTTCCTGGGTGTACACCCCGCCAAAGAGTTCATGGTGTGCGTCTTCGTCTCGCCTGTCGGAGCCTATTTCAAGGAGGGCATCAAACCGATTCGCGTGATCGTGAATCCCGATTATGACCGTGCTGCTCCACGTGGAACGGGCGATGTCAAGTGCGGCGGCAACTATGCCGCCAGCCTCGAAGCGGGCGAGGAGGCCAACCGGGAGGGATATGCCAATTCGATGTTCGTCGATGCAGTCCACCGGAAATATATCGAGGAGTGCGGCGCCGCCAATTTCTTCGGTATCACAGACAATACTTACATTACGCCGAAATCGACCTCGATCCTGCCTTCGATCACCAACAAGAGCCTGCGGCAGTTGGCGAAGGATATGGGGATGAAGGTCGAGGAGCGTCCCGTTGCGGTCGACGAGCTCTCGACGTTCGAAGAGTGCGCCGCCTGCGGAACGGCTGCGGTGATATCGCCTATCGGCTATATCTACGACAAGGAAACGGGTCGCGAATGGAAGTTCGGTGACGAACCGGGCAAGCGCTGCTTGGAGATGTACAACAAATTGCAGGATATTCAGTACGGCCGCTGCGACGATCCCTACGGCTGGACGTTGGTCGTCGAGTAGTATATAGTATAAGGAGCGTATTTCGGGAGGTAGTGTATGAATTTCTCTTGACCTTCGGAAATACGAATTTTGGTACGGAAAACATGTGGTCTCCTTGTGTGACCGCATGTTTTTTTTTGGGGGGGACGGTGATTCTATATGCATGTATGAATTGAATTCAAGAGATCATGATTCGTATTGAGACCGAGCGGTTGATTTTACGCCCTTTTTCTGACGGCGATTTGTCCGCTTTATTCATGCTTTTAAGCGACGAAGAGGTCACTGCCTTTCTGCCGATGTTCCCGTTAAAAGATATGGAGGAAGCTCGGTCTTACCTCCGGTATCGGTATATCGAGACGTGGATTCGAAATGGCGGTTTGTATTATGCGATTTGTCTGAAAGATAGCGATTTAGCTGTTGGTTGCATTCATGTGAGCGGTGACGATAGCTATGATCTGGGGTACTGCATTCGCAAAGAGTTCTGGCATAATGGGTTCTGCACGGAATCTTGTCGGGCTGTCGTCGACCTGCTGCGGCGTATGGGGCTTCCCTATATTACGGCGACACACGATGTGAACAATCCGCGAAGCGGAAGGGTGATGCAGGCCATAGGGATGCGTTATTGTTATTCTTATGAGGAGTTGTGGCAACCCAAGAATTTTCCGGTTATCTTTCGTATGTATCAGTTGAATTTAGACGGACAGATGACCGGGTGTATCGTGAGTATTGGAATCGCTATCCGGCGCATTTCGTCGAGCCCCCCCCCTACTCTCCTTTGGTGGATTGTTCCACGTGGAACACGAGAGAGGCGAACCTTCGCGGTTCGCCTCTCTCGTGTTTTTTTGTGGTCGAATCGGCGTTATCTCCCGAATTTCACAAGCAGGACATTCACGTCGGCGGGCGAAACCCCGGGGATACGCGAAGCTTGGCCGATCGTTGTCGGGCGGATGCGCGTGAGTTTCTGCCGTGCCTCGATCGTGAGCGATTGCATCGAATGATAGTCGAAATCGGCAGGGATGGCGATATTTTCGAGCCGATGCAACTTTTCGGCGATGAATTTTTCCCGCTGGATATATCCGTTGTACTTGATCTGGATCTCCGCTTCTTCGATCGCTTCGGTCGTCATTCCCTCTTCCTCGATCAATTGCGCGAGCTCGGGGAGGACGCGGGACAAGCCGGCGAAGGTGATTTCGTTGCGAAGCAGGATGTCGTAGAGCTTCCTCCCCTGCTTCATCGGTTCGGAATCGACTGATTTCAGATAGTCGTCGATTTCGCCTGCACGCACGCTCGTGCGGCGGGCGAAGGAAATAAGCGATTCTACGCACGACTTTTTTCGCTCGAAATTCGCAAAGTCTTTTTCCGAAATCAATCCGATTTCATGCCCGAGCGGAGTGAGTCGCAGGTCGGCATTGTCCTGTCGGAGCAGAATGCGGTACTCGGCGCGCGAGGTGAACATCCGGTAAGGTTCGTCGACGCCCTTCGTCACCAAATCGTCGATCAGCACGCCGATGTAGGCTTCGTCGCGTTGCAGAACGATCGCCGACTCCCCTACCCGTTTGCGATGCGCGTTGATCCCCGCCAGCAGGCCCTGCGCCGCAGCCTCCTCGTAACCTGTCGTGCCGTTGACCTGTCCGGCGAAATAGAGTCCGTCGACGAGTTTCGTTTCGAGCGTATGGCGCAACTGGGTGGGCGGGAAGTAGTCGTATTCGATCGCATAGCCGGGCCGGAAGATATGGACGTCCTCCAACCCCCGGATCCGGTGCAGCGCCTTGTACTGTACCTCCCACGGCAGCGACGACGAGAAGCCGTTGAGATAGTATTCATTGGTGTTATCTCCTTCTGGTTCAAGGAATAACTGATGCTGTTCCTTGTCGGCGAAGGTGCGCAGCTTGTCTTCGATCGAGGGGCAGTAACGCGGTCCGATGCCGTGGATCGTGCCGTTGAAGAGCGGCGACCGGTCGAAGCCTGTACGCAACGTGGCGTGCACTTCGGGCGAAGTGTAGACCAGAAAACAGGGACTTTGATGTTTAACTGGCTGTGTATCAGTGGAAAACGAAAACTTCAACGGGTTTTCGTCGCCGTATTGCGGCTCCAATGCCTCGAAGTCGATCGTGCGGGCGTCGAGTCGTGCGGGGGTACCGGTCTTCATGCGCCCCGTTTCGAATCCCATCGCGGCGAGCGATGCGGTGATGCCCGTCGAAGCGGGATCGCCGGCGCGCCCGCCCGGCGCGTGCGCTTCGCCGCAGTACATCATGCCGTCGAGGAAGGTGCCGGCCGTGAGGATCACGGCGCGCGCCGTGAACTCGACGCCCATGCACGTGCGCACGCCCGTCACGCGGGGACGCTCCCCTGCCGTGTCGAAGAGCAGTTCTGCGGCCGTATCCTGCCAGATATAGAGGTTCTGCGTATTTTCCAGTTCGTGCCGCCATTCGGCCGAAAAACGGCCTTTGTCGCACTGCGCGCGCGGACTCCACATGGCCGCTCCCTTCGAGCGGTTGAGCATCCGGAATTGGAGTGTCGTGCGGTCGGTGATACGCGCCGTGCGGCCGCCCAGCGCGTCGATTTCGCGGACGATCTGCCCCTTGGCTACGCCTCCCACGGCGGGGTTGCACGACATGTTGGCCAGCTTGGTCATGTCCATCGTTAGGAGCAGCGTGCGCGAACCCATGCGCGCCGCCGCCGAAGCGGCTTCGCAGCCGGCGTGGCCGCCGCCGATGACCAGAATATCGTAGTCGAGCGTCATATCTTGTCGGTTTTCGTGTTCGGAATCGCGAATGTCGCGCGCAGGCCGTGCGGAAGGTCGCCCCGTCCGACGGGGCGGCACGCGGACTGTCGGG
>OJKC01002068.1_pt1 | contig 11238 bp, 7 predicted proteins | sample 1596401 | NCBI WGS metagenome assembly OJKC01 (sample SAMEA4350162, study PRJEB24818) | metagenome | biome: human; feature: gut; material: faeces | place: Denmark | collected 2013-09 | reverse complement strand
ACAGCATGCAGCGCATAATATACGTAATTCCATACACATCTATAATCGACCAAAACGCCAAGGTATTCAGGGAAATACTGCATGATAAAAACGTGCTGGAGCATCACAGCGGCATAGTATTCGATAAGGAAGATAAAAACTTCGATTCGGCGGACTACAAAAGCGCGCTTGCGGCGGAAAACTGGGATGCGCCGGTGGTGGTGACCACGGCGGTGCAGTTCTTTGAATCGTTTTATGCCAACCGCTCCTCAAAATGCCGAAAGCTGCACAATGTAACAAACAGCGTAATTATATTTGACGAAGCGCAGATGATGCCAAGCGAAAATCTGCTGCCTTGCGTTGCGGCAATAAGCACGCTGTGTGCGCATTTCAACTCCACCGCCGTGTTATGCACGGCAACACAGCCGGTGGTGGACGATTATATTGTAAAATACGCGCCAAACATTGCCATAAAAGAGATATGTCCGGAAGTTAGGCGGACATATGAGCAGTTCAAACGGGTCACATTTGAACAGGCAGGTGAGCTGGATGATGTGGCGCTGGCGGCGCGGCTTGGCGGGCATGAGCAGGTGCTATGCATAGTCAATACGCGCAAGGCGGCGCAGGCCGTGTTTAATAAGCTGCCCAAGGAAGGCAGGTTTCATCTGTCCACGCTGATGTACCCCGAACACAGGCAAAAAACCATAGACATTATCAGGCAAAGGCTGACGGACGGCGAGGTATGCAGGGTTGTTTCAACGTCGCTTATAGAGGCGGGCGTGGACATAGACTTCCCGACGGTATATAGGGAAATGGCCGGGCTTGACTCCATACTTCAGGCGGCGGGACGATGCAACCGCGAAGGCAAACGCAGCCGCAAGGAGAGCATAGTTGCCGTATTCACGGGCGAACACCGCGCGCCGAGAATGCTGAAAATGAACATATCTGCGGCTAACAGCGCCATGCGCGGGGAGGAGGACATAGGTTCGCCGGAGGTTGTGCGCAAGTATTTCAACACATACAGGGCTTATCTCGGCGACGGGACGGACAAGGCGCGTGTGGTGGAGGCGTTTGAAAAGGACAAGGTTTACGGCATGATGCCGTTCAAAACGGTTGCCGAGAAGTTCCGCATAATTGACCAGAACACGCGGACGGTATACATACCGCTTGGCAAAGGCGTGGAGAGCATTGCGCGGCTGAGAAGCGGCGAAAAGTCCCGCAAGCTATTCAGGGAGGCGGGCCGCTACGGAGTGACTATATACGAAAACCAGTTTGAAACGCTCTATTATTCGGGCTGCATAGAAATGATAGACGATGAAAACGCCGTGCTGATAAACACAGGCATTTACGATGAAAAGATGGGGCTGAGGATAGAGGAGAGCAGCGACGCAAATTTTATGATATAAGCCAATGGCGCAAGAAAACTTGCGCCATTGACCATTTTGCTAAAACATAAAGATAAATGTTTCAATCCCCGAGGCAAAACTCGACAACATAGTATAGCACGGATATCGTGTGAATGCAAACATAAAAACAAAACTATTAAAACATAAAGTTAAATAAAGTTGACAAATCGCAACGGCGATGGTAATATATGGTTAACATGACGATGATAAACAGCGAAAGGAGTGATATCTTGTCTGTAAGGATAGAAGTATGGGGCGACTACGCCTGCTTCAGCAGACCCGAGCTTAAAACGGAGCGCGTGAGTTACGACGTGATGACTCCGTCGGCAGCGCGGGGAATAGTTGAAGCAATACTGTGGCACCCGGGGCTGAGATGGCACATAGACAAAATCTATGTGCGTGCGCCTATACGCTTTACAAATATAAGGCGTAACGAGGTCAAGGATGTTGTGAGCGGCCGCAAGCTTAAAACAATAATGGAAAAAGGCAGCGGCGAAGCGTACATTGCAACGCCCGAAAGCATTCAGCAGCGCGCGGCAATGGTGCTGAAGGATGTGCACTATGTGATAGAGGCGCATTTTGACATGACCGAGCAGGCCAGCGCAAGCGATAATCCTGCAAAGTTTCAGCAGATGGTAAAGCGGCGCGCGGAGAAAGGCCAGTGCTATCATCAGCCGTATTTGGGTACGCGGGAATTTCCGGCGAGGTTTGGTCTTTGCGAGGAGATGCCGTCTTGCCCCGATGAGCTGAAAGGCGAAAGAGACCTTGGCTGGATGCTGCTGGACATGGATTATTCAAACGATGACGGAATCAGGCCGATGTTCTTCAGGGCGAGCATGAAGGACGGGGTCATAACCGTTCCGCCGATAGGCAGCGAGGGGGTGAAGTCATGATACTTCAGGCGCTGACTAAATTATATGAAGATTTGGCGGAGCAGGGCAAAATAGCGCGCGAAGGCTGGAGCACGGTGAAGATAAGCTATCTGCTGGAGATTGACGAGGACGGCACGCTGCTTGGCATCGTTCCTCAGTTTAAGGAAGTGTTTTCCGGCAAAAAGACGCAATCCGTGCCGATGGATAAAATATTGCCCGCGGCTGTGAAACGTTCTTCCGGCATTGCGTCGAATTTTCTTTGGGATAATTCCGCATATATGCTGGGTATAGACGGCAAGGGTAAACCTGAACGCGCTAAGGAATGCTTTGAAGCATGCAAAGGCTTTCACCGTGAGCTGCTTGACGGTATAGACACCGCGGCGGCAAGGGCGATACTTAACTTCTTTGATGGGTGGGAGCCCGCGTCGGCTGCCGAGCATCCGCTGATAGTCGAAAATCTGAATGAATTGTACAAAGGTGGCAATGTAACGTTTTTTGTAAAAGGCCGCCTTGCTGCCGAGGACGCGGAGATAAAGGCCGCATGGCAGAAATATTATGACAGCAGCGACGGAGAACGGATGCAGTGCCTTGTTACCGGTAAAGAGGACGTTATTGTACCAACTCATCCGGCAATAAAAGGCGTTGCGGATGCGCAGTCGAGCGGCGCGGCGCTGGTATCGTTCAATGCGTCCGCATTCTGCTCATACGGGAAGGAGCAGAACTACAATGCGCCTGTCGGCAAGTACGCGGCGTTTGCGTACACATCTGCGCTGAATTATCTGCTGTCCGATAAGGAAAACGTACACCGCATAGGCGACACTACCGTTGTATGCTGGGCTGAAGGAGCGGAGGAACAGTATAACGGGCTGACCAATATGTGGATGTTCGGGGACGATAACAACACCGGACTGAGCGACGCCGACCTTTACGCGGCGGTAAAGCGAATAACGGAAGGCAAGTATTGCAATGAACTGAAAATAGACCCGAAACGGCCGTATTATGTGCTTGGAATTGCTCCGAACGCAGCGCGGCTATCGGTAAGCTTTTTCCTGCGCAATGAGTTCGGCAGCTTTATACGCAACGTGAACGAGCATTACGAGCGCATGGAGATAGCAAAAAGCAAGTTCGATAAATTCGATACTTTGCCAATATGGGCCATGCTGAACGAGACCGTGAACCCGAAATCCCAGGATAAAAAACCAAGCTCCGTACTTGCAAAGTCCACGGCGCGGGCGATATTCGCAGGCACGGCGTACCCGGCGGCGCTTTTGAACGGGGCAATGCTGCGCATAAGGGCCGAACGGAACATAACCCGCGGCCGCGCGGCGATAATCAAGGCATATTATCTGAAAAACACAAATAAGGGCTGTCCAAAGGAGGTATTGACGGTGAGCCTTAATGAACAAAGCACAAACATACCATATACGCTCGGAAGGCTGTTTGCATTTTATGAATTTGCGCAGGATGGTGCAAACCCGGGAATAAACGCAACGATAAAGGATAAATACCTTAACTCTGCCGAGGCTGCGCCGGCGCATATATTCCCCATTCTGAACAAGCTTTATCCAAAGCACCTGAATAAGCTGAATGATAAAACGGCGTGGTTTATAGACAGTGAAGTAATGAAACTGAAAAGCGTGCTTGGCGAAGAGTATCCTGTAAGGCTTACGCTGCCGGAACAGGGGTCGTTCGATCTTGGCTATTATCATCAAAAACAATGGTTGTATACTAAAAAGGAGGACAGATAACAATGGAAGCTATTAAGAACCGCTACGATTTCGTGATACTGTTTGACGTGGAGAACGGCAATCCCAACGGCGATCCCGATTCCGGAAACATGCCGCGCATAGATCCGGAAACCGGCTACGGGCTGGTTACGGACGTTTGCCTGAAGCGCAAAATACGCAACTATGTGGAAACGGTAAAGGAAGGCGAAAGCGGCTACCGCATATATATAAAGGATAACGTGCCGCTGAACAGGAGCGACCGCGAAGCATACGACTATCTTGGAATAGAACCGGCAAAGGTTGCGGACGCGAAGAAAAAGAAAGAGAATCTGGACATTGAAATACGGGACTTCATGTGCAAAAACTTCTATGATATCCGTACGTTCGGCGCCGTGATGACGACGTTTGTGAAGGACAAGCTAAACTGCGGCCAGGTGCGCGGCCCCGTACAGCTAAGCTTTGCAAAGAGCGTGGACCCGATAATGCCGCAGGAAGTGACCATAACCCGCGTTGCCATAACAACGGAGGCGGACGCCGAAAAGAAGGGCACGGAAATGGGCCGCAAATATATTGTTCCTTATGCGCTATACAGGGCGGAAGGCTACGTTTCTGCCAACCTTGCACGCAAGACCACCGGATTTTCTGAGGAGGATCTTGAACTGCTGTGGCAGGCGATAATGAATATGTTTGAAGTTGACCATGCAGCTGCGCGCGGGAAAATGGCCACAAGGGAACTTATTGTGTTCAAGCATGATTCGGAGCTTGGCAACGCGCCGGCATATAAGCTTTTCGATTTGGTAAAGGCTGAGCGCAGAGAAGGAGTGGATACGCCGCGCGCGTATTCGGATTACAATGTTTCGGTTGATGAAGCAGCGCTCCCCTCGGGCGTTGAATGCATAAGAATATAACCGACTATCGTGAGGAGGATTACCTCCAGATATCGGGGCTACAGCATTTCAGGTTCTGCCGAAGGCAATGGGCGCTGATACACATAGAAAAGCTGTGGGCGGAGAACTACCGCACGGTGGACGGCGAACTGATGCACGAACATGTGCATGACGCGGAATTTAACGAAAGCCGCGGCGATGTCATTATACGGCGCGGTGTATATGTGCACTCGGCAGAGCTTGGCATATCCGGTCAATGCGACGCATTGGAGTTCCATAAAGGCAGCATCGGAGTACCAATGCGCGGTAAAGAAGGGCTGTGGCAGCCGTATCCCGTGGAATACAAGCGCGGCGAATTCAGGACGGACACGGGGGACACATTGCAGCTTTGCGCGCAGGCTATGTGCCTTGAGCATATGCTGTGCTGTAAAATAGAGCGCGGTGCATTGTTTTACGGCATGCCGAGGCGGCGCATGGAAATAACCTTCACGGACGAACTGCGCAAGGAGGTGCTTGAGGCGATAGCCGAAATGCACGATATGTATAGCCGCGGCTATACGCCGAAGGTAAAGCCGACAAAGTCCTGCGCGGCATGTTCGCTGAATGAACTGTGCTTGCCTTCGCTCATGAAAAAGCGCTCGGTCGGTGCATATATTAAGGCGGCGATGGAGGAGATCACATGAAAAGGTTCCTTAATACGTTTTATGTGCTTTCGGAGGACATATACCTGTCGCTTGAAGGTGAAAACGTGGTTGCAATGCGGGACAAGCAGGAGGTTGCCAGATATCCGCTGCACACATTGCAGGGCATAGTATCGTTTTCATATGCCGGCGCATCACCAGCGCTTATGGGTGCATGCGCCAAGCGCGGTGTGGGGTTCGCACTCTGCACGCCGAACGGGCGGTTCCTTGCGCGGGTATCCGGCGAAATAAGCGGGAATGTGCTGCTGCGGCGCACTCAATACAGAACGGCGGACGATATGCACGCAAGCTGCAAAATTGCGCGGACAATGATATTTGCAAAGCTGTATAACTCAAGGTGGAGCATAGAGCGCACGCGCAGAGACCACGGCATGCGCGTTGACGATACGAAGCTGGCGGAGGCATCGCAGAGCATAAAGGCACTCCTGCCGCAGGCGATTTCGGCGGAAAATATGGAAAGCCTGCGCGGGATAGAGGGCAACGGCGCGAATACATACTTCGGCGCGTTTGACGAAATGATACTCAACGCGAAGGATGTGTTTTACTTCAATTCAAGGAGTAGACGGCCTCCGCTTGACCGGGTGAACGCAATGCTGTCCTTTGCATACAGCCTGCTTGCGCACGATTGTGCATCGGCGCTTGAAAGCAGCGGACTTGACCCATACGTTGGCTTTTTGCACAGGGACAGGCCGGGGCGGGAATCGCTTGCGCTTGACTTAATGGAAGAACTGCGGCCGTGCATGGCGGACAGATTTGTGCTGAAGCTGATAAACAACCGCATGGTGAAAAAGACGGATTTTGTGATGCAGGACAGCGGCGCGGTGTTGCTTACCGATGAGGGCAGAAGAAGCTTCATAAAGGCTTGGCAGGATAAGAAAAGGGAAGAACTGAAGCATCCGTACCTTGGTGAAAAGCTTAAATGGGGCCTGATACCGTATATTCAGGCGCAGCTGCTCGGACGTTATCTTCGCGGCGACTTGGACGACTATCCGCCGTTTCTGTGGAAATAAAGCTACGGGGGAGTGAAAATGCTTGTGCTGATAACATATGATGTTAATACAGAAGATGCCGACGGCAAGCGGAGGCTGCGCCAGATAGCCAAGCAATGCGTAGACTACGGTCAGCGCGTGCAGAATTCAGTGTTTGAATGTATGCTCGATTCCGCACAATGCCGTATGCTAAAAGCGCGATTGTGTGCTATAATGAATAAAGAGAAAGATAGTCTAAGGTTCTATTACCTCGGAAAGAATTTCGAGAATAAGATAGAGCACTTTGGCGCGAAAAGCTCATATTTACCCACGGACACCTTTATTCTTTAGTGCGAAGCATAAGCGTACATAAAAACACCGCTTCTTCGCACCGAAAAAAGCCTGAATAATGCAATCCTGCAGCGCGATACAGCGCGCGTCACCGTGCCGCAATGGATAATATTCAGCAAATTCGCGGAAATGCTGCATACAAATGCACTTTTCCGCTGTCGCTCCCCCTCGTGGGGAGCGTGGATTGAAATACCTAATGGTGAGGTAGAAAAGGCCGTGGAGAAATAGTCGCTCCCCCTCGTGGGGAGCGTGGATTGAAATCTGTTCTTTCTGCTCGCTTGGGGCGGCAATGGAATGTCGCTCCCCCTCGTGGGGAGCGTGGATTGAAATACCAGGAATTACGGTTATATTGCCGCTCATCCCTGTCGCTCCCCCTCGTGGGGAGCGTGGATTGAAATCAGCCAAGTACAGCCACAACGCTTTTGACGCCCGTCGCTCCCCCTCGTGGGGAGCGTGGATTGAAATTTTTAGCCGCCTCCGCCACGGTGGCGACGGCTCGTCGCTCCCCCTCGTGGGGAGCGTGGATTGAAATCGCAGTCAATGGCGTATCCTCAGCAAAGCTTACCGTCGCTCCCCCTCGTGGGGAGCGTGGATTGAAATCTGTTGCGCAAATTTTGTGTTGATATCCTCAAACGTCGCTCCCCCTCGTGGGGAGCGTGGATTGAAATATATCCACGGGCGGCGCGGGCTGATATGGTGTGAGTCGCTCCCCCTCGTGGGGAGCGTGGATTGAAATATCTATGATAATTGTGAACGTCAGGGTTTAACGCCCGTCGCTCCCCCTCGTGGGGAGCGTGGATTGAAATTCCGTGCGCGTGTACCATGCGATCTTCCACCGCCGGTCGCTCCCCCTCGTGGGGAGCGTGGATTGAAATATCTACTGATATTATACACCACATCTTATACCAAAGTCGCTCCCCCTCGTGGGGAGCGTGGATTGAAATTGCTGGTGTTGTCCCTGCTTGTGACTATTATAAATGTCGCTCCCCCTCGTGGGGAGCGTGGATTGAAATTAAGTGGGATATGAATAAACTTAAAGATGAAATATGTCGCTCCCCCTCGTGGGGAGCGTGGATTGAAATAACATTTGAGTTGGTAAAGCTACAATACCCATCGTGTCGCTCCCCCTCGTGGGGAGCGTGGATTGAAATATCATCGCCAATTAAACTATGAATAAAAGCTTTAATGTCGCTCCCCCTCGTGGGGAGCGTGGATTGAAATGGTTTGTAATTGTGTTGTTGCATATTTTTTAGGAGTCGCTCCCCCTCGTGGGGAGCGTGGATTGAAATTGGGTCGTTAAGGATGGACGCGGCCTTGCCGCGATAGTCGCTCCCCCTCGTGGGGAGCGTGGATTGAAATCCCGCGTTGGCGGGGCGAAGGCTGACGGCAATCACGTCGCTCCCCCTCGTGGGGAGCGTGGATTGAAATCTCCAATTTTGATATTCGCGTCGCTAAATCATTGAGTCGCTCCCCCTCGTGGGGAGCGTGGATTGAAATATCCATCAGGCGCAGCACCGCATCCGTCTCCGCGTCGTCGCTCCCCCTCGTGGGGAGCGTGGATTGAAATCTGGGAGGTGAATAAGATGCACACATACGAGCTAATCGGTCGCTCCCCCTCGTGGGGAGCGTGGATTGAAATGCAAATTTAATCTATATAGATTATGGTCTGGTCGCGTCGCTCCCCCTCGTGGGGAGCGTGGATTGAAATTGCGATTTCGCCGACACGGTAAACAAATTCTTTACTGTCGCTCCCCCTCGTGGGGAGCGTGGATTGAAATTGATATGTTGCATCAAATTCGTGGTGCGTGGTTTGGGTCGCTCCCCCTCGTGGGGAGCGTGGATTGAAATTTTTGTATGGTGAAATAAGCGATACGTCGTGGTTGTCGCTCCCCCTCGTGGGGAGCGTGGATTGAAATAGATGCATTGAGATATCGTCAATCCCGATACTCCAGTCGCTCCCCCTCGTGGGGAGCGTGGATTGAAATGCCGTACCTTCCACATCGCCTGTCAGTCGGATTTGGTCGCTCCCCCTCGTGGGGAGCGTGGATTGAAATCTTTATCTTATGACCATATTATACATCGGCTTGCCCGTCGCTCCCCCTCGTGGGGAGCGTGGATTGAAATTTTGATGTATGCAAGGGCGCGTTCGGCATTTGCCGTCGCTCCCCCTCGTGGGGAGCGTGGATTGAAATACACAAGCCGCGGCGGACAAAAAAGCTTTTAAGCGTCGCTCCCCCTCGTGGGGAGCGTGGATTGAAATTTGATGTAAAAAATATGATACTTTATATATATTTTGGTCGCTCCCCCTCGTGGGGAGCGTGGATTGAAATGTTTTATAAGCAGACTGAAAAGACATATGGCACAGTGTCGCTCCCCCTCGTGGGGAGCGTGGATTGAAATAGAAAACGCAGCTAAAGCACAAAAAGAATATAAGTCGCTCCCCCTCGTGGGGAGCGTGGATTGAAATAACTGCCTTGGGTATATCTGACCATGGCACAGTAGTCGCTCCCCCTCGTGGGGAGCGTGGATTGAAATACCCAAGAAACCCGCAACGCCGCCCGTGGAGGAATGTCGCTCCCCCTCGTGGGGAGCGTGGATTGAAATGGCAGTCAGGTTACGCACCTCCTGCTCAAGCGCGTCGCTCCCCCTCGTGGGGAGCGTGGATTGAAATGCGTTGCGCTGTCGGCATGCTTCGGCAGCTCTTGTCGCTCCCCCTCGTGGGGAGCGTGGATTGAAATTGCACTTGGCGAAGCTGTACCTAAATACAAGGTCGGTCGCTCCCCCTCGTGGGGAGCGTGGATTGAAATTGTCATGTCGTTTCCTCCTGTCTTTTTACAAAATTGTCGCTCCCCCTCGTGGGGAGCGTGGATTGAAATTTGTCTTCGGTGGTCAAGTCGGCAAGATTGCCCATGGTCGCTCCCCCTCGTGGGGAGCGTGGATTGAAATCGTCACTTGGGTTTGTAGCAACATATACTGATGGTCGCTCCCCCTCGTGGGGAGCGTGGATTGAAATACAAATTATTTTTGGGCGAATTATACCGATTATGGTCGCTCCCCCTCGTGGGGAGCGTGGATTGAAATTGCCCCGATTGCTGGGGTAGGATGTGCGCAAGCGGGTCGCTCCCCCTCGTGGGGAGCGTGGATTGAAATCCCACGTTGGCGGGGCGGCGGCTTACGGCAATCACCGTCGCTCCCCCTCGTGGGGAGCGTGGATTGAAATCATAATCAAGGGGCGGTCAAGCCGCCCCGATAGTGTCGCTCCCCCTCGTGGGGAGCGTGGATTGAAATACGCAGAGCGCATACAAGGTGCAAATCCTAAAGGGTCGCTCCCCCTCGTGGGGAGCGTGGATTGAAATACGCAGAGCGCATACAAGGTGCAAATCCTAAAGGGTCGCTCCCCCTCGTGGGGAGCGTGGATTGAAATTCTCTGCCGCCTTGTATCGGCGGCGGATTTGGTCGTCGCTCCCCCTCGTGGGGAGCGTGGATTGAAATACAAATTATTTTTGGGCGAATTTTACCGATTATGGTCGCTCCCCCTCGTGGGGAGCGTGGATTGAAATTTGAGATATGATACCATATCACAGACACCATACATCGTCGCTCCCCCTCGTGGGGAGCGTGGATTGAAATACCCGCCGTAATGGCGTGGCGGTAGATGTGTCCGTCGCTCCCCCTCGTGGGGAGCGTGGATTGAAATCCCGCCTGTGCCCGTAAGCCGCCCGTCGGCCAGCATCGTCGCTCCCCCTCGTGGGGAGCGTGGATTGAAATAAACGGTGCGGTTTTAAGCCTAATATCGTCCATGCGGTCGCTCCCCCTCGTGGGGAGCGTGGATTGAAATAGAATAATGCTCCAATTTTTTGGGTTGAAACAAGAAGGTCGCTCCCCCTCGTGGGGAGCGTGGATTGAAATTTAAGTTCTGGCTCGGTTACAACGTTTGTAGCCGTCGCTCCCCCTCGTGGGGAGCGTGGATTGAAATCCGAGCCGGAACTCGTTATCATACGCATCGAAAACGTCGCTCCCCCTCGTGGGGAGCGTGGATTGAAATATTTCTACCTCCTATCCCCGCACAAATTCTGGGCACGTCGCTCCCCCTCGTGGGGAGCGTGGATTGAAATTGGTGGGGGCTGCCCTCCCCTTGCCCCCGGCGCGGGTCGCTCCCCCTCGTGGGGAGCGTGGATTGAAATACTATACCCCTATTGTGGACATCAGAAGCGCATACGGTCGCTCCCCCTCGTGGGGAGCGTGGATTGAAATAGATGCATTGAGATATCGTCAATCCCGATACTCCAGTCGCTCCCCCTCGTGGGGAGCGTGGATTGAAATGCCGTACCTTCCACATCGCCTGTC
>OJKC01002067.1_pt1 | contig 11245 bp, 7 predicted proteins | sample 1596401 | NCBI WGS metagenome assembly OJKC01 (sample SAMEA4350162, study PRJEB24818) | metagenome | biome: human; feature: gut; material: faeces | place: Denmark | collected 2013-09 | reverse complement strand
ATTCATCATCCCATAAGCAGTCACATCAATTTGGGTCGGAGTTACCGCCACATACCCATGTCCTAATGCCCAGTGATCCGAATCTTCCGCTTCCGGTTCATAGTTATCAAACTCTCCGGTCAGCCAGAAATACTCTCCCCCCCGAGGATGCAGACTACGCTTCCATTCATTAATCCAAGCCCCATTCGTCTGACGGCAGATGCGTACCCCTTTCAAGGAAGCTGTATCCGGAAAGTTCACATTCAAGCAAATCCCCAAAGGCAAGCCATGCTCCAGGACCTGCTCAGTAATACGGCGTATATAAGGCAGCGATGAAGAGAAATCAGCATCCGCAAAATGATTACATAATGAATATCCGATAGAAGAAATCCCCTTCAGGCACCCTTCAATCACTACCCCCATCGTACCGGAATAATGCACATTCACTGAAGAATTATCACCGTGGTTTATTCCACCTATCACCACATCGGGACGACGGGGAACCACCGTATGCAATGCCAGTTTCACACAATCTACCGGTGTGCCCGTACATTTATACACAGTCAAATCCTCCTCTTCACGTACCTTGTAATACTTCACAGGATGCTCGGAAGTGATCGCCCCCGAAGCTCCCGAACGAGGACCGTCCGGTGCCATTACGATTATCTCACCCATTCCACGCAACCCGCGTATCAATTCATTCAATCCCTTAGCTTCCACGCCGTCATCATTTGACAGCAATATCAACGGTTTTTCTTTCTTCATATTTTTCCACTCTTTTTCTCGGAGCGTAAAGATACAACTCTTTGCCGGAACTACCCCTCACCGGAAAAGAAAATTATCTTAATGTTCTACAACCCAGTGCTAAAAATAGAATAGAATTGAATGAAAATTTCTATCTTTGCCGCCGTTGAGTTATTAACAAAACCAATGAGTTATCAACAGTTTTGCTAATGTCTGCCGTTTTTTATAGGTGCAATCACCTATTATTTGTTACTTCGCAGCGAGAAAAACTGATTAATATGGGAAAAATTATTGCTTTAGCCAATCAAAAAGGTGGCGTAGGTAAAACTACCACAACGATTAACCTCGCAGCTTCTCTGGCAACGCTGGAGAAAAAAGTGCTGGTTATTGATGCAGACCCTCAGGCCAACGCATCATCAGGATTGGGTGTGAACATCAAAGAGGTAGAATGCTCTATCTATGAATGTATTATCAACGAAGCCGATATACGGGAAGCAATTTATACCACCGACATTGACGGACTCGACATTGTATCTTCACACATCGACCTGGTTGGCGCAGAAATAGAAATGTTGAACCTGGAAGACCGCGAGAAGATCATGAAAAAAGTATTAGCCCCCATGCGGGACGAATATGACTATATCCTGATAGACTGCTCCCCGTCATTAGGCTTGATAACAATCAATGCGCTGACAGCAGCCGATTCAGTGATTATCCCTGTTCAATGCGAATATTTTGCATTAGAGGGCATCAGCAAATTGCTGAATACCATTAAGATTATTAAATCGAAACTGAATCCTTCACTGGAAATAGAAGGCTTCCTGCTGACAATGTTCGATTCACGTCTGCGTCTGGCCAACCAGATTTATGATGAAGTGAAACGCCATTTTCAAGAATTGGTATTCAAGACAATTGTACAGCGTAACGTCAAACTGAGCGAAGCTCCCAGCCACGGCATTCCTGCAATATTGTATGATGCCGACTCTACCGGAGCCAAGAATCATTTGGCATTGGCACAAGAAATTATAACACGTAACAGTAAGTAAACAATGGCAGTACAGAAGAAATTTGCTTTAGGACGCGGGCTTGACGCACTGATCTCGACTGAAGAAGTAAAGACAGCCGGCTCATCTTCTATCAACGAGATAGAACTGAGCAAAATATCCGTCAACCCTAACCAACCGCGTCGTGAATTTGATCCGGTGGCGTTACAGGAGTTGGCCGACTCTATTGCCGAAATTGGTATCATCCAACCCATCACCCTGCGCAAGCTCTCCGACGATGAGTATCAGATCATTGCCGGCGAACGTCGCTTCCGCGCCTCACAAATAGCCGGGCTGACAAGCATCCCTGCCTACATCCGTACGGCCGACGATGAGAATGTCATGGAAATGGCACTCATCGAAAACATACAGCGCGAAGACCTGAACTCCGTAGAAATAGCGCTCGCCTATCAGCACCTGCTGGAAGAATACGGCCTCACCCAAGAACGCCTCAGCGAACGCGTAGGAAAGAAACGCACCACCATCGCCAATTACCTGCGTCTGCTGAAACTGCCGGCTCCCATCCAAATGGGCCTGCAGAACAAACAGATAGACATGGGACATGCCCGCGCCCTGATAACGCTGGGCGACCCCAAACTGCAAGTGAAGATTTTTGAAGAGATACTGGAGCATGGCTATTCCGTCCGCAAAGTAGAGGAAATAGTAAAGTCCCTGAATGAAGGCGAAACCATAAAAAGCGGCGGCCGAAAAATCGCGCCCAAACGCTCCAAACTGCCCGAAGAGTTCAACATGCTGAAGCAGCAACTTTCCAGCTTCTTCAGCGCCAAAGTGCAACTGACCTGTTCCGAGAAAGGCAAAGGTAAAATCAGTATCCCGTTCAGTAACGAAGAAGAATTGGAACGTATCATCGGCATTCTTGATACGCTGAAGAAATAAATGAGGAAAAAAGGAAGAATATATCAGTTAGCCATTGCCCTGCTGCTCTGTTTTTTACAGATGGCAGGGATTGCTATGTATGGTCAGGACCGTCCACGTGCCGCTTCCAAGCGTGCGCAGCGGCATCAGACCGATACACTCAACACCGTGGTGAACCGGGACAGCCTCACTGTTGCCGACAGTCTTGCAGCCGAAAACAAGCGGAAGATGCTGGAAATGACTGCCAGCCCCGACCTGAAGGAACAGCCCGTGCCTACAGACAGTCTGCAAAAGGCCATCGACCCCAAAAGGTGGGTACCTAATCCCACGAAAGCCACCTGGCTTGCCCTCGTCATTCCCGGCGGTGGACAAATTTACAACCGCAAGTATTGGAAACTGCCCATCTTCTATGGAGGATTTGCCGGTTGTGCCTATGCCCTTACGTGGAACAGCAAGATGTATAAGGACTATTCGGCCGCCTACAAGGATGCCGTAAATGGTAATTTCAACTCCAGTACCATTACCGACCTGCTGCCTCCCAACTATAACTATACCGAAAGCCAGCTGACGGAGACACTACGGAAGCGTAAGGATACCTTCCGACGATACCGCGACTTGAGCATCTTCGCCTTTATCGGTGTATACCTGCTGTCTGTTGTCGACGCATACGTAGACGCAGAGCTGTCCAACTTTGACATCACCCCCGACCTCAGCATGAAAGTGGAACCTGCCATAATCAACAGCCAGATGACTGGTTCCTCTAATAAGAACGTCGGCGTGCAATGCAGTTTCCGATTCTAAAAACGAAAATTAAAGCATAAATTATTACCTAATGACACACAAGGCCATATATATGAAAAGAATTATTCTCGGTTCCTCACTTCTGTTTTGCGCCCTCTTCACCGCTCCGGCCATGCATGCGCAAGAAAGCGTGGAAGTGCTTATCCGCGAAAACGGCACGGAACGCCAGGAATCCATCGAGCTGCCCAAAAGCATGACCTATCCGCTGGACAGCCTGCTCAATGACTGGAAAGCCAAGAATTACATAGACTTGGGAAAAGACTGCAGCACCTCTACCGTAAACCCGATGTTCAGTGACTCTGTATACATAGACCGGTTGTCGCGCATGCCGACCGTCATGGAAATGCCATACAACGAGATTGTGCGCAAGTTCATCGACATGTATGCCGGACGTCTGCGCAACCAGGTTGCCTTCATGCTGAGCGCCTGCAACTTCTATATGCCCATCTTCGAAGAAGCGCTGGATGCCTACGGCCTGCCGCTCGAGCTGAAATACCTGCCCATCATAGAATCCGCTCTCAACCCTTCTGCCGTATCCCGCGCGGGAGCCTGCGGACTATGGCAGTTTATGCTCGCCACCGGAAAGATATACGGACTGGAAAGCAACAGCCTCGTAGACGAACGCCGTGACCCGATAAAGGCGACCTGGGCGGCAGCACGCTACCTGAAGGACATGTATGACATTTACAAAGACTGGAACCTGGTGATTGCCGCCTACAACTGCGGTCCGGGCACCATCAACAAAGCCATCCGCCGCTCGGGAGGGAAAACCGATTATTGGGAAATCTACAACTATCTGCCCAAAGAGACACGCGGCTACGTGCCCGCCTTCATTGCCGCCAACTACGTAATGACCTACTACTGCAAGCACAACATCTGCCCCATGGAAACCGACATTCCGGAAGCAACCGATACGGTGCAAGTAAGCCGTAACCTTCATTTCGAGCAGATTTCCGACCTATGCGGCATCAGCCTGGACCAGATAAAGAGCCTAAATCCCCAATTCAAGAAAAGCATCATCCCCGGAGAGAGCAAGCCGCAGACGCTACGCCTCCCCATCAACTACATCAGTGCCTTCATTGACAAGCAAGACACCATCTATGCCCACCGCAGTAACGAGCTGTTCAAGAACCGCAGAGTCGTGGCCGTTTCCAATACACGCTCGACGGCACGTAGCAGCAAAGGCAGTACCGCTACGGGGAATGTCACCTACCACAAGATACGCAGTGGCGAGAATCTCGGCAGCATTGCACGGAAATACGGCGTCACTGTCAATCAGTTAAAAAGTTGGAATGGATTGCGCAGTACCAGAATCTCCGCAGGAAAGCGCTTGAAGATTTATAAATAAAGACATAAACGCTTGCCCGGTGTTGAAAATTGCTTATTTTTGCAAAAAGTGAAGTGAAGAAAGGAGAAAGCAGTATATGGAAGAAAATATAAGTCAGAAGGAAAAGGAAAAAGCCGAAGAGGAAATGATCGAACAGGCATTCCAAGAACTGTTGAACGACTATTTGGCCACCAAGCACCGCAAGCGCGTCGAAATAATAACCAAAGCATTCAACTTTGCCAACCAGGCGCATAAGGGCATCAAGCGTCGTTCCGGCGAGCCCTACATCATGCACCCCATTGCTGTGGCAAAGATTGTCTGTAATGAGATAGGACTGGGGTCTACTTCCATATGCTCGGCATTGCTGCATGATGTGGTGGAGGACACCGACTACACCGTAGAGGATATTGAAAACATCTTCGGTCCCAAAATCGCCCAGATTGTAGACGGGCTGACAAAGATTTCCGGCGGTATCTTCGGCGACCGTGCCTCGGCGCAGGCAGAGAACTTCAAGAAGCTGCTGCTCACCATGTCCGACGATATCCGGGTTATCCTCATCAAGATAGCCGACCGTCTGCATAACATGCGTACACTCGGCTCCATGCTGCCCAACAAGCAGTTCAAGATTGCAGGCGAAACACTCTATATTTATGCCCCGCTCGCCAACCGCCTCGGCTTGTACAAAATCAAGACAGAACTGGAAAACCTGAGCTTCAAGTACGAACATCCGGAAGAGTACCACGAGATAGAAGAGAAACTGGAAGCCACCGCCGTGGAGCGCGACAAGGTATTCAATGAGTTCACCGCTCCGATACGGGCGCAACTGGACAAAATGGGACTGAAATACCGTATCCTTGCCCGTGTAAAGTCCATCTACTCCATCTGGAACAAAATGCAGACCAAGCATGTCCCCTTCGAGGAAATCTATGATTTGCTTGCTGTCCGCATCATCTTCGAGCCCCGCAATATAGAGGAAGAGCTAAACGACTGCTTCGACATTTACGTCTCCATATCCAAGATATACAAGCCCCACCCTGACCGCCTGCGCGACTGGGTGAGCCATCCCAAAGCCAACGGCTACCAAGCCCTGCACGTCACCCTTATGGGTAACAACGGGCAATGGATTGAAGTACAAATCCGCAGTGAACGCATGAATGACGTTGCCGAACAAGGCTTTGCCGCCCACTGGAAATACAAAGAAGGCGGAGGCAGCGAAGATGAAGGCGAACTGGAGAAATGGTTGCGTACCATCAAGGAAATTCTGGACGACCCACAACCGGACGCCATCGATTTTCTCGATACCATCAAACTGAACTTGTTTGCATCGGAAATTTTCGTCTTCACCCCGAAAGGCGACCTCAAGACCATGCCGCAGAACTCTACGGCACTGGACTTTGCCTTCTCCTTGCATACCGACATCGGCAGCCACTGCATCGGCGCCAAGGTAAACCACAAACTGGTTCCCCTAAGCCACAAACTGCAAAGCGGTGACCAGGTAGAGATATTGACCTCCAAATCGCAACGCGTGCAGCCGGAGTGGGAAGTGTATGCCACCACCGCCCGCGCCCGCGCCAAGATTGCCGCCATCCTGCGCAAAGAGGCGAAAACCTATCAGAAAGAAGGTGAAACCATACTGAACGAATTCTTCAAAAACGAGGATATACGTATGGATGATGCTGCTCTGGACAAGCTGACCAGGCTGCACGGCTTCCACACCCGCGACGAGCTGCTCGTTGCCATCGGCAACAAACGGGTTGTGCTGGGCGATGCCGACAAGAACGTGTTCAAGGAAAAGCAGAACAGCAACTGGAAGAAGTTCCTGACCTTCTCCTTCGGTAACAAGGACAACAAGGATGCCAAAGAACAACCGGAAGAGAAAACACCGCAAGAGAAAATCAACACTAAGCAGATTCTGAAGCTGACGGAAGAGACCATCTCAAAGAACTATATTATGGCCGACTGTTGCCATCCCATTCCGGGTGACGACGTACTGGGATACATCGACGAGCAAAACCGTGTTGTCATCCACAAGCGCCAATGCCCCGTTGCCACCCGCCTTAAGAGTAGCTACGGAAACCGTATCATCGCCACCGAGTGGGACACTCACAAGGATTTGTCGTTCCTCGTCACCATATATATAAAAGGTATAGACAGCATGGGATTGCTGAACGAAGTAACTCAAGTCATCTCCCGCCAGCTCAACGTGAATATCCGTAAACTGACCATCGAAACCAACGACGGTATCTTCGAAGGAAAGATACAACTCTATGTACACGATGTGGACGACGTGCGCACTATCTGCAATAACCTGAAGCAGATACAGAATATAAAACAAGTGACGAGAGTAGAGGAATAAACGGAGTGGTATTTATTCTACTTCAGTCCTTGAATATTTTCCTTCAAGCTCTCCACATCCTCGTAAGTAAACTCATCCAATGCCAGTTTCATGCCTACCAGTTCTTCGCGGATAGCTCTCAGGCGATCTACGATTTCAAAGTTGCGTATCGTAGCTTCTTTATTGTCTTTCATCCGTTGGCGGGCGCCGGGCAAGGTCATTCCGCGCTCCTTCACCAGATGATAGATAAGTTTCACTGTCTCAATGTCCTCCTTACGGTACTGGCGTATTCCCCGCCCCCCCTTCTTCGGATTGAGTTGCGGAAACTCCTTTTCCCAGAAACGGAGCAGTGATTCGTTGACATCGAACATGGCAGCCACCTCGCTGATGGAGTAATATAACTTTAAATTCTTATCTGTATTCAGCATGATGTAATCCTTTCTCTATAAATCATCCGTCAATCAAGCACCTTACCATGGTTCGCCGCAATCTGTATCATGCGGTCATAATCCTCGGCACTGAGATCCATGAAGTAGTAGTTGACGGGATTCACAACCTTTCCCTTGACGTGTACTTCGTAGTGCAAGTGCGGACCAGTACTCTTGCCCGTACTGCCTACCCCGCCAATGACCTCACCACGTACCACTTTCTTGCCCAACTTCGTCCGGAAATCGCGCAAGTGTGCATACACCGTCTGATAACCGAAGCCGTGGTCTATCACAATTCTGTTGCCATAGCCCGATTGCCAGCCCATCTGCACCACGGTGCCATCTCCCGTGGCATAGACATCCGTGCCCTGGGGAGCCGAAAAGTCCATACCCTCATGGAACTTGCTGGTACCATAAATGGGGTCGATACGCGTACCGTAACCCGAAGCGGTCTTACGGAGGTCTTTATTGGAAACCGGCTGTATGGCAGGAATGCAGCGCAGCATTTCATCATGATTCTTGCACATCTCCACCACATCGTCAAAGGAGCGGGACTGGATATAGAGTTGCTTGCTAATCATATCCATTTTCTGCGTGGTATTGATAACCAAGTCGGAGTTAGCCATATCCATCAGATGCTCATAGCGGTTGGTACCGCCGTATCCAGCCTGACGGATGGCAGAAGGAATAGGGTCGGCCATGAAAATCACCCGGTACAGATTGTCATCACGCTGCTGTATGTCTTGCAGCACTCCCATAGCCTCGTCCAGCCGGCGGGAGAGGACGTTGTACTGCGCCTGCAGTTTGCTGTTCTCCTTTCGCAACTCCTTCTCCGACGGAGAGCCAAAGATAAGCAGCAATACGATGAAACTGCCCGCACCCAGCCCCATACCGATGAACAAACGGCGGAGAATGCTCAGCGCCCGCTGCCTCACGGTAGGATAAATACGGTCGTACGTCTGCGTCTGGGGATTATAAATGTAGTAAACTTTGCGCATCTTAGGAAATATTTCGCTTGTCAATGCGACAAAAGTAATAAAAACAAGCTATCTTTGCACAGTTTTTTCAAGAATATTAAGACTAAGTAGCAAGTAGTTAGTAGTAAGAAACGGGCAAAAAACGACAAGAGAAGGTAAATCAAATTAGAATCAGATAAATCAATAGAGAGTATGTTGACTGCAAACGAAATCAGAGACTCTTTCAAGAGTTTCTTCGAAAGTAAAGGCCACCAGATAGTGCCTTCGGCCCCGATGGTGATTAAGGATGACCCCACGTTGATGTTCACCAATGCGGGAATGAACCAGTTTAAAGATATCATTTTGGGCAACCACCCGGCGAAATACAAAAGAGTTGCTGACTCGCAGAAATGCCTTCGCGTAAGCGGAAAGCACAACGACCTGGAGGAAGTGGGTCACGATACCTACCACCACACCATGTTCGAGATGCTGGGCAACTGGTCGTTTGGCGACTACTTCAAGAAGGAAGCCATCTCCTGGGCATGGGAGTATCTGGTGGATGTATTGAAACTCGACCCCAAAGACCTCTACGCCACCGTATTCGAAGGTAGCGCCGAAGAAGGACTGGAACGCGACAACGAAGCCGCTTCTTACTGGGAGCAGTTCTTGCCGAAAGACCACATTCTGAATGGCAACAAACACGACAACTTCTGGGAAATGGGTGATACGGGACCGTGCGGTCCGTGTTCGGAAATCCATGTGGACTCCCGTTCGGAAGAAGAGAAGGCCAAAGTACCCGGCAGCCAGCTGGTGAACAAAGACCACCCGCAGGTGATTGAAATCTGGAACCTCGTGTTCATGCAGTTCAACCGCAAGGCGGACGGCAGCCTGGAAGGACTTCCCGCCAAGGTTATCGACACCGGCATGGGCTTCGAGCGACTGGTGCGCACACTGCAAGGAAAGACCTCCAACTACGACACCGACGTGTTCCAACCGATACTGAAAGCCATCGGAGACATGGCAGGCAAGAAGTATGGCGAAGATGAGAAGTCGGACATCGCCATGCGTGTAATTGCCGACCACATCCGCACCATCGCCTTCTCCATCACCGACGGACAGCTTCCGAGCAATGCCAAGGCAGGTTACGTCATCCGTCGTATCCTCCGCCGTGCCGTGCGCTACGGTTACACGTTCCTCGGACAGAAGCAGGCATTCATGTACAAGCTCCTCCCCGTACTCATCGAGAACATGGGCGCCGCTTATCCCGAACTGGATGCACAGAAGGAACTGATTGCCAAAGTTATCAAGGAAGAAGAAGATTCCTTCCTCCGCACCCTGGAGACGGGTATCCGCCTGCTGGAAAAGACCATGGCAGACGCCAAAGCCGCCGGCAAGAACGAAATCAGCGGAAAGGATGCCTTTACCTTATATGATACCTTCGGTTTCCCGCTCGACTTGACGGAACTGATTCTCCGCGAAAACGGCATGACTGCCGACATCAAGGAGTTTGACGCCGAAATGCAGCAGCAGAAACAGCGTGCCCGCAATGCCGCCGCCATAGAGACTGGTGACTGGATTACGCTAAAGGAGGGTACTACCGAATTCGTAGGATATGACTATACGGAATACGAAACATCCATTCTGCGCTACCGCCAAGTGAAGCAGAAGAACCAAACCTTGTATCAGATTGTACTGGACAAGACTCCGTTCTATGCCGAAAGCGGCGGTCAGGTAGGTGACACCGGTGTATTGGTGAACGAGTTTGAAACCATCGAAGTGGTAGACACCAAGAAGGAGAACAACCTGCCTATCCACATCACCAAGAAGCTGCCCGAACACATGGAAGCTCCGATGATGGCATGCGTGGATACCGACAAGCGTGCCGCTTGTGCCGCCAACCACTCTGCCACCCACTTGCTGGATGCTGCGCTGCGCGAAGTATTGGGCGAGCATGGAGAGCAGAAGGGCTTTTTGGTTACACCGGACTCCCTGCGTTTCGACGTCACACACTTCCAGAAGGTGACGGACGAGGAAATCCGCAAGGTGGAACACATCGTTAATGCAAAGATTCGCGCCAACATACCTTTGAAGGAATACCGCAACATTCCTATCGAAGAAGCCAAAGAACTGGGCGCCATCGCTCTGTTCGGCGAGAAGTACGGCGACCATGTACGCGTTATCCAGTTCGGTTCTTCCGTAGAATTCTGTGGTGGTACGCACGTGGCTGCAACCGGAAACATCGGTATGGTGAAGATTATCTCCGAAAGCTCCGTGGCTGCCGGTGTGCGCCGTATCGAAGCCTACACGGGTGCACGCGTGGAGGAACTGATGAACACCATCGAGGACACGCTGCACGACTTGAAGGCGCTCTTCAACAACGCACCCGACCTTGCCGGAACCATCCGTAAGTATATTGACGAAAACGCCGGACTGAAGAAGCAGGTAGAGGACTTCATGAAAGAGAAAGAAGCACAGCTGAAAGAAAGACTGCTGAAGAACGTGCAGGAAGTCAATGGCGTTAAAGTCATCAAGTTCTGTGCTCCCCTGTCGGCAGAAACAGTGAAGAACATCGCCTTCCAGTTGCGTGGCCAGATTACGGAAAACCTGTTCTTCGTAGCGGGAACAGAAGCCGAAGGCAAGCCGATGCTGACCGTCATGCTGAGCGACAACCTCGTGGCAGGCGGACTGAAAGCCGGTAACCTGGTGAAAGAAGCTGCCAAACTTATCCAAGGCGGTGGCGGTGGCCAGCCCCACTT
>OJKC01002059.1_pt1 | contig 11286 bp, 10 predicted proteins | sample 1596401 | NCBI WGS metagenome assembly OJKC01 (sample SAMEA4350162, study PRJEB24818) | metagenome | biome: human; feature: gut; material: faeces | place: Denmark | collected 2013-09 | reverse complement strand
TGATAAAGATGTGTTTATCTTTAATGATACGAAAGTTTTCCCTGCGCGTTTGTATGGAAATAAGGAAAAGACCGGTGCCCGTATCGAGGTATTTTTGTTGCGCGAGCTGAATGAGGAACTTCGCTTGTGGGATGTGCTGGTAGATCCTGCCCGTAAGATCCGTATCGGTAACAAGCTTTATTTTGGTGACGATGATTCCATGGTGGCCGAAGTGATTGACAACACCACTTCCCGCGGACGTACCCTGCGTTTCCTGTATGACGGCTCTCACGACGAGTTCAAGAAAGCATTGTATGCGTTGGGAGAGGCTCCGCTGCCCAGTTTCATCCGTCGTCCGGTAGAAGAGGAAGATACCGAACGTTTCCAGACTATCTTTGCCAAGAACGAAGGGGCTGTGACAGCTCCCACTGCCGGACTTCATTTCAGCCGCGAGTTGATGAAGCGTATGGAAATCAAAGGTATAGACTTTGCTTTTGTGACGATGCATGCCGGACTGGGTAATTTCCGCGAGATTGATGTGGAGGACCTTACCAAGCATAAGATGGATTCGGAGCAGATGTATGTCAATGCGGATGCGTGCCATATTGTGAATAATGCCAAGGATGAAGGAAAGAATATTTGTGCGGTAGGAACGACAGTGATGCGCACGATAGAGACTGCGGTAGGTACGGATGGTCATCTGAAAGAATTTGACGGATGGACCAATAAGTTCATTTTCCCTCCTTATGATTTCTCGGTAGCCAACAGCATGGTTACTAACTTCCACCTGCCTCTCTCCACTTTGCTGATGCTGGTAGCTGCCTACGGTGGTTATGATTTGGTGATGGAGGCTTATCACACAGCGTTGAAGGAAGATTACCGTTTCGGTACTTATGGCGACGCTATGTTGATTTTGGATAAGTAATACCGGTTGGAGCAGCGTATGAGGGTTTATTTGGGACTTGGAACCAATCTGGGTGATAAAGAATCAAATCTGCATGTTGCTGTCCGGAAGATAAATGAGCGGATAGGGGAGGTTACTGCCCTTTCCGCTTTTTATGTTACTGCCCCTTGGGGGTTTTCTTCTGAAAATTCTTTTCTGAATGCCGCCTGTTGCGTGGAGAGTGTGCTTCCTCCCTTGGATATATTGCGGGAAACACAGGAGATAGAGCGTGAATTAGGCCGGATGAAGAAGTCGGCGGGAGGTAATTATAGTGACCGCCTGATTGATATAGATATTTTGTTGTACGGCGATTTAATACTGCATACGCCGGAATTGGAAATCCCTCATCCCCTGATGACTGAACGGAGGTTTGTCATGGACCCGCTGGCGGAGATTGCATCGGATGTGGTGCATCCGGTATTGGGAAAAAGGCTGGGGGAGCTTTAAACCTGTAAGAGTATATTAATTAAAAGAGGACGGAAAATTCTTCAAATCCGTCATTGTGGTGTAGATAGCTGATTGATAGTGTATTGTTATGAAGGATTCGTAATAGAATCCTTCATAAATGTTTCAGATGAATGTAAGCGTCTCCGCGATTCTATCTTGTCGCCCATTTTTCATTCTTATATTTTTGCCATATATAAAAATGAATCATTATGGATTTAGCAGAAAATCGATTTGGAAAAACTTGGAAACATTTCCTTGAAGTATTGAAAGTAGACTACAATTGTTCTTTAGCCGATGTTTGCCGCGATCAGCATACCACTTTTGGTGGTATGAGTTCCTGGATGTCCAGACGGGGCTATAGCGTTAAACAAGCCAAGGCAGATGTGGTCCGTGATTATTATGGCGGCGTTGAACCCTCCCAACCGACAACTTCCTCTCCTTCATTCACTCAAATAGCACCCGCCATGTTGTCGGAAGAAGAGTTTAGTCTTGCCGGGATCACAATCACCTTTAACAGTGGAACCACCATTTCGGTCAAACGGGCCACACCCGGTGGTGTTATTAAAATGTTGCGCGATTACGAAAGAAAGGAGGGAGATCCATGTATTCTCTAACATCAGCCAATCGATACTATCTGTACCAGGGCTTTGTTCGTATGAACCTTGGCATCGATGGTTTATTCAAAATTATACGCTTGGAAATGAAGGACTTGTCTCCCGTTTCCGGAGATATATTTTTATTCTTTGGCAAAAACCGACAAAGTGTAAAAATACTGCGTTGGGATGGCGATGGCTTTCTTCTGTACTACAAGCGCCTCGAAGGTGGAAGTTTTGAGTTACCAACATTTAACCCCCATACAGGCAATTACGAGATTTCTTATCAGGTTTTGTCTTTTATCTTAAATGGAGTGTCATTGAAGTCTGTACGGTTGCGAAAACGTTTCAGGATTTAATATAATATGTTGATTGTTAATTATTTGAACTAAGTATATCATCCGATTTATTTGGCCAACTCGTTGATTTTTTATATCTTTATACCATGAAAAAGGATGAGATCATAGAGTTATTGAAGGAACAGATCAAGGGATTACGAGATGACAACAACAGACTCTTGGGCCAAGTAGATGCTTTGATAAAAGAGGTTTCTTCCCTTAAAGAAGCACTCCTTCAAAAAGGCGAATCTCTTAGCAAACAACAGCGCCTTGCTAAGGGGCTCGCCAAACTTGTATCCAACACATCCGAACAGCAACAAGCTCCCCAACCTGCCATGTCCGAAGAAGAGCGGCAGAAGAGAGAAGCTGAAAAAGCAGATAAGCGTAAAGCCAGAAAGAACAATGGTGCCAAACGTGACATGCATTATGAGATGGAGGAAGAAGAACATGTCGTTTATCCTGATGATCCCGATTTTGACATCAATAAAGCCCGGTTGTTTACTACCGCTCCCAGAATATGCGTCCGCTATGAATGTGTACCCATGCGCTTCATCAAGCACGTCTACAAGATACACACCTATACGCAAGAAGGTCGCCTGTTTGAGGGAAAAACCCCGGTCGCGGCTTTCTTAAATTCCAGCTATGACGGCTCATTTATTGCCGGATTGATGGAATTACGTTATATACAATCGCTACCTGTTGAAAGAATCATCAACTACTTCGAAAGTCATGGCTTTACGCTGAAGAAACCTACGGCTCATAAGTTGATGGAAAAAGCCTCAAGCCTCTTTGAAAATCTTTATAAGTGTATCCGGCAGACAGCTTTGAGTGATCCTTATAAGGCAGCCGACGAAACCTATTACAAAATACTCGTCCCGGAAAAGAACAGCAAGGGAAAAGGAGTCCGCAAGGGATACCTCTGGGTGGTTGTGGGCATAAACACCAGGATGATATACCTGCTCTATGATGACGGCTCCCGCTCTGAAAAAGTTATTCTTAACGAATTAGGCGGTTGCAAAGGCATCATACAAAGCGACGGCTACTCACCTTACCGGAAGCTCGAAAGCGATGCTTATCCCCATATCACACGCATTCCGTGCCTGCAACATATAAAACGGAAATTTATAGATTGCGGTGAGGATGAACCGGATGCAAAAAGAATCGTGGAGCTGATAAACACACTTTATCAAAATGAACATAAGCATAAGATCGGGGTTGACGGATGGACGGTAGAACAGAATCTTGTCCATCGGAAAAAGTATGCGCCGGACATACTCGGAGAAATAAAAGATGTGCTTGATGATATAGAAGAACGGGGAGATTTGTTGCCTAAGAGCGAACTGAAGGAAGCTGTCACCTATCTTCGCAATGAATGGAATGCCGTGGTGGACATCTTTAATTATGGTGACACTTACCTGGACAACAATATAGTTGAACGGATGAACCGCTACATATCCTTATCAAGAAAAAACTCATTGTTCTTCGGCAGCCATAAGGGAGCCGAACGGGGCGCCATACTCTACACGATAGCACTTACTTGTAGGATGAATAAAGTGAATCTGTTTGAGTATCTCACGGATGTCATAAACAGAACTGCCGAATGGCAACCGAATACACCACTGGAAAAATACAGACAACTGCTTCCTGACAGATGGGAAAAGGCTAATGACTAAAAAGGGATCATTAGACTTTTTGTTTTAATATACTATATAGAATCGCGGAGACGCTTACCAACAGAAAGCACAACATTACAACCGTTATAAATGGCGCAAACAAAATGAATTCCACTCCTGTAACTTGAGTGATTCCACCGGTATTTTCTCCCAATCTCTGCCTTTTCATTTAATCGTTTCACTGTAAGCATTCGGCCTCGTGCGTGTTTCTCTCCAAGTTATAATAAAGTCAAAAGCCAGACGAAGCATGTCTGGCTTTTGACTTTATTATAGCTTTCCTGTTTATCCTTTCCAATTAAATGGCAGTAAATCGGTGTAATCGTTTTTCTCTTCTCTTTCTTTCTCCTGTACCCTAATCAGCACGTCCTGCATCCATAGTTTTGGGTTCACCTTATTTTCCCTACAGCATCCCATCAGTGAAAAGAAAATTGCCGCTGCATGTGCTGCCTCATGTGATCCGGAGAAGAGCGTATTTTTTCTGTTTAAAGTCAACGGCCTTATAGAACGCTCCACCGGATTATTGTCAATGCAGAACTGTGCGTCATTGACATATCCGGACAGTTGTTCAAAGCGTGTGTACATATAGAACATGGCCTTGGCAATAGGCGATTTATCGACCGTATGTCCATATTCCTCCTTGCACCATTTTTCCAGTTCTTTGATAATATGGTACGATTTTTCCCGGCGAAGCTTTACCACCGCCTCCCCTTCCAGATGTTCCATTCTGATTTTCTCCTCCACGGCATACAGTCCGCCTATTTGTCCAAGTGCATGCCTTGCTCTGGGAGGGTCATTTCCTTCCGCTTCCACAAAGTTGCGCCTGACGTGTGCCCAGCAGCACAGATGCAACTTTCCGGGTAGCGTGTCGAACTTGTCATATACTGCAAAGCCGTCACTCTGTACCACCCGGACCTGTCCTGCCAGCAGTGTGTCTATTCCGCTGCTGCCACGGCCCTTGTGATATTCAAAGAAGGGGGTATGGAACCGGGGCAGATAGAAGTTCCACATATACCCGCGGTGAAGAGCACCGGGCCGGTCGCTTTCAAGTACGGGATGGGGTGTCTCATCGGCCATGACGTAATAGCTGTCCTTGACCAGTTCACGAAGTTCATTATAGATTGGTTCCAGACGCTGTGCGGCAGCCATCATCCAGTTACTTACGGTGGAAGGACTCAGATGGATTCCTTCACGCTCAAAGATATCCAGCTGTCTGTGCAGAGGCAGGTGGTCGTAATATTTGGCGGTAGCAATGTGGGCCAGTACACTTTCCGAGGCATTGCTGTGGGGATGTGCCATTACGGGCATGGGAGCGGTTATGATACGACCGTCGGCGAGCCGGTATTTAGGACGGATGATGCGTTTCACATAGAATCGGGCGGGACTGACAGCATACTGTTCGCTCACTTCCTCTCCCAGCTTCGTCGCTCCCTCCAACGAAAGGCCTTCCGGCATGGGAATGATAATCTCCTCACGGGGAAGGGACGGGTCGATGGGCTTACGGGCGTGGGGAGTGATCTTTTTCGTGAAGCTTTTACGGAAACGATTGTAGCCATTCTCCGATGTGACGGATTTCCCAGCGGTTTTCTGTTCTTCCGCTACCGGGTCATTGACATCGGACGGAGACTCGAAACAGATGCTCAGCTGGCCGGCATCTTCGGGAAGATGACGTTTTTCACTGGATTTACCCCATAAACGGCGTGTCAAGTCAGCCAATTTCCATCTCAGATCGGCAATGACGGCTGTACAGGCCGAGATTTCTTCGACCTGGCGGGAATACTCCTGCAAAGAGGCTTCGTATTTTCTCTGAAGTTCCGCATGCTCCTTTTCAAGGCATTCATGTTCCTTGCGCAACTCTTCGTACTCTTCCAAAGTAAGGGTAATAACCGGTTCTTTCACTGTACATCCACTTTTTATTATGTGGCAAAGTTATCAAAATAAAACTGCACGGCTTATAGAATGGGGAATTACTTTTCAACTGTTTTCCGATACTTTTTAACAGTAAGCAGCTCATTCAGGCGATTCCAGGAAATTTGAAGAAAATCCTTCTTCCGTTCCTCCTTTTTCAAGAGGAAAGAACCGCGATTCAGACGACGGCATTCCAGACGGTATTCGTCGTCGCACCGATAAAGGATATGCAACCTGCTACGGGAGCGGTCGGGAAAAATATGACAGCTCTGCTCTGACACGCAGGAACCTGTGTGTCGGATGACCTCGCCACAAAGACCGTCAATACCTTTATGGAAATTACAACCTTGGGGATAAAGGTAATAAGACCAAAAAGGACTGCTGCGGAAAAGGCCAAGACCTAAAGGGAGAAGTAGGTCCTGAGGGGAATGGATACCAAGGCTGGAAGACGAAACTTTATAACGACGGCCGCCATCAAATATGAAAAGAACAGAATCAAAATGGTTAGACTCGGAAAAGAGAGTACGTAGTTTATCACTTTCGCTAGAAAATTCTAATACTGAACACATAATGGATTAAGATTATAATGAAGCCACAAAGGTAGGAAGGAAAAGAGGGGAAAAAAACACGCACGAGGCCGAATGCTTACGCAGCTAAAGGCGATGTTCCCCGATATGGACGGCAGAGCCATATATGTGAGAAGTGAACAAGAACAAAAAATATGTTTTGCTTTGTCCTCGCTGGGAGTGAAATTCAGATATGAAGAACCATACGAACATCAATTAGCAGATGAGATGCACTCACAATATCGTCCCGACTTCTCAATATATTTTAAGCAAGAAGGAGTAACCAAACGCATCTATCTTGAACATTTCGGAGTTGATGAACACGGGCTTGTTCCTGCTTGGTTCGCAAAAGACAAGGGTATAACCTACGAAGAAGCCAATCAGAAATACAATGATGGTATAACTTGGAAAAAAGCGGCTCACGAGAAATTTGGTACACAACTTTTAGTGACATCAAGTGCAGATTTCCATTATTCTGATATTAGGGATAAACTCCGTAAACTATTAGCTGAAGCAGGTGTACCAATTCAAGAAAAGACCGATGAGGAGTTATACGATTTAGTACTACCCAAAGGCAGCAAGCAGGAAAAGGCGTTTATACGACTTGTTGTTACTTTCGTTACATTGGTAAAATCAAGTTGTAAATCAGTTAAAGAGGTTTTGAAACAAGCCAAAAATGCAGATGATGAACGAAGTGTGTTTATCATCAAGAATATATTTCAACCTGTATATGAACACTACATAAATGCGTTAAGCGATAGTAACCAAATTGATTTTACCGATGCTATTCTTCAAGCCACTGAGATATGTCGTACTTCACACCCTGTTGAATATGATTATATCATAGTGGATGAGTTTCAAGATATTTCTGTTGACCGTTACAACTTCTTGAAAGTATTGCGAGAGGGTAATCCTCCTGCAAAGTTGTATTGTGTGGGTGATGATTGGCAGTCTATTTATCGTTTTTCGGGAAGTGATATGGCTCTATTCAATCAATTCCCCGAATATTTTGGAGCAACGGAGATAAACAAGATTGAAACTACATACAGGTTTGGAGAGCCTTTGGTTTCTTTATCGTCGAACTTTATACAACGCAATAAAGCCCAAATACAAAAGAATATCCATTCGTTCAGCTCAGAAATGAGAACCGAGTTGGAATTCTATGCTTATGATAGACGAGATTACTGCAATACGATAGGGCAACTTGTGGCTTCTATTCCATCGGATAAATCAATATTCCTATTGGGGCGTTACTCTTTTGATGATTACTACCTCTCTTTTATGTACCAATCAATTAAAGAGGGTAATAGATTCTACTATGTGATAGGAGGACGAAAAATAGAGTTTTTAACCGTACATAAGTCAAAAGGTCTTGAAGCGAATTATGTAATACTCTTACAATGCAATAAAGATACATACGGTTTCCCATCACAGGTGAGTGACGACCCTGTGCTTAACTATGTGCTCACTAAGAGCGACCAATTCCCATACGGAGAAGAAAGAAGATTATTCTATGTTGCAATAACAAGGGCTAAGATAAAAACGCTTGTATTATACGATAAGCGTTTCCCGTCTGTATTTGTGGATGAATTCTTGCACCCCGAAAAGGTGTCAGAAGAAAGCTATGTAAAGCACCCTAACGCCAATAAAAGATGGACAAGAAGAGCAGACCAATTTTTATTGAAACTGCACAATGAAGGTAAGAGTGTCAAATATATTGCAAACAAAATGGGTAGAAGTCAAACTTCGATTGTAATGCGATTAAACAAACTAAACAAATAGTCGAACTTTTTCTTTGATGTACCTTGTGTGCATCGGACTATTCTATTATTTTTGTACACGGAAACGAGTTACTTGAAAGCAATTCAAGGTAGAACGCAGCAGATTGTACCGTTGCCAAGTCATTACCTCAAAAACGGGTAATTATCCCAAAGTCCTTTGTATAAGGTACTAACAGAAGTTTTCCAGAATTACCATAAAATCTTGTACCCGCCGCTCCGGCACGGACAGCCCAGGCACGGAAAAGGGCGGAAACCGTACAAGTTTCCGCCCTATCCGTGTTTTCGGCCGGGCTCTCGCCCGCACCGGATTATTTCTCGGCAGGATCGACCTGGCAGGCTTTCGAACCGTCATATGCCCACTTCACATAGATGGCACCCCACGTATACCCGCCGCCGAATGCCGACAGGATCAGGTTGTCGCCCGGCTTCAGCTCCTTCTCGTAGTCGTAGAGGCACGAGGGGATCGTCGCCGCCGTGGTATTGCCGTTGCGGTCGATATTGATCATGCACTTGTCATGGTCGAGCCCCATGCGGCGGGCCGTAGCGTCGATGATGCGCAGGTTGGCCTGATGGGGAACCAGATAACGGATGTCGTCCGAGGTAAGGTTGTTGCGCTCCATGATCTCCACCGACACGTCGGCCATCTTCGAAACGGCGGCCTTGAATACGGCGTGTCCGTCCCACATGATCGTGTGCCAGTTATTCTGCACGGTCTCGATCGAAGCCGGATAGCGCGATCCGCCGGCCTTCATGTAAAGCTGCAACTCGCCCGAGCCGTCCGAACGCAGGATTTCGTCCAGCACGCCGTAACCCTCCGTATTGGGTTCCAGCAGCACGGCTGCGGCGCCGTCACCGAAGATCGGACAGGTCGAACGGTCGGTATAGTCGACGATGGTCGACATCTTGTCGGCACCGACCACGACTACCTTCTTGCACGATCCCGACTCGATGAACTTGGCACCTGTCGTCAGTGCGAAGAGAAAACCGCTGCAAGCCGCCGAAACGTCGTACGCGAAAGCGTTTTTGCAACCCGCCTGGTCGGCGATCAGATTACCCGTCGAAGGGAAGAACATATCGGGGGTCACCGTGGCGCAGATCACCAGATCCACCTCCATCGGGTCTACGCCCGCCTTGTCCAGCAGGTTGATGACCGCGCGGGCACCCATATAGGAAGTGCCGACGCCTTCGCCTTTGAGGATATGGCGCGTCTTGACGCCGATATGCGACATGATCCACTCGTCGGACGTGTCGACCATGGTGCTTAATTCTTCGTTGGTGAGGATATAATCGGGGAGATATAGACCCACACCGGTAATTGCTGCTGTTATCTTGCCCATTAACTTTTCTTTACCTAATGATTATTAATTTTTGAAAGCGCGCTGCAACTTAGCGGTCAGATCCGCCGTAATGCACCGCTCGGTCGAAAGGATCATGCTCCTGATCGCCTTGGGCGATGAAATACCATGGCCGATGACCACAGGCGCATTGACGCCGAGCACGGGCGTGCCGCCCACGTTCTCGTAATTCATCGCGTCCCAGAAAGCGTTTCCGCCGCCGAGTTTCTTGTTGATGTGGTAGAGGCCCTCGGCCATCTTCAGCACCGTATTGCCCACGAAACCGTCGCAGACGACCACGTCGGCAACCTTGCCCGTGAAGAGGTACGACGCCTCGACGTTACCCACGAAATCGATGCGGTCGTCGGCCTTCAGCAACTCGTACGTGGCCTTGGACTGCGTATTGCCCTTGGTCTCCTCCTCGCCGATGTTGAGCACGGCTACACGGGGTTTTCGGATCCCGAGCACGGCTTCGGCATAAATCGAGCCTATCAGCCCGTACTGCGCCAGCACCTCGGGTTTGCAGTCTACGTTCAGTCCCACGTCCAGCAACAGCGCGGGACGCCCCGTCACCGTAGGAATGAGGGATGAGATCGTGGGACGGATAACCCCCTCGATCGGTTTCACGGCGTACATCGACCCGACCATCATGGCGCCCGTGCTGCCGGCACTGGCAAAACCGTCTATGGCCCCTTTGGCCAGGTAACCGAAGCCCACCGTGATGCTGGAATCGGCCTTGGCCTGGAACGCCTTGGCGGGATGGTCGCCCATTTCGATCACCTCGGTGGTGGCAACGATGTCGAACCGGTCGGCAGGACAGCCTTCGCCCGCGAGCACGGCCCTGACCCTCGCCTCGTCGCCGAACAATACGATACGGCTGTCGGGCCCGATCGCATCGAGTGCCATGACAGCCCCTTTGACCGCAGCCTCGGGCGCATAATCACCTCCCATGGCATCTACACCAATCTTTAACATAATCGTGCGATTTGGTTAAACTTCACGTCCCGCCCCTCCCTGCCGGCATCCGGTCACAGGCCGGACGGCCGCACACACAAAGACAGGTGCTTGCATAAATTAAAAAGAGGGCAGCCTCGCGGATGCACTCTTTAACCCTGCCGATTTATTCGGCAGCCTTTTTCTCGATCGCCAGCTTTCCGCGATAGAACCCGCATTCGGGGCATACGCGGTGATACAACGTCGCTGCGCCGCAGTTCGAGCAGATGACCACCGTCGGAACGACAGCCTTGTAATGAGTTCTTCTCTTATCGCGTCGCGTCGACGAGACTTTGTGTTTAGGATGTGCCATTTTACAATATAAATTATAAGTTTAACGTATTATCGATTCTCCTTATTGCCGCCGGCGCTATTTTTCCGGCGTTCGGTCCTCTTCCTGCGGCTCTTGGGCCTCCATCCGCTCCTTGAGCGCGGCCAGCTTGGCCCATTCGCCGCCGTCGTGCTCCTGCGCTCCGGCCCGCGCCTGGACTGCCCCGAGTTACGAGTCGGATACGATTCGGAAGCGTTCGAGCATCTCCGGATTGCACCCCCCCTCGGGATTCACCCGCTGTTAAGGCAGCGACAGCACGATGCTCTCGTAAATGTACTCCTTCAGGTCGATTTCGTCTTCCATGGGTAGTCCCCACATCACCTAGCCGTCGTCTTTGTGCACCTCGCCGGGGAAACTCACCAGCACGCGTCTCTGAGATCTAAAGCGCAGGCGTCGATTTTGC
>OJKC01002050.1_pt1 | contig 11313 bp, 9 predicted proteins | sample 1596401 | NCBI WGS metagenome assembly OJKC01 (sample SAMEA4350162, study PRJEB24818) | metagenome | biome: human; feature: gut; material: faeces | place: Denmark | collected 2013-09 | reverse complement strand
GAATGGGACAGGAGGAGAGAATTGAAATAGAAGAGCAAAGGAGAAAGGAAGGAAGAAATAATAAAGGAACGTAATAAGAAAATGCAAACCGAGGGCTGAGCCCGCAAAGACAACGACCATGAAAAGACTTTTGATCGCAATGAGCATTGCAGCCGCCCTGACGGCATGTACGACAAACGCACAGAACAAAACCGATAAAAACAATAAGACAATGAAAACGATCGAACTTGACAAACAGCAATTCATCGAGAAGGTATTCGACTACGAGTCGAACCCCACGACATGGAAATACGAGGGCACGAAGCCCGCAATCGTAGACTTCTACGCCACATGGTGCCGTCCCTGCAAGATGGTGGCCCCCATACTTGAGGAGCTGGCCGAGGAGTATGGCGACAGCATCGTCATATACAAGGTCGACACCGACCGTCAGCAGGAGCTCGCCGCGGCATTCGGCATACGCTCGATACCCTCGCTGCTATTCATCCCCGTGCAGGGACAGCCGCAGATGGTGCAGGGCGCAATGGGCAAGGCTGATTTCCGCAAGATCATCGACTCGGTACTGCTGGGCAAAGAGTAGACTGACGCCACAAACGGAGCTTGAAAGCCGCATCGAAACAATACGATGCGGCAAAGCCCCTTCGGAAGACATCCTTCCGCAGCCGCATGTTGGCCGCGTGACACACCGCAGGCATACGAATCGTCTATACGGTGCCGACAGGCGGCACACAACCGAACGACTTTATTAACACACATACTGACAATGGACAAGCTATGCGCCATACGTGACATACGGCAGGCGGTGACACGCTTCGAAGCCGACTTCGAACGCCGTTACGGCATCAGCCTCAACGAGGGAATGGTGTTGTGCAGCCTCAAGGACGGGGTGACGCTCTCGTCGGGGGAGCTGGGCGAGATGCTGGGGCTGACCCCTTCGAACGCATCGAAGGTGATAGCCGCGGCCGAACGCAAGGGGCTCATCGAGCGGGGCATGGGCACCGCGGACAAGCGGCGCATGTTTTTCACCATCACGGAGCAGGGACGCAATGCCTTCGGCGGCATCTCGTGCGACGAGATCCCCATGCCCGAGGCCCTGTGCCGGGCGCTCGGACTATGATCACACACTACCGCGAAGCGGCGGGCCTGCATATTGCAGGCCCGCCGCTTCAATTATATGGTGACGAAGGGGCCGCTACCCTATGCCAACCAGAATATGCTCGACGAAGATTACAACCACACCCGCTACATATCCGAGCAGAGCCAGCAGCGTAATGCGGCGGAAATACCATGCGAAGTCGATCTTTTCGAGGCCCATTGCGACAACGCCCGCAGCCGAACCTATGATAAGCAGGCTGCCGCCCACGCCGACGCAATATGCCAACATAAGCCAGAATGTGCCGTCAGCGGCGAAGGCCGCCATGTATGACGGGTCGGCCGCAGCGGCTATGGCCGCAGGGTCGGCCACGGGATACATACCCATGCAGGCCGCAACCAGAGGCACGTTATCGACAACCGACGAGAGGATACCCACGGCCGTTGCTATCGAGAAGGCCTCGTGGACATGCGTATCGAGGAAGTGCGCTGCATCCGAAAGCACACCCGCATACTGCAGACCCGACACGGCCATCAGTATACCGAGGAAGAAGAGTATGGTCGGCATATCGATATGCTTCACCACCTTGGCCACACGATTTTTGATCGACTCCTCGATACCCCGCTTGCGGTCATAGACGATCTCGGTACATACCCACAGCACGCTGAGCGAGATCATCATACCCATATAGGGAGGAAGTCCCGTAAGGCTCTTGAATACCGGCACGAAGAGCAGGCCCAGAATACCGCCTATAAGCACGCTGCGGCTGAAACGCGGCCCGACGCCCTCGGGGAGCGCATCCGCCGCCACGGCATCGGCCACATGCGTCACATGGCCCTTGACCATACGCGAGGCGAATGCCGTAGGTATTATTAGCGACACAAGACACGGCAGCAGCAGATAACCCGAGAGGGCTCCGGCCGTGACGTTGCCGCGCATCCAGAGCATGATTGTCGTGACGTCGCCTATGGGAGACCATGCGCCGCCGCTGTTGGCCGCGATGACGATCACGCCGGTGAAGATCCAGCGTTCGTGACGGTCGCTTATCAGACGGCGCAGCACCATCACCATGATGATCGTTGTCGTCATGTTATCCAGCACGGCCGACATGAAGAAGGTAATGAAGGCCAGAAGCCACATCAGACGCCGCTTCTCACGGGTGGTAATGTGGTCGGTGATGATGGAGAATCCTCCATGCATGTCGATCAGATCGACGATGGTCATGGCGCCGATAAGGAATATGAGCGTCTCGCACGTATCGCCCAGATACGACACAAGCTCGCCTTCGATATCGGCATCGCCCGAGAAGATGCTCAACACGGTCCAGATAATGCCGCACATGAGCAGTGCGAAGGCCGCCTTGTCAATCTTGATTTTGTGTTCCAGCGCTATACACACATAGCCCAGAATAAAGATAAGTACAATGCCTGTTATCATAACAGATGAACTGATTGCAGTTAAACGGCTACCACGGGACGCGGGAAGAGCGAGTCATCGGGGCCGCAAAGATACGCCTCGAATGTGTCCGATCGGCCGTCGCAGCAAAATTACAATAAAAAAAGCGAAACGGCAAAGGCCGCGACACTTCCGCCACACGCACGGCAAAAAACACAGGGCCGTCCGAGTATCCGGACAGCCCTGCATCTCATTATTCATCCGCGTGTCGGCAGAGACCACAATCCCGGCCGCCGCCCTGACGCCGCTACAACGTTATGCCCTTGAATATGTTGGACTGATCGCGCGGGACGATCTCGCCATAGAGCGTAATGGTGTTGGAGTTGAGCGTGGGACTTATGCGCACCGAGGTGTTGTTGCCGCCCTTGGGTATGGTGAAGGTCACGGAGGCCGAGATCGCCCGTCCCATGACGTTGATCGACAGCGTGGTATTGCCGCGCTTGTCGACACGTCGCTCGACGTTGATTATACGTCCGTCGACCGTCACGCCGCCAACACCGTTCGGGCCGCCGCCGCTGTCCACGGGAGAGACCTGAATAAGCGCCTGATCACCCTTGACCGATATGAAGTTCAGTTTGGAATATACTCTGGCCGTACCCCCTCGCTTGAATACCAGCATGTTGGCCTCAAAGACAAAATCCATGCTGTCGATGGCATTCATGGCCTCGACGTACGACAACGAATCCTGAATCTCGGCCATACGTTTTGCCATGGCCCGATCCTCGGCCGCCTGACGGCGTGCCGCGCGGCCGTTATCCTGTGCCACGGCGGCCGACACGGCCGACGTGAGCATCATCAAAATCAATATAACCCGTTTCATAGTTCGATAGTTTTACAACCTCTACGCAATATAAACGCCATACACAGGCCCCATATTATATTTCCGAGCAAAAATAGCAACATCCGCGCCGCAAACGGTACATTGCGCACGCGGTTTCACATTTCGGGGTTTGTTTCGTATATTTGCAGCATGACCGACCGTAAAGATACTCTCCCGACTGCTGCCGCGCCGCACACGACGCTGCGCATAGGCAACATGGTCTGCCCGCGCTGCATCATGGCCGTGCGTGCGCTGCTTGCCGAGGAGGGGTATGCGCAGGCCGACGTCACGCTCGGGGCGGCGACGGTCGAGGGCGTAATCCCCGCCGGGAAGATCGAATCCATACGCCGGCGTCTCGAAGAGATAGGGTTCGTGCTCATAGACGATCCGCGCGAGGAACTGGCCGAGCGGCTCCGCACGGCCGTAATCGAGCTGGCACGCGGCGGCCGCATGAAACACAACCTCTCGGAGGAGATCGTCCGCCGCATGGGCCATGATTACAGTTCGCTCAGCAAGCTCTTCTCCTCGGTCTGCGGATGCACCATCGAACGATACTTCATATTGCAGAAGATCGAACGCGCCAAGGAGCTACTGCAGGACAGCACCCTGTCGCTGGGCGAGATAGCCGAACGGTTGGGATATTCGAGTACGGCCTACCTCAGCGCACAGTTCAAGAGCGTCGAGGGCCGCACCCCTACCGACTTCCGCCGTGACGACACCGCACGCCGCAAACCGATCGACGCTGTGTAATCCCGCGCCACGCATCACGATATTCATCCGCTCACTCCTCAGAATCGACAACACAATAATATTTGAGCGGGGAGAATAATATTCATAGAAAAATCCGGAAAAAATCTGAAAAAAGAATCCACAATTCCGTAACAACGGCGGCAGCCTCCGCCACTACCTTTGTCACATAAAACAACAGATGACCATATCATGACAAAGGATAACGAATGCCGCCGTATATTTCCCGTGACGGGAATGAGCTGCGCCGCCTGCGCCACTCGCGTCGAGAAGACCATCGCACACACGAAAGGCGTTCGCAGCGCCGCCGTGAACTTCGCCGCCTCGGAGGTGACGGTCGAGTACGACAGCGACGCCTGCACGCCCGAGCAGCTGCGCGAGGCCGTACGCGAGGCCGGATACGATATTATATGTGACGACCCCGAACATGCCGCCGCCGAGGCCGAAGCGGCGCACGCCGCACACATGCGTTCGCTGCGCCGCCGCACCATCTGGGCCGCCGCACTCTCGCTGCTGCTCGTGGCGGCCGAGGTGCTGCTGCCGCACCGCATGGCAGGATATGTGGAGTGGATCATGGCTACGCCCGTGGTCTTCATCCTCGGCCGCGGATTCTTCGTCGGGGCATGGCGCCAGCTGCGACACCGCACGGCAAATATGGATACGCTCGTTGCGTGCAGTACGGGCATAGCCTACCTGTTCAGCCTCTTCAACCTGCTCGTGCCGCAATTCTGGCTCTCGCGCGGGGTCGAGCCACACCTCTATTTCGAGTCGGCGGCCGTAATCATAACCTTCATACTTTTGGGCCGCTACATGGAGGATCGAGCCAAGCGCAACGCCTCCTCGGCCATCAGCCGTCTTATGGGCCTGCGGCCCAAGACCGTATGCAAGGTCGAGGCCGACGGCTCAAGGCACGACATCCCCGTTGACCGCATCGCCGCGGGGGATCTGATCCTGCTGCGCCCGGGCGAGCGCGTCGCCGCCGACGGAGTTGTCGAGCACGGCTCATCATACGTAGACGAGAGCATGCTCAACGGCGAACCCGTCCCCGCCGCCAAAACCGAAGGCGACGCCCTCTATGCAGGCACGGTCAACGGCAACGGTTCGCTCACGATGCGCGCCCGAACAGTGGGCAGCGACACCATGCTGATGCGTATCGTGCGCATGGTACACGATGCTCAGGGGAGCAAGCCCCCCGTACAACGTCTGGCCGACCGCATAGCCGCCGTATTCGTACCGGTAATCATGGCCATAGCCTTCATCTCATTCCTTGCATGGATCATATTCGCACCCGTGGAGGGTCTCTCGCACGGTATTCTGGCCATGGTGACCGTTCTCATCATAGCCTGCCCCTGCGCCTTGGGTCTGGCCACCCCCACAGCCATAATGGTGGGCATAGGCCGCGCAGCCGAACGCGGCATCCTGATCAAGGATGCCGAAAGCATCGAGACCGCCCGCACCATCGATACCGTCATCTTCGACAAGACGGGCACCCTCACCGAAGGGCGTCCCGAGGTGACCGATACGATATGGTTCGGCAACGGACACGCCGCGGCCCATATACTGCTTGCCATCGAGCGGCTCTCGAACCACCCGTTGGCACAGGCCATCGTACACCACCTCGAGGCAGACGGCCATAACGTCACGGCTGCGGCCGCAATATCGGCCGCGGCGTTTGAGAATATCGTAGGGCGCGGCATCACGGCCCGTGTCGGCGGCAAACGATATATTGCCGGCAACCGCGCCATGGTCATCGAGAGCGGGATAGATATCACACCGGATGCCGAGACCGAAGCCTCACGTCTCGAGGCCGACGGCAAGAGCGTCGTATGGTTCGCCGTCAGCGACATCACCGACGACGGCACACACGACAAGGGCGGCGTTCTGGCCATAGCGGGCGTTACGGACCGCATACGCGAAGGTGCGCGCGAGGCCGTCGAGGCGCTCCGCTCGATGGGCATAGAGTCAGTGATGCTCACGGGCGACAACGCCGCCGCGGCACAACGCGTGGCCCGCATGACGGGCATCACCACCTTTCGCGCCTCGATGCTGCCACAGCAGAAAGCCGAATACCTGCAGGCGCTGCGCGCCGCAGGACACCACACGGCAATGGCCGGCGACGGCATCAACGACAGCGCGGCGCTGGCCGAGGCCGACCTCGGCATAGCCATGGGCGGTGGCAGCGACATCGCCATCTCGGCCGCAGGCATGACAATCGTCGCGTCGGATCCGCGCAAGATAGCCGAAGCGGTACGTCTCTCGCAGCTCACCGTACGCACCATACGCCAGAATCTGTTCTGGGCCTTCTTCTACAACATGATCGGCGTGCCCGTCGCCGCCGGCATACTCTACCCAATATGCGGGTTCCTGCTCAACCCCATGATCGGAGGTGCAGCCATGGCTCTGAGCAGCGTATGCGTCGTGAGCAACAGTCTGCGCCTGCGCCGTCTCGACACACGTCCCGCAGCCCTGCGCCGTCCGACCGCAGGAGGCAACGGAACCGACGTCGTTCAATGCGTATCCGACATACATGCAGCCGCCGCAACGGCAACCGCAACGCCGTCACAACAAATCATACAACCACAAAAAGAGATTCATATCATGAAAAAGAGATTCAACGTCGAAGGCATGATGTGCGACCACTGCCGCGCACATGTCGAGAAGGCCCTCAACTCGATCGAGGGCGTCAAGGCCGTCGTAACGCTCTCACCGGCCGAAGCCGAAGTGGAGTTCACCAATGGCGAGAAGTCGCTCGAAGAGCTTCAGAGTGTCGTTACGGAGAAGGCGGGCGACTACCGCCTGAGCGAGAAATAGTATCTCCGCCGAGCAGGCAAAACGAACGACGGGAGCCTCCCATAAAGGAAGCTCCCGTCATCTTTCTTGTGCCCGACCAGCACCTACAACATCTTGCGCACGAAGTCGAACATACGGTAGGGCATATATCTGAACGGCAGGTCGATCCATGTCGGGGCCAGAACTACCGAACGCCTGTGCGAGAAGGCATCGAAGCTCTCGCGGCCGTGATAGCGGCCCATGCCCGAGTTGCCCACACCGCCGAAGGGTATATTCTCGTTGGCGATGTGCATGATAGTATCGTTTATGCAGGCGCCGCCCGACGAGGTGCGGCCGATGATGTCGCGGCCCTTACGCTCGGGACCGAAATAATAGAAGGCCAACGGTTTCTCGCGTTCGGTGACGAACTGTACCACATCCTCCACATCGTCGAAGGCGATCATCGGCAGCACGGGTCCGAAGATCTCCTCCTGCATGACGGCCGACGTGGGATCGACATCGGCCAGCAGTGTCGGCGCGATATATAGTTCGTCACGGCACGTCTCGCCGCCGGCAACAACACGTCCGTCATTCAGATATCCCGCCACGCGGTCGAAGGCCCTCCCGTTGACCATACGCACAAAATGGCGGTCCTTGCGCGGATCGTCGCCGTGCATGCGCCGCACCTCGCGGCGGAAGGCCTCAATGAAGCGCTCCTGCAACGGCCGGTAGATCATAAGGTAGTCGGGAGCGATACACGTCTGACCTGCATTGAGGGTCTTACCCCAGACGATACGCCGCGCCGCAAGATCGACATCGGCGCCGCGGTCGACAATACAGGGACTCTTGCCGCCGAGCTCCAGCACCACGGGTGTCAGATGCTCCGCCGCCGCACGCATCACGATACGCCCCAACGACGGGCTGCCCGTAAAGAATATCACGTCGTAACGCTCCTCCAGCAGGCGTCCGTTCACCTCGCGGTTACCCTGCACGACGGCTATATACCTCTCGTCGAAAGTCTCGGCAATCATACGCTCGATCGCGAGCGACACGTTCGGGACATAGGGTGAGGGTTTCAGTATGGCCGTACACCCTGCCGAGATCGCCCCTACAAGCGGATTCAACAGCAGCTGAACGGGATAGTTCCACGGCGCCACGATCAACGCGCAGCCCAAAGGCTCGCTCACGATACGGCTGCGCGAGGGCAGCATCTTCAACGGCGTGCTGCGCCGCTTCCACCGCATCCAGCGGTGCAGATGGCGCAAGTGGTTGCGGATCTCGCCCTCGACGATACTCAGCTCGGTCAATACGGCCTCCTCCTCCGATTTGTGCAGATCCTGCCACAGAGCCTCGCACAACGGCTGCTCCCACTTCTTCAGCGCCGCACCCAGACGGCGAAGCTGCTCGCGGCGAAACGCCTCGCCCAGCGTCGCGCCCGACCCGAAATATGCCCTCTGCGCAACCGCAAGGGCCGCAATACGCTCGGGCGACGTGTTCTCAAGTTTCATAACTCCTCTCGTTTACTGTTTTCACTCTATCGGCCTTGTAATAAGAACGGCCGCAGGGGACAACTTATTTTATCCACGGCCCACCGCCGGCCTGCATCTCACTTGCCGCGGCGGCCCGTAAAGCCGTCCATAGCGGAGAAGATGCCGCACCAGTGTCCGAAGATCCGGTCGAACCACGACACGGGCAGCACGCCCTGACAGAAACGTATCAGGTGGAAGCCCAAAGGTATGCCGCAGAAGTTGCGGTTGCGCTCGATGCCGCGGATGATCTTGCGGGCCGTAGGCTCCGGATCCAATATGGGAAGTATGCGCGAGTGAACACCCTCAAACATTCCCGTATTGATATAGTATGGGGCCACGGTGGTTATATGGACATTGCTGCGCGCCTGCTGAAGCTCGATACGCACCGAATCCGACCACCCGATTACCGCCCACTTGCTCGCAACATAGACCGACATGCGCGGATTGGAGATCATACCCGCCGCCGAGGCTATATTGCATACGTGCCCGCAGTCTCGCGCCATCATGTCGGGAAGCATAAGCCGCGCGATGGTCATGGGCGCCGTCGCGTTTATCGCCATCGTACGGTCGATCTCGCGCTGCAACATAAGGTCGAAGGTCTTGTTTCCCGTGACGATGCCGGCACAGTTTATCAGTATGTCCACATCCCCGCACTCGCGCTTCACGCGCTCGTAAGCCTCCGCTACGGCCCCGCTGTCCGATACGTCTACCTTGTAACATGCAACCGCATCACGGCGCCCCGCCTCGGCCTCGATAGCCGCTGCGTCCGCTTCGTTTATGTCCCACACTACAAGCCGCCGCGCCCCGCGCTCGAGAACCATACGGCCCATGATGCGGCCTATACCCGATGCGCCGCCCGTGATGAGCACGCACCTGTCCTTTATCTTCGTCATAACGTTTTCCTTTGCGACCGAGGAGCAAAATCCGTGCGGCCGATGTTTCACACCGCGGCAAATATAATAAATTTTAACAACTCAGCACGATACGCCATGCCAAAACGACCCGTATCTCCATCTCAAAGAGCAGGACAGTGCCAAATGCCATCATCTTCGGCAATCCGCACCGCCCCCGAAAGAAAAACGGCCCTCACCGCACGGTGAAGGCCGCATGTATGTTCTCTCAGCCGGAGGGTTACTCCACGGGAATATCCTTGTTGACGTTCTTCGAGCCCACCAGAGCGTAGAAGAGCATGTAGAGGATACCTACGACGATAACCCAATAGCTTCCGATCGAACCGATCGAAGGCATATCAGCCAGCCAGTTCTGGATGAAGGGGATGATACCGCCACCGCAAACCAGAGCCATGAAGATACCCGACGCTGCGGGAGTATATTTACCGAGGCCCTCGGCTGCGAGGTTATAGATCGAGCCCCACATAACCGAAGTGCAGATACCGCACAGGAACATGAATACCATGCTCAGAGGCACATGTACATTGACGATGGGTACATTCACCTTGACCGTCTCGGGGATGAACATGATGCAGAATACGAATACCAGAGCCAACAGACATACCGAAGTCAACATGGCTCGGCTCGAGATCTTGCCACCCAGAGCGCCGCCCAGAAGACGTCCGCACATCATCATGAACCAATATACGCCGACCATCGTACCTGCTATTGCAGGGCCTACCCAGCTGAGGTTCGACATGTAGAGGTTAGCCGTGTTGGGGATACCCACCTCGACACCTACATAGAAGAAGATGGCTACGGCACCCAGAACGAAGTGACGGAACGACATGGGACCGTACTTATCCTTCTGCACCTTGCCGCTCTTGCGTGCGGCCTTCTCCTCGGCAGTCTCCATGTGAGGCTCGGGGATATTGGTCAGGCCGATGATGATGAAGGCCAGAGCGAAGATGGCCATGGCGATGATCATCGCGGGAGCCGCATCACCTACGCTCGCGTTCTCGACCGAGCCGCCGATAAGATATCCCAACAGGATGGGGGCTATCGTACCGCCGATCGAGTTGCACGAACCGCCGAACTGGATAAGCTGGTTACCGCGGTTGCCGCCGCCGCCCAGAGTGTTGAGCATGGGGTTAACCACGATGTTGAGCATACACATCGAGAAACCTGCAACGAAGGCTCCAAATACGTATACCCAGAACGACTCCACATAGCCCGAAAGGAACTGTATGCCGACGCCGATGAAACCGATCGTAACGGCCGCCAGCGAGGTGAACTTATAACCCTTGCGCTTGAGGATAATACCTGCGGGGATACCCATGCAGGCATAGGCAAGGAAGTTGGCCAATGTTCCCATCTGCGAGAATGCCTTGCTCACACCGAACTGATGCTGTACGATGACACCGAACGATCCGGCGAAATTTGTCACGAACGCGATCATGAAGAAGAGCGCGAACATCACCGCAATGGCTAAAACATTACTTTTTTGTTGTTTTGCTTCCATTTTTAGTTTTTAGATTGGTTAATATTATGGTTTTCTTCACTTTCTCTCCACTTCTTTCATCCTTTTCTCTCCAATCTTCCCATGCATCCCATACCGACATTATCGATCGGGTTCAAGCGTTGCGGACAAACCACTCCGTACAAACTGTCCGTTCCGCATCTTGCCGCGACGACCCCGAATATCCATAATATTCGGTTTAGCATCCACAATATCCGGCCGTCCCGAACATTCAATTTCCCGATCCCACATACGGGCCCCTCATAATCTGATCACCCGCGTCGGCACATGCATAAACCTCTACCGACCGGCTCCATCATCACCCTCGACAGTCTCCGCCATAGCCGGAAACATATCCCGATGCGAACCTCCGAGAGCATACGTCCCACGGCATATCCTGTCCACGCGAGACCCATAAATACGGTCCCCAAGGTCGGCACCCTCAAGATCCACCAATATAGGCACCTTCGAGCCGTCCTCGAGCCCCCCCCGAG
>OJKC01002038.1_pt1 | contig 11340 bp, 9 predicted proteins | sample 1596401 | NCBI WGS metagenome assembly OJKC01 (sample SAMEA4350162, study PRJEB24818) | metagenome | biome: human; feature: gut; material: faeces | place: Denmark | collected 2013-09 | reverse complement strand
GCGGGGCAGGATGATCTCATCGCCCCGCTTGCAGGCGGTGAGCACCATGCTCTGCACACTGCTGGTGGTGCCGCCCACCATCAGGAAGGCGTGGGCCGCGCCAAAGGCGTCGGCGGCCAGTTCTTCTGCTTCCCGGATGACCGACACCGGGTGGCAGAGGTTGTCCAGCGGCTTCATGCTGTTCACGTCCACGCCCACGCACTGCTGGCCCAAAAAGGCGGTCAGCTCCGGGTTGCCCCGGCCCCGCTTGTGGCCGGGCACATCAAAGGGCACCACACGCATCTGCCGGAACCGCTCCAGCGCTTCGTAAATGGGCGCGCGGCGCTGGTCCAGCCGGAACCGTGTACGGTTCTCACTCATCTTTTTTTCCTCCGTCCCTGGTTCCAAGACAAACAAAAAAGCGCAGGTGCCGCACCAAAAAGTGCAGACCTGCGCTTGGAAAAAAGCCATTTTTTGCGCGGAGAAAGCCCCCGGACAAGATGTGCCGGAGCCACGGGCCGCGTTTCAGCATGATCCAAAAAGACGGGATGATGAGAGTCTATATAGCAATTCTGCTTTTACTGCTCTTTATTGACCGTTTCACATTGACCGTTTCACAAGTCTGCGCACTGGCTGCACAATTTCATGGTTGTAAAGGAACCAACTTATAAAATTTGAGCTTCTAACTCAATCAATAATGGCGGCTTGCACCGCCGGTCGGCAGTGGACCCGGCTGTCCGTATGGCCTTAGCCCCGCTGGGCGGTCCATGGGAAAATTGCTTTGAAAAGACCCTGTTCTGCATCGTCTCTCAAAATCATCTGTGATTTTATCATGCGCATTGGTAGTTGTCAATGCTTTTTGACAAAAAATGTTCAGCGCCGCTGCTGCCCCAGCCACTGCCAGAGCGCGGTGCCTGCGGCGTCGGCACACTGGCCGTTGAAAAAGAAGATCCAGCTCCAGTCGCCCTCGTGGCAGTACAGGGTGCCCAGGCAGTTGCGGTGCAGCGTTTTCTGAAAAAAGGAAAAGCAGCCCGAAATCGTTCGATTCCAGGCTGCTTCGGATGCCGGTGGTGGGGGTCGAACCCACACGTGTTATTAGCACAAGGGATTTTGAGTTTGTGTTTTTAAGGAATGATCTGCTGGTGGTTTGGGGAGATGATCACCACCTGACCCTCTGGAGCATTCCTGAGCAGAAGATCCTGCAGGTAGACCGATATGCCATCGATTCCATCAAGGATCTCTTTTCAGACCCGGATTCTGGAACTGTCCGGGTCATGAGCGGCACCGCATTTGGCTTTACCACCTATCTGTACCAATATGATACCGAGTGCGGCACCTTTGAGCGGTATCTTGCTGCCTGCAACTGCATGATCTCGCCCGACGGCACAGAGGCTTTTGGCTTCAAGAGCTGCGGCTTCTTCCCCGTGTATTCGCTGGATGAGCTGATCGCAAAAGCCAAGGACTTTCTGCACGGACGCAGCCTCAGTCAGGCTGACCGGGTGCACTTTTATCTCCAGAACGAGTTGAGCTGAAACCTCGACAAGTAAACGAAATTGTGGTATAATGATGAGGAAAGATATTGCAGTACAATCGGTGGATCATCCACAGCTGATGTGGAGCCAATTTATGGTGGTGCCGTGTCAGAGGAATGCCTACACCGCCGTATAGTTGCAAATGCAGTAGTTGCGTGTATTTTATCCGTCATTGACGATGGTAGTTGAAAAGAGAAAGGAGAAAGATTGATGGACGAACGAGATAATATTATTGTTCTTAACGATGAGGATGGTGTCTCGACGGAGTTCGAGTTTCTGGATCTTGTTGAGCTGGATGGGGCTGAATATGTTGTGCTTTTTCCGGTAGAGGACGCCCCGGACGATCCTGGCGAAGTCGTTATCCTCAAGGTTGAATCGACAGAGGACCCCGACGAAGAAAGCTATGTCGGCGTTGAAGATCAGAACGTGCTTGACGCAGTATTTGAGATCTTCAAGGAGAAATTCAAGGACGAATTCGACTTCGCAGAGGAGTAAGGGCGAGCGTATAACAGGATCAGCTGCATCAGAGACAGAAGAACAAAAACGATGCGCTCTACTGGCTCAGAGAGCATCTCAACGTGTTATGCACCTTGCTTCACACCATCACCAAGTGGGAAGCGGCAGCCATCCGCCCCAAAAGCACGAAAAGCCCCGACAGATCGCTCTGCCGAGGCTTTTTAATTTTGTATTTATGTGCGAGAAGTCTGAAAGCTCTTTGCTGCAGGTACTTCTTCAATCGGGAGGGTGCAAAAAAGAAGAACCCTGATGGTATCCCAATCAGAGTTCTTCTATGGTGCCGGTGGTGGGGGTCGAACCCACACGTTGTTATTAGCACAAGGGATTTTGAGTTTTTATCCGCATCTTCCATCTGGTGTCATCCAGTGATAGCTAGTGATATCTGGTTCCCACTGTGCAAAGGCAAAATTCACGCCTCAACGAACAATAATTTGAAATATCCACGATTTTTCGATGCGTTTTTCCTCTACTCTGTTTTTTCGGTTTGGACCGCCCAAATGGAAATTGGAGGGATGTTCAGGAGGGATGCAGGGCAAAACGCTCCTCTGCTTAGGCACAAAACGAAAGGAAAGTCAAGGATACGGTTCATGTTGTAGTTGGTTCATTGCAGTTTCAGCTTACAACGAAAAAATGAGATAGGCAACCCCTTTCGGGGAAGTCTATCTCATTTTTTGTTTGGGGCTATTTTGCAACAGCCCCTAGCCCGTGGGTCCCAACCACTAGGAATGTCTACCGGGGATACTGCTTTTTTGCGTACACATAAGTCACGTGCTGGCTTTGGGACCTAGAGGGATTCGAACAACACGGCACCGCCGCAGGCGGGGCAACAAAAGCCCCGGTGCAACAACGGCGACCGCTGCCTGCGGCAGAAACAGGGAGAGGCTGCCCCCGGGCAGCGTGCAAAAAGGAACAGCGCAGCTTCAGGGCAAATGCCCGTCCGCTGCGCCGTTTCTTCATTTACTTATGGAGTTTGTCGGTAACACTGCGCTTTCGCCATCTGGTCAGGCCAGAATGCTCCACCCGCATCATTCGGGATTCACGCGATGGAAAGCATCAAGTGCCTGTGCACAGATGCAGATCTCATCCGGACCAAACGTGGTTTCGCTTGTGCCTGCAACGATGCCGGTTTCCACGGCCCACGCCACAGCCTTTGCGTAGTAGGCATCCGCAGGAACATCCACAAAGCTGCTCATCGCCTTCGGTTCGGGAGAACCGGCTGCACACCACAGCAGGAAGGTGATCTGTGCACGGGTGCAGGGCTGGTCAAGTGCGAAGAGATCTGCGTCCACAACGTTGGAGCCGCCCGGCTCTGCAGTCTCCGCCTCCAGCACCGTGAAGCTCGTATCTGCCGTGCCATCAATGGCTTTGATGACCAGCGTGTGAGAACCTGCCGGCAGCGTTTCCAGATACTCTGCTCGCAGAGTGATGCTTGTGCTGCCCAGTTCCGCCGAGTAGCACCCTGCGCCGATCGCAGTTCCATCCACTGTGACACCATCAAACTTTGCAACGTCAGCACTGGATCGGAACGACAGCCCGGTCAGGCTGCCCTTTCTCCATGTGCTGTTCGCGCCCTCCAGAATGAGATAGCTTACTGGAGCAGGGAGCTTTTTACCGCAGTCATCGCAGACAAGATCGTGATCGCTGTCCGTATGGCTGCCATCGCCGCAGTCCTTCCAGACCGGGGTCAGCACGATGTCTCCGGTCAGAACATCGCCCGCCTTCACAGGTGCGCCCGTTTTCTGATCCGTCCAGCCATCAAAGAGGTTGCCTTCCTCCTTTGGCGGCAGCACGGGCAGTTCCGGGACCTTGTGGCTGGCTCCGACGCTCAGCATATCGCCAATATAAGTGCCTTCAAACGAGATGACAAAATGGCCCGCATGTCCGATCACAGGGATCTCTGCCTCGTCCGCATACCCGCAGGTCAGGCAGGTGCGCTGCTTCGTTCCGGGTTGTGTATAGGTTGCATCCTTTGTCACGGTCCACGCACCGAACTTGTGTGCGGCGGCCGGTTTTTCATCGGTGCAGAAGCTGCACTTCAGCCAGTGACCGCCGGCGTCCTTCTGGTACTCATAGGTATGACCCAGAGCGGGCGTTTCGTTGGCACGGTAGCTGTAGCCGCATTCGCAGGTGTAAACGGTATAGCCGCCGCTGGTGCAGGTAGCCGCAACCACGGCAGGCACACAGTGATGGGTATGGCCTTCCTCGGTGATGACGGGGATCGTTTCTGTTTTGGAGTAGCCGCAATCACAGTAGTAGGTCAAAACGCCTTCGTCCGTTTTTGTGGGCTGCGTTGTGATCTCTGCACTGCTGAATACATGGGGTTCCACATTGACTTTGGCTGTGCAGCCATCTCCGCACCAGTACCAATGCTCGTTATCATCATAGTCCTGTTCTCCCAATGTGGTGGTGCAGTGTCCGCCCGCCGTGCAGTAATGCGTCTTCCACTCGTCGCTTTCCACGCAGATGCCGTGGCTGCAGCCATAGCTGCTGCTCACGTCCGCGCAGCAGACCACGCACAGCTCGCAGCTGTCGCAGAACGCCTCGCACTGCTCGCAGATGCCGCAGGTCGCACAGGTCTGGGCGCAGTCCCTGCAGAGGGCAGCACAGTCCGTGCACAGCGTTGCACAGTTGCCGCAGTAATGGCAGTCGTCACACATTCCGTTGTCGTCCCTGGCACACTCCGCGCAGGTCCCGCAGTTGGGGCAGAAGTCCTCCACGCAGTCCTCGCACCGGGTGCAGTCCGGGCACATGACCGCGCAGTTTGCACAGTGCTCCTCGCAGTCAGGGCAGATGTCCTTGCAGTCTTCGCAGGTGCCGCAGCCCTGACAGTGCTTGCCGCAGTTCTCGCATTCCCCGCACTCGGGGCAGAGCTCGCCGCCTACGCAGTCCCGGCAGACATCGCAGTTGGAGCACATGTCTGTGCAGTCCCGGCAGATCTCTCCGCATTCCTTGCAGATCACCGTGCAGTCACTGCACGTTCCGCAGTCATGGCAGAACTGATCCACACACTCGTCACAGCGGCCGCAGTCCGGGCAGAGATACTCCGAGCAATCCGCACAGGTCAGACACCTCGTGCAGAAGTCGATGCACTCATCGCAGATCGCCATGCACTCGATGCAAAGGGTGACGCAGTACTTGCACGTGCCGCACGATTCGCAGTGAGTGCCATCGCCGCTGAGGCAGTTGGAGCAATGGTCGATGTTGGGGCAGATCCAATCCACGCAGTCGCCGCACACCTCACAGTTGCCGCACCATTCGCTTGCACAGTCCAGACACGCATCGCCGCATTCCTTGCAGATCAGGGTGCACTCGGAGCACATGCCGCAGCTGGTACAGTATCCGTCGGCGCAGTCGGAGCAGATCCCACAGTTCGGGCAGATATCATCCCAGCATTTTCCGCAATGTTCACCGCATTCCGGGCAGACCTTCGTACAATCCGAGCAGCCTTCGTCGCAGATGCAGACGGTCGTACAGTTTCCGCAGACATCGCAGTTGTAGCACCAGCCGTAATCTTCCACGCAGGGGAAGCACAAGCCGCAGAGTTGGCAAAACCGTTCACAGCAGTTCTCACAGCTTATCCCGCAGCCCTCGCAGATCTCGGCGCAGTTTTTGCAGCCTGCCCCGCAGTTTCCGCAGATGTTAGCCTCGCCAACACCGCTCAAGCAGTTACCGCAGTGGTTCTCTTCGTAGCAGTCGCGTCCGCTTTCTGCCGAGCAGTGGTCGCCGCCTTCTCCGCAGTCGCAGATGTAATCGTCCGCGATGAAGCTGCCGCAGAACTCGCAGGTGCTCTCCACATCCCATGCATGCGCCGTGAGCATCAAGCCCTCGTGGTCGTGATCCAGAACGTAGCCAGCGTCAAAAGGGCACTGACAAGGCGTGTTCGTTTTGAGAATTGTTATTTCATGGGGTGCTCCTTTCTGTTTGCAAAGTGTTCCCCGCAGATTTTGCGGGGCGAAACCACGTTTTTGACCCTGCGGGGGTCAGCCGATCTGTGCGGTAGAGGGCAGAATGGTCATTCTGCCGTCCACGGCGGCGTCCACCACCTCGTGCTCCCGGAAATACTCCATCAGGATATCCTGACAGGAGGTTGCCACGCTGCGGGGCTTCTGGAGCTTGCAGATGGTATCGTAGGAGATGTTGAAAAAACTCTCGATGTTTTTGAAGTGGTAGTTCTGCAGCCCCACGGTGAACAGGGCATCGTCGCCGATCTCCTTGCCCACCTCCTTGCCGCAGTAGGTAAAGTAATCAAAGTCGCCCTTGGCGCGGTCGTAGCGCAGCCGCAGGGTGGAGGGCAGCTGGTAGAACTCGGTGTGGCCGGTGTAGGCCTCCTCCCGCAGCATGTAGTGGAGCATCTGGCGCAGCTGCTGGCCTGTCACCTTGAACATGAACACGCCGTCATCGTAGGGGAAGCCCTCGATGAGGTCGCCGTAGGTGACGATGGGGCCCAGCTTTTCGGCCCGGATGCTGCCGGAGCCGATGAGCATAATATCAATGCCAAGGCTGCGGGTAAAGATGTCCGCAAACAGGTTGCCAAGCTCGGTCTCCCGGGTGCGCTCCGGGTGGGTCAGCTCCCGGCGGAAGTGCGCCACGATGTGGCTGTACTTTTCGTCCACCTGACTGGTGAAGCGGTGCAGCACCTGCTCCATGGCGGGGTTGCGGGGGCAGGTGTCGGCGCAGATGGGCACCGTGTGCCATGTGTAGGAATCGATGCAGTTGTTGTCGGTGTCCACCACGATGTCAAAGCGACCGATCTGGTCGGTGCCGGTGCCCGCCTGCGCAATGACCACGCCGTTTTCCACCACGGCATGTTCCAGATAGGTGTGGCTGTGGCCGCCGATGATCAGATCCACCCCCCACGCCGGGTCCAGCTGGCGCGCCAGATGTTTGTCCTCCTCAAAGCCGATGTGGGTCAGCAGCACGGTAAAGTCGATGTCGATGCTGTTGTGGGCGTTGCAGATCTTGCCCACCTCGGCAGCGGCGGCAGCGGTGTCCACAAAGGACCCCACCAGCGACTCGGACTTGGTCTGGTTGATGACGTCCTGCGTGATGATGCCGATGAACAGGATGTTCATGCCGTCCATCCGCAGGATCTTGTAGGGGGTGAACAGCCGGGTGGGGGTGTTCTTGATGTAGAGATTTGCATTGATGATGGGGAACCGTGCGCATTTTTCGATAAAAAGCAGGTGGGCGATGCCGTAATCCACCTCATGGTTGCCGATGGTGACGATGTCCGGGGCAAGGGCGTTCATGATCTCGATGGTGGAAAGCCCCTTGTACTCCGAGTCGATGACCGAACCGCGGAACATGTCGCCCGCAATGGCGTAGATGGTGTTGGGCTCTTCCGCCCGCACCTTTTCGATGTAGCCGGACAGCATGGACACGCCGCCCACCAGATTTTCGTCCACCTGCTCTGCCAGGAAATCTCCATGCATATCGTTGGAGTGAAGAATCGTCAGCTTCTTCAGATTTTTCATGCTTCTTTTCCCCCTTCCTCCATCAGCAGATCCATAAATCGCTCGGTGAACAGCTTTTCATCTACTTTTTTAATGACCTGTGCATTAAACCGGCTGATCTCCGGCATCGCCTCATAGGTACGGCCTTTCTGGTAAAAGATCACCTGGCCATAGGCATGCCCCGGCTCGGTACAGCAATGACAGTGGCATGCCACCTTATCCTGAACAAATTCCGGCCATACTGCAGCTGCCATGGCAATGGCATCGGGAAGATCCACCATATGTACCCCTCTGGTATCCAGATTGAACTGCAAAAGCTTGGAAGTGGCCTGCTCCAAAAACTGTGCCGGTTTGGATCCATGGGCCAGATAGGACAGCTCATAGCGATCCAGACCGATATTGCCGGCACAGAGATCAAATCCGGCAATCGTCACCGGAATTTCCAGATCCAGCATCAGAGCATAGGCTTCTGCATCAATAAATACATTGAATTCTGAAACCGGTGTTGCATTTCCAAATCCAAAGCCCGGTGTTCCCATGGACCAGATGTGTTTCACCTTAGACATGATCTCACGATCGGTCAGAATCGCCAGTGCAATATTCGTGGCAGGTCCCAGCACAACCAGCTCCACCTCATTCGGGTAGCGTTCCACCTGCTCCAGAATAAATTCCACCGCACGTTTCTCTTCGGGTGAGCGTTTGGGATGGATGATATCACAGTCACCCATTCCATCTTTTCCATGGACACTGATCGTTTCGTGTCGTTCGCGGAACAGTGGACGCTTCGCTCCCAGATAAACCGGTGCATCACTTCCACATACCTCGAGGGTCATCAGTGCATTGTCCGTTGCCTGCTTAAGCCCTACGTTTCCAGCCACAATCGTCACACCCAGAAGATCTATCTCCTCACTCAAAGCAGCGATCATAAGCGCCGCAGCATCATCAGAAGCCGTATCCGTATCGACAATAAACCTTCTCATTGTTTTCTCCTTTAGCCCATGGCCTCCTGCCGCGCAAAGTAGACGGTGTTGACAAGGCTCAGGTAGCTCTCGTTGCCGTCCAGATAGACCTTCAGGGCAAGGGTGTCCTCGTCCTCCAGCGTGACGGCGTAGCGGGAGCCGTCCTCCCCGGTAAAGGTAGCGTACCACTCCTGATTGGTCTGGAAGGGCACCTCCGGGGTGCCTTCGTGGTAGAACAGGTCCGCTTCCTCCACGTTCAGCTCCGGATAGGGGGTGATGTAGCTGGCGGTGAAGGGCAGCTGGTCGCCCTCGGTCTCGGCGTCTGTGGGCAAAAAGCACATCCGGTCAGCGTCTGCGGGGTCGGTCTCAGAATAGCCCTCGTCAGTGTCGCGGGCAATCTCCAGCCAGTTGCCTTCCAGCGACCAAGGACTGGTGATGGTTTCCCAGTCGTCCCCCTCCGGGTAGATGGTAAAGTCGCACACGCCCTCGGCTTCCACCACATGGCCGTTCTCGCCGGAAAGGAAGGGACTCCAGACCAGCTCTTCGCCGGCGGTGGGGTACAGCTCCACCTCGGTGTTGGGGGCGATGTCGCTGATGTTGCACAGCAGCAGGATGGGCTGGCCGTCCTCACTGTAATAGAGCTGTTTGCCGCGCTGGAGCGGGTTTTCGGCATCGTCTGTCAGGCTCGTCTCGTAGACGAACAGGGTGGTCTGCGCCTCCTGCGGGAAGATGCAGTACAGGTCGCACCCGCCATCCGGTGCCACGACCCAGTGATCCTGCGGGATGTCGTAGACGAAGCTCCACAGATCTCGCAGATCGGTCTGGCTGTCCAGCACCTTCTGCACATCGGTAGTCACCTCGTAGGAGCCGCCCAGATACAGCACACAGGCGCGGTATTCGTCCTCCCCTGCCAGAAGGCGCATGTAGGTCACGTCCTCCGGCTCTTCGTATTCCTGCTCTTGGGTGCTGGGTGCGGTCATGCCGTCACCGTCCAGCTTATTTTTGGATGTAGAACTGGCCGGACTGCCGCCCTTGGACGACCCGCCGCAGCCTGCCAGACCGATGGTCAGCGCCAGCAGGGCTGCCAAAAGTTTCAGGTTTTTCATAAGTTCTCCTTTCTCATGCCCTGCCGGGGCGCACCTCAGAGGGCAGCGCCGGACGTTGGGCGGTTGGAAAAACGTCCACGCCCTCCACCGGCATCGGCTGCCCGGTGCTGCCGGAAAGCTGGGGGGTCCAGTCCAGTGGGCGGCCGGTGCTGCAGTAGACTACCGCCGTGATGTCGGGGGTGTCCGGGGTGCCGTTGCACAGTAGCAGAATGGGCTGGCCATCCTGCTTGCAATAAAGCTCCCGGCCCGTCTGGTGCGGGTACTGGGGGTCCTGCTTTTCGTAGAGGAACAGGGTGTCCCGACTGCGGATGGCAAAGATGCAGTATAGCTCCCGCCCGCCGCCCGGCGCAGTGACCCGGTGATCTGCCGGGATGTCCGTAACAAACTGCCACGGCTGTTCCTGCAGGCTGTCCAGCGCAGCGTCCACATCGGCGGTGCGCTCCGGGACACTGCCCAGATAGAGCACCACGGCAAGGCTGCCGTTCTGCTCTGCCTGCTGCCGCAGCTGCGCCACGGTCACAGCGTCCGGCCGGGGGACGCTGTCCGGGGCGGACGCACCGGAGCGGATGGGGTCGCCGTCCACCGGCCCGCAGCCCGCAAGACCCAATGTCAACGCCAGCGCAGCGGCAAACAGCTTCATGGTCACGCCCTTCATCTTACGCCCACGGGTCGGCCGATGTCGGGATGCGGATACCGGTCATCAGGTACTGCTCCCACAAAAACCACTGTCCGCTGCCCTTGCGGCGCAGCTTGATGGGCCGGGGGTCATCGGCACCGCCGCAGGGGATGAAGAGCTTGCAATAGCCATCTTCCACATAGGAGGTGTGATTGCTGCCCACCAGCAGGGTGAAGGGCTGGCGAGGGGTATAGCCGTTTTCCGGCGAGGCCCCTACAAAGTAGGAGAAGGGGATGTAGCTTTTGCCGTCCCGGAAGCGGTCGTTCAAAAAGGAGATATCCTGCCCGTTCAGCGGACGGGGGCCCCGCAGCCAGTTGAGCATCTCCTTTCCGATGTTCTTGTCGGCACCGTAGGCGCACAGCGCACAGACGGTGAGGGCCGCAGTCTTGAAGGGGGTGTCAAGGCTTGCTTCCGGCAGCGCCTGCATCTGGGCAAGGCTTTCCGGCAGTTCCTGAAAGGTAAAGGTGACGGTCTGGTTTCCACCGGCGGCGGAAGCGGCCTGCTTCATCTTATCAAAAAGTCCCATGAGAATGCTCCTTTCTGTTTCAGCTGTAAAGGGTTCAGCCCCGGTTCGGGTCATGGCGGGGCACGGTCCGCCTGCGGACCATCTTCTGGTTCAGATCCAGACTGAGGTTTGCAAAATAACCGTTTTCAAAATACCATGCAAGGTCCTTGGTGTCCATGCCAACGCTGTTGCACAGCCACCGCAGGGGTACTTCTGTCCCGGAGTAGCTCTCCACCCGGCGGGCGATGGTTCTTGCATGGTAGCGGCGTTTTTCGTTGCGTGCGAACAGAACAAGGGGCACGGCCCCCACCACGATCCAGAGCACATAGCCTCCCACATGGGAGGTGTCCTTGGCCTGCAGGTCCAGGCAGAGGGTATACAACCCGCCGACAGAGCAGAACACGCAGAAGGCAAGCCCTGCGTTCCGCAGCCATTTGAGGAAACGGGGGATCTCGCCCCGGGCTTTTTCCGAGAGATAAGGGTTCATAAACATGCTCCTTTCAGAACGAACCGCCTCCACCGCCGTGGGTGGTGCCGCTGGAGGAGGTGTGGGTGGAGCTGCCGCCGGAATCGCTGGAGCTGGACTCCTTCGGCCGCTCGGTGCGGTGCACGTC
>OJKC01002027.1_pt1 | contig 11394 bp, 6 predicted proteins | sample 1596401 | NCBI WGS metagenome assembly OJKC01 (sample SAMEA4350162, study PRJEB24818) | metagenome | biome: human; feature: gut; material: faeces | place: Denmark | collected 2013-09 | reverse complement strand
TCACAACGGTGTGCCCTTCGGCCTCGGCGTGACGGACAAAGGCGGCTTTATCCTCCGGCAGCACCTCCGCAAAGCAGCGGTCCACCCCCACCTGCGCCGCAATGGCGCGGGCAGTGCGGTCGCTGTCGCCGGTCATCATGACCGTCTGGGCAATGCCCAGCTTCCGGAGCTTATGCAGCACCTGTGCCGCCTCCGGGCGCAGGGGGTCTGCGATGCAGATGACCCCCGCCAGTACCCCGGACGCTGCCAGATACAGGTGGGAATACTGCGGGTCCAGCGCATCGAACTTTGCCTGTTCCTCTGCTGGGATGGTGCAGCCCTCATCCTCAAAAATGAAGTGGGCGCTGCCAATGACCACCCGCGTGCCGCCTACCCGGCTGGCAATGCCGTGCGCCACGATGTACTCCACCTCGGAGTGCATCTCTTCGTGAGAGATTCCCCGCTCCTTGGCGGCACGGACCACGGCGTTTGCCATGGAATGGGGGAAATGTTCTTCCAGACAAGCAGCCAGCTGCAATACCTCCTGCTCCTCGCAGCCAGAGAAGGGCACTACCTGCACCACCTGCGGGGTGGCGCGGGTGAGGGTGCCGGTCTTATCGAACACGATGGTGTCCGCCTTTGCCAGCGCTTCCAGATACTTGCCGCCCTTTACGGTGATGTGGTATTCCCCGCACTCCCGCATGGCAGAGAGCACCGCCAGCGGCATGGAAAGCTTCAGCGCACAGGAGAAGTCCACCATCAAAATGGAGATGGCGCGGGTGACGTTGCGGGTAAAGGCGTAGGTAGCCACCGTACCGGCAAGGCACCAAGGCACCAGACGGTCGGCCAGCTGCAAGGCCCGGTTCTCGGTGCCGGACTTGAGCTTTTCCGATTCCTCGATCATGGCCACGATCTTATCGTAGCGGTTGGCACCGCCCTCGGCCTTGGCCACAAGGACGCATTCGCCCTCTTCCACCACCGTTCCGGCATAGACGGTGGCACCGGTGGTCTTGCGTACCGGCATAGATTCTCCGGTGAGGGCGGCCTGATTGACCATCGCCTCGCCCTCCAGCACCACACCGTCCAAGGGGATCATGTTGCCGGAGCGCACCACCACTTCGTCCCCGGCGTGAACGCGGGTCAACGGCACCAGCACCTCGCCCTGCGGGGTGCGCATCCAGACCTTATCCACATTCAGCGCCATGCTGCGGGCAAGGTCGTCCAAGCTCTTTTTCCGCGTCCACTCCTCCAGCAGGCTGCCCACCGTCAGCAGGAACATCACCGAGCCTGCCGTGCTGTAATCGCCCCGCAGGAGGGAGGCGGTGATGCTGAGGGCGTCCAGCACTTCTACTTCCAGCTTGCGGTGCAGCAGGCAGCGGACGCCCTTCCAGACAAAGGCGATGGAGCGCCACACCGTATAGGCCGCTGCGATGGGCGCAGGCAGGAACACATTGCGGAACATCCGGCCTGCCACAAGGCTGACCATCTTTTCCTGATATTCCTGATTGATCTTCCGGCTGTCGTGGGAGGTGACCAGCACCTCTAATTCTGCGTTGTCAAAGCGGTAGGCAGCCAGCAGGGCGACGGCATCCTTCCGACTGCCCCGATAGGTCAGCACCACATCTCCGGTGCGCTCGTAGACAGTGGCTTTCTGGATGTTGTCCTGCCCGTTCAGGTAGGCCTCCAGCACATCTGCCCGGTGCAGGGTCATTCGCACGGTGCAGACATGCACCCGCATCCGTCCCTTCCCTTCATGCAAGATCGTACATTTCATTGCTTTTCTTACCCCTCTGCGTAAAAAAGAGCCGCCCAAGGGCGGCTCCGCTGCGTTGTATCACTGTGCAGTCTGCTCTGCGGGCTGCTCTTCTTCAGCCGTATCCTCGATGACCTCCTGTGCAGCCTCGGCGGCACGGCTCTCGTTGATGGCCTTTGCATCAGCAAGGATGTCCCCTGCTTCCTCCTGCACCTTATTCACGGTCTGCATGGTGCAGTCCTTCATCCGCAGCACCGCAGCAGTGGTCTGGGTGTAGACCTTTTTGGCGTCCTTGCTGGACAGCACCTTGAAGCCGGCAGAGCCGAACACTACACCACCCAAAAACAGTGCGAGCTTTTTTGTATCAAACATAGTTACCCCTCATTTCTGTGTTTCCTATCTGAGCGCCCATGCCCTTGAGCGAGGGCAGGCTCTTTATCTATATATTGTAGCACGCTTTCGGGGTTTTTCAATATTTTTCAACGATGTTAGGACGTGTTAACATTGTTAGCAGCAGTTTGATATGGAGGATCATTTTCATGCTCCCTTGCAGAAATTAGCAGACCGCAGTCTATAAAGGCAGCAGAATGATTGTGAACTGCAGTCTACTGGTCGTTTTTATGTGCGACAGCTTTCTGTCCGCATCAAAGGTATTTCCGCAGAGTCGGCACAAGAACATTCATATTGATCGGCTTTGCGATATGATCGTTCATTCCGGCATCCAGTGCCACCTGTCTATCTTCGGTAAAGGCATTTGCCGTCATGGCGATGATGGGGATATTTGCTTTTTGGGGGTCGTCCAGCCCACGTATTTTTCTTGCCGCATCGTAGCCGTTCATCACCGGCATCTGGATGTCCATAAGGATCAACTGATACGTTCCGTTCGCAGCTTTTTCCAGCATATCCACACATTCCACACCATCTTTTGCGCGGTCTACTGTACAGCCTTCTTCCTGCAGCAGCTCGACGGCGATCTCCGCATTGAGGTCGTTGTCCTCGGTCAGCAGGATCCTTGTGCCGCACAGGCACTTTTGATCCGAAGGGTTTGTTTCTCGTTTTGCCTGTGTTTCATCCTCGGACGCAATGCGGCAGGGAATGGTCACAGTAAACGTGGAGCCAACACCGATCCTGCTCTCCACTTCCACGGTGCCGCCCATCAGCCCGACCAGCTTTTTCACGATACCCATTCCGATGCCGCTGCCCTCCACCTTGCTGACGGTGGAAGTGCGTTCCCGCTCAAAGGGTTCAAAAATGTGCTTCTGGAACTCCTGCGACATCCCGATGCCGTTATCGGCAACCGTGATCACCGTATCGCACCAGTCCTCTTTTTTACCGGGCTTCTGCGTAACATTGCAGCGGATCGTGCCGCCGGCTCCCGTGTATTTGACAGCGTTGCTGACGAGGTTTGTACAGATCTCGGTCAGATGCGGAATATCCGCATAGATATACGGATACTGTAGCTGTGTTGTCACCGTAAGCGTCTGCCCCTTGCTGTCTGCCTGATTCCGGAACATGGCAACGCAATTACGGAAATCCTTCTCGATATCCGAAACAGAATACTCCATCTCCGTCTTATCGTTCTCGATTCGGGCAAGATCCAGAACATTGTTCAGCAGCATCAGCAGGTTCTGTCCGCACACCTGAATGTTCTCCATGTAATTTTTCAGCTTTGCAGGGTCGTCCAGATGCCGGGAGGCAAGGTCTGCGTAACCGATAATGGCGTTCATGGGCGTGCGGATATCATGCGACATATTGAACAGGAAGGTGGATTTGGCGTGGTTCGCGCTCTCTGCTTTTTCCACGGCGACCTGCAATTTTGCATTCAGTTCCTGCGTATCGCTTGCGGCTTTCCTTGCAGCAGCTTCGGCTTTACGCGCCTTCCGCAGCAGCTTCAGGATCGTGAGCAGAATGGCTGCAACCGCAATGCTGCTGACCAGCAGAGCCATAAAGAAGTTATCCTTTATAAAATCGCTCAGGGTAACCTTCCGCGCGGAGCTTTTATACATCGCAAGCGCGCCGGCAAGCATATTAACAGGCATTGCCTTGATCGTTTTGTTCAGGATGGACAACAGGCTGCGGTTTCCGCTATTGACCGCAAAGCAGGATTTTACAGGGTTCAACAGCGGAACGCTGTAAAAGCTGTATTTCTTGCTGTATTTATTCTCACTGCTGATCCCGGTAACAAAGCAATCCGCCTGTCCGTCTTTGACCAGCTTTACGGCATCCTCCTGTGTATCGCAGTCCACGATCTCCCACTGCGGATAATAAAACGCAAGGTACTTTTTCAGGGAGAGTTTGTTTTGGGGAACGGCAATGCGGTTTACATTGTTTTCGTTAAAGTGCTGTTTGTTCGTGACCGCCATCAGGTTGGAGGTCCATGTTGTGTTGGTACAGGCAAAGTGATACTCTTCCGCCAGATTGGGGCTCTGGTCGAAATGGAAGATCATGTCGATCTCGCCCGATTTCAGCGCATCCAGTTCTGCTTCCTTGCTGTCATAGCCGACCAGCTGGAATTCCAGTTCCTGATTGCCCAGACAATCTGCTGCAAACTGAATATAGTCCGTGATTACCCCGGTAAACTCCCCGGTGGCAGGGTCAAAGGTGCTGACGCCGCTGTCACTCGTCAGAAAGCCCATCTTGATGGCGCCGTGCTCTTTGAGCCACGCCTTTTCCTCCCCCGTAAGGATGGGCGTATAATCCATTGAGAAATACCGTTTATACAGATCCGCCGTATAAAAAGGCACAGCTTCGTCCAACGCGCGCATTGCATCGTCCAGTTCTTCCTTGAGATCAGGCCGGTTTTTGTTGATCGCATAGTAGATGCCGGATTTTCCCACGCGGGTTATGGTCGAGATGCCAAGATCTGCCCAGAAGGATTCTTCCAGCGAAACAAAGCAGTCGATCTCGTGATTTGCCAGCTTTTGTTTCGCATCCTCGTTGTTGGAGACGTTGACGTGTTCCGTTTTCAGGCCGTATTTTTCTTCCCACTCGGTCAGCATCACTTCCGGCTCCGTTCCCATCAGAACGCCGATCTTTTTGCCGTTCAGCGTTTTGAAATCGGAGACGGAGATGTCTGCGCGTGAGAGATCAGCGTAGAGGTAATATTTTTCCACTCCCATCGGCTCGTCTGAAAACAGCATCTCCCCGGCGCGGTCCTCCGTGTAGGAAATATCGCCCATGATGTCGATCTCGCCGTTTTCGAGCTTTTCGAAGCAGTTTGACCAGTCGCAGGTCACATACTCGAACTGCCAGCCCGTATAGCCGGATAAGGTCTCCAGCAATTCGTAGCCGTAGCCTTTTCTTGCGCCTTTCTCGTTGACATAGTTGAAGGTATCCTCAAACGAGCCGACACGGACGACCTTTGCAGGGGCGGTTTCCGCGGCAGCTTTCACAGGGAGCACGGCTGACAGTAGCAACAGTAGGCTCAGCAGCGCACAGACGCTTTTCCGCATCAGCGTCTGCATGGTTTCGCTCGTTCCAAAGTTTTTCATTTTTCCCAATCTTTCTCCGCCCCAGACGGTCGCAGTTTGAGTTCATTTCCGTACCGCCGATTTTAGATTTGATGCCGTTGATCCGCACATCGGTCCGGTCGATGGTATACACGATTTTGGGAATGATGTCTTTTCGTCATTTTAACAAATTCGCTCTTTTATCGTACATACCTTAAAATCGTTTTTATAACTTCATCCATCACAATCGGCTTTGACAAATGTGCGTTCATTCCTGCATCCAGTGATGCCTGAACATCTTCTGCAAATGAATTAGCTGTCATTGCTATAATAGGAATGTTTTTTCCATCCGGTCTGTCATTCATTGCCCTGATTGCTTTTGTCGCTTCATAACCATTCATTTCAGGCATCATGACATCCATCAGGATCACATCAAATGTGCCTTTCGGATGATTTCTGAAAACCTCAACAGCATTCTTTCCATCCACAGCTCTTTCTACATTCATCCCGAACTCTTCCAACTGCACGGCAGCAATCTCTGCATTCAGTTCATTATCCTCTGCAAGAAGGACATTCACACCTGTAAGATCTACCTTTTCCGAAAAACCTGTGTCTGACTTATTCCATTCCTTATCTGTAATTTCCAAAGGAATATCCACAGTAAATGTGGTTCCCTCATGCTTTTTACTCTGCACGGAAATGGTTCCACCCATCATATCCACATACTTCTTTACGATAGCCATCCCCAGTCCAACTCCGTGGTACTGCGTTCTCACATCGGAATCTTCCTGTGCAAATTCCTCAAAAACTTCTTTTGTAAATTCCTCACTCATGCCAATACCAGTATCCGAAATGCGGTAACGCATATTTATATATCCATCCCCGCCCTTTTCCTGACACCGGGCTTCAAATGTAATCGTCCCTCCATCCGGAGTGAATTTTACGGCATTGCTCAGAATATTGACCAGCACATCGCGCAGGCGTGCAGGATCCGCAAGTACATTTGGGATCTTTGCATCTTCACACTGAATCTTAAAGTTGATATCCCTGTTCGTAAGAAAGCCTTTTATAATATCCAATGCAGAATCTGTAATGTTTTTCACATCCGCCGGTACCGGATTGTATTTCACTTTTCCACTTTCGATGTGGGTCAGATCTAATACATCATTGATCAGCGACAGTAAATACTCTGAGCTTTCGTCGATCTTTTCCAGACAATTTTTTACTTCGTCTGACGGATCGTTTTTCATTGCAATACCGGTAAATCCTATGATTGCATTCATCGGCGTCCTCATATCATGGGACATATGTGACAAAAATGCTGTTTTTGCCTTGTTTGCAGCCTGTGCACGCTCTGCCAGTTCCGCCATTTCCTCAGCTTTCTCCTGGGCCGCCTTCTGAGCTTTTTTTCTTGCACTGAGATGCACCATTGTCACAGCCATAGCAGTCAGCAGCCATCCAAAAATAAGAAGAACTAAAACAGTAACAACAGGATGCAGACGGATCCAGTCAACAACTGTCAGCTCTGTTGCTTTGTATGTGGTATACTGTGCTGCAAGATCTTCAACAAGATATTGAGGCATGGCATACATTGCTTTCGTCAGAATACCAGCCAGCGCATGGTTCTCAGTTGATGAAATCACCATGCGGTAGGTGAATGTAGGCTGTTCCAGCAGAGTATATGCCATGGTGCCCGTAGTGTCACTGTTCACAAACGCCTGTGCCATGTAATAGTAGACGAAGGCAGCATCTGCTTTACCCTTACGGACAGCTTCCATCATTTCCTGTCGGGTACTGCACATCAGTTTTTCTGCACCGGGTGCCATTGCATCTTCAATTGAATTGGATACTGTCTGGTCAACCGTAGCAACAACATCAATTTTTCCATCAAAGTCACGCCGTGTCACCCTTGCCATCTGCATCGTAATGAAAGGTGCCGTAATCCCCCATTTTTTCGCCTCTGCATAGTTATCTGTTTCCAGGCGTGCATCGATGCTAATATCTGTGGTTTCCTTATTTTTCTGATAAGCAATATACTCATCTCTGGTGGCAGGTGTAAGAAACTCATAGGAAATCCCGGCATAGTCTGCAATTTTCCGGAAGTAATCCGGGATAATCCCCTTCATCTCACCATTTTCATTATAAGAATATGGATAACGGGTCGGATCACACAGAACATGAAGCGGGTTGTCCTTGGAATACTGTGAAATTATACTTTTTTCTTCCTCCGTATATTCCAGATTCTTAGTTTGTATGCTTTCATAATTTTTATTATAAAGTGTCGTTTTCCAGTCACCCTCAACTGCATTCATCTGGTCGATTGCATAATTGATCTCATTCAGCAATTCTGTATTACCTTTTTTAACAATGACATAGAACTCGCTGCTGTCAAATTTATCCACGATACGCTCATTGTTTGTTTTCCTCATAGAAGTGGCAGCAATCGCATCAACATTTCCGCTCTGAAGAGCTTCCTCCATCTCTGCTGTCGTATCAAAATAAAATGGATCATATGTAAATCCTTTATTGCCTGCAAAATCCGCAAACTCTTTATCTCGTGAGCTTCCGTTCAAAAGTGCCACACGCATACCGTTGTAAGTACTGTAATTGCCATCCACAATCGTGCTGTTGTCACTGCGGACGGTCAGAATCCCATTATTGGTTCCGATCGGACGTGAAAAGTCAAACTTTTCTTCTCTTTCCGGTGTTTTGCGGGGAGATGTTACCATATCAATCTCGCCATCTTCAAGCATCTGCTGCATATCATCCCAGCTCTTATCATATCCGACATATTCGTAATCTACATCCCAATAACGGGCCATCAGCCGAAGAAAATCATAGCCATACCCACTGCGGTTGCCTTCTTCATCCATCACATGATAACCATCCATGGCAAAGAAACCGACCTTGACAGTTTCATGCTGCGAACTGTCCTCGGCTGCATATGCAGTCAGGGGAGAAAATATCATACACACGCATACAAAAACCAGTAACGCTGCCACATATTTCTTTGCGCTCAAAATCATATGGAATCTCCTGTCCATCAAATATATTTCTCCAGTATAAGTATACCCTTTTCGTCTCAAAATGCAATGTTTTCTTAAGCAGCAACGAAAATCTCAACTTCCACAGCAGCTATTCCGAAACCATCGCGTACAACACCCTTACAGGTGCGATTCTTAAAATATAATGATACTTGCTACAACCCCCTCAATGCTACATACAGTTTTGGGGAATTGTTGAACAGATATGAAGTATTTGCATATGCGAGACCTGAACTTATGAAATCAGGCGTTGCCGAATGCTGTTTTCGGTCTTCGTCCACGCCTGTTCTTTTTACTTATTCCATATATCCACATTTTTGTCCTACATAGGATGTTTTATGAACGAGAACGACCGTACCATCTTACCCCCGCGAACTGTACCAACGTAGTGTGCAGCTATGCCAAACCGGAACTGCGGGGCGGCATGAGCAACCGTTTTGCCCTCCACACCGCCACCCTGCGCAACGCGCAGCTGGCAGGCATTGGCGAGGTGACCGGCTCTATCGCGCCCGGCAAGAGCGCAGCCTTCATCGTGACGCGCGAAAACCCGCTGGAGGATCTGTGGGCCTTGCAGCACCTGGAGCTGGTGGTCTGCTGCGACCGCGCCGTGAAGAACCCCTCCCCCAAGCGCAGAAAAGAGGTAGACGCCCCCTGGTTCCCAGATCCGGATCTCTGCCCGGAGCAGCGGCCCGGGTCCCTGCACCTGGTCCAGACCCATGTTGGGGTGGGCTACCGGATGCTCCGTGTGGAGCCCGATGAGCTGTAACGGGCAGATAAGATTTGGCAAAGACTGCCTTTACCCCTTGACAGAGGCAGCCGGGGACTGCTTTAATGGACCTGATAAAAGGGAGTAAAGGGCGGCGCACCGGGTCCTGGACCGGGTGCGCCGCTGCATGGCAGCGTCATCACGGCAGCAATGCCCGATGCCATGTGTTGGCTTGAGACTTTTGTCACAGACACTGTGCTGTGGCAGAAGTCTTTTTTCTTGCCCCGGCACCCAAGCACAAGGAGGCAATGAACAAGCATGAACCTTTTGAACACCTTTGGCAGTCTTTTTTCCAACTTTGGGAACCTGACCTGGCAGATGGTGGTGATGTGGGCCATTGGTGCCCTGCTGATCTACCTGGCCATTGCAAAAAAGATGGAGCCCAGCCTGCTGCTGCCCATGGGCTTTGGAGCCATTCTGGTCAACCTGCCCGGCTCCGGAGCCATTACCCAAGGGGACACCGTAGGCCCCATCTCCGCCCTGTTTGAGGCCGGGATGTCCAACGAGCTTTTCCCCCTGCTGCTGTTTATCGGCATTGGTGCCATGATTGACTTTGGCCCCCTGCTGGAAAAGCCCTGGCTGATGCTTTTTGGCGCAGCCGCACAGTTCGGCATCTTTTTCACCCTGTTTTTGTCCGGGTTCTTCTTTGACCTGAAGGACGCCGCCTCCATTGCCATCATCGGAGCCGCCGACGGCCCCACCGCCATCTTTGTGGCCAACACCCTGGGGTCCCAGTACCTGGGTGCCATTATGGTGGCAGCCTACAGCTACATGGCCCTGGTGCCCATCGTTCAGCCCCCGGTGATCCGGCTGCTGACCACTCGCAAGGAGCGGCGCATCTCTATGCCCTACCAGCAGGGCAAGGTGACCCAGCTCACCAAGATCCTGTTCCCCATCCTGGTCACGGTCATTGCCGGGCTGGTAGCCCCGGCCAGCGTTGCCCTGGTGGGCTTCCTCATGTTTGGCAACCTGCTGCGGGAATGCGGCGTGCTGAACGCCCTCAGCGAAACGGCCCAGAACGTGCTGGCCAACCTGATCACCATCCTGCTGGGTCTGACCGTAGCCGGGCAGATGACCGCCGACAAGTTCGTCCGGCCTGACACCCTGCTGATCCTGGCCCTGGGCCTGGTGGCCTTTGTTTTTGACACCGCTGGCGGCGTGCTGTTTGCCAAGCTGCTGAATCTCTTTTTGCCGGAGGGCAAAAAGCTGAACCCCATGATCGGTGCTGCCGGCATCTCGGCCTTTCCCATGAGCGGCCGGGTGGTCAACAAGATGGGTCTGGAGGAGGACCCCCAGAATTTCCTGTTGATGTATTCCATCAGCGTCAATGTTTCGGGCCAGATCGCTTCCGTCATTGCAGGCGGACTGATCCTGACCCTGCTGGCTTAAAGGAGGTACCCCTATGCTTCATCTTTCTTCCTGGACCGCTACCCTGCCCATCCTGGTCATCGGCATGGTAGGTATCCTTCTGGTCATGGGCGTCCTGGTGCTGGCAGTCATGCTGCTGAACAAGCTGAACCACCGGGACTAAGGCCAGACCCTTCCCACACCTGAAAACCGCAGCCCCTGCCGGAGCATCTTGCCTGGCAGGGGCTGCGGTTTTGCATTTTCATTCTTTCCGGGCAGCTGCACGCTGCCTTGCCTCCCTTGTGGTCAGAATTGTGGTCAAGCCTCAATGAGACCCTGGGATAAAACAAAAAAGAACCAACGATTTCTAACATGAAATCGTTGGTTCTGAATGGTCCGAGTGGCGAGAATCGAACTCACGGCCTCTTGAACCCCATTCAAGCGCGCTACCAAAACTGCGCTACACCCGGATATCGCGCTCCGCTTCCCTACCGAAGCGTGGCGACAAGAGGTATTATACGCAAAGTGGGGGCACTTGTCAACCATTTTTTGCAATTTTTTCGGGTATTTTTGCAAAAAGTCCGATTTTTACGCACCGGCGCTCTTTTTATTGTTGTGCTGCCTGCCGCAGTGCCTTGTCCTTTTCCAGCAGGGGCTTGAGGTACTGGCCGGTAAAGCTGCCGGGCACTTCGGCCACCTGCTCCGGGGTACCCTCGGCGATGATCAGACCACCGGCACTGCCGCCCTCCGGGCCCAGATCAATGATGTGGTCGGCGCACTTGATCAGATCCAGATTGTGCTCGATGACGATGACCGTGTTGCCGGCATCCACCAGCTTCTGCAGCACCTCGATCAGACGGTGCACATCGCAGATGTGCACCGTCTGATCGAGGTGCTGCAGAAGCTGGTGGATGCCGGCAACACGGACATAGACATCGAGCACAATCTGGATCTGAAAAAGTGCGCCGACCACATCATTGAACAGGGACCGGAGGGCGGCAGGGCCGGGGGGATGAACAACGGCGAGGGTAAGCCGGAGCAGGTGGCAGAAGTGAC
>OJKC01002024.1_pt1 | contig 11411 bp, 10 predicted proteins | sample 1596401 | NCBI WGS metagenome assembly OJKC01 (sample SAMEA4350162, study PRJEB24818) | metagenome | biome: human; feature: gut; material: faeces | place: Denmark | collected 2013-09 | reverse complement strand
CCACCCAGCCTGGAGCAAGCGTTGTCACATATGTAAGATATGGTGAGAAGGTGTATTCACCGGTCATTGACAAGGGCGAGGCAGATGCGATTGTCGCATTTGAGAAGCTCGAAGCGGCAAGATGGATTTCCTATCTGAAGAAGGGTGGACAGATCATCGTGAATACACAGGAGGTAGAGCCGATGCCGGTCATCACAGGCGCTGCGGAGTATCCACAGGAGCTTGTCTCCAAGATGGAGGCAGCCGGTGCGAATGTCGATGCGAAGGATTTCCTCGCGATCGCAGAGGAGGCGGGTTCTGCCAAGGCGGTTAATATCGCACTCATGGGAAGACTTTCGAAGTATTTCTCGGAGATTCCGGCGCATGCATGGGAGGAAGCAATCGACGCAATCGTTGCGGAGAAGTTCCGTGCTTTAAACCATAAAGCATTTGAACTTGGAAGAAATGCATAGGCAGGTGTAAACTTTGCCTGAAAACACCTTTCCTTTGTTCGTGTAATATAAGGACATCAGCAAGAGCTGAAAAACAAACGAACAAAGGAGAGGTAAAAATGAAAAGATTGGAAATTGCGCAGTATATTGCACTTGGAGCAACTTGTATGACAGTATTGGGGTTCGTGATCAACCTCGCCACACAGAGCAGATGGAGTATGACGATGTGTGGATATGGTGTGATGATCGGATTGATCTCATACTTCTTCGGCGGAATCAAAACCGCAGTGAAAATGGCGGGAAAGATTGCAAAATGGGGCTGGATCATTCTGCCGTTTCCTTATGATATCGTGACCGGTCTGGTTGCATTTTTTATTTCGATTTTCGTATTTATGGCGTTGCCAATTATTCCGATTCGTAAGGCGTACAAGGAACAGTCGATGGAGTAAACGGATGCCTGTGACAGGCATCTCACAGGATGATGTACAGGATAATATATGGAAGAAAATGGATTTGAGACAAGATTGATAAGAGAAGAGATTGGAAGGTGTGAGGATCTGGAAGAATTGAAGGCACGGATCTTTCCACTGCTACAGTCTCAGCAGGAGCTGTGGGCACAGAAGATGCTGGAAATCCTTGCAGAGAGCGGGCTTACGAAGTCTGCATTTGCGAAGCGGTGCCGCGTGAGCCGGGTGTCGGTCGACAAATGGTGCAAGGGCGCGATCCCGAAGAACCGCGAGACATTTCTTCGAATCGGTATGGCAGCGGAGTATGACTTAGAGAAGATGAACCAGCTTCTGCGGCGATATGGGCAGTACCCGGAGCTTTATTCGAAGAGCTTGGAAGACTGCGTGTGTATCTATGTGTTAAACCACAGGGTTGAAATGGATGGTTTCGGAAACAGTGCATCTGAAAAGCGCGGGGAAGCGTATGGACTGACCGCCTATGATTACATATTGTCGCAGATTAAGGACAACATGACGGCGGATACAGATATGGAAATCCCGGATATCAATACGGCACAGTTTGCCGAGCAGTTATCACAGGTGGAGAATGCAGATGCCTTAACGCAGTTCATCTATGACAATATCGCAACATTCTCCTCAGCATATCAGAAGTTTTATGCCTATGTGAAAATGTATGTGACGATCAATTACCAGCGGTATTCGTCGAGCGTGGCGAATCTGGCAGAGGGACAGGGCTGGTCGTCGTCGCTGCGGCAGTGCGTGTCTGCGATACGGCAGAACAAATGGTATCCGACGCGGAACAAGATCATCTCGCTGGGACTGCATCTGAGCATGGATCATGAGCAGATCGACGAGATGCTCACGCTGGCACATATGGAACCTTTGTGTGCGAAGAACCTGTTTGAGAGTGTGATCCTGTTTATTCTGGATGATGCGGAGTTGAACAATATGCTTGATACGGAATCGGAGGAGTTTGATCCAGATGAGTTATGCCGCTATGCGCGTAAGGTGCTGCTGGAGCTTGACCTGCCGGAGATTGACGCATTTCTCGCGGAGCTTCCGGATCTCGATACGGATATATGGTAGGATGGAAAATAATTTAATCGTAATTGAAAATGGACAATTGAATATCTATTTGCTGGACAATCAGGTCGTCTGGGAGGTTGGACGGATGTCGAAGGAGCATACGCCGGATATCCCGATGCATGCAACGACGATCAGCCGCAGACATGGACGGTTCCAGAATATGGACGGTATCTGGTTTTACATGGACGAAAACCCGAAGAACGGTACGATCCGCAATCAGAAGAAGCTTTCTTCCGGGCTGCATGGGCGCGTCAAGCCGGTGATGGTTTCGCCGGGGGATGTGTTCGTCTTCGGTGGCGGCGAGGATGCGGTCGTAAGTCCGGCGACGGTGTGGGCATTCTTCCGGACGCGGTACTATGATGCACCGTGGCGGGCGATGGATTCGCGTGGCTGCAGCAAATTCCTGATCGTGGATGGGGATATCCGGATGAAGTTAGCAGACCCGGAGCCGGGAAGTGTGGTAGAATGTGAACACGGGATGGTGATCTATATGGGTGCGCTTACCTATGTGATCGGACCGTTGAAGGTGATGGGAAGTAAAGGGAGTACAGATGGAACCAATTATTACAGAACAAATTGAGAAATTTCAGTCCGGAGATTTCAGCGGATATGAGAGCTTTTATTATGCGACATCGCAGACGGTCTATACGATGCTGCATACGATTATTCCGGATGAGAACACTGCGGCAGAGCTGATGCCGAAGGTATATGAGAAAATCTATGCGAATGTGCAGACACTTCCGCAGACGGAGGCATTTTATGCGTGGAGCGCAAAGCTTGCAAATGAGGAAGCTTTGGAGTACTTAAAGGGAAACACCACACAGGCAGAGATGGATGTTGTAAATGCACAGACTATGGAATCGGCAGACAGCGGTTCGGATATGCCGTTCTATGATTATGCGGCGGAGGATGAAGCTCTCACAATCACCGAGGAATTGTCTGAGAATCGGGTATTTACAGAGAAAGTAGAGGCTGTGATCGAGGCGTTATCACCGATGGAAAAGGTCGTATTCCAGTCGTATTATTATTTTGGCGAGAGCGTACCTGCGATCGTAGAAAAAACGGGATGTACAACGCGGGCGGTAAAGCATACCATCGGACAGACACGGACAGCCTTGCTTTCTGCAATCACCGCGTATGGACAGGCACCTGCATATGCGGTACAGCAGGAGAAGTCGCATAAATTCGGCTTGAAGGATACACCTTGGATGTATATTTTGTTCCAGAATTATATTGGAAAGGTGACGGGCATCGCGCATGTCGGAATCACAGGAAGTGCGGCTGGTGCAATCGCGATGGTCGGACAGGCAGGTGGCGTGGCAGGAACATCTGCGGTAATCGGACAGGCAGGAGGTATTGCGGGAAACGCGGCAGGACAGGCAGGGAGTGCTGCAGGTGCAGCGGTAACCGGACAGGCAGGCGGAGCTACAGGTGCAGCAGCGAAAGCATCCGCACATGGGATTGCAAAATTCCTTGGTACGGTTGGTGGAAAAGTGGCGGTTGGAGTCGTCGGAGTTGCTGCCGTTGTAGGCATTGGTCTGGGAATCCATCATGCATCGTCCGAACCGGAAAAGCACATTGTAGCGATAGAAGAAGAGGATGGCAATGGTGTGCTTATGTGGGAGGATGGACCGGCACCTGAAGTTGAGACAGAACAAACGGAAGAGGAGACAATGCCGGAGAACGAAGATGAGCAGCAGGTAAAGTCACAATTAGAAGTAATGCTGGAACAGGCGAGAACGGGGATGGAAGATTATGCTACAACCGGGAAAAGTGAGTATTCAGATTATTACACAATTACAACGTACAGTAAGGAAAACAGTTTTTATGCACTGGAAGATATTGACGAGGATGGAGAAGATGAGCTTTTGTTTGGTTGTTGGAATTCGGAGAAGAGGATGGTAGAAATCCGAGATATCTGTAATTGGGAATATCATCCAGAAGCCAGATATGGGAATTGCTATTATAGTGAAGGAAATGTTATGTCGGTACATGCCTCCGATGATCAAAATTATGATTTGGTATATTATGATTCGTCGTTGGAGGATGATTATTCTTGTACATGTTTATTAGAATTGCGTGGAAGAGATGGCGTAATTAGATATTATGAATTAGGTTATGGTGCTCAACCAGATTATTTCAGTGGACCGATAGAGGTTACATATGATACATTCCTTCAGCAATTAGACGATGATTATCAAAGTCTACAGTATACGGAAATTGATGAATCAACATGGGCAGGGCAGGAAGAAGCACATTCATATAAGAAACTATCGTGGAAACCAATGTTTGAGGACGAAACAATTTTGAACGATGATCCATCAATCCCGGATGCGGATGGGAAATTCTAAATAAAAAAACATTTAAGTGAACAATCAGAGGGAGTAAATGAATCCAATCATTACAGAGCAACTTAACAAATTTAAAAATGGAGATTTTGGAGGGTATGAAAGCTTTTATAATGAGACAGTAAGCACGGTCTACACGATGCTTCATACAGTTGTCCATGATTCAAATGTAGCGACATCGTTGGTGCCACAGGTATACGATAAAATCTACCAGAATGTGACAAGCTTGGAACAGACCAACGGATTTTACCAATGGGCTGCAGAGCTTGCAAATGAGGAGGCACTGGGATATCTGAAGGAAAATGGATGGACAGAGATTCATAATGATTCTGTTGAGAATACTTATGAACAGGCGGTAGACGGGAAATTTTATGATTATGCGGTGGAAGATGAGGCGTTAACTATAACGGAAGATGCAGTTTTGGATACTTCTTTTGTTACAAGAGTGCAGGAAATTGTAACTACGTTGTCACCGATGGATCGTGTCGTTTTTCAGGACTATTATTATTTTGGTGTTAGTGTGCCAGAGATTGCAGTGAAGACAGGATGTAAAGATTCGGATATCAGATATACACTGAGTCAGACACGGACAGCTATTTTGCAGACAATCGCACTGGCGCCTGTGGATGATTCGGAAAATGGAAATTCCAATATCAGAAGATATCGTTTGGCAGAAGTGCCATGGATGTGGATTGCATATCAGAATTTCCTTGCATATACACTTGGGATTGATACGATTAGCATTGCAGGATGGTTGGCCGACATATTTGGACAGATAGTAGGAAGTGGGATAGCAGTAAGCGGAATGGATGCAGAAGGAACTGCAACCGGAGCTGTGTCAAATGGTGCGTTCTCAGTTGGAGCTGGTGTGCCCGCGGGAGAAGCAACGGGTGCAGCGGCTGGAAGTGTCGGAGCTTCTGGTACGAGTGGAGGTGTGGCAGCAATCTTTGGTACAATTGGTGGAAAAATTGCAATCGGTATCGTTGGGACTGCAATGGTAGCAGCAATCGGCGTTGGTGTGCATCACGTTGTGACAGAAAATCAGTCGACTACCGAAAAGACGGCTGTGTCGACAATGGGAGATGCTTCAGAAAACGAAATTATTACGAAGTATACTTCCTATGAAGCGGTGTTAGCGGACTTAAAACAGTGCATTGAACAGGGAACAACCTATGAAGCCAGCGAGAATTTTACAGATAAGAGTAAAAATAAAGATGCGTTTTATGTGATTGATGATTTCGATGGGGATGGAACGGATGAGTTAATAATTGGTCAGTGGAACGCGGTGATTGGAGGAATGGATATTGGGGATGTATTTACGATGCGTGACGGAAACGTTGTAAAGATTTTCACCTGCAATTATGGGTATGGAGACAATGGTCAGAGCGCGGTTCTTTATAATGATGGAATCATATATGAAAATGCAGAAAAGATAAATTTTGAAAATGAACAGGCTTTGGAGTGTAAATATGTTTATAATATCAGATGGAGAATTGCAGGCGGAACCTGTAACTTTGATATTGCAAAGATTACATATAGTGCAGATGGGGAAGGCAGAAGTGCATATCAAATAATTTTTATTCATGATGAAAAGGCATTAAGCATGTTTGATAACACAGTTGAAACAGGTTTTTCGGCAGTGCAGAATCTTGTTGATTCTGCGCCAGAAATATATATAAAACCGACGGTAAATGAAGACTTGGGTGATGGTTTAAATATATATAAGACAAGCTGGAAGACCTTATATGATGATAATTCCTATATGAACACGGATAGTGGTCCAAAACCGGATGCGGATGGGAAATTCTAATACCAAATCAAAATGAAAAACGAGGAACAAATCTATGAAGAAATTAGCAATATTTTTTCCGGGAATCGGATACCATGCGGACAAGCCGCTCCTATATTACAGCCGGAAGCTGGCGGGAGAGGCAGGCTACGAGCAGATCGCTTTGAAATACGATTATCAGGCGGGGAATATCCGTGGGAACAAAGAGAAGATGGAGGCAGCTTTCCATGCATTGTATGCGCAGGCGGAAGAACAGCTTGCCGAGGTCGATTTTACACCGTATGCAGAAGTACTGTTTGTATCGAAGAGCGTTGGCACGATTATCGCATCTGCCTATGCACAGAAGCTTGAAGAAGCGGGAATGGCAGCAGATATTCGACATATCTTATACACGCCGCTTGAGGCAACCTACACCTTCGCACCGAAGCATGCGGTTGCATTTATCGGAACGGCTGATCCGTGGAGTGATGTGCCTGCGGTGATTCAGATGAGTGAAGCGCAGGGCGTTCCGATGCACGTCTACGAGAACGCCAACCATTCACTGGAGACAAGCGATACCATGCAGAATCTGAAAATCCTGCAGGATGTGATGGAGAAGACCAAAGCAATTATATAATACAAAAGCCCCTGTTGCAGTCCGGTGTGATTGGAAATATATCCACGGACGCAATCGGGGCTTTTTGTTATGGTAAGCAGAATGTTTAATTATCAAACGTTGCCGCTTTTGCTAATGCAACATCAATGTTCTCACAGAAGTTCTCTTCGCCGAGCTTCTCTACGAAACCGGCCTTCTCCATTACATGACGTGGCTGTTCGTTCACGTGGGAGAGCAGTAAGTGGATGCCCTTCTTCTGGCATGTCTTGTATGCCTCTTCGAGTGATTCCAGCCCGGTGATATCCATCGCCGGAACATCACGCATACGAAGAATCAGAACATTCTTGTGTTTTTCGTGTGTAAATGCAAGGTAGTCATTTGTCTCCGCAAAGAACATCGGACCGAGAATTTCATATACCATTGTGTTACGCGGCACATTCTTCAGGTCCGTGTGCTCGGAGATCTCGTTTTTGTCCAGATCTTCTTTGTAGATTCATGGTTTCACTTCACCGACATCGGACATTCGCTTCATGAACAGGAATGCGGCCATGACCATACCGATCTCGATAGCCACAACCAGATCGAAGAATACCGTCAGAAGCAGAGTGGTGATCAGGACGAGAATATCGCTTTTCGGTGCGGTTTTGATCATGGGGCCAAATGTCTTGAAGCCGCTCATGTTGTAGGCAACCATGATCAGGATTGCGGCAAGACAGGTCATCGGAATCATAGATGCATACGGCATCAGGAACAGCAGGATCAACAGCAGGGTGATCGCATGGACGATACCGGCAATCGGGGTACGTCCGCCGTTTTTGACATTGGCTGCGGTTCTGGCAATCGCTCCGGTTGCCGGGATGCCGCCGAAGAGAGATGACATGATATTACCGACACCCTGACCGACTAACTCCGCATTCGAACGGTGATGTCCACCGATCATACCATCGGATACAACACAGGAAAGCAGCGATTCAATTGAAGCTAAAATTGCAATTGTAAATGCCGGTGAGATCAGTTCTTTTACGAGGGCGAACGAAAGCTGCGGGGCGGCGAATTTCGGGAAGCCTGCCTTAATTGTGTACAGATCGCCGATCGTAGCAACCGGAAGCTTGCCAAGCTGGACAATCAGTGTGGTTACGAGAATTGCAATCAGGCTGCCCGGAATCTTCGCAGATACCTTCGGCCAGAAGATCTGGATCAGCAGCGCGAGCATACCGATACCGAACGTCATCCAGTCAATCGTGTGAAATGCTTTCGCATAGGCAGCGCATTTATCAACAAATTCGGATGGCCACAGCTCCCATGGACAGACCGAAGAAGTCCTTGAGCTGTCCGGCGAAGATGCCGATGGCAATACCAAATGTAAAGCCGACCGTGATCGTCTTCGGGATAAATTTGATCAGATTGCCGAAATGGCACAGTCCCATGATGATCATGATGATACCGGACAAAAAAGTAGCGATTGTAAGTCCGGTCATGCCATATTGGGCGATGATGCCGTAGATGATAACAACGAATGCTGCGGTCGGACCGCCGATCTGCACGCGGCTGCCACCGAGCAGGGAGATGAAGAATCCTGCGATGATGGCTGTGTACAGACCCTGCTCCGGATTGACACCGGAGGCAATGGCAAGTGCAATCGACAAAGGCAATGCGATGATCGCCACGATGATACCTGCGACGATATCCTTCACAAACTGTTCCTTTGTATATGTTTTCATAGTGCTAAAAAGTTTCGGTTTTATATATTTGAGCTTTTCCATGTCAGTAAAATCCTTTTCGCTTTATTTAAAATGTAGTATAACGATCTCCCCGGATCCGGCTACAGCAATCCCTGAATCAGAATGATCAGAATCAAAACCGGAAGTATAAACTGGAAATACGGCTTTAATTTCCGGCTGATTTTAAGCCCTTTTCCGGTATTTGCCTCTTCAATGTAGTTATCAAATCCAAATCCCCATTTGGTAACACAGAACAACAGATAGACGAGTGAACCAAGCGGCAACAGCAGGTTGCTAACTAAGAAGTCTTCCGTGTCGAGTACGTCACGACCGCCGATCAGATGCACACTGCTCCAGACATTGTAACCGAGGACACAAGGCATGCTCGCGATCAGGATGATGATGCAGTTGATGAGTGACGCCTTGTTCCGGCTGATATGGAACATATCCATACAGAACGAAATGATGTTCTCAAATACAGCGATAACCGTTGAGAAGCTGGCAAATGTCATGAACAGGAAGAACAGTGTTCCCCAGATTCTTCCGCCTGCCATATTTACAAATACATTTGGCAGTGTGACGAAGATCAGACTTGGACCGGCACCGACTTCCACGCCATAGCTGAAGCATGCCGGGAAGATAATCAGTCCTGCCATGATTGCAACAAATGTATCGAGAGCACAGATACGGACGCCCTCCCCGGCAAGCGTATTGTCTTTGCTCATGTAGCTTCCGAAGATCTCCATTGCCGCAACACCCAGACTCAGAGTGAAGAACGACTGGTTCATAGCCGCAGAGATCACATTTCGAAGACCGACCTCGGATACGGTTTTTGCATTTGGTACAAGGTAGAACTTCAGGCCTTCCTTTGCACCGGATAATGTCAGACTATGTACAACTAAGATCACGATCAGTGCAAGCAATGCCAGCATCATGAACTTACTGATCCGTTCCAATCCGTTCTGCAAGCCGCGGCTGCAGATGAGAAATCCTGCGACTACGATAATGACCATCCAGATCGTCATCTGAAGCGGATCACCGAGCAGATCTGTGAATACGGAAGATGTCGCGTCGGTGTCCATACCGGAATGGAAAGCACCTGTGGCAAACTTGTAAAAATAAGAAAGCATCCAGCCGGATACGGTTGTGTAATACATCATCAGCAGATAGCATCCAGCCATGGCAAACCAGCCGTGGATATGCCATTTGCTGCCGGGCTTTTCGAGTGCCTTGTATCCAAGCACCGCACTCTTGCGGCTCGCACGTCCGACTGCAAACTCCATTGTTAAAACCGGGAGCCCCATAATTACCAGAAAGATCAGGTAAAAGAGCACAAAAAGACCGCCTCCGTTTTCCCCTGCAACATATGGAAAACGCCACACATTTCCAATACCGATGGCGCATCCTGCCGATACAAGCAGAAAACCAAGGCGGGATTTGAAAGATTCTCGCTGCATATATATTTTCCCTCCTGAATAAAAATGCCGCCAGATGATTCAAAATAGCGGCATATTACCTATTATATTGTTTGACAAAGCAAACTTCATAAAATATACTATAAAAAAAATAATAATACAAGGGGAGAACTTTCAAAATTAATTAAGGAAACGTGAAAGGACAGGTTTAGAAGACAACATGGAAGAAAATGTAAACGTAACAGAGCTGTTTGGCTGTGACGTATTTAACGACGCGGTCATGGAAGAACGACTTCCGAAGAAGGTTTACAAAGAACTCAAGGAGACGATTGAAGAGGGCAAGGAATTGTCATTGGAGATCGCGGATGTGGTAGCCCACGAGATGAAGGAGTGGGCGATCGAGAAAGGGGCAACACATTTCAGTCACTGGTTCCAGCCGATGACCGGTGTGACTGCTGAAAAGCATGATGCATTTATCACAGCACCGAAGGAAAATGGAAAGGTATTGTTATCGTTCTCCGGTAAGGAGCTGATCCAGGGAGAGCCAGATGCATCTTCATTCCCATCCGGCGGACTTCGTGCGACATTTGAGGCAAGAGGTTATACGACATGGGATTGTACATCTCCAGCGTTTGTACGTCATGACTCTGCAGGCGGGATCCTTTGTATTCCAACCGCATTCTGTTCGTACACTGGCGAGGCACTCGATCAGAAGACACCATTGCTTCGTTCGATGGAGGCAGTTAATAAGCAGGCACTCCGTATCTTAAGATTATTTGGAAATACAACTGCAAAACGTGTGACACCATCCGTTGGTGCCGAACAGGAATATTTCCTTGTTGATAAAGAAAAATGGTTAAAGCGTAAGGACCTGATCTACACTGGACGTACATTGTTTGGTGCGATGCCACCAAAGGGACAGGAGATGGATGACCATTATCTTGGTACGATCCGTCAGCGTGTCAGTGCATATATGAAGGAAGTCAATGAGGAGTGCTGGAAGCTTGGCGTCGCTGCGAAGACACAGCACAACGAGGTTGCTCCGGCACAGCACGAGCTGGCTCCGATCTATGCACCGGTCAATATCGCACAGGATCACAACCAGATCATGATGCGTATTTTGAAGAAGGTTGCAAGTCGTCATGGTATGCGCTGCCTGCTTCACGAGAAGCCGTTTGCAGGGGTAAACGGTTCCGGTAAGCACAACAACTGGTCACTCACTTCTGACGATGGAGTTAATCTGCTTGATCCAGGCAAGAATCCACATGAGAATAAAATGTTCCTTCTTGTACTTGCATGTATCTTAAAGGCGGTTGATGAGCATGCAGATCTGCTTCGTGTATCTGCAGCCGATGTCGGAAACGATCAGAGACTGGGTGGCAATGAAGCACCACCAGCGGTCATCTCCGTATTCCTTGGCGACCAGCTCGAGGATGTGCTTGACCAGATTCTGAAGAATGGAGAGGCAACCCATAGTATCAAGGGTGAGAAGTTTGCAACGGGTGTTACAACGCTTCCAGATTTCCGCAAGGACGCAACTGACCGTAACCGTACATCAC
>OJKC01002023.1_pt1 | contig 11414 bp, 8 predicted proteins | sample 1596401 | NCBI WGS metagenome assembly OJKC01 (sample SAMEA4350162, study PRJEB24818) | metagenome | biome: human; feature: gut; material: faeces | place: Denmark | collected 2013-09 | reverse complement strand
CGGTAAGAGAAGATTCTACAACTTTTCCATCTAAATCTAGGCATAGTTTATCATTTTCATTACGATATAAGCCTAAGGTTTGATTTGTATTCTTTCCTTCAAAGAAATATTGCTTATCAGTTTTAGCATTCGTAAATGCTCTTAGCATAATTGTTCATGAATCCTTTATAACATGAAAAATGGTATATGAAGTTTCCTCCATATACCAAGTATAAAAATCAAAGTTTTATTTTTGTTAAAATCACAAATAAATTATATCAAAGAATCAAAATACATATTATCTTATATCTAGTTTATTTATAATAACGATCAATAAATAATATGATCAATAAAATTAATCCATACTTTAGCAATACGAAAGCCATCCTTAGAATTATCATATATTTTATTTTCATTATGCATATACTTTTCATTTTTTTGAAGTTCCGTTTTTTGCTTTAAACACTTTGAAACATTACTACATGGTTCAAAGTAATAATAGTAATCCGTATACTCACCATCTATAAGAGTACTATATTCATAGAATAATACATAAACATATTTTTGATTTGAAGAACACGAAAAAGAATATTTTGTAATTTTTACCTCTTCATCAGGTTCTTTCTTTTTATTGCACATTTCTATAGCTCTTTTCATTATTTCAGGATTGTCAAAATATCCAATAATATAACGATCTTCAACATCCTCCATATCTTTTTCGTCAAAATATGCATAATTTACAGTTTCAACAAGATATAATTCTTTAATCATTTTTATCACCTTCCTAAAAGTGCTCTAATTATTCTATCCAACCATTTTTTTATAACATTCTGATCATTTCCAGGACCACGTTTCCATACTCTAGCTTTATTATTCATTATGTAATCCGCAGCTTTATTCGCATCTCCATTAAATTTTTTCATTGCCTCAATTCCTTCTTCTTGACTTACCCAAGAAAAAGGAGGTGTATGAGTCATACCAGGACGATTTTTAGACATGCACATTATTGAGCCTAAAATACCTGCGCCTACCAAAACTTGAACTCCACTAATTGTCAATTCAGCAGCACCCGTAATACCTAATGATAATGCACCACCAGAACTAATAAGTCCAAATGTAGGAATTGATGCAGTAAAAGCTATAGTTGCTAAAGCACCTACCACGCCTCCAAGTGCTGTTGCTCCCAAATAATCATACCATTTAACATCACCATTAAACATTTGCCCATCTTTAGAATCAATATAAGCATCCATTCCAAAGCCAATACAAGCACCAATAATTAAAGCTAAAATGCTTATTGCAAAGTCACCTGTTGGATCCACATACATTACGGGATTATTATTACAATATGCAAATAAATTCAAACAAATAATATTTTGAGGCTCAAGATAGTTAATACTATCACTATTTAGCCATCTTCTCCACTTTGGTACATAGAATCTTGATTTACAATAATACATTTCTGTATCATCGTCATAATAATATCCTTTGTATCTAAATGGATTATAGCTTCCTATTCCTATACCACTTGTATCTTCTATTCCTTTACTATTACCATATGCATCGTACTTATATTTTACAACAAGTTTACCATTTTGGTCAACTATTCATAAAGTTTCAAATTATTATAAAAAATGGTATATGAAGTTTCCTCCATATACCAACAAATTAGATGTTACATTCATCAATCAACTTTAACAATACTAAATCATTTTTATTTTTAACATAATCAACAAACAATGACCATAAATAATCGGCTGCATCATCACGATTCGAAAAATAACGTACTTTTTCTCTTCTTCCGTACTCTATATCGCCATTTTCAAAAACAACATATTTGTCGTGAAAGCCAAAAAATAACCTACATAATAAATCGCATTTATCAAGATAAAATAAAGCATATTTTTTATCATGCATAGTATATCTTTTTAACACTGATAAGTATTCATTTAAATTATTTTTTTCCACAATCGAAATCAAAGATTTATAATCCATTTAAGTCACCTATATCCTTCTTAAAATACCTTCTGCAATTAATTTAGCTATTGTTTCACCAAAACGGTATTGCATTCCACCCCCATATTGTCCAAAATATGGTACTGCCGGACCTGCATTTACTGTAATTGGATTCATAACTTCATAAATCGATATATTATTCATTTGATTTAACTTATCGTATGGTAATGAAAGACTAAATGGATCAGTATAATATGGTGAAGCATAAATGCCTGTAAGTAATTTAGAGGTTATAGCACCAACACCAGCACCAAGAGCTCCACCACATACACTTCCAAGTGCTGACCAGCCTACAACCTCCCAACCCCGGGCGCCATGCTGATATGATGTGATACCTGCAGCAAGGCCACCAATTATAGCACCAATAACTGCCGTTAATATAAAAAATGCAAAATTTCCATTTCCATCCACATACATTACAAGATTATTATTACAATATGGCAATATACTTATGTTTTACAACAAATTTACCATTTTGGTCAACTATTTCTAAAATGGTATATGAAGTTTCCTCTATATACCAAGCATAAAAACGATAATTCAATATACTTTTAATCTATACTATTTTGATGATTTTAAAACAAAAACGTGTGAATTATCATCATGTTCTTCTTTAATAATAGCACATGAATCAGAGATTGCAACAATGGCCAAATACTCGTTTTCCATATATTTTAATAAATCAGCTTTTTCCATTTTTTTGCCGTCAATAAAATCAAAAGATATAACAAAAAAATTATTTTCATTTTTAATAAAATTAAATGAATCATAAACATTACCACGAAACACTATTTTATCTGGTATAATAAATGAAAGTGTATCATGACAAAAATGATTAATAAAATTTTCTTTCTTTTTTTTAGAATTTATCTCATATAACAATCTATCTTGTTTTGATGATATAATATACCTAGAAACAAAAAATTCTTGGACATAATTCATTTTCTTCGTCATCTCCTTCTAAATACTTATACAGACAATATAAAGATTCAAAATAATAATGCCAATGTTTAAATTTGGGATTATTTGGATGAAAATGTGGGCCATATTTTCCATTATGAAATATTGGTGTTGTTTTTCCACCTTTCAAAAATGCCGCCTGTTTTGCTTCTTTTTTAGATTTCTTCTTAATTCTTGGATCAACTTTCTTCCTCTGATATACTTTTTTATTAATATACATAACACAATCATCTATTATACTAGACACATTTTCAATTATATTATTAATTCCACGTTCAATATAATGGTATTCAGATTCTAATTTGACCGCAGTAACTACTGTTGATGTAACCGCAACAATTCCCAATACAACAAGCAATTCATATATTCCAAACGCAATACCTGCAGCAAGGCCACCAATTATAGCACCAATAACTGCCGTTAATATAAAAAATGCAAAATTTCCATTTTCATCCACATAAATTACGGGATTATTATTACAATATGCAAATAAATTCAAACAAGTAATATTTTGAGGCTCAAGATAGTCAATACTATCACTATTTAGCCATCTTCTCCACTTTGGTACATAAAATCTTGATTTACAATAATACATTTCTGTATCATCGTCATAATAATATCCTTTGTACCTAAATGGATTACGAGAACCTAAGCTACATCCACTTGTATCTTCTATTCCCTTACTATTACCATATGCATCGTACTTATATTTTACAACAAGTTTACCACTTTGGTCAACTATTCCTAAAATATTTTGAAGATAATCTCTTACATAAAAATACTTACTAGAATTATCTTTAATTAAGCCATATAATAATCCACTTTCGTCATATAAGAAATCTAATCTACAATATTGATTTATTTCTGTTATTAATTTGTCTCCATCATAATAATACTGCGTTGTAAATTCTTCCGAATCTCTATCGTCATCATACCAATAGCCTAATACCTTTTTAATAATTAAACCATTACTATCATAAGTATAATCAACTGTTTTATCTTCATCAGATCCCATTGATTCATAGACATACGTTAATTTTCTTCCTTCAAATCTATATGAGGTATCTCTATATGTTGCAGGATTTCCTGGATTTGTTGAAGAATATGATACTGGCCATCCATTTATCGTCTTTAATCGATTTAAATTATCATAAGTAAAGGTATCATTTCCAGCCTTTGTAATATTTCCATTATTATCATATTTATATTCAATATCATCTTCCTTTGTTAGGAATCCTCTATAATCATAAGTATAATTATGACTACCAAATACTGAATCTGTAATACTTGTTACATTATTTACGGCGTTTGTTTCATATTTTCTTGTTAAAGTTGAATTATTTAATATAATTTTTTCAGATGATACTACATTTGATGTATTTGTACTATTTTTAAAACTATATTCATTTGATACAATTACATTACCATTTTCGATACTCTTATATTTAAATCTACCAAATTGGTCATATTCATTTGTCTTAGTAATTCCTAACATTTCATTAGCTAAGTTTCTTAAAGTAGCCTCTGATACATAATAATTTGATACAACTAGCATTTCAATTTGACCATATAATGGATATGAATTGTAAATATTATTAATCATAATTTCATTATGACTTCTTCCTATCATAAATGATAAGCTACTGTAATTAAACCAGGTTTGAACCTGTTTTGTATCTATAAGTCCATCTACAAAGAACCTAATATTTTTATACTTAAATACTACCTGTGAATCATTAGGATCTTCAGTATCATAAGAAATTCCTATTGTATGCCAAGAGCCAGTTGAAACTGTAAGGGAAGATTCTACAACCTTTCCATCAAGATCTAAGCATAGCTTATTATTTGCATTACGATATAAGCCTAAGGTTTGCTTATCATTAAATCCTTCAAAGAAATATTGCTTATCAGTTTTAGTATTTGTATATGCTCTTAACATAATCGTTCCAGAATCCTTTGGTGATAAGTTATATTCTAATGGTTGTCCATCTGCTACATATGAATAATGATTATTTTTATTATTAAAATTGAAAGTCCTATCATTATCATGCTTTGCATATGTTCTTATATCATACTTAGTAGGAAGTGTTCCTTTTAATGATTTTAAATCGTTTTGAAGTGGGAAAATTTCATAATTATTTTGAATATTTGAATCAATTGTATATAACTTTGTTTGAGAAATATTAACCGTTCCTCTATTATCATTTTTCATTAAAGTATCACTAAAATAATCCTTAGTTAATTTATAATAAGTCATTAAACGATTCATTCCTACTTCCGTATTATTAGCAATTAATAATACGGCAATATAACCTTCAAATAAAGACACATTTGTATTATTAGCTGAAAAGCCAATATTGTAATTTGGAGTACTATCTAATGTAAATGAATAACCATCAATGACCGGAACAAATTCATCAATAGTTCCATTTACCATTAAACTAAATCTTCCATATTCAAATTCATCACTTGGCTTTGAATCAAAATAATAATCTAATGCAAAGAAATTCCATTCACCATTTTTTACATTTGATGATGATACTATTAAATTATCCTTTAAAGAACCATTATCATTAATCAATGCTAAATGTAATTTATTATCTTTAATATAAACACCAATAAAACCTTTTCCTTGTGTATTTTTTTGACTAAATAAATATTTAGTTTCATCTAAATTATCCGGTCTAAACCACATTGCAATTGATGCCTTCGCTCCTGCTGTATTTTTATCAGTAAAACGATATAACTTTCGATTTACCGTTTTATCAAATCTCATACATGGAATAGCTTCAATACGATATGTTTTAACATTTAATTCATTACCATTTAAGTCATAGCATTTAGATATCATATCTTTTCTCTTAAGATCACAATTTGATATATAATCTCCTACCCACATATCCTCTTCATCATAAAACTCATTTACAATAGATTCAGGATAAGCTCCTTGTGATCTAGACAGGCTATCATAGCTTTGATAAATCTTTTTATTATTAATTTCTCGCTTTGATTTAATAATATTTCCTTCTCTATCATAATCATAGCTTAAGTCCATATTTGTTTTATATTCTCTTTTAACATTACCATTAATATCATATTCATAATTACTTAATAGTTGTCCATTTTGATCTAGAATTGATACAATTTGGTTTAAACTATTATAATTAAATTTATATCTAGTTGATGAACCATACTTAATTTCTATAATATTATCATTATTATCATATTTAAAATTATAAATATCACCATTTTCACCATATTGTTGGCTTATAAGCTGCATTTCATCATTATATGTAAACTTAAATAGGGTTGTACCATTTAATTCTACCTTAGTAACATTATTAAAATTATCATAAGTAAAATTATATTTAATATTATTACGATTAGAAATTTCAATTAATCGATGACGAGTGTCATATGTATAATCAGTTGAATGATTATTATTTAAAATTAAATTATTCAAATTCATATAATTATCATATTTATATAAACTTGCATATGATAAAGCATCAGTAGATTTTAAAATCTTACCTAAGGAATCATTCTCATATCTTTCAATATGACCAAGTTCATCCATTTTTGATGCTAAATAGCCATTACTATCGTATGTATAATCAATCTCAATTTTATCATTACCTTTAATTTTTTGTGTTTTTACAAGATTGTTATTTTCATCATATTCATTTTTAGTTATAACACCATATGCTCCTGTTGATAAAACCACATTTCCATTTTCATACTCGATATTATAAGCTATACCTTGACTGCTTCTTACATCACTTAATTGATTCTTTTCGTTATATTTAAAGCTTGATTTAGAAACACCATTACTTTGTCCTGTAATATTTCCTTTATTATCATAAACAGCTGTTGTACCAATACGCTTCTTATATAAACGTAGGGCACCCAAATAACCATCAAAGCCTTCTAAATTTATTGTTAAACTTAACGTACTATAGCTTTCAAGGGCTCTTAATCCTAATGAAATAATTCTTGGACTATTTGTTAGGGCAATTGTTCTTGTTGATTCATCGTTATCATTTGCTCTTAACGATACAGTTATTTTGTTAGTCGAACTTCTTCTTATTCCTGCAAAGATTACAAATTCGTATGTATCCCCTCCAAGCCCTGCCAAACTAATATTTTTAGTTAAGCTACCTGTCCCTGATACATAGCTTAATGATTCACCTATAATTGCATCATATGCAGGATATGTTATTTGCCCCTCAGATATAGTAAGACTTGATGACTTAACTAATGAGGTTACATTTTTAGAACCTAATATGTTACCAGATGCCTGATTATATCTAATCACATCACTTTTATATACCTGTTCTTTCGTCTCTAAATCATATGAAGCCTCTTGACAATTTCCTTCATGATCGATAAATACACAAGGTAAATTATTTTCATAAATAACGTATGATGAATTTCCTTTATAATCAGTGATTTTTGTTTGACCTAACACTGTAGATAATTTTACTTGGCTTGTCTTATCAAGCACTCCACCATAATATTTAGAAAAAAATGTTACCTTCTTATTACTTAATTCGTATACAAGCTTTTCTTCACTATATTTTTCACTAATTGTCATTTGTGTATCTGACAAGCTAATTGTATATACACTTTGACAGAGTTTATTTCCAGCATCATTATATGCATAGCAAGTAATTGTATTTATCATACCATTTACATAAGTAAATTCTGTACTTTTCTTTAATTTAGCTGAAGGGTCTTTTCCTAAATAATATTCAATTGTTTTTACTTTACCATTTGCATCACAAATAAATTTTGCTTGTTTATCCTTATTATTAGTAATTGTTTTAATATTCTTTGATTCAATTTCAATATTATAATTAACATTCGGCTTAGCTTGAATATGAGATGGATAATTTGCATATTCTACATCTCCTGTTGAAAATGATATTCCATTTCCTCCACTATCCTCAATTCTAAATGTATAATTAGGAATATCTTCATCAGTAGATTCTTCACTTGCAGTCAATTTAGTTTCTTTATTATAATATCCATTAGCTTCATAATAATTATCAACTGATCCATCAGCATTTGTAACCTTAAAATCTCTACCTTTACTTTCAATCTTCTTATATAGGTCTAGCTTAAAGCCTTTACCAAAAAGACCATCTTCATCTTTATTTTCTAAATTAAAAATTAAGTTTAAATTAATTGGTGCTATTCCACTTGTAGCTAATACATTAATTACACCAATTAAATTCAAATCGCAGGTATTTACATTAAATTTCGCATCTACTAATTCCTGCTCAAGCTGATGCGTATATTTTTTTAATCCTAAACTCATTTTTCTTTCCTCCTCGTATAATATATTTGTATTAATTATTTAATGATGTTAATACACAAACATCTATTTAATATTCAATTCTTATTGAATACATGTTAATATATTTTTGATAACACTGTAGACTATTGTTTTTCCTCCTTACAGCTTTGACTGGTTCAATTAGGAAATAGCTACAGTTTTTAATTTTAAATGGTTATGAGTAGGTTACAGCTTTGACTGGTACATCAAGAACGAGGTAACGTGAATTAAAAATTGTAGATAGCACCGGTGTTAATCATGAAAGGACAAGATATTATGATTTATGTAGGTATAGACGTGGCCTCACAAAAACACGACTGCTTTTTACTTAAAGATACAGGTGAAGTATTTTCTAAGACTTCCTTCACTATCAAAAATGATTTTGAAGGATATAAAAAACTCCACAATTCAATTTTACAATTTGTGGAGTCAACTAAAGATTCAAATGTACGTATAGGATTAGAATCAACTGGGCATTATAGCAAGAATATTCTTCTATATTTGATTAAGCAAGGTTATCAAACTACCTTAATCAATCCCATATTAACCAATATGGACAGGAAAGCATCTACAGTTCGTAAAACTAAAACCGATAAGATAGATGCTGAAGCCATTTGTAAATTCCTAGACAAGAACAGATTTGATTTCAAACCCTATACGTTATTATCATATCACATTGACGCATTAAAATCACTAACAAGACAAAGATTTTCGCTTGTTAAACAAATGACTCAACAAAAATTAATCTTTCAAAGACTAGTAAATGTTATATTTCCTGAGCTTTTAAGTCATTTTTCTAACGATTATGGTGAATCAGTACTTAATATACTATATTCATATCCTACGCCTAAAAAACTAGCTAAGGCGCATAAAGAATCAATAACTAAGCTTCTTCATAGCAGATGTAAAATAACATCTAGTGAAATCTTAGAACTGGCTAAAAATTCAATCGGACAATCAGAAGAGTACTTAGGATTTGAACTAAAGCATACAATTGATATGATTCTTTTCTACCAATCTCAAATCGAAATTTATAATAAACAAATTGAAATCGAGTTAAACGAAACTGAATATGGTAAAATTATTACCTCTATTCCGGGAGTAGGTATCATTACAGGTGCAATGATTATTTCTGAAATCGGGGATATAAATAACTTTACAACGTCAGACCAATTATTAGCTTATGCAGGTTTGGATCCTAGTGTTTATGAATCAGGTAAATTTGAATCATCTCATAATAAACCATCAAAACGTGGTTCTAAATATCTTAGATGGGCTATTCACCAAGCTTCATCTGTTATTTGGCAACATGATAATACATTTAAAGATTATTATCTTAAGAAAATTAAAGAGAGCAAACATCATTACGTAGCAATTGGTCATATTGACAAAAAGCTAATTAGAGTTATCTTCTCACTTCTTAAGAATAAATCAATGTTCATTCCACAAAAATAACCATATAAAATTTTCAAAGATCTAGATTATTCAATTATCCTCGTTTTTAAAAAATGATAAAATCGAGGATTTTTATGCTTGATATAAATAAATTTAAATATTTTTTCAAATATCTCTTGATTTATTTATAGTAGGCTAAAAGATAAAAAAAGATAGCCTAGTTGCAGCTGGCTATCTTGAATAAGACCCTTTAGTTTTGCGTCACAATATCACTACTGCTTTGCCATTAGAATTGATAATAAATCTGCAAAATGAATATATCATATTATATTAAATTTGTCAATTTATATTAAACTTAATATCACTTTTTTCATGATAAAGTAACATCCAAAATCATCATCATAATAAAACCAATTGCCAAGGCTATCGTAGCCAAATTAGAGTGCCCATTTGCTTGAAATTCAGGAATTAATTCTTCAACAACTACATATATCATGGCACCTGCCGCAAAAGCTAAAACATAAGGAAGTACAGGTGAAATATACTTAACTAAAAAAATAGTAATTATTGCTGCAATTGGTTCTACAACACCAGATAATACTCCCATCACAAATGATCGAGGTTTACTCATTCCCTCTTGATATAAAGGAAGAGAAATAATAGCTCCTTCGGGAAAATTTTGGATAGCAATACCTATTGATAAGCTTAATGCCGAAGATATACTTAAAATATTGTTACCATACAATGTTCCTGCAAGGACAACACCTACCGCCATTCCCTCAGGAATATTATGTAATGTTACTGCAAACATCATTTTAGTAGTCTTTTTTAAATTACTTTTAAGACCTTCTTCTTCGTCAGTCTTTATGTGGGTATGAGGAACCAAAATATCCAATAAATACATAAACAAAATACCAATCATAAATCCCACAGCTGCTGGTAAAAAAGCGAATTTTCCCAAATTTTCACTCATCGAAATAGCCGGATCAATTAAAGACCATATCGAAGCCGCAAGCATAACTCCCGCTGCAAAACCAAGTAACATTTTTTCAATTTTCGCATTAAGCTTCCCTCTTAATAAAAATACTAATAATGCACCTAAGGTGGTACCTAAAAAGGGTATTAAAATTCCGATTATAATTTGCATAATAAAACCTCCAGTTAGTTTCATCTAACTATATTATATAATACAACTATAAAACTGTCAAAACTAATATATTTAATTACAAAAATAAGTCATATTTTAACTCCTTAATAAAATTAGCAACTAAAGCTTGCTTTTCTGACCAAAACTTTCTACCAGGAATAGTCACTAAAGGATTAGTATTTAAAATATGTGCCGAATATTTTTCAAGCTTATTCAAAGCTTCATCATATGCTTTAGGATTTTCATGCCCAAGCGTTATTAAGTCCCAGCAAATAGACATTGCACCTTCTTCATCTAACCAATCAGCTTCCATTAATATAACAAGCTCTAAAGGAGTATCTTTATTTTGAAGTAATTCTTTATTAGAATGCATTCTTATAAGATAGTAAACATAATCTATTAATTCCGTATCAAAATGCTTAGAAATAGCATACTCTTTCCATATATCAGCTCCTTCAATAGGATGTGAATTATGAAAATGCTCAGATCCATAGCCAACATCATGAAAAATACACGCTAAATATAGGGCATTTTGATCAATCTTAGCTTGTAAAAGATAATCTAATTCATTATATATTC
>OJKC01002021.1_pt1 | contig 11414 bp, 17 predicted proteins | sample 1596401 | NCBI WGS metagenome assembly OJKC01 (sample SAMEA4350162, study PRJEB24818) | metagenome | biome: human; feature: gut; material: faeces | place: Denmark | collected 2013-09 | reverse complement strand
ATGTAATGTTCGGCACTCCCCGAGTTGCCCTTCTAAAAAAAGAAAGGTGCTGCTGCAAATATGACTTGATTTTGCAACAGCCCCTTTCGTAAAGCCGGATTGCTTATTTCCAGCTCATTCTTGAATTATATACATTGCTGACCGCTTCGATATAGCAAATAAAGGACGGATGATTATAGTCGTTGCTCGTCAGATATTTGTTTTTGAGCCGCAAATACTGTTCTCGGACTAAGTTCCATTTCCCTTTGCGTTTAATGAAATCAACCTTTTCCCGTATTCCCGCAGAATGCGGCGCTTGATTCCAATAGTATCTGTCGTAACAGTTGAACCACGTTTTTTCGTGGATCAGTCGATACATTTGGTCTTGTGTATCCGTAAACACAATACAGACATCTATTGAAAATAAAGTCTGATTGCCTTGACTGAAATAACGACGCTTTGTTGTGAGCGACGATGTGGAATCCTCGCAATCGCCCCAACCGTTCATAGATAGGGCTTTATTAAAGGCTTTCCTCGCACATTCTTTGAGTGTGCGGCAATCACCAAAATCTTCACAGCGGACAATTTCAAGGTTATAGTCCAAGTCTATCGGCTGCGAAGCATTTTGCACGATGAGGTTTTTAGCGCCGCTGCCCACAAGATAAAAGGTTGAACCGATGTCATAGTCCTCTTTCAAGGTATGGCAAAAGTCTTGCATAATTTCTCCGCACACGCTGCGTACACGGCTTAGGTATTCCTTATCTTCTACATATTCAAACATAAAAGCTCCTTTCACCCCCAAACCGTCTATTCAGCTCTTGGTGAGCTAAATCGTATTATTATACTTATGGTGACAGGTTGTGTCAACCTTTTTATTAAAAAAGTTGCGATTTTCCGGCGCAACCCTTTATAATCCCATCATCTCTCGGATAATGCGGTCGCTCATTTTTACCGCACCAACCAACACAAGCATATTGAAAATGAGTTCCGCCACATAGCTCCATACTTGCGTTACGGCGGCTGCGTTTGTATCCACCACGGGCGGAGAAGAAGCAAACACCGAGAATATAATGCAGAACAGCACGATCACCGCTCCCTCCAAGCAAACGGCGCAGTAGCTTTTGATGAAGGACTTGCCCACATTCTGACTCGGTTCACCGGCGAAGGTGGACAGAGGGATAGGCGCAAGTGCCGTATATATAGAACCGAAAAAATCGCCCGTACACGATCATTATCAGAATAAAGGACATCACGGCGATGAACAGCCATACGATGAGCGTGACAGCCCATAGCGGTATGCTTTCAAAGAATCCGCATTCCTCAATGCTGGTAATCAATTCAGGCGGCTATAATGTTTGCTGTGGTGTTGAGAAACCCGCCGAACCCATTATCGTCGAGATCGTGCCTTGGACGATATTAAACAGGGCAAGCATAAGCTCCACAGCTCCGCTGCGCCCGACGCTCATGACGGTGCTGCTCTGCTACCCACGTATCCCGGGTGATCACATCGCTGATGTTTGCATTGTACCGTGTATTTTATGAAAAAGCGCCGCATGTTCCTTCGTCCGGGAGTTGTGAAAGGCCTTTGCCGAAAAATGATCTGCAAAATTTCTGTTAACCCCCCTTTACCCTCTTGACAGGGAAGACGGCTTGATCTATACTAAGCGTGAAGAATAATTCTTGTTCTTGCAGAGGAGCAACTATGTCTAAATATACAGAAGTTATACTTGCCGCCGTAACAAAGCTTCAGCGGCATCCGACGGCGGAGCAGGTGTTCATGGCGATGAAGAAAGATCATACAAACATCGCCTTGGGAACCGTATATAAGCATCTGAACGCTCTTGCGGAGGAGGGTCTGTTGCTCCGCATCACGGAGCCGGGTTCGCCGGACAGATATGACCGCACCGAGCGGCACGATCATCTGATTTGCAGTCGGTGCGGGAAGCTAACGGACGTCTGTTTGAGAGATCTCACAGAACCCATCGAAACCGGGCTCGGGCAGAGGATCCTCTCCTATGATCTTAAAATCCGGTATATCTGTCCCGATTGCAGGGAACAGGAAGAAAACAACACTGAAGGAGGAGCCCGATGAACGCTAACGTATCTAAGCTGCTCAACGAGCAGATCAACAAGGAGTTCTACTCCGCCTATCTGTATCTGGATTTTGCCAACTACTATGCCTCCGTCGGCCTGGACGGCTTTGAGAACTGGTATAAAGTGCAGGCGCAGGAGGAACGGGATCACGCCATGCTGTTCTATCAGTATTTGCAGAATAACGGCGAGAGCGTTGCCTTTGCGGCTATTGCAAAGCCGGAGTGGGAACGAGGCGGCCACATGACCCCACTGAAAAAGGCGTTGGAGCATGAGAGGCTTGTCACCGCCAGCATCGACGCCATCTACGCCGCCGCATATGAGTCCAAGGACTTCCGTGCCATGCAGATGCTGGATTGGTTCATCAAGGAGCAGGGCGAGGAGGAAAAGAACGCCGCCGACCTCATCACCAGGATGGAGCTGTTCGGCGGAGACAGCAAGGGGCTGTATATGCTCAACAGCGAGCTGAAGGCACGGGTCTACACCGCGCCCTCGCTGGTGTTGTAAGCCTTGCACGGCTGCGGGCCTTTGCATCAGACAAAAGGCAGACTGCATACAGGTGGCCTGCTTTTTCTTCTGACAGAGAGTTAGAGGCGGCTAATTGTATATAAAACAGAAAGGAACTCAGAGCTTGAACAAGGAAAAGGAAATCGAAACCGTTACCCTCATGGTGCGCCGGTATTGCCGGGGTGTACATGGGGCGGGACGCTTTGCCCGGCGTGTGCCGCCCTGCTGAAATATGCTAGGCAGCGGCGGGACAGATGCCCGCACGGGGACAACAAGCCCTTCTGCTCAAACTGCCCCATACATTGCTACAAGCCGGAAATGCGCCGGCAGATGCGCGCCGTGATGCGCTATGCGGGGCCGCGGATGCTGCTGAGCCACCCCATACTGGTGCTGCGCCATATAGCGGAAACCCTGCGAAGGAAAAGGAGAAACACCCATGCCGGATAAACAGCTTTTGTGCCTCTTGGGCGAGGACAAACGATATATCTACCGCGCCGCAGCGTGGATGCTCACGGGCTCTTTGTGCAGCATCGGCTTTACGGCCTGCCTGTGCTATGGGCTTCAGCTGCTCCTTATTGATGCAAGGATGTCCTTCTACCTGCTTCCTTTCGTTTTGGGAGCGGTATGCGCGGCGGTGCGCTTTCTTGCCACTACCCGCGCCGCGGCGGTGCGGGACAGGCTGGGGCGCAGCGTGAAGAAAAGCCTGCGGGCACAGCTGTACGCAAAGCTCCTGCGTCTCGGCGTGCGGGAGACGAAAACCGTGAAGCCGGCAGGACTTACCCAGCTGGCCACGGAAGGCATCGAACAGCTGGATCTGTACTATTCCGCCTATCTGCCGCAGTTTTTCTGTGCCATGCTCTCTTTGGAAGCCTCACGCTGATCTGCTACCCGGCGCTCTATTTCAAGAAGAAACTTGACGATTTAAGCCGATTTGGAGGGAGGCGATGTGCCTGAAACGAGAAAACAAAAATTTCTGGGACAGAAATGCCGGCCGGTATGACCGCTTTATGCGAAAGGATCGGGCGGCGTATGAGGAGGTGTATGCGCTGATCCGACCGACCGTGAAAGCCAAAACGGTGCTGGAGCTGGCTACCGGCACGGGATTGATCGCAAAGCACATCGTGAACGCGGCGGCACACATCGAGGCGACGGACGCCTCCCCGGAGATGATCGCCGAGGCAAAGCGGGATAATCGCTCGGCAAAGCTGTACTTTTCCGTGCAGGATATGTTCCGCCTGCCGTATGCGGATAAGTCCTTCGACGTAGTGATCGTGTCCAATGCGCTGCACATCGTGCCGCAGCCGGAGAAAGCCCTTGCCGAGATCAGACGGGTGCTGAAGGACGATGGCGTGTTGATTGCGCCGACCTTTACCCACGCAGGGAACTCGTTTACCGGCAAGGTCAGGGCATTTTTCATGAAGCTGGCAGGCTTCCCTCTCCACAGCAGGTGGACGAGCGAGGAATACTTGAGTTTTCTGCGGCAGAATGGCTGGACGGTGCAAAAAAGCGTTGTTCTGAAAGCGTCATTTCCATTAACTTATACCGAATGTGTGAAATCGGAGGTGTGATATGTCATTCTTTGAAAATACCCGCAAGCCTGTGGGCTTTGCCGGGAAGCTCATGGTCGCCATGATGAATCTGGGTCACAGCCCTGTGGCGCGGTGGGGGCTTCAATTTCTGAATGTTGTGCCGGATGCCAAGGTGCTGGACTGCGGCTGCGGCGGCGGGGCGAACATCAAGAGACTGCTGAAAAAATGTCCGCAGGGCGTCGTCAAGGGCATCGACTATTCGCCCGTCAGCGTGGAGAAGTCGAAAAAGGTCAACGAGGCCGCCATCGCGGAGGGACGCTGCGCCGTTCTGCAAGGCAGTGTGGCGGATATGATGTTTGCAGATAACTGGTTCAATGCGGTCACAGCCTTTGAGACCGTCTATTTCTGGCCCGATCTGCCGCAGTGCTTCCGGGAGGTTTACCGGGTGCTTAAGCCCGGCGGGACATTCCTCATCTGCAACGAAAGCAACGGCGATACGGACAGGGACGAAAAGTGGACGGAGATCATCGGCGGCATGACCATCTATAAGGACATTGAATTAAAGGCGTATCTGGAGCAGGCGGGGTTTCACGATGTGCAGATACACAAAAAGAAAAGCTGGCTCTGTATCACGGCGCGGAAATGAGGGAGAGGCAGACAGATGAAGGACAAGAAGCTCCTATTTGACCGCAAATGCCATGTGCTGTATTCCCGACCCTGCAAGAAGGTGATACGGGCGAAGATCGCCCTGCACTACCCGGAAGCGGAGCGGGAGGCGGTTTGGGAACAGGTACAGCGGCAGTATGTGAAGTTTCTCTCCGACTGGCGCACCGACTTGGGCGGCAAACGGAACTTCCACAACGGCGTAGGCGGCACCTACGATTGCATCGCCATTATGAGCTATTATGTGGTCTGCAAAGCAGCTACTTCGTTCCGTGAAATCGAAGAGATGGAGGAAAATCTGATTCTTCCGACTTTCCGCAAGCTGAAATTTGTGGACTGCAACAAGCCGTTCTGGAGGAAGCTGATGAACAAGGCGTTTGTTCGTGCGAAAAGCGGCTGCGACAAATGGCATGATTACGAGATGTCGGTTGCGCCTTATGAAACCGACAAGCCCATTTATTATGAATTTACATCGTGTCCGGCAGCGGAGTTTGCCATCCGCCACGGCCTTACGGATATCATGCCCGCCCTGTGCAATGTGGACTACGCATCCATGGAGCTGCTCCACGCAAGGCTGGTGCGGACGACTACCTGCGTGGATGGCTGCCGATGCGATTATACCATCTGCGGCGATAAAGACCCATATTTGAAGGAACATCCCGAATACCGGGACGAGGCGGGGTTCAGAAAGAACAAATAATACTGCAACGCAAAGGCGGTGAGACAAATGGAAACCTTTCTTGGAATCATGATCCCTTTCTTGGGAACAGCACTGGGCTCGGCCTGCGTGTTTTTTATGAAAAAGTCACTTAGTGATTTGGTGCGGCGATCTCTTGCCGGCTTTGCCGCCGGAGTAATGGTGGCGGCTTCGATTTGGAGTCTGCTGATTCCCGCCATCGAGCAGTCGGAGGGTATGGGCAAGCTCTCCTTCCTTCCCGCCTTTATCGGCTTTTGGGTCGGCGTGCTGTTTTTGCTCCTGCTTGACCGTTTGATTCCCCATCTTCATGTGGGAAGTAAACAGGCCGAGGGTCCGAAAAGCAAGCTCGGGCGCACCACCATGATGGTGCTGGCTGTTACCTTACATAATATCCCGGAGGGAATGGCGGTAGGCGTCATGTATGCGGGCTTCCTCGCGGGGAACGCGCAGATCACGGCGGCAAGCGCGCTTGTCCTGTCGCTTGGCATCGCCATTCAGAATTTCCCCGAGGGAGCCATCATCTCCATGCCGCTCAGGGCGGAGGGCGAGAACAAGGGCAAGGCATTTCTCGGCGGCGTGCTTTCCGGCGTGGTGGAGCCTATCGGCGCGGTGCTGACGATTCTTGCGGCGCAGCTTGTGATCCCGGCGCTGCCGTATCTGCTGAGCTTTGCGGCGGGCGCCATGCTCTATGTGGTGGTGGAGGAACTGATTCCCGAAATGTCGCAGGGGCGGCACTCGAATCTTGGAACGGTGTTCTTTGCGGTAGGCTTCAGCGTGATGATGGTGCTGGATGTGGCGCTGGGATAGGCGCGGCTGTGCCGCTGCTCTTGCAACAGTTATAACATCAGCTACGCCGGTCTGCACCCGAGGCTTACTTGGCAGAGAACCATGACATTGGGGCGCGGCGGCAGTCGGTGATCCTCTCTCAAGAGCCGTCGGACGAAAACGTCCTGCGCGCCGCCATCGATGCCGCCTGTTATACCGCGGGGGATATCCAAACGAAGACATGCGAAAAGAAGGAGCTGTTCCCATTCTTGAAGAAGCAGTCGGTGATCTTTGAAGAGCCGCCTTCGGGCGGCTTCTCAAGGGCTATATGGTTAGAGTATGCTAACCAATAAACATTCAAAGGAGGCGAGAGCAAATGTCTGAAGAAATACTGGTTCGTCAGGGTGCGCCCACACTTGCGGGCATCAAGACGGGGAGCCTGTTTCCCTGCCCCTGCGAGGATCGCGAGGCGTTGCTGTCCGACATCAGGAAGCTGAACCGGCGGCTGTCGCCCAAGGGGCTTTGCCTGCTGCCGCTTCGATTTCTGCCTGGGCAGGCGCTCCTTTACCTCTATCGCCCCGCCGGGCTGCGGCGGGATCTGCGGGACGTGCAGGCGTCCGAGCTGCTGCGGCAGGCAGGCTATGGCGACGAGAGCTGTGAGCGCTGTGTGGCGCGGCTTGTCTGCCGCTTCCGCGAGAGTAGTGAGTTCCCCCACGAGGTAGGGCTGTTTCTCAGCTATCCGCCGGAGGACGTGAAGGGCTTCATCAACCACTGCGCCAACGGTTTCAAATGCGCGGGGCTTTGGAAGGTCTACGGCGACGAGGAAAAAGCACGCTCGCTATTCGAGAAATACAGAAAATGCACGGAGATCTACTGTACACTTTGGCAAAGCGGCTTGAAGCTGGAGCAGCTTGCCGTTGCAGTTTGATCATATAAAATCATTAAAAGAAAGGAATTTACAAACATGAAAACTGCTGTTATTTACTGGAGCGGTACGGGCAATACGGAGGCAATGGCACGTGCCGTTGCCGAGGGCATGACCGCCGCGGGCGCAGAGGCTGTGCTGCTCACGCCCGCCGAGGTCGCGCCCGGCGATCTGAACGCCTACGCCGCCATCGCCTTCGGCTGCCCCGCCATGGGCGCCGAGGTGCTGGAGGAAACGGAGTTCCAGCCCATGTTCGATGCCTGCAAGCGTAGCCTTGGCGGCAAACGCGTGGCGCTGTTCGGCTCCTACGGCTGGGGCGACGGCGAGTGGATGCGTACTTGGGAGAGTGACTGCGACAGCGCAGGGGTGAACCTCGTTTGCGAGAGCGTGATCTGCACGGAGACTCCCGACGACGCGGCACTTGACGCCTGCCGTGCCTTGGGTAAGGCGTTGGTGGAGTGAGAAATGATCCCCGCCGCTGACGGGAACTTTAGCGGCAGGTTGCGCGGCTTGCATTTGCCAAACAGCCTATCCGAAAAGGCAGGGACACCTCTTGCGGTGTTCCTGTCTTGCGCTGTATAGCGATGCTTGGAGTATTGAAAAAGAATATGCTCAACATTGTTCTGTTTATCATCCTCGGTGCGCTCTGGTGGGGTGCACGTCAGAAAGAACACTTCCGCCGTTGGGTAGAGTATTTGCTTTTGATTCCCATCGCCTATGGGTTGGGTCATCTTTGCGTGCTGGGCTTCCGAACTGTCTCTTACTCAGAATGGCGTGACTTTCAGCTTATTCTTGCTGTCGGCGTACTCCTTTACTGTGCCATGTTGCTGGCATTGAACATTTTTTACGCCGGAAAAGAGTTTTTGAGCATACGCAGAAAGGATCATAGATGATGTTCGGATCTTCTGTAACAGGTTCATCCTTACCCATTTTGCCATGGTGTTTGATGTGATGCCTGCCTCACGACGAAGTGTGGTTTTGTTGATTTTCTTATCAATCATCAGTTTCCAAAGCCTGTTGTATGAATAAAGCCATCGTGGCTTCCTCCGTTTCTGATTCTGCCTTGGTGAATGGCACACCAAGGTTTTGATTATTATTCCACATAATCGCCCTATTTTCAACAGACTTCAGCATATTTCATAATAAAATCTATTATCTCAACCAGAACGAACAGAAGGGAAAACTTGAGCCTGTCACTGCCTTCCCATGCAGATATACTCTTATTTAAGGCTCTTTATCTGCGTGGTTTTATGGTTCAAGTCCTACCTCCTAAACACTTTTGTCTTTTCTGCGGAGCAAAGAAACGCAAAAAGTACACCGGTGTTTTCGGGCAATTTCTGCCGCTGAAAGCAAAAAATCGAGCTCCGTAGCAGCCAATCGACCGCTCCAAAGCCCGTTTTTCTAATATTCGCCCTGTATTTTGCCCTGAAAGCAAGAAAAAACCTCTCTTGTCTTGGCAGACAAAAGAGGTTTCTTTTATGGTGGACGGGGATGGATTCGAACCATCGTAGTCTGTGACAACGGATTTACAGTCCGCTCCCTTTGGCCGCTCGGGAACCCGTCCGAATCAGCATATTGATTATAGCATAAAAATGTCAACTGTCAACAGTTCGGCAAAAATATAAACATTATTATTCCGGTTTGCTCTTGTTAAGCAGGCAATAATATGATATAATTTCAATGCTGATTTTGATTTAACTTGAAATAAAGGAGATTAGTTCATATGAACAACATTCCGACCCCGCATATTTCGGCAAAAGCAGGCGATTTTGCTGAAACCGTTCTTATGCCCGGCGACCCCAAGCGGGCAAAGTTCATTGCAGAAACTTATCTGAATGATGCTGTGCTTGTTAATGATGTCCGCGGAGTTCAAGGTTACACCGGCTATTATAAAGGCAAGCGTGTATCCGTTATGGCCAGCGGAATGGGCATGCCGTCCATAGGAATCTATTCCTACGAACTTTTTAATTATTATGACGTAAAAAATATCATTCGTGTCGGTTCCGCAGGAGCAATTCATCCGGAATTAAAGATTCGAGACATCGTTTTCGGCATGGGGGCATGCACAAATTCGAACTATGCGGCCCAATACAGACTGCCCGGCACTTTTGCGCCGACAGCAAGTTTTAATCTTTTGCAGAAGGCAGTTGCCGAAGCGGATAAAGCAGGTGTGCGTTACATGGTTGGGAACCTTTATTCCTCCGATACATTTTACGATGATGCTCTCAGTCTTTCCGATTGGCAGAAAATGGGTGTGCTTGCTGTTGAAATGGAGAGTGCAGCGTTGTACTGCAACGCGGCGCGTGCAGGGAAAAACGCTCTTTGCATATGCACGATTTCCGATTGTCCGTTTAATCCGGGTCAGGATTGCACGGCGGAAGAGCGGCAGAACACGTTTACAAAAATGATGGAAATCGCACTGAATATCGCATGAGTTCATCTGCATTTTATAAAAATCGATTAATAATTGTGATGCGGCTGCATTCGCAGCATCACGGGAACGCAGGAAGAGGTATTAAGCGATGAGCAAACGTATTGTTAAATCGATCATAGCACTATTCTTCGTGGCAGTGGGTTTGAGTGCCGCTCAGCTTATATGCAGCGGCAGCTTTATTGCGTCTTTCGGCGAAAAAGCACAAAAATGGCTGCCCATATGTATTTTTTGCGTTCTCGGTGCAGGCTTCGGTGTATTCGGATATGTGATTGCGCCGCGTTTGGTTAAAGCGTATCACTTTGTCACAGGCAGCATTATGCGGAGGTTCACCGACATGCCGCTTTCCGTGATTTTTGTCGGTGTAATCGGACTGATTCTCGGATTGCTTGTCGCATTTTTGCTGAGTACCTTCCTGCTGAATATCGAGCCGCATTTTATCGGCATCATTCTTGCAGTCAGCGCGTATTTAATTTTCGGAACCCTCGGCTGGCTGATTCCCACAAAGCGCAGTAAGGAAATCGTTCTGCCGTCGTGGTTCAGGCTCGGAGAAAAGGGAGGACGCACGGTTGCGGCTCCGAAAGTTCTCGACACCTCGGCAATCATTGACGGAAGATTTTTTGACGTCTATAAAACCGGCATAATTGAGGGAATCGTGATGATTCCGCAGTTTGTGCTTGATGAGTTGCGTCATATTGCGGACAGCACGGATTCGGTCAAGCGTGTGCGCGGCAGGCGCGGACTTGATATGCTTCAGGATATTCAAAATTCTGCGGCTGTGCAGTCGATTGCCGTTTACTCGCGCGACTACCCCGATATCGCTGAAGTTGACGCTAAATTGCTGCGTTTTGCATCCGAACATCACGCAATGATCGTTACCACCGACTATAACCTCAACAAGGTTGCAACTGTTCAAAAGGTTCCCGTTTTCAACATCAACGATCTTGCAAACGCACTCAGAAGCAGTGTTGCTGCCGGCGAAGATGTTGTTGTTGATATTGTTAAAGAAGGAAAAGAATTCAATCAAGGCGTTGCCTACTTTAACGACGGCACAATGGTCGTTGTTGACGGTGCAAAGCGTTATGTCGGAAAATCCGTTACAGCAACAGTAACAAGTGTTCTGCAAACATCCGCAGGAAAGATGGTTTTCGCAAAGCTCCGAGAGGAATAGACGCAATTCATCTTTCCGGCAATCATTAAAGCTATGCCCGCGTTTTTTTAGCACCGCCCGGATCATTGACAAAGGGTTCGGGACGAGAGTTCCGAGCCCTTTGTCGTACTATAAAAGGTTTTGAAAAGGGATACAACGTAGGATCAAAAAGCAGTGCGGAGGAACAGCATATTCTATCCTACGCCAAGGCTCTGGAGCAGGTGCGTTCGGGCGGCGCGAACCGCCTGCCCAACAATGCGTTCCGCGCCAACGCCGGTACGGATGTCGTTTCGGATATTATCTTTCTCCAAAAGCGGGACAGATCCATTGAGATCGAACCCGATTGGGTACACACGGGTATCCGGCGAAACCCGGGAGAGAACGCAGACGGCTTTGCCGTCAATCAGTATTTCATCGATCACCCGGAGATGGTGCCGGGGCGGCAGAGCTCGGAGAGCACGCAGTACGGCAGGCAGGACTTTTGACGACATCCGGGAAAAGCTCGTCGCCGGAGGAATCCCCCGCGAGGAGGTCGCATTCATCCATGAAGCCAACACCGAGACGCGGAAGAAGGAGCTGTTTGCAAAAGTCCGCTCCGGTCAGGTGCGTGTGCTCATGGGCAGCACCTTCAAAATGGGCGCGGGTATGAACGTGCAGGACAGGCTTGTGGCGCTCCA
>OJKC01002017.1_pt1 | contig 11428 bp, 8 predicted proteins | sample 1596401 | NCBI WGS metagenome assembly OJKC01 (sample SAMEA4350162, study PRJEB24818) | metagenome | biome: human; feature: gut; material: faeces | place: Denmark | collected 2013-09 | reverse complement strand
TGTCAAGCAGGGGGGATGTGAGGAGAGGTAGTGGAACAGTGATGTATGGTTATTTTTTTTTTTTAAAGGAAAGAAGGGGAAACGGAGTGGGTAGGGGGTCGGGGGGGCAGGGAATGGGTTAAAAGGGAAGTCCACCTGGGAGAAGGGGAGGGAGGGGGTGGGCAGGTTGAATTCAATGGGGCTGTCTTCAAAGCGAGGCTTTTCCGGCGCTTTTTTCAGGGCTTCTGTATCTTTTGGTGCCGTTTCTGCTGCTTTTTCCACAGCTGGCGCCTGTTTGGCCTCTTTTACGGCTGTTTCAGCAGCAGAGGCTTTGGCTTCTTTTTTGGCAGCAAGGACCGGCGCTTCCTTTGAGGGAGCTCCTTTTTCTCCTTCTGCTTTTTCTTTTTTCTCTGTTTTTTGGATTTTCTTGTGATGGTCTGCTTTCTTTACGGTTTCGGTCCTCAGGATTTTCCCTTTGATTACAGTTACTTCTTCGTGGCCGTTCCATACTTCTTCGGCGGCATTGACTTCTGCCAGGCCGCAGGTCCCCAGGGCAGCGCAGAGGGCCGCTGCCAGAATGATGTGTTTCACTGATTTAATCCCCTTTTTATTATAATGATGATATATGATTTCCTTCATGCCGCCGTTTCCTCTCTTCTGTAAGGCTTTCCAGAAGGTTCGGCATGGTTTCGCTTTTCCATACCCACTGTGGCGAGAGGGCGGCTGCTTTTTCTTTAGCTGCCAGCAGGTCGTAGTATACCTGCCATTTGGCGTCCACCAGACTTCTTCCGCTCTGCCGGAGGAGGTAGGCGGGATGGAAGGTGGGCATCACCGGTATGCCGTGATAGTCGATCCAGTGGCCCCGGGAGCGGATGATGCCGGCTTCGTGGCCCAAAAAGAAGCGGAGGGCCACTTTGCCAAGGCCGACGATGACTTTGGGCTTCACCAGGGCGATTTCCGCTGCCAGCCAGATGGAGCCGCAGAACCGCCCTTCTTCCATGGTAGGTGTCCTGTTTCCCCGGGGACGGCATTTGACGATGTTTGTCACATACACATGGTCCCGGGTAATGCCTACGGAAAGGAGGGCTTTGTCCAGAAGCTGTCCGGAGGGGCCCACCAGGGGTCCTCCGTAATCATCTTCGACACCGCCGGGGCCCTCCCCTACGATCATGAGAGGCGAGTCAGAAGGTCCTGTGGAAAGCACGGGCCCCAGACCTCCCTCTTTCCTGAGAGGGCAGCGGCTGCAGCTTCGGATAGCCTCTGCCAGGGCTTCATGGGAAGGATAGGTTATTTTTTCCGTCTCTTCATAAAGTTCCCGATGGCGGCGTGCCGCATATTCTTCGGGGTCTTCATGTCCAAATAAATCCAATGGTATCACCGATCCTTTATAATGGGCCGCCTTTGGCGGCCCCGCGCCCTTTGGGCGCGAAGGGTTCTAAAGATTGACGGGGCTGCGCCCCGAGGGTTCTCAGGTTTGACAGGCCTGCGGCCTGAGGGTTAAGGTATCGCCCTTGCGGGCGATGGAGTTTTGTAATGGGCCTTTCGGCGCTCAGTTCAGCATAGAGTATCATTCCAGCTTGTAGCCTCGTGCACACCGACTTCGCTGGATGGCGTCTCACTGGATTCGCGGGTCGCGGGGCTCCCCTATGAATCCAGTTCGCTTGCACACCCTTCGCCACTGCGTGGCCCTCTCCGCCCCAGCGGGAAGCGTGTCACTGGATTCTCAGTCGCCCAAGGGCTTCCTGCGAATCCAGTTCCCTTGCCACCTAAAGGGGCTCAAGGGTTGAGGCGTGTGGACATCTTCACTTCAAGGGACGCAGGGGCGTTACGCGCTATCCTTCTCGCTGCTTAAGTTACTTATTCTACAGCGCGGCTAAAGCTTCCCCTGGAAGGGGCCGCCGAAGGCGGCATTTAAAATCATCGCCCGACAGGGCGATACCACAACCCTTGGTCCCCAAGGGGCCATCAAACTTAAGAACCCTCCGGCCAAAGGCCGGTCAATCTTAAGAACCTTTTGCTCACCTCCTGAGCGCCAGCATCTCACCACCCATGTCTCAAACTACTGCATATCCGGCGGCGGTTCCTGGTTGGTGATTTCATAGAACAGGGTGAACTGGCCGGCGAAGTGGAGTTTCACTGTATCCACCGGGCCGTTTCTGTTCTTTGCCAGAATCACTTCTGTTTCATTTTTCCGGGGGTCATCGTCTTCGATTTCCCGGTTGTAGTAAGCCTCCCGGTAGAGGAAGCTTACCATGTCCGCATCCTGTTCCAGGGAGCCCGATTCACGGAGGTCCGAAAGGAAGGGACGATGGTCCTGCCTGGATTCCACGCTTCGGGAGAGCTGGGACAGGGCGATGACCGGTACATTGAGCTCTCTGGCCAGACTCTTCAGGGAGCGGGAAATTTCCGAGATTTCCTGCTGCCTGTTGTCTCCGTTCCGGGAAACGTTCTTGGCCTGCATGAGCTGGAGGTAGTCGATCATAATAATGTCCAAGCCGTGCTCCGCTTTCAGACGGCGGCACTTGGACCGGATTTCTGAAACGGAAATGCCCGGCGTGTCGTCGATGTAGAGGGGCGCGTCCATGAGCACGCTGGCGGCGTTGGCCAGCTGGTCCCATTCTTTCTGGGTGGAAATGCGGCCGGTGCGCAGGCGCGAGCTGTCCACCAGGGCGGTGGAGCAGAGAAGACGCTGTACCAGCTGTTCCCGGGACATTTCCAGGGAGAAGAAGGCTACGCTCCGATGGGCGGAGGAAATACTCATGTTCTTGGCAATGTTCAGCACGAAGGCCGTTTTACCCATGGACGGGCGGGCGGCGACGATGATGAAATCGCCTTTCTGGAAGCCGCTGGTGAGGGCGTCCAGGGAGGGGAAGCCGCTGGCCAGGCCGGTGATGGATTCTTTGTTCCTGAATTTCCGGGTGATTTCCTGGAGCTCCGACTGCACGGCTTCGCCGATGGGGGTGAAATCGGAATGCCTTTCGTCACGGGTCACCTCCAGAATGGATTTCTCCGCGTCATCCGTAATATCTGCCACGTCCTGCCGCTCTGAATAGGCTTCGTCGGCAATGGTGCCGGCGGCGTCAATGAGCCGGCGCAGCTTGGCCTTGCCGGCTACGATTTCCGCATGGCGGTCCACGGACTTGGTGGTCACCACGTTGGCAGGCAGCTCATTCACATAGAGCACGCCGCCTACATCGTCCAGCCGCCCCATGCGCTTCAATTCTTCCGTCACCGTCAGAATATCCGCCGGTTCGCCCCGGTGGGACAGGTTCAGAATGGCCTGGAAAATAATGGCATTGGCTTCCCGGTAGAAATCGGCAGGCGTGAGGAGGTCCTCGGCTGTCAGAATGGCATCCTTGTCCAGCATCATGGCGCCCAGCACCGATTTTTCCGCATCAATATTCTGCGGAGGCACCCGGGATACGATCATGGTATCGGTATTCGATTTTTTCTTCCATTCCTTTTTCTGGAAGTTCTTACCGTCAAAGGTATCAGCCAAAAAAATGCCTCCTTTCGTAGGACATATATCTTTATTATTCTATCATATTTTTGGGAAATAGGAGATGAAAAGGGGCCGGGCCTTCGGAGGGGTGGCCGCCTGCGGCGCCAGTGGTGCCCCTTTTTTTATAATCTGCGCCCCCTAAAGGGGAAACGACTCACTACATTTTGCGCGTCGCTAGCGCTCCTTCATCCTCTGCTGTCACTGACTCACTGGATTTTCAGGTCGCTGAAGCTCCCTTACAAATCCAGTTCGCTAGTGCAAAATGTGTTCGCTGTGCACCGAAGGGCGCCACCACCACCCTCGGGCCAAAGGCCCGTCAAACCTAAGAACCCTCCGGCCGCCAGGCCGGTCCATCTTAAGCACCTTTCTATACAACCCTCTGAACCCTCTGAACCCTCTGAACCCTCTGAATCCTTTGAACCCTTTGAACCCTTACACCGAAGGTGTGTCCAAGGGTAAGAAGCAAAATGACACAGGCCGCCGGTTGGCGGTCAGGATAGCGATGGGGTGTCAAATCGACGCTCTGCCTTGTACACCCTTTGCCTCTTCGAGGCGTTCCCCTCAAGGGGAAACGAGAAGTATGGAGAGGAAAAACAGAGAGTCATATATTTCATGTACTATTCCGCAGTTTCCCCCTTTGGTGGTGAACGCAGTGAGCCAATCCGCAGAATGCTTATTAAGCCATATGACACAGTAAGGTAAGCTCGTAACGCTGACTTCATACTCATCGCCCGTAAGGGCGATACCACAACCCTCGGCCCGAAGGGCCGTCAAACTTACGAACCCTCCGGCCCATAGGGCCGGTCCATCTTAAGAACCCTCCCTCATAACGCTGACTTTATAAGCATTGCCCCTAAAGGGGAAACGACTCACTACATTTCGCGCGTCGCTAGCGCTCCTTCAAAATGTGTTCGCTGCGCACCGCAGAGCGGCAATCCGCAACCCTCAGCGGCAAAGCCGCTGTCGCCCCATGAGCGAAGCGATGCACAACCCTTCTACACAACCTGCCGCGCCAGCGGCGCCCCCCTTTTATCGATTTTCGGACATAGAGGAAAACACCGCGAATGACACATTCTTATTCCAATATTTCAAACTCCGCCTTGCTGCCTTTTTCCGCCGGCGTCACCTTGAGCCTTGCGTCGATCCGCTCTTCCAGTTCCGGCACGTGGGAGATGATGCCTACCAGGCGGCCCGTGTTCTGCAGGTCGATCAAGGTGTTCATGGCGCTGTTCAAAGCCTCGGGGTCCAGAGTGCCGAAGCCTTCGTCGATGAACATGGTATCCAGTCTCACGCCGCCCTGTTTGGCCTGTACCACGTCCGCCAGGCCCAGGGCCAGGGAGAGGGAGGCCAGGAAGGTCTCGCCGCCGGAGAGGGTGTTGGCAGGACGGGAACGGCCGGTGTAGCTGTCGGATACTTCCAAAGTGAGGCCGCCTCTGCCGTCGGTGCTGTCGCCGGCCATGCGGTGAAGGCTGTAGCGGTGGTGGCTCATGTCCAGAAGGCGCAGGTTCGCAGCCCTGGTCACTTCGTCCAGAAGGGCGCCCAGCACATATCGTTCCAGGGTAATGCGGGATTTTTCGCCTCTGGTGAGGTTGTAAAGTCCCGATACCAGGCTGGCATCCCGGAGGGTCTTTTCATGGCGCTCTGCAATGTCTTTCACCTTGGCTGCCGTGTCTTCCAGCAGTTTTTTCCTGTTTTCCCCGTCAGAAATCATTTTCACCATGCGGTGGATGGTGCTCTGGTGTTCCTGGTCTTCCTGTCCCAGATGGGCCATATCGGGCTTTTGGCTGTCCTTGAGGAAATCTGTTTCATCGGCTGCTACCTTTTCAGCGCCCTGGCGCAGGCGGCGGTAGGTTTCCAGATCCTGGGTCAGCGTGTTTTCCAGGTCCCGCTTTTCGTACCAGCTGCGGCAGGCATCCAGATTGGCAAAACCTGCTTCCTTCGACTTTTCTTCCAGTGCTTTTTTCCATTCCCCGTAGTCCTTTGCCAGTTTTTCCCGCTGGGCAGAGGCTGCCTTATATCCGGCATCGGCAGCAGCATAGGCGGAAGAGGCAGCTTCCCGGGCTTTGGCAGTGTCTTCCGTTTCCTTTTCCCAGAGCTGGATGGATTCATGGAGCCGGTGGATGGCATTCCGCAGGTCTATGGGTTTTCTGAAGGCTTCCGGCACGTCTTCCAGGGTTCTCATTTTGGCCTGGGCATAGCCCTGCTCGGAAATGGCAGATACGTAGGCGGAGACCTGGTACTGCTGGGCCAGCTGGGTGCTGTCGCTCCAGGTTTCTGCCGCTTTGGCCGCCTTTTCCTGGGCTTTCTTCACTTCTTCTTCTGTGGGAAGTTTTTTGTCTGAAACGGCAGGGCGGGGATGGTGGATGGAGCCGCATACCGGGCAGGGCTCTCCCTCTTTCAGCTGGCTGGCCAGAATGGCGGCCTGGCCGAAGATGTAGTCCCGCCGGAGGCTTTCTGCTTCGGCTTCCGCCTTTTCCTTGATTTTCTTATCTGCTTCCGCTTTGTCATTCAGTTTCTGCAGTTCTGCCTGCGCTTCCATGACCTTTTCGGTGAGCCGGTTCACTTCCCGCAGGGTGGCGCCGTAGGCTTTGGCCTTGGGCATCCACTGCACCATTTCCGCCGATTTCTGGCGGGCCTTTTCTACTTCTGTCTTTCGGGCTTCCAGTTCTTTCGATTTTTCAGCCAGCTTTTCCTTCTCTTTGGCGGCCTCATCTCTTGCTGTCTGGCAGCGGTCCATTTCTTTTCTGACCAGGATCCCGTCTTTAGAAATTTTTTCCAGATTTTCAAAATAAGGGGCCAGTTCCCGGGCGGAGCGGATGTACTTTATACTTTCCTCCGCCTTTTTCATTTCTTCTTCCCGCCCCAGAAGGTCTTTCAGCTGGGCCTCTGCCCGGGCCAGGGTTTCAAAATGGGTGGAGAGCACCGCCGCTTTCTGGTAGTCCTTCTGGAAGCGGGCGTAGGTCTTTTCTTCTTCTTCTCTTTTCTTTCCCATTTCCTGAAGGAAAGAAGCGGTCTGTTCCATTTCCTTTCGAAGCTCTTCTTCTCCGGATACGGAGGCCATGGAGAGGGTGGCGGACAGTTCCGTGTCTTCCGCAGCCTTTCGCTTCAGCAGGTCATTCAGGGAAAGGCGCAGTTCGTTCTGGAAATCGGAGAACCGCTGGGTTTTGAAGAGCTGCTTTAAGATGGCTTCTCTTTCGTCTGCTTTAGCCACCAGAAGTTTTCGGAAATCCCCCTGGGGCAGGAGGATGACCTGACAGAACTGGCTGGCATTGAGGCCGATGAGCTTTCCTGCCGCTTCTTCCACGCCGGTGCGGATGGTACGCACTTCCCGGCCCTCTTCCAGTTCCGACAGGGAGGCCTGCATGGCAGCCCTGGTCTGTCCTTTGCCCCGCTTCTTGTCGATGGTCTGCTCCGGGCTCCGGGTGGCCCGATAGGTCTTATCGCCGATTCTGAAATCAAAAATGACTTCCGTCTTCTGGGCGGTGGAGGCATAGTCGCTCCGCATGTGGCTGCCGGTGCGGTCGCCGCTTGTCTTGCCGTAGAGGGCATAGCACATGGCATCCAGAATGGTGGTCTTTCCGGCGCCGGTGGGGCCGCAGATCAGGAAGAGGTGCCGCCCGTCCAGTTTCTCAAAGTCAATCACTGTTTCTCCCGCGTAGGGGCCGAAGGCCCGCATAGTCAGCTTCAGCGGTGTCATTGTGCATTCTCCTTTCTATACACGGTATCCCAGGTTTGAAGGGCCAGCTTTTCCTCTTCTTCTGTGAGGTCCCGGTCCCGGAACTGGTGGACGAACCGTTTCAGTATATCTTCATCGCTCATCTGCTCCAGATGGATATTCCGGCTTCCTTCATCTTCCCGGTAGCCCATATCCTGCTCCACGCCCAGGGCGTGGGGAAATTTCGTCCGCAGTTTGGGCATGGCGTCTATCACCGGCGTTTCATCGTTGAGGCGGATCTGCAGGTAATCGTCGGAGGGCTCTGTTTCCTCTCCCATGAGGGTGTCGAAGGCGCCTTCCATGCAGCGCACCTGATAGCGGGGCACCATTTCATGGAAGGTGGTATGCACCGTCCCCTCTTTGTCCAGTTCGCCGACGATGACACCTTTCTTCTGGTCCACCTCGTCGAAGGAATAGCGCATGAGGCTGCCGCTGTACTGGATTTTCTCCGACCCCTTCTGCGTTTTCTGGGGTCTGTGGAGATGGCCCAGGGCGGTGTAATCGTATTCCTCAAAAACAGCATCGCTGATGCGGTCATAGCCGCCGATGGAAAGGGGACGTTCTGACTCCGACGGTGTGCCGCCGGCAGCAAAGGCGTGGGCCAGGGCCACCTTCCGCAGGGGCTCTGCCGGGAGAAGGGAAAGAAGATAGCGGGACAGCACCGTTTCCGCCTCTTCATAGGAATGCACCTGGTCTGCTCCCTTAAGACCCAGGGTATTCATCATGACCCGCACCCGGGCCGGTTCAGCGTAGGGAAGGGGACAGAAGGCCACCTTTCCATCGGCATCTTCCAGAATCACCGGAAAAAGGCGGGTGAGGGGACCGAAAATATAAAGGCCCTGCCACTTCAAAAGGCGGCTGGCCACAGCCAGCCGTTCGGCGCTGTCATGGTTGCCGCTGATGATGATAAAGGGGATTTTCCGCTTCCCCACGATTTCCTCGGTCATCCGGTCAAAAAGCTCCACCGCCTCTTCCGACGGATAGGAGCGGTCGTACACATCGCCGGAGAGAAGGATCACATCGGGCTTCTCTTCGTCCACCAGGGGAAGAAACCGGTTGTTTAAAAGCCATTCCTGGTCCTCGGTCATGCTGTGCTCCTTCAGAAGCTTCCCCAGATGCCAGTCTGCTGTATGGATAAATTTCATGACTGCCTCCTTTTATTCAAATCATATTTTCTGTCAATGCCAGCAAAGATGCCTGGTGCCTTCAATGTCTCATTTCGGCATGAACCATTAGCGGAAGGAGATTTCTCGACTTCGCTCGAAATGACGATGTGGTGAATAGGTACCAGCGTCAAACGCGGCAAAACTTCATTTTTCCGCTTGCTGTCCTAGTCTTCCCGCAGCCCTTTCAGCAAGGCGATTTCCTTTTTATATCCCGGAAGTTCGTTCGGTGTTTCCAGGTAGAAGGGAAGGTCCTTCAGGAGGGGATGATTGATGATGCGGGCAATGGCGTCAAGGCCCAGGGTGCCCTCTCCGATTTTTTCGTGCCGGTCCTTATGGCTCCCCAGGGGGTTCTTGTCGTCGTTCAAATGGATGGCGTGAAGCCGGGAAAGGCCGATGATTTCGTCAAAGTGGCGGAGCACGCCATCCAGATCGTTCACTATGTCGTAGCCGCCGTCATATACATGGCAGGTGTCCAGGCATACTCCCAGCCGGTCCTTCCTTTCCGTTCTGTCTATAATGGACGCCAGTTCCTCGAAGGTGCGGCCCACTTCGGTGCCTTTCCCGGCCATGGTTTCCAGCAGTACATACTTTGGCAGTTCTTCCTGGTCCATGGCGTAGTTCAGCATGTCGGAAATCAGAACCGTGGCTTTTTCTACGCCCTGCTTCAAATGGGCGCCGGGGTGGAAATTGTACATGCAGCGGGGCAGATGGGCCGTCTTGGCCAGGTCTTCCCTCATGGCAGTCCGCGCAAAGTCACGCACGTCCTCCTTCGTGGAGGCGCCGTTCATGGTGTAAGCGCCATGACAGAGGATAGGGCCGAAGTGGTGCACTTCCATCCACCGGGCCAGCCCTTCCACGTCTTCTTCTACGAGGGGCTTGGACTTTCCGCCCCGGGGATTTCTGGGAAAGAATTGGAATGTATTGCCGCCAAGGGCGGTGGCAGTCTGTGCCATGGACAGAAAGCCTTTGGAAACAGATAAATGACATCCGATAATGAACATGGTTTTCTCCTGGTGAATAGGGGCCCTTCGCGGCCCGAAAATCAGAGGGCGCAAAAGGCTTCCGGGTTTGACAATGATTTCCCGGAGAACCCTGAAATACGTTTCTCTTCTGATTATATCACGCTTGCCGGTACGCAAAGAGGCCTCCTGCTTATGTAAAGGCAGGAGGCCTCCCTTGATTCCCCTATTCCTGTTATCCTAAAAATCCTCTGGTATTCTGAGCTTCCACCACCCGCTGCAGGGCCAGCATGTAGGCGGCCAGGCGGTAGGTGACATGATATTTTTCCTTCAATGCATATACGTCTTCATAGGCTTCTCTCATTTTCTTCTGGAGACGCTCATTGTATTCCGCTTCAGTCCAGTAGTAGCCGGTGCGGTTCTGGACCCATTCGAAGTAGGAGCCTACGACGCCGCCCACATTGCTCATCACGTCCGGCAGCACTTCGATGCCCTTCTTTTCAAAGTAAGCATCCGCTTCTTCCGTGGTGGGACCGTTAGCACCTTCCAGAATGAGGGGTGCTTTGACCTTTTCCATGGTACTTCCGTTAAGCTGGTTTTCCAGAGCTGCCATGAAGAGCACGTCCACGTCCTGGCTGAAGAGTTCGCTGTCCGGAATGATTTCAGCCCCTTCTTCGGTGTAACCTTTCAGGGAGCGGCCGTGGGAGTTGGCATATACATACATGGCTTCAATGTCCAGACCCCTGGGGTTGTGCCAGGTGCCGTTGATATCGCCGATGGTAGTGATTTTCACGCCTTCCTGGTGCATGAGGAGGGCACCTACGGAGCCTACATTGCCAAAGCCCTGGACTGCCATGGTAAGGTTTCGGATATCTTTGTGGTTCTTTTCACACCAGGTCTGAAGGGTGAAGAGAAGACCCCGGCCGGTGGCTTCATTTCTTCCCAGGGAACCGCCGGTGGCAAGGGGCTTGCCGGTGACCACGCCGGGCTGCCAGCTGCCGGAGAGAGCGGCGTATTCATCGGCTATCCATGCCATAATCTGGCCGTTGGTATTCACATCCGGTGCCGGTACGTCCTTATCAGGCCCGATGATGGGGTAAATCTTCCGCACATAGCCTCGGGTAAGCCGTTCCAGTTCCCGCGCCGACAGCTTGTGAGGATCCACCCGGATGCCGCCTTTGGCACCGCCGTAGGGAATATTTCCGATGGCGTTCTTAATGGTCATCCACGCAGCCAGCGCCTTCACTTCGTTTTCATCAGACTGGGGATGGAAACGGATGCCCCCCTTGGCCGCGCCCCGGGCTGTGGAATGCTGTACCCGGTAGCCGGAGAAAACCTCCACATGGCCGTCATCCATGCGGATCGGAATGCTCACGGTCAGTTCCCTTTCCGGGTACCGTACAAATTCATAATCCTCTTTCTGGTAACCCAGTACCTGAGCTGCTTTGTCCAGCACATCAAGCATGTTTTCATAAGGATTGTAATTCGCCATAGTATGCCTCCTCGAATGAAATGATTGGGAAGGAAACGTCTTTCCTGCCCGCTCCTTCTACTATAACACCGGCCGCTGATTTTGAAAACCAAGTCATGGAAGCATGAGTATTCTGTATAGATATGCCTTTCAGTGTGCCCTTGGCGGGATAGCAGGCATTGGCTGGCGGGTGACTACTGTCGGCTGTCGGCTGTCGGCTTTTCCCCAAAATCTTGCCACCGCAAGCGGTGGGACAATAAGAGTGATGGGAAGAACCTTTCCTTTCACAACCCTTCTACACAACCTGCGGCGCTAGCCGCGCCCTTTTTTTATAATCTGCGGCGAAGCCGCCACCATCACCCTCGGGCCAAAGGCCCGTCAAACTTAAGAACCCTCCGGCCCATAGGGCCGGTCAATCCTAAGAACCTTCCCCCTTGAACCCTCTGAACCCTCTGAACCCTCTGAACCCTTAGAACCTTTTGAATATGCCCTTCGCAGCCCAATTTCATCTTAGTGTAAAATTTTACTCGGTAGGGGAATTTTTCCAGAAACAATAAAAGAGGAAAGCCTCCCCTTGAGTGGAAATGTTATAATTTCCGTGGCAAAGAATAAAACAAAGAAAGGTCTTTCCTCATG
>OJKC01002003.1_pt1 | contig 11483 bp, 8 predicted proteins | sample 1596401 | NCBI WGS metagenome assembly OJKC01 (sample SAMEA4350162, study PRJEB24818) | metagenome | biome: human; feature: gut; material: faeces | place: Denmark | collected 2013-09 | reverse complement strand
CAGCACATCCTTTTCGCGCTGCGAGAGCAGCTCGGCATAGTCTGGGGCGGGGTGGGGCATTATGCCGTGTGCGGCGTGTGCGGCGCCCTGCAGCGAGAGGAACGCCTTGAGCAGTTCGCGCTCGGGGCGTGTGATATCCACCGTACGGAACTCTGACGGGACATCGGCCGGAGTACCGCCCTCGGTGAGGACGATGCAGCGGCGGTATTGCGGGGCGAAGAAGGGCAGGTTCTCGGCCAGCACTTCGGCTGCGACAAAATAGTGTATGGCATGGCACTGATTGTCGGCGCGGAACTCCTCCATGGAGTTGTATGTGGCCGTCTCGACCGAGCGGAAGGCCCCGATGAAGGGGGCGATGTCGGTGATAATGGTGCGCATGGCCATGCAGCACAACGAGTTGGGGTGTATGACCACTATTTTGGGCTTCGTTTCCATAATGCAAAGATAGTGATTCCGCCGTTATGCCAAAACTATAAAATGTTATAGTTGCGCCGCATGGGTCATGTGGCTACCTTTGCCGTATGAAATTACTTATAGCCTTACTGACCCTTGCGGGCGGCGGTCCCGATGACCTTGCGCCCGAACCCGTCGATACGCTCCAGAATATCGAGCAGGTGACGGTGGTGGCGCCGGCCGCCAAACAGACTTTCTCACTTCGGCGGCAGCCGATCTCTTCAACGGTATTGAGCCCTGCGGCCATCGAGCGCGAGCGGGTGCTCTCGGTGAAGGATCTCTCGGCCGTGGTTCCGAACTTCTACCAGCCCGACTACGGTTCGCGTATGACCTCGTCGATATATGTGCGCGGCTTCGGCGCCCGCATCGACCAGCCGGTCGTGGGGGTCAATGTCGACGAGATACCTTACCTCAATAAGAACAGCTACGATTTCGATCTCTTCGATATCGCTCGCATCGAGGTTCTGCGCGGCCCTCAGGGTACGCTCTACGGCCGCAATACCATCGGGGGCCAGTTGAACATCTACACTCTCTCGCCGTTGGGGTACAGTGGCGTGCGAGCCTCGGCCGAGTACGGCACGGGTAATACGGTTCGGGCCAAGGCTTCGTATTACGGGCGCGTGTCGGATAATTTCGGCATCTCGGTCGGAGGATTCTATACCCGCACCGACGGCTTCTTCGACAACGCATACGACGGCAGCGACTGCGACCGCGGACACAGCGCTGGCGGACGTGTGCGTATGGTGTGGCAGGGGGCTGACGGCTGGTCGATAGACAACGTCGCCTCTGTCGGATCGAGTCTCGAGGGCGGATATGCCTATTGTCTCTATGACGAGGCGAGCGGTACGGTCTCGCCCGTAAACTACAACGGCCCCAACAGCTACGAGCGTGTGAATGTTACGGACGGCTTCGTTGTCAAGCACGCGGGTGAGAAGATGCTCTTCACCTCGGCGACGGGATACCAATATCTTTATGACCGTATGCTTATCGACAACGACTTCACGCCGCGGTCGCTATTTACGCTCGTGCAGCAGCAGCGCGAGCACGCCCTGACTGAGGATATCGTGCTGCGCAGCAATGACGACAGCCGCCGCTGGCAGTGGGTCACAGGCGCCTACGGTTTCTACAAGCGTCTGCGTATGGAGGCTCCCGTAACCTTCCTCGAGGACGGTATCGGCGATTTGATTCTCGGGGCGGCAAATGCCGGCATACAGAGCGTAATGCCGTGGGCGGAGCTTATGATCGAGGAGAGTGCGTTCGACATAGCGAGCAACTTCAAGATCCCGACCTACGGTCTGGCCCTCTATCACGAGTCGTCGCTGCGTGCGGGTCGTTGGCGCTTTACGGCGGGCCTGCGTCTGGACTATGAGGCTTCGCGTATGGATTACGACAACTACACCTCGATACATTATCGTCTGAGCCCCATGATGCCGCAGTTCAAGGAGCTGTCGATGCCCTTTGCGGGACGCGAGCGTATGGATTTTCTGGAGCTGTTGCCGAAGTTTGCCGTCAACTTCTCGACGGGCGCCGGTGAGCTTTATGTTGCGGCCTCGCGTGGATACAAGGCGGGCGGATTCAACACTCAGATCTTCTCCGACATACTCCAGAACCGCCTGATGGCGGCCATGATGGAGGATATGGGTATGCCTGCGCAGCCGTCGCCATACAACGAGGCTTCGGCTACCACATACAAGCCCGAATACAGCTGGAATTACGAGGCGGGCGGACACCTTGCCTTTGCCGAGGGGCGCGTGCGGACGGATTTCTCGCTCTTCTGGATCGAGTGCCGCGACCAGCAGCTTACGGTCTTTCCGGAGGGTACCACGACGGGACGTATGATGTCGAACGCAGGCCGCTCACGCAGCCGCGGTGTCGAGGTATCACTCTCGTGGAACCCGACGACACGTCTGGGCGTATGGGGCAGCTACGGATTTACGGATGCACGTTTTGTGAAGTTCGACGATGGCGAGGCCGACTACGCGGGCAACGTACTGCCTTACGCTCCGCGCAATACCGTCTCTCTGGGTGCGACCTACCGCCTGCATGTCGGGGCGCGCATGCTCGACGATGTAGTCGTGAACTGCTCATGGCAGGGCGCGGGCAAGATCTATTGGAACGAGAGCAACACTCTGAGGCAGAACTTCTATTCGCAGCTAGGGGCTTCGGTCGACCTGCGCAAGGGCGACTTTACGCTCTCGCTTTGGGGCCGCAACCTCACTGGTACCGATTTCTACACCTTCTACTTCAAGTCGGTAGGCAACAGTTTCTTCAGCCACGGCAAACCCCGTCAACTGGGTCTGACGCTGAGTTACGCCATGTAGGGTGTGGCTGTATAAGTCTGACGTGCAGACCATGATGGCCTGCACGTCAGATGTTTTGGCGGTGAAGATACGGGCTGCTATCTGCTGCTGTCGGGTTGTGCCACGTCCTGCTCAAGTATCTGGCTCCGAAGTCGGGCATTGCTGTCGAGCAGTTTGGTACGCCGTTCCCCTTGCATGACTATATCTATCTGGCGGTCATGGGAACTTTGCGACATCAGTCCGTTGATGTAGTTTATTTCGTTGCACGTGAGGTCCAGTATCTCCTCAAGCGCTATGTGGTAGCTGTCGATGCAGCGGAAAAACATCTCGTCCGGCATCTCCCTGTTCATCGTTGCCTTCAGCTGTTTCAATTTGTTCAACTCGCGCATGACGGTCTCGAGGTATGCCGTGGAGCAGTTCGTAAGTGTACTTTCGCTCAGCAGCAGGCTCTGTATCACGTCAGGATATGGCATTCCGAAGCGTTCGAGCAGCGTGCGCGCCTTCCTGTATGTGTCGAGAGACGGTGTGCCGTCGTTGTGCTTTGCGGCCGTATCGGCGGCGCGGCCGATCAGTTCCAATGTGTTGTTGGCGTCGAGTACGCATAGGGTCAGCGTCTTCACTGTAGCCTCGCGTTGACGTCGGGAGGTCTCGTCGCGGTCGATCCACAGGGCGAACACGACACCTACGCAAGTGGCCAGCAGGGGCCACAGTATGTAGACTATCGTGTCGTACCATTTGTCCTCTTTCGGGGTTCGGTGGAAACGTATGTATACATACAGTATGGCCGAGACGAGGCACGATATGAGAGTGGCGTATAGGAGTATTCTGGTCATGTATATGGGATTTGTGTAGTACTGTTGCAAATGTAGCGATAAAAGATTTCCCGTCGTCGCTTTGCGTGCGGTTAATGCGTGCCGATAAAAAAGAGCCGCCCGAATAGGGCAGCTCCTTTCGTTTCGGCTTGTCAGGTCTTACTCGAGGATCTTGACCTTGATGTTGCGATACCAGACATCGTCGCCGTGATCCTGCAGGCCGATATAACCCTCGTGGTTCTCACCGCCGCAGTTGAGCAGCAGATCGTATGCCTCGGGCCACTTGTCCTTGCTGAACTTCGACTTGTCGAGCAGCTCCTTCCACTGGGGAGTCCACAAGTGATACTCAACAACGGCTACGTCGTTCTGGTAGTGAACAACCGTACCCTTGTAGCAGAGGATCTTGACCTTGTTCCACTCGCCGTAGGGCTTTGCGTTCTGCGGCTTTGCGGGGATCATGTCGTAGAGCGATGCCGACATGCGGTTGCCGTCTACGCCCAACTTGGCGTCGGGGTGATTCTCGTTGTCGAGAACCTGATACTCGGGAGCCGAGATGTAGATAGGCTGATTGGGAACCTCCTGTGCCAGATAGAATATACCAGAGTTAGAGCCTTTGGCAACCTTGTACTCGAGCTCCAGCTCGAAGTTCTTGAACTTCTGGTCGAAGATGAGGTCGCCGCCGTCGCCGGCCTGAGCCTCACCGCCGCCCGAGCCGTTGAATTTCAGGCAGCCGTCCTCGATGACCCAACGTGAGGGCACCTCGGTCTTGTTGTATCCTCTCCAACCCTTGAGGCTGGTGCCGTCGAACAGGACAACGGTATTGGCGTCGTCCTCGGCCTCTTTCTCGGCAGTCTTCTTGGTGGCGTTGCCGCCGCAGCTTGCAAGCATCGCAGCCGATGCCAAAGCAGCCATGAATAATACCTTTTTCATTTCCTTATCGGTTTAGATAAAAGTGATGTTAGATTATTTGGGCATGGCGGGGAGCAAAGTGTCCCAACCCTTGCGATAGTTGTGCTTGATCATCTCCTCGGCGAACTGCTTTGCGTTGATGGGGTCGGTGTAGGTCTTGTTGAAGGTCGGGTGACCGTCGTGTACCGAGAATCCGTCCTCGATCATGATGCGCAGCGTCTCGTCGTCGCCGATATTGGTGAAGCGCATGTTTGCGCCGTCCCACTCGAGGGTCTTGTTGAGGCTCTGCAGACGTACGCCCAGAACACCCATTACGACCATCTCGTTGAAGGGACCTGCCTCCGAGAAGTCCGAATTCGACTTTACGCGGGTAGCCTTGTCCTCCTTGCAGGCGCGAACCCAGTCCTTTCCGTGCGAGAGCTCGACCTTGCGGGCACGTGCGGGAGCGTTGGGCACACGGCCAGACAGCAGATAGGGATTGACACCGTAGCATCCGCAGATGAGGACATCCTTGGTGCCGTAGAAGATACATCCGCCACCGTTGTCGTTGAGGTTCTTGCCGGGCTCGAGTCCATCCGGACGCGGGGGCGTCAGACCTCCGTCATACCACGTAACGGTAACCTCGGGCAGCTTGACCTTGTCCTTCTTGCCGCGCTCGGGGAATACGTATGTTACCATCTGAGCCTGCGGAGCGCAGTCGGTGAGCAGTGCCGTCGACGAACCCTGTACCTTGGTGGGATAGCCCAGCTGCAGAGCCTTGAATACGGGGTGGAGGATATGGCAGGCCATATCGCCCAGAGCACCGGTACCGAAGTCCCACCATCCACGCCAGTTCCACGGCTGATAGATCTTGTTGTAGGGACGATAGGGGGCCGATCCGAGGAAGAGATCCCAGTTCAGGGTCTCGGGTATGGGGTCAACCTGCGAGGGACGCATCAGACCCTGCGGCCAGATGGGACGGTCGGTGAAGGCATCCACACGGGTAACCTCGCCGATTTCGCCGTTCCAGATCCAGTCGCACACCTTCTGTACGCCCTCGCCCGACGATCCCTGGTTACCCATCTGGGTAGCCACGCCGTTCTTGGCAGCGAGCTTGGTGAGCAGACGCGACTCGTAAACGGTGTGCGTCAGAGGCTTCTCGCAATATACGTGCTTGCCGAGCTCCATGGCGTTGGCAGCAACAAGTGCGTGCGTGTGGTCAGGCGTAGCGCACATTACGGCATCGATCTGGTTTGCGATCTTGTCGTACATCTCGCGCCAGTCCCAGAAGCGCTGTGCCTTCGAGAAACGGTCGAACGTGCCCTTGGCATAGTTCCAGTCCGTGTCGCAGAGGGCCACGATATTCTCCTCTTTGAGGTCGTCCAGCACGGCCGATCCACGTCCGCCGATACCTACACCTGCGATGTTAAGTTTGTCCGAGGGGGCCTTGTGTCCGAAGGCTGAACCCATTACGTTGCCGGGAACAACAGTCATAGCTGCCAGACCAGCTGCAGAGGTCTTCAGAAAGTCAGCTCTTGAGATTTTCTTTGACATTGTTGTTGGTGTTTAAGGTTAATAAAGAGTTATTTTAATTATACGGGTTGTCCGTAGCGTCATCTTTTTGTATACGGTTACTTCTGTCTATATAGTTTCCTGATTCTTTACTACGTCTATCCCTTTCTCAATATACTCAGTTTCAATATAGTCAGTTCTGTATCTTTTTCGGTCTTCGTTTTTTTGTGACGTTCCGTCGCAGTCCACCTTTCATTCCCCCCCCCGCTTATACGGGTGTCTGCATGGTCGGAGCCTTGCAGACGTCAGAGTCAGTATCTCAGGCTCGGCAGCGATTCGAGATTGTACATGCTGCGCTCGACACAGTTCCGCGGCGGCAGCGTGTAGCTGCGCACTTCGACAAATATATCTTTCACACCCGAGGCTATGGCCGTGTTGATGATCTTGTCGAAGTCGATAAGACCGCTTTCGGTAACGATGCCGTAGTCCTGCAGGTGCAGCAGCATGACACGACCCTTGTATCGCTTGAGCATCGATACGATATCGACACCGGCTTCGTGTGCCTCGCGTGTGTCGATCTCGAACCATACCTTTTCCTGCGGCATGTGCAGAGCCATTATATCGAAGATCGAAGCCCCGTCCGTAGCCGTGAGCACACGGCGCTCGGGGTGTATGCATAACTTCATCCCGCGCTGCAACGCCTTGTCGCCTATGCGGGTGTAGTAGTCGGCGTAACGGGCAGCCGTGAGCGGTGTGAGCGCATCGGGCAGACGTGAGATGACTATGTAGCGACATCCCATCGCCTTGTGGACGTCGAGCGCTTCGTCCCACCACTTCATTACGGGGTCTTCAGCCTCGGCCGTATCCGCTGATTTTGCCTCAGCTTCCTCGGCTCCTTTTGCTTCGACTTCCACAGTCTCTTCGGCCTCAGTCTCTTTATCCTCTGGCCTCTCGGCCTTTATATCTTTTGTCTTCCCCTTTGTCTCAGCCCCGTCTGTCTTGTTTTCCTTTGTCTCGACCTCGTCAATCTTGTTTTCCTTTGTCTCGGCCTCCTCTTTCTCGGGCCCCTCGGGCATGTCGTCGGCGTAATACTTGCGCAGGTGCGCCGATGTGATCTTCAATCCCGCCTCATCGGCGGCGCGTCGGAAGTCGTCAGGTTTGAGATCGTATATCCTGCCTCCAAAGTAGGAGTCGGTCTCTATGGTGGTGTAGCCCATGCGGGCCATCTCCTTGAGGGTGCTGCCGACACCTTCGTACATGTCGGACTCGACAGATTTCAAGTAGAGCCCCATGTCGCTCTTGATGTCACCGAGAGCTTCGTCGACAGCTTCCGTGAATGTGTTCACGGCTTTCTTCAGACCGATGACTGCACTGACGGCATCCATTGCCGAGGATAACCCCTGTTTGAAAAATGTAAGCCTGTCCATGTGCCTTGCTCCTACATGTGCGTACGACCGTACCGTCCGCATATATTGTCTTTATCTTCCGTCTCAATACTCTCGCTCAATCTCTCTCCTCTTGCCTTCCTTTTCTCGCTTCCCAGACTCTCGTCCGGATTTATAGCATACGGCCTATGCGCTCTCTCCTCTCTATATCTCTCGCATACACTCTCTCTGTATCTTCCTCCCTTCGCATTATCACCTTGCCTCGCTTTACTTCACCTTGTCTTGCCTCGTCTCACCTTGCCCCCCCCCATCATTGCTTCCTCTCAATAGATTGAGATTGGCCCCTTGGGGGAGAGCAGACGCTCCAATGCGGGGCGTCTGCTTGGGTGTATCCGTTGCCTCCGATTTATCGTCGGGGACGACTTTCTCAGTTCTTGTCGGCCTTGTCCGTGTCGGCTTCGGCTGTATTATCTGCGTCGGCCTCGACTTCCGTGTCGGCTTCGGCTTCTACATCCGCTTGCTTTGCGGCTTCGGCCTGTTGTTCGGCCTCGGCTTTAGCCTTGGCCTCAGCTTCGGCAGCCTGCATGGCGAGATATTCGGCCTCCTCCTTCTCCTTGCGGGCCTCTATGTGCTTGGCTATCGTTATGCCGTACTCGTAGAGTGCGTAGCAGGGTACGAATATGAGTATCTGGCTCACCACGTCGGGCGGCGTTATTATGGCGGCGAATACGAGCAGGGCCACGACGGCAACCTTGCGGTACTGACGCATGGTCTGTGATGAGATGATACCTATTGTCGCGAGCAGACGTATGAGCAGCGGCAGCTGGAATGCGAGGGCTGCGGCAAAGGTTACGCCGAGGACGGTACTCATGTACGATCCTACGTCGATGATGTTGCTTATCTCTTCGCTTACGGAGTAGTTTCCGAGGAAGTTAATGGCCAGCGGCGCTATGACGTAGTAACCGAACAGCAGTCCGAGAATGAACCATATTGGCGTCTCGAGGACATAACGTATGCTCTGCTTGCGCTGATGTGGCGGCAGTGCGGGTTTGACGAAAAGCCACAACTGCCATATCAGGAAGGGGAACGCCACAACGAGAGCTCCGACGACGGAGCTCTTGATGTGGAGCATGAACTGTCCGGCCATCTTGTTGTTGAACAGCTGCACGTTTTCGGGGTGTATGTTCAGGGCGTCTGAGCCCATGGCCGTGGCCAACCATGTAAAGAGCCTGTTCGTCGGGAATTCCGGCGTTATGGGAGCGAATACCACCTTCAGCACCACTCCCTTCATTGTGAACAGAACGATGAAGAGCAGGGCAAAGACCAAAGCTACGCGGATAAGTATCTTTCGGAGTTCATCGAGGTGTTCCCCGAATGTCATCTCCGCGCTGTCGTTGGCAGTTTGAGTGCTCATATATATTCCGATCCGAAATTACTCTTTGGTGTTGGTAGTAGTTGTGGTTTTCTTGGCTTCGGGCTTGTCGTCATCCTCCTCGATAGGCTTGTTGACGGCATCCTTGAACTCCTTGATGCCGCGGCCGGCGCCACGCATCAGCTCGGGGAGTTTCTTGCCTCCGAAAAGCAGCAGCAGAACCACGACGATAAGCAGAATTTCGCTCGTGCCCAGTCCTCCGATGAAAAGTTGTTCCATAGCGGTACTTTTTTAGTGTTATGAGTAAATATTGAGTAAAATAAACGTACTCCGTTTTTCATTCCAAAGTTACGAATAATATTTCATCCGTACAACTTTGCTGTCTTTTTTATTTTGCCGTGCCGAGCGGCCGCCATGCCGTGGCGCGTGGCTGCACTCGGCACATATTGTTGTAAATCAGTGTTATTATTCCCTCGCTGCCGCGGCCGCATGTCGCCGCGGCGATCTCTGGACAGCGTCGTTATAAAACGTAAGCCCGCATCGGTTTATTGCGCCTGTGCGTCGTCGCTTTTGATGGGCTTAAGGTGCAGTTCGAAATAGTCGGTAATCTTGTTGTGCAGGTGCACGGCATCCTTGCCGAAGACGTTGTGCTCGGCAAGCGGATAGGGGAAGTAGTCGACCTGAACGTTGTTCTCGATGCACTTGCGCACGAAGTTCAGCGAGTGCTGCCATACCACCGTCGCGTCCATCGCGCCCTGACATATTAGCAGCTTGCCCTTAAGGTCGGCGGCGCGGTTGAGCAGGCTCACCTTCTCGAATCCGTCGGCGTTGGTCTGCTGCGTCTCCATGTACCGTTCGCCGTACATCACCTCATACCACTGCCAGTCGATTACCGGACCGCCCGCAACGCCTACCTTTAAGACGTCGGGGTAGTTTGTCATGAGCGATATGGTCATGTATCCGCCGTAGCTCCAGCCGTGGACGCCGATGCGGTTGCTGTCGACCCACGGGTGCGACATGAGCCAGCGCATGCCGGCCATCTGGTCCTGCATCTCGCACTGCCCGCACTGTTTGTGTATGGCCTTCTCGTACTCGGCGCCGCGGTTCGATGTGCCGCGGTTGTCCATGACGAAGACCACGTATCCGCGCTGTGCCATGTACATCTCCCAGCGGCGCAGCTGTGCCTGATAGCTGTTGCGCACCATCTGCGAGTGGGGGCCGCCGTAGACATAGAGTATGACGGGGTATTTTTTTGCGGGGTCGAAGCCGAGGGGCTTGATCAGGCGGTAGTAGTTGTCGTATTTGCCGTCGGCGCTCTTCACCGTGCCCAGCTCGATGTCTGCGTATGCGTAACCCTCGGTGGGGTCGGGGGCGCGGAAGAGCTCGCGCTTGATGCGGTTGTCGGTCGAGCGCAGCTCCACGACACGGGGCACCTTGAGCGACGAGTAGTCATCGAGGAAGTATCGTCCGCTGTGGCTCACCGAGACGTTGTGCCACCCTTCGGCGGGTGTGAGGCGCGTCGCACGGCCGCTGGCTATGTCGACCTTGAAGAGGTGGTTGTCCACGGGCGACACCTCGGCCGAGGTGTAGAATACGTAACGGTCGTTCTGCGCGACGTACTTCACGTCGGCGTCGGTGGCCGTGAGGCGTTTGATGCCGCCGTCGAGGTCGCAGAGGTAGAGATTGTAGTATCCGTCGCGGTTGTCGGTGGTGTAGATGAAGCGCGTGGGGTCGTTGCGCAGGAATACGAGCGGGTGCTGCGGCTCGACGAAGCGGTCGTTATGCTCCGTGAGCAGCTGCTTTACCAGACGTCCCGTCTCGACGTCGTACATGTTGAGGTGCATGTTCTTCTGCCGGCGGTCGAGCACCTGCACGAATATGTGCTTGGCGTCGGGCGACCATGTGATGTTCGTAAGGTATCGCTCCTCGTCGAAATCCGTGACGGTGAGATATACGGTGCGGCCCGTGGCGATGTCGTAGATACCGAGATCGACGTGCTCCGAAGCCATGCCGTTCATCGGGTACTTGATGTTGCGCAACGTGCCGGTGCGGGTGGTTATGTCCACGAGCGGGAAGTCCGTAACGCGCGATTCGTCCTTGCGGTAGAAGGCTATCTTCGAGGCGTCGGGGGCGAAGAATATGCCGCCCGTGATGCCGAACTCGTTGCGGCTGACGCTCTGTCCGCAGACTATGTTGCGGTCCTCGTACGAGGTTATGGGGTGTTCGGCCGTGCCGTCGAAGTAGTAGAGGTTGTTGTCACGCGTGTATGCGTAGCGGCCGCCCTTGCCGGGCTGGCGCGTGAGGTTGGCCCCCGTGGGTACGCGGTTCGAGGCGATGATGCTGCTGCGGCGAAGGTCGATGCTGCTGCGCACGCCGTTGGCCGTTACCGCGAGCGTATTCTCGTCCTCGAAGGCATAGGGCGGGAAGCTCTTGAAGTCGGCCGAGAGCAGACGGTTCAGTTCGTCGAGCGTGATGAGGGTCGTGCGTTTGCCGGTGCGGGCATTGACGGCGATCATGTCGGAGCCCTCGATCACCGAGTAGCTGTCGCTATGTCCGACCCACCGTACGGGGTAGGAGGCGGGTGAGAGGGCGCGGCTGAGAATGGTCTCCTCCATGGTGAGGAGTTTGCCTTGGGGCTGCTGAGCCGCGGCCGGTATCGTTGCGGTCAACGCCATGATAGCGAATGTTATGATGTGTCGTTTCATTGTTGGTTCGGGTTGGGCCGCTGCGCCCGACAGTGCCGTTGCGGCATATATCGCAT
>OJKC01001995.1_pt1 | contig 11509 bp, 5 predicted proteins | sample 1596401 | NCBI WGS metagenome assembly OJKC01 (sample SAMEA4350162, study PRJEB24818) | metagenome | biome: human; feature: gut; material: faeces | place: Denmark | collected 2013-09 | reverse complement strand
ACCCCCACCACGCTGCTGGACTACTTCCCCAAAGATTTTATCCTGATGGTGGATGAAAGCCATGTGATGCTGCCGCAGGTCCGCGGCATGTTCGGCGGGGACTACAGCCGCAAAAAAACGCTGGTGGAATATGGCTTCCGCCTGCCCTCGGCGTTTGACAACCGCCCGCTGAAATTTGAGGAATTTGAATCCAAGGTCGGCCAGACGATCTTTGTCAGCGCTACCCCTGGCCCCTATGAACGGGAACATTCCAGCCGCGTGGCCGAGCAGGTCATCCGCCCCACCGGTCTGCTGGACCCCGTCATCATGGTGCGCCCAGTGGAAGGCCAGATCGAGAATCTGCTGGGCGAAATTTTGCAGCGCATCGACCGCGGCGAGCGTGCCCTAGTTACCACCCTGACTGTCAAAATGGCCGAGGACCTGACCGACTACCTGGAAGAACACGGCGTGCACACCAAGTATATGCACCACGAGGTGGATACCTTTGAGCGCATGGAGATCATCAAGGACCTGCGCACCGGTGCCATTGATGTGATTGTCGGCATCAACCTTCTGCGCGAGGGCCTGGACCTGCCGGAAGTTTCGCTGATCGCCATTCTGGATGCCGACAAAGAGGGCTTTCTGCGCAGCGAGACCAGCCTCATTCAGACCATTGGCCGCGCGGCCCGCAACGCAAACGGCGTGGTGCTGATGTACGCCGATGAAGTAACCCCCAGCATGGAGCGCGCCATCATGGAAACCGAGCGCCGCCGTGCCATCCAGGATGCCTACAACAAAGAACACGGCATTACACCAAAAACTATCGTGAAAGCCATCGGCGGCGGGCTGGAAATCAGCATGAGCGAAGAAAACAAAAAGATGCGCCAGCACCGTATGAGCCGCGCTGAACGCGAACAGACCATTACCCGCCTGACCCGCGAGATGAAAGAAGCCGCCCGCCTGCTGCAGTTTGAGCACGCCGCATTCCTGCGTGATGAGATTGAAAAGCTGCAGCGCGGGGAGGACCCTACCGCCGATACCAGCACCCGCCGCGCCGCTGAAAAACAGCGCAAAACGGGCAAGGGGAGAAGGAGCTATAAAAAGTGAGCAACATTCAAATTGATGCCAACAACCGCATTACGATCAAGGGCGCGCGGGAGCATAACCTGAAAAACGTCAACCTGGTTCTGCCGCGCAACAAGCTGATTGTTATGACGGGCCTTTCCGGCTCCGGCAAGTCCAGCCTGGCCTTTGATACCATCTTTGCGGACGGCCAGCGCCGCTATGTGGAAAGCCTTTCCAGCTATGCCCGGATGTTCCTGGGCCAGATGGAAAAGCCCGATGTGGACGAAATCACCGGCCTTTCCCCGGCGGTTTCCATTGACCAGAAAACCACCAGCCACAACCCGCGTTCCACCGTGGGCACCGTGACGGAAATTTATGATTATCTCCGTTTGATGTATGCCCGCATCGGCGTTCCGCACTGCCCGGTCTGCGGACGCGTCATCAGCCAGCAAACGGTGGACGAGATGGTAGACGAGGTGCTTAAACTGCCGGAACGCACCCGCTTCCAGGTGCTGGCCCCTGTTGTGCGGGGCCGCAAAGGCACCCAGGCCAAGGAGCTGGACGCTGCCCGCCGCGGCGGTTACGCCCGCGTGCGCATTGACGGCAACATGTATGATCTGGACGAAGAGATCAAGCTGGAAAAGAATATCAAGCATACCGTTGAAATCGTCGTGGACCGCCTGTCCATCAATGATACGGTGCGCGGCCGCCTGGCCGATTCTATTGAGACTGCCGTTGCCCTGACCGGCGGCCTTGTCATCATTGATGTTATCGGCGGCGAACCGATGGAGTTCAGCCAGAACTATGCCTGCCCGGAGCACGGTGTTTCCATTGACGAACTTTCCCCCCGCATGTTCAGCTTTAACAATCCCTTTGGCGCCTGTGAAACCTGCACCGGCCTGGGCACCTTTATGAAGGTGGACCCGGCCCGCGTGATTCCGGATCCGCACAAGTCCATCCGCGAAAGTGCCATCAAGGCCAGCGGCTGGTATTATGCGGAGGGATCCATCTCTGAAATGTATTACAAAGCGCTGGGCAAGCGCTATGGCTTTACGCTGGATACCCCCATCAAGGAGATGAGCAAAGAAGCCGTGCACGCCATCCTGTACGGCACCGGAACTGAAAAAATCGAGATGCAGCGCGAGAATATGTTTGGCTCCGGCACCTATATGAACACGTTTGATGGCATTATCCCCAACCTGGAGCGCCGCTTCCGTGAAACAGGCAGCGAGTGGGTCAAGGAGGAAATCGCCCTTGTCATGTCCAGCGAGGAGTGCCCCACCTGCCACGGCCAACGCCTGAAGCCCACCAGCCTTGCCGTCACGGTGGGCGGCATCAACATTGCCCAGTTCTGCGATATGAGCGTGAACGAGGAGCTGGAATTTATTCAGACGGCAAAAGTGTCCGAGCGGGATGAAGTCATCGCTGCCTCCATCTTCAAAGAGGTCAAAGAGCGTCTGGGCTTTTTGAAGAGCGTGGGTCTGGGGTACTTGACCCTGTCTCGCGGCGCATCGTCCCTTTCCGGCGGCGAAAGCCAGCGCATCCGCCTGGCGACCCAGATCGGCAGCGCACTGACCGGCGTGCTGTATGTGCTGGATGAACCCAGCATCGGCCTGCACCAGCGCGATAACGATAAGCTGATTGCCACCATGAAGCGCCTGCGCGACCTGGGCAACACCCTGATTGTAGTAGAGCACGACGAGGACACCATGCGCCAGGCGGACTATATTGTGGATGTCGGCCCCGGTGCCGGTGTGCATGGCGGCGAGATCGTGGCCGCCGGCAGTGTGGAGGACATCTGCAATGCCCCGCGCAGTGTGACCGGCGAGTACCTTTCCGGCCGCAAATTTGTGGAAGTTCCCACCGCCCACCGCTCCGGTAACGGTAAAATGCTCACGGTGGTCAAAGCGCGGGAAAACAACCTGCAAAACATTACCGTGGATTTTCCCCTTGGCAAAGTGATCTGCGTGACCGGTGTTTCCGGTTCCGGCAAGTCCACGCTGGTCAATGAAATTTTGTATAAGTCGCTGGCCGCAGCGCTCAACGGCGCCCGCAGCCGCCCCGGCCAGTGTGACGAAGTTCAGGGTATGGAATGGATCGATAAGGTCATCGGCATTGACCAGTCGCCCATTGGCCGCACCCCGCGCTCCAACCCGGCCACCTACACCGGTGTGTTCGGCGATATCCGCACCCTCTTCTCCAACACCCAGGATGCCAAACAGCGCGGTTACGGCCCCGGCCGGTTCAGCTTCAACGTCAAGGGCGGCCGCTGCGAAGCCTGCGAGGGCGGCGGCATTGTGCAGATCGAAATGCACTTTCTGCCGGATATTTACGTCCCCTGCGATGTCTGCAAGGGCAAGCGCTATAACCGCGAAACGCTGGAAGTAAAATATAAAGACAAAAACATCTCCGATGTGCTGGATATGACGGTGGAGGAAGCCTGCAATTTCTTTGCCAACCAGCCCAAAATTGCGCGCAAACTGCAAACCCTGCAGGAAGTCGGCCTTGGCTATGTGCAGCTGGGCCAGTCGGCCACCACACTTTCCGGCGGCGAAGCCCAGCGTGTCAAGCTGGCCAACGAGCTTGCCCGCCGTGATACCGGCAAAACCGTCTATATTCTGGACGAGCCTACCACCGGCCTGCACATTGCCGATGTGCACCGCCTGGTCAAGGTGCTGGATAAGCTGGCCGATGCGGGCAACACCGTGATCGTGATCGAGCATAACCTGGATGTGATCAAGCGTGCCGACTATATCATCGACCTGGGGCCGGAGGGCGGCAGCGGCGGCGGTACCATTGTGGCAACCGGTACGCCGGAACAGGTGGCCCAGAACCCGAACTCCTTCACCGGCCAATACCTGAAACCCGTGCTGGAGCGCGCCTGGAAACTGCAGGGCACAGCTCCGGCCCCCGTGCCGGAAGAGCCGGGACGCCCGGCGCCCGCAGAGGAAAAAGCCTCCGCCCAGCCGCCGCGCAAACGCAAAAAAGCAGACAAAAAATAACCACAACAGGGAACTTTGTGCAGCAAAAACGCAAAATTGGATTTGACAATTCCTGTCAACCTGTGGTTTAATTATCTTTACGCGCCTGAAAAAGCAAAATTCTGCGCGCACAGGGGTACGCAGCAGCGTGATTCCCTGCATCCAAAACGGGAGGGAACTGCCGAATGGCAAAAAAGAAGGAAGAATACGGCAACGAAAGCATCAAGAGCTTAAAAGGTGCAGACCGTGTGCGCAAGCGCCCGGCCGTTATCTTTGGCTCTGACGGTGTGGAAGGCTGTGCCCATTCCATTTTTGAGATCGTATCCAACTCCATCGACGAAGCGCGTGACGGCCACGGCAACAAAATCAACGTTACCCTTTACCCGGATCACTCTGTGGAAGTAGAGGACTTTGGCCGCGGTATCCCCGTCGATTACAATAAAGCTGAAGAACGCTGGAACTGGGATCTTGTGTTCTGCGAACTGTACGCGGGAGGCAAATATGGCGAGGGCAGCGGCAACTATGACTTTTCCCTTGGCCTGAACGGCCTTGGCCTTTGCGCCACCCAGTATTCCAGCGAATGGATGACTGCGGATATTTACCGCGATGGCATGCACTATCACCTGGATTTCAAAAAAGGTGAGAATGTCGGCGGGCTGAAAAAAGAGCCGTTCACCGGCCGCCGCACCGGCTCCGTCATCCGCTGGAAACCGGACACCGATGTGTTTACCGACATCAATGTTCCGGCGGATACCTTCAAGGATATGCTGCGCCGCCAGGCCGTTGTCAATGACGGTGTGACTCTCGTATTCAACGACCGCACGGGCGAACGTGCCGAAAAAATCGAATATTTCTATGAGCATGGCATTCAGGACTATGCCAATGAGATCGCCGGTGAGGGAACCCTGACCCCGGTGTATTTCTGCTCCGGTTCCGCAATCGGCCGCGACCGTGATGATCAGCCGGAATATCAGGTCAAAATGAACGTGGCGTTCTGCTTTTCCAACGCGGTGCAAACGCTGGAATACTATCACAACTCTTCGTGGCTGGAGCACGGCGGCAGCCCGGACCGCGCTGTCCGCCTGGCCTTTGTCAACCAGATCAACAACTGGCTGAAAAATAAGGGTCTGTACAAGAAAAACGAAAGCTCCATCACCTTCAACGATGTGCAGGACTGCCTGATTCTGGTTTCCTCCAGCTTCTCCACCCGCACCAGCTACGAGAACCAGACCAAAAAGGCCATCACCAACAAGTTTGTGGCCCAGGCCATGACGGAGTTCCTCAAGCACCAGCTGGAAGTCTACTTTGTGGAGCACCCGGACGAAGCCGAAAAAGCCTGCAAGCAGGTGCTAATCAATAAGCAAAGCCGCGAGCACGCTGAAAAAGCGCGTGTGTCCATCAAAAAAACAATGACCCAGCAGATGGACCTGGCCAACCGCGTGCAGAAATTTGTGGACTGCCGCACCAAGGATGCCACCCGCCGCGAACTGTACATCGTGGAGGGCGATTCCGCTATGGGCGCGGTCAAACAGAGCCGCGATTCGGAGTTCCAGGCTATCATGCCCATTCGCGGCAAGATCCTGAACTGCCTGAAGGCCGATTACGCCCGCATTTTCAAGTCTGACATTATCACAGACTTGATCCGCGTGATGGGCTGCGGCGTGGAGCTGGGCGGCAGCCACAATAAGGACCTGGCTACCTTTAATCTGGACAACCTGCGCTTTAACAAGATCGTCATCTGTACCGATGCTGATGTGGACGGTTATCAGATCCGCACCTTGGTGCTGACGATGCTCTACCGCCTGACCCCCACCCTCATCAATCAGGGGTATGTGTATATCGCGGAATCCCCGCTGTATGAGATCAACACCAAAAATAAGACCTACTTTGCCTATACCGAGCCGGAAAAGGCCGATATCATGAAGCGGATCGACGGCCAGAAGTTTACGATCCAGCGATCCAAAGGTCTGGGTGAAAACGACCCCGAAATGATGTGGCTGACCACCATGAGCCCCGAAAGCCGCCGCTTAATTAAAGTTCTGCCCACCGATGTTCAGCGCACGGCGGAGGTGTTTGACCTGCTCCTGGGCGATAATCTGCAGGGCCGTAAGGAGCACATTGCGGAGCACGGCGCTGAATATCTGGACGATCTGGATGTATCTTAATCAGGGGAGGAGAGAGCAAAATGGCAAAAAAAGCAACCAAAAAGAAAGCCGCCCCTGCCCGCCCGCAGCTGGGCGATAACGTCGAGATCCTCTCTGCCGGTGAGGTCATCGAAAGCCCCATTACCGATACGCTGGAAACAAACTACATGCCTTACGCCATGAGCGTTATTGTTTCCCGCGCGCTGCCGGAAATTGACGGCTTCAAGCCCGCCCACCGCAAACTGCTGTATACCATGTACGGCATGGGCCTGCTGAAAGGCGCCCGCACCAAAAGCGCCAACATCGTGGGCAGCACCATGCACCTGAACCCCCACGGCGATGCCGCCATTTATGACACCATGGTGCGTATGGGCCGTTCCAACGAAAGCCTGCTGGTGCCCTTTGTGGACTCCAAGGGTAACTTTGGCAAGGCGTACAGCCGCGATATGGCTTACGCCGCCGCTCGTTACACCGAGGCAAAGCTGGAACCCGTGTGTGAAGAGCTGTTCCGCGATATCGACAAGGATACCGTGGATTTTGTGCCCAACTATGACGGCACCACCACCGAACCGACGATGCTGCCGGTCACCTTCCCGACCATTCTGGCCAACAACACACTGGGCATTGCGGTCGGTATGGCGTCCAACATCTGTTCCTTCAACCTGGTGGAGCTCTGCAATGCAACCATCGCCCTGATGAAAGACGACCAGGCGGACCTGGCCCAGCTGATGCCCGCGCCGGATTTTGTCGGCGGCGGTTCCATCCTGTATGATGCCGCCGAGATGCAGAATGTGCTGGAAAAAGGCCGCGGCAGCATCCGCGTGCGCGCCCAGTGGGCTTACGATAAAGAGAACAACTGCATTGACATCACCCGCATTCCGCCGACCACAACGGTGGAAGCCATCATGGATAAGATCACCGAGCTGGTCAAACTGGGCAAGATCCGTGAGATCAGCGATATGCGTGATGAAACCGACCTGAACGGCTTGAAGCTGACCATCGACCTCAAGCGCGGCCAGGACCCGGACAAGCTGATGGCGCGTCTGTTCAAGGCAACCCCGCTGGAGGACAGTTTTGCCTGCAACTTCAATGTGCTGATCGGCGGCCAGCCCCGCGTGTTGGGCGTGCGCCAGATTTTGTTGGAGTGGATCGCATTCCGCTCCGAATGCGTGCGCCGCCGCACCTACTATGATCTGCAGGGCAAGCAAAAGCGTCTGCACCTGCTGCGCGGCCTGGAAGCTATCCTGCTGGATATTGATAAGGCAATTGAAATTGTGCGCAACACTGCGGAAGAATCCGAGGTTGTGCCCAACTTGATGATCGGTTTTGGCATTGACGAAGTGCAGGCTGAGTATGTGGCGGAAATCAAGCTGCGCCACCTCAACCGTGAGTATATCCTCAAACGCACCGAGGAAATTGAGGAACTGGAAAAGGCAATCGCAGACTTGGAAGATGTTCTCAAACGCCCCGCCCGCATCCGCAAGATCATTATGAACGAGCTGGGCGATGTTGCCAAAAAGTATGGCAGCCCCCGCAAAACGGAAATTCTGTACGATCTGCCGGACGATTCTGCTGCCGATGAGCAGAACGAGATCCCGGATTACCCGGTCACGGTGTTCTTTACGCGGGAAGGCTACTTCAAAAAAATTACCCCGCAGAGCCTGCGCATGTCTGGCGAGCAGAAGCTGAAAGACGGCGACGAGGTGGTTTATACCAAAGAGACCACCAACAGCGCCGAGCTGCTCTTCTTTACCAACCATGCCCAGGTGTATAAATCCCGCGCATCGGAATTTGCCGATACCAAGGCCAGCGTGCTGGGTGATTATGTCGCTTCCAAGCTGGAAATGGAAGAGGGCGAAGTGCCGCTGTTCATGACGGTCACAGTCGATTACCGTGGTTACATGCTGTTCTTCTACCAGAACGGCAAGTGTGCAAAGATCCCGCTGGCCAGCTATATGACCAAGCAGAACCGCCGCAAGCTGCTGAAAGCCTATAGCGATAAGGAAGAACTTGCCGCAATGCTGCACATTGAGGAAGAAACCGAGCTGGCCGTCTTCACCAGCGGCGGCACCGGTGGCCCACGCTTGATCCTGGTCGGCAGTGCGCTGATTCCCGAAAAGGCTACCCGCGATACCGCCGGTATCAACATGGTAACGCTGAAAAAGAACGCCCGAATCGCCAAAGTGCGCCTGGCGGCGGGGCTGGAACTGAAAGACCCGCACCGCTACCGCGTGCGCACCCTGCCCGCAGCCGGCGCGCTGCTCCGCCAGGAGGACACGACCGAGCAGATGAGTCTGTAAGGAGCAAAAAAAGGCAATGCAATCTTTTTCTGCACAAGGCAGGGTAAAGTTCTTGCATTTTGCTTTTTGGTATGTTATATTATAACCTGTATGAGAGTTAGGGCAGGCCGAAACATCCGTTTTGGCTGTGGCCTGAAAAGGAGTTGCTGTTAATCCATGACCGCTTATGAAATCGCGTTCGGCGTTGTGCTGATCATTGTTTCGGTTCTGATCGTTGTGTTCACTTTGTCCCAGACCCAGAAAGGGCAGGGCCTGTCTGCTGCCATTATGGGTGATAGCAGCTTTATGGCTGCCGGCCGCGAGCGTGGCCTGGATGCCAAGCTGGCCAAAGTGACCAAAATCTGCGGCGCTGTTTTCTTTGTAGCTACGCTGCTGGTTGGTGTGCTGAGTGCCCGCTTGTAATTGAATGAAAGGAGAACGGTCTGGCCAATTTTGTTGGCGTTCCGCTTTCCCTTATTCAGGAACCGTCAACGACCCGCCCAATACCGCGGGTCGTTTTTTATGGGAAAAATAAAAAGGTCACAATGGTGCAGGTGCTGCCGCGAAACCAAAGGCCACGCCTGCTATGGAAGGACCCTGCCGGGTGGCAGGGTGACGTAAACGAGGAGTAAAAACAAAGGCATGGGCCGCTGCCTGTGCCCAACCCAAAGGAGAAAACATGACACCATTACAGAAAAATATTCTTGCGGCGTGCAAGCACCGCCCCCAGACCCTGCGTGAACTGCAGAATGCTTTGCAGGTGGATAATTCCCGCCTGCGCAACACCGTAACCGGCATGGTAGCTACCGGTATGCTGTCCGCCCGCAACGGTACCTATGTTCCGGGCTTTGCCGTGATGGAAAATACCGATGCCCCCGCTGGCATTCCCTGCACACTGGTCAAGCTGGCGGCCCGCTTCGGCTTTGCGTCCCGCGATGACGGCACCGGCGATATCTTTATTCCCGGCCGCGCCCTGCATGGTGCTATGCCGCAGGATAAAATCATCATCAAACTGTTCGACCACCCCCGTGTGGAGGGCAGCGCCGAGGGTGAAGTGGTGGAGGTGACCACCCCGCACAACACCTTTGCTGGTACCATTGTGCTGACTGAGGACGGCCGCCTTGCCGTGGAGCCGGACGGCTGCCGTGATGTGCGCATTGTGCTGGATAAAAAAGGCGTCAACGGCGCACAGCTGGGGGATAAGGTCGGTGCTATCCTGACCAACCGCGGCCAGCGCCATATGGACCACCGCTGCGCTGTTGCCGAGCGCTTCGGCACTTCCGACCGCGCAGCAGAGTGCGCCAAGGCTGTGCTGTATGGCCGTGATGTCCGCCAGGAATTCCCGGAGGAGGTATTGGCCGAAGCTCACGCATATGATAACGCTCTCATCGACCCCGCCGAAGCTGCCCACCGCGCCGACCTGCGCGGTCTGCCGATCTTTACCATCGACTCTGCCGAGACCAAGGATATCGACGACGCCATCAGCCTGATGAAGACCCAGAACGGCGGCTATGAGCTGGGCGTTCATATTGCGGATGTCAGCCACTATGTCCGCCCGGACACCGCGCTGGATAAGGAAGCTTATGAGCGCGCAACTTCCATCTATTACGCGGATAAAGTCATCCCCATGCTGCCCACCCAGCTTTCCAACGGCATCTGCAGCCTCAATGAAGGGGAGGAGCGCCTGGCGTTCTCCTGCCTGATGCAGCTGGATGAAAGCGGCAATATCCATAGCTATCAGTTCGTCAAGAGCGTCATCCGCAGCCGTGTCAAGGGCGTTTATAAAGAAATTAACGCTCTGTTGGACGGCTCCAATGACCCGGCTCTGGTGACGAAATATAAAGACGTTATGGCTCAGCTGCCCGCGATGACCGAGCTGTACGAAAAGCGCCTGGCTCTGCGCAAAGCACGCGGCGCGATGGACATCGAATCCGACGAAGCCAAGTTGGTCATGGACGAGGAAGGCCGCTGCGTGGATATCGTCAAGCGCACCCGCGGTGTGTCGGAGTGCATGATCGAAGAGTTCATGCTGCTGGCCAACCAGTGCGCTGCCAATGCGGGCCGCACCCATCATGTGCCGTTTGTGTACCGTATCCATGAAGCCCCCGATGCCGAGCGCATGGAAAAGCTGAGCAACACCCTGAAAGCCTGCGGCCTGAACGTCCACTTTGCCGGGGAAGTGCCCACCCAGCTGGAGCTTTCTGCCATTCTGGACGAAACCCGCGGCCAGCCCATCCAGATCCCGGTCCACACCGGTATCCTGCGCAGCATGCAGAAAGCTCGCTACTCTCCGGAGTCGAAAGGCCATTACGGCCTGGTGCTGGCAGACTATGCCCACTTTACCAGCCCCATTCGCCGTTACCCGGACCTTGCCATCCATCGCATCCTGACGGATATGCTGGTGGGCAAGCCGGAGCAGGAGCTCATCAAGGATTATACCGGTTTTGCCACCCACGCCAGCGAGCAGTCCAGCCGCCAGGAAGTTTCCGCCGTGCGCATTGAGCGAGATGTGGAGGACCTGTACAAGGCCGAGTATATGCACAACCACCTGGGCGAAGTCTACACCGGCACCGTGGCAGGTGTAACACCGCGCGGCATTTTTGTGGCGCTGGAAAACACCGTAGAGGGCTTTGTGCCTGCCGCACAGCTCTGCAAGGGCGAAGCCACTGTGGTGGAGGGTGTCAGCATTCTGGACCCGCTGACCGGAAAACGCTGGATGCTGGGCGACCCCGTCAAAGTGCAGGTGGCCGGTGCCAACGTTGCCCTTGGCCGCATTGATTTTGACTATATGCCGCTGTAATCATAGTTTTTTATAAAAAGAGCAAACCAATAAAAGCAAAGCTGCCGTCCCGTACTGATATGTACCCGGTTTTCTGGACACGGGTAAAAATCGAATAATTAAGGCAATACCGCACAATTCCCGCCTAACGGCTCAAGCACCGCTCCGGCGGCTGCGGCACGGCATCTGCGTTGCCAAAATGCTCGATAAGACATCCAGTATTATCTGCGCTTTTGGCTTAGCAGCTGCCGCACCTCGCTCGCCGTATCGGCACTTAGAATT
>OJKC01001994.1_pt1 | contig 11515 bp, 8 predicted proteins | sample 1596401 | NCBI WGS metagenome assembly OJKC01 (sample SAMEA4350162, study PRJEB24818) | metagenome | biome: human; feature: gut; material: faeces | place: Denmark | collected 2013-09 | reverse complement strand
CACTTTAGCTGCATTGGCCGTACTCACGAGCACAGTTTCTGCAGCTCAAACCGATCAGTGGGACGAAACTTATGAAATCATCGTTGTCGGAGCCGGCGGAGCCGGCATGGCCGCCGCTGTCAAGGCTGCACAAAAAGGCGCCAAGCACGTTGTAGTGCTTGAGAAGCTGAATTTCCCTGGCGGCAATACACTCATCTCTCAAGGTTTCATCAACGCGGCTGACCCGGTTCGCCAGCCGAAGCAAGGTATCAAGGATTCTTGGCAACACCATGCAGAGCAGACGCTTGAAGCCGGTGACTTCCGCGGGCAGAAAGATCGCGTGGACGTGCTTTGCCGCAATGCGTATCCGACGATCGAGTGGCTCGAGAGTCTCGGCATGCAATTTAAGCCCAAGGTGATTCAGATTTTCGGTGCGCTCTATCCGCGTTCGCACGTTCCGGCGCTGCCTAAGGGACAAGGCTACGGGACGGTGCTTTCCAAGGCCGCAAAGGAGCTCGGCGTAGAAGTGCGCACCGGCATGGGTGTTGAGGAAATTATTCGCGAGAAACCTTTTGAAGGTGATGTGCTTGGTGTGGTCGCAAAGAACGCGAAGGGAGAAATCAAGCGTATTCGTGCTACCCGCGGTGTTGTTCTCGCTGCCGGCGGTTTCAGCGCCAACAAATACCTGCGTGAACTCCATGATCCGCGCGTTGCAGGTCTTGGTACCGACAATCTGCCCGGAGCGACGGGCGAAGTTGCAATGGCAGCCGTCCGGGTGGGCGGTTATCTCGTAGGCATGGATTTCATCCAATCGACGCCGGGTGCTCCGGCAGGCAAGAAGATGAAGCTGCTGCTCAACTTTAACGTCAACGGTTCCATCTATGTTGACAAGCGCGGTGCCCGTATTGTTAATGAAGGCGCCCGACGCGATGTGATTCGTGACGCTGTGCTCGGCACACCTGAACGCTACGCCTATACGGTCTGCGACAACGAAAACTTCACCTCCTACGATGAAGTAAACCGTGCGGCAATTATGAAGGGCATCGAAGCAGGCGAGGCTTGGACGGCTCCGACGATCCGCGAACTTGCGCAGAAGATGGGCGTCGATCCGGATGGTCTGGAGAAGACGATCAAGCGCTATAACGACGTCTATGTGAAGAACCAAAAAGACGAGGACTTTGGCAAGACTGCAGTTAATTTGACGAAGCGCATCGATCAAGGCCCCTTCTGGGCTTGTTATACCGGCATGACCGTTCACCACACAATGGGCGGTCTCAATACCAACGTCAAGGCGCAGGTACTTGACTGGACGGGAGCAGTTATTCCAAGACTCTATGCCGCAGGCGAAATTACCGGCGGCATCCATGGGACGAACCGAGTCGGAGGCAATGCTGTGCTCGATTGCTTCGTCTTCGGTCAGATCGCTGGTGAGAACGCTTCCCAAGAGACCATTGCGGCATGAGTTTGACGCACTGAGTCATGCCTATTGAGAGGGAATGGGCGTCAGCCCATTCCTTCCCGTATTGCTTGAAAATTCCGCCGTCAGCTTGCGCACCGCTTCATTTCTGACGCCTGTTGGTCAGAATGGCGCTGGCTGTCGGGCGGGCCAGGCAGTCTTCAGCCCGTTGGGCCGCCTGCTTGGAGAGCTCTAAAAGGTGAAGCACCGGTACGCTTCTCAGTTAAGGAGCATGCTCGGGATGCCGGGTTTTGGCGTTGAGTCCGGCTTAATGAGCGGGCGCTGAAGATTGTGGATGGAGTTATAGAGCCGGTCCATGGAGTCCGGTTCGGCAACGAGGAGCGGGCAGACCTCACCGACCGGGTGGCGGAAGTGAATGCCTTCAAATTCAAACGAAGCGCGCACCAATTTGGCGAGCTCTTCTGCCGACTGTTCCGTCATGGGGGACGGCAGAGGGATCGGCACGCCGTTGATGAGTTCATCCGGGGCGCTGGGGAGCGCAAAAGCAACGCGCAGCTCCGAATACCCGCGCACCGGATCGGTGAAGGCGCCGAAACTCACAATCAGATCTTCGGGGTTGACATTGGCGTCAAGCGCCGTACGCGTGAAGGCCACCATGACACGCTTGAGGCCTACGACGTAATCGAGCTGACGAACCGTATCGTTGAGAAGGTAGGGTTCAGTGACGGCATAACGCAGCCCGCGTCCGCAGCGGCGGGAAATGAGGGCGGAAAATTCTGCGCCCCAAGGCGTAGCGAGAATCATGTCGTTTGAGAGCGAGATGTTTTCACCCTTGGGCACCGCAAAGCCGTTAAAGCGGAAAGGCGTCTTCTGCATCGGCTTAGAAGCGTCCTTTTGCTTGACCGTGAAGAGTATGACGCGGAAGCGGGCGGCAATGTCGCTGTCGTCCTCTTCGTCATAGTTGGACGATACGCCAGGGTAGTCGACTGACGGCGCTGTCGGTACGAAATGAGATTTCGCCGTGGCCATCACTTCGAGAAACCGCTGACTTTCATCGGGATTGGCAATGATCAGGTGATTGAGCGGAATGAGATGCTCATAGATGCGAATCTGAGCATTGGATTCGTCAAAATATTCGCGGTAAAGCAGTTCGCGAAGTTTTTCGCCGTCTTCGGGTTCAAGCAGCTCACTCGCGAGCGGCTGATTTTCCAATCCGTAGGCAAAAAAGCCCGCTGCATAAACGGCGATCGTTGTGCCGTCGCTTTTCGTCTCAGCGACCGCCTGATCTTCCAACTCCGAGAGCGCGGCACTGTCAATCAAGTCGGCGCTTTCGTGGGGGTAGATCTTGCGGATTTCCGCAATCGCCGCGTCGTAGGCATCCAGAAAGGCGTTCGGCTGTTCGGCGAGCATCCTGCGGAAGCGCTTCATGGCAAGCTCCCGGTCGCTATAGCAGACATTGCGTCCGAGGAACGGGAGAAGCTTGATGAGCTGGGCAACGAGCGGATTGGTGTTGGACATGACGGCGATGGACGCAGCAGACAATGCTGCACAGGTAGAGCAATGAGAAAAAGGAACCCGCCATTCTAGCGCGGAGGTGAGAGCGGTAATTCTCAAGAACGCAGAGATTTCTGAGACTTTGCAAAAAGGAAAAGGGACGCTTGCAATGACAGCAAACGTCCCTCGTAAATCTAATTCACCTTGAGCGGACTAGAGCTTATTCCTGCCAATCCGCCTGATAGAAGTCGAAGCTTCCGTCGGGGAGCACGGCAAAGTTTTTGAGCGGCTTGACAGCGCCCGCCGTCATCATTTCGAAAACAAGGGGCGCCCAGGGACTGTCAGCATTGACGGTATCCTGAAGTTCCTTATAAAGCGCGGCGCGCTTTTGCGGATTGGGTTCGGCAGCTGCCTTATCGAAGAGTTCGTCTACTTTCGGATTCTTGTAATAGGAATCATTATTCAAGACCGGCGGCGCGCTGCGGCTGTCGAGGAGCGGACGCAGACCCCAGTCGGGTTCCGCGGCAGAGTTGGTCCAGCCGATCAGATAGAGCTGATGCTGACTGTCGGCCGGTGTTTGGGCGCTGTAAATGAGCGAGCGCTGACCGGCTTCAAGCGCACGGGTCTCGACATGAATGCCGACTTGAGCGAGCTGCTGCTGCAGGAACTGCAGCGTTTTGAGCGTCTTGCCGTCGTTGTAGGCCGACCAGAGCGTCGTATGGAAGCCCTCCGGGAAGCCCGCTTCCTTCAGAAGTTCGCGGGCAGCCTTGGGGTCATACGGGAAGGCGCCATAGTTGACGGCGCCCTCAATCTGCGGGGGCAGATAGCCGGTGGACGGCACCGCAAGGCCGTTATAGGCCACCTTGATAAGTGCATTGCGGTTGATGGCAAGACTGATGGCCTTGCGTACGCGCACGTCGTTAAAGGGCTTCTTCGTCTCGTTCATGGAGATGTAGCGGGTCACTACCGAAGGCGTCTTTTGAATGGAGAGCTTGCCGTCGGCTTCCAGTGCCTTCACCTGTTCCGCCGGCACGGGCCAGATGAATTGCGCTTCACCGGTGCGAAGCATCATGGCGCGGGTGGAGTTTTCGGCAACAGGAACCCAGCGAAGACTGTCGAATTTCGGCAGTCCCGCGACGCGGTAGTTGGGGTTCTTTACCACTTCAAGCACTTCGGTGGGTTCAAAGTGCTTGAGTGTGTACGGACCCGTGCCGCAGGCTTCATAGGCCGTTACTTTCTTGGCTGTTGCAGCGTCACCAGCGGCAGCCGCCTTCTTGAGAAGGCTCGGGCAGACCATTGAGGCCGTACCGTTGGAGAGACGAGCAATGAAGCCGGCGGTGGGCTGCTTGAGCGTAAAGCGGACGGTAAGCGGATCAACGGCCTCCACCTTGTCCACGAACGAGAAGAAAGTGCGGCGGGAAAGCTTGGAAGCGGGATTCATGCCGCGGTCAAAGTTCATCTTGACCGTTTCGGCGGTGAAGTCCGAGCCGTCCTGATACTTGACGTTCGGACGGAGCTTGAAGGTGTAGACCAAGCCGTCGTCGGACACGGTATAGGACTCGGCGAGCTGCGGCTGAGGCGTGAGGTTGGTGTCGAACCGGTAGAGCCCTTCGTAGATGGAGGACGAAACGGCGCGCGACAAGTTGTCGATCGCGTCCCAGGTGTCGAGCGTCGAGAAGTTGGAGTTCACGGCCGCCGTTAAATCCCGTGCCTGCACGTTAATCGAACCAGCCGCGGCAATCCCGGCCGCCGCAATGATTGCAAAAACGGACGAAAGGCGGAAGGTGCGGGTGCGCGCGCTGCGTGAGAAGTGTTGAACAGCCATGATTTTTTATCCTAAATATGCTGTTGATATCGTTGAAATGATCGATGCGGGATGAAGGAAAATGCATCGATTGACCTAAGGGATGAATAGAAGCATAGTCAGTGCAAAAATTCAAAAACTGCAGACTATCTATTTGTTCTTAAGGGTTCTATCCTAGTTTCCTGCTGCCGGGGTCAAGCTCTGAACGAATAAAAAATGTCAACACTCCTGGAACGACAAAACCCGACGTTCGCTTGAACGTCGGGCTTTGTGAGCAGATGCTGCGTGCGCCGCAGCGCACGCGGGAAATTTAACGCACGCCTGCGGCCTTCACTTCAGCCTCTACGGCGTCGAAAGTTTCGGCCACTTCGTCATCAGGTTTGCGGTCAAGCATGCTGCCGAGATAGATCGCAATCGAGGCAAAAAGGAATCCGGGAATGATTTCATAGAGCCCAAACCAAGCGAAATGGTTCCAAATGAGCACCGTGGCAGCTCCCACCACCATGCCGCAGAGCGCGCCCATGCGGGTCATGCGCTTCCACCAGAGAGAGATGAGAATCACAGGACCAAAGGCTGCGCCAAAGCCAGCCCAGGCGTAAGAGACCAGTGAGAGCACCAGGCTCGAGGGATCGCTTGCCATCCAAACAGAGACCACCGAAATGGCGAGCACCATGGCGCGGCCTACCCAGACGAGTTCGCGCTGTGTGGCCTTGGGGCGAAGGAAACTGCGGTAGAAGTCCTGCGTCAGGGTGGAGGAGCAGACGAGCAGCTGGCAGGAAAGCGTGGACATAACGGCCGCAAGAATGGCCGACATCAGCAGACCGGCAACCCAGGGATTAAAGAGGAGCGAGGAGAGAACAATGAAGACGCGTTCGTGATTTTCCTTGACGAGGCCCGCTACATCCGGGTGGAGCGAGAAGTACGCAGCACCGAAGAAGCCCACGCCCACAGCGCCTGCCAAGCAAAAGAGCATCCACAGCGTGGCGACGCGGCGGGCATTCGGAATCACCTTGATGGATTTGGCGGCCATGAAGCGCACGAGAATATGCGGCTGCCCGAAGTAACCGAGTCCCCATGCCAGAAGACTGATGACGCCGATAACCGTCTGACCTTCCATCATGTTGAGCATGCTCGGGTTGATTTCTGCCAGACGTGCTGTCGTCGCAGAAAAGCCGCCCGCGTCGTACATGACGGCAATGGGGGTGACGACGAGTGCAACGCACATGATGGCCGCTTGAATGGTGTCGGTCCAGCTGACCGCGAGGAAGCCGCCGATGAACACGTAAAGAATCGTCGCTGCCGCACCAATGATGAGTGCGGTTTCGTATTCCATGTGGAAGGTGTTTTCAAAAAGACGGGCCCCTGCGACGACGCCTGATGCGCAGTAGATCGTAAAGAAGATGAGAATGACGGCAGAGGCAATGATGCGAAGAGCGTTGGACTTGTCTTCAAACCGATGCGTCAGATAATCTGGCAGCGTCAGGGAGTTATGCGCTTTTTCGGTATAGACGCGCAGTCGTGCAGCGGCAAATCGCCAGTTGAGCCATGAACCCAGAATGAGCCCGATAGCGATCCAGCTTTGAGAAACGCCAAAGAGGAAAACGGCGCCGGGGAGTCCCATCAGCAGCCAGCCGCTCATATCAGAAGCGCCGACGGAAAGCGCGGTCACAAAGCCTCCGAGACTGCGTCCGCCGAGAATAAAGTCGGTGTAGCTGCGGGTGTAGTAATAGGCAAAGACGCCGACGCCGACCATCACGATGAGGTAGCCGATGAAGGTGACGGCTGTAGGATTGGAAAACATAGGACTCGCGCGCTCTCTTGGTAGCTTTTTGTTTGTTAGCGGACGTCTCCCGATCCTGATCGGGTTCAGGAGGACGCGTGTTTTTGAGGGACGGCAGGCGCGAAGAGCCCTCAAAACCGACTCCTCGCCCATGCTGAGCCTGTGAAGTATAGGGCCCGATTGTGGTCAGCCGAGGGAGATCGCCTAATTGAGAAGTCGGATGCAGACCGATATTTACCAATAAAATGGCAAATTTCTCTGAAAACAATCGAAAATGATCTATTTATTCAATGGGCGGCGGCATCAGCCGCCAATATAGTTCATTTCGACTTTCTGACGACTCGGCGCCGCTCCCATGGAACGCAGTTCCGAGTAGCGGTCTTCTCGCGCGGACCAGATTCGGCCGATGGCAGTCTCGAGTTCGCTGTCCGTACAGCCGCCGCGAAGCATGGTGCGCAGGTCGCAGCCGATCGAGGCAAAAAGACAGAGGTAAAGGCGCCCTTCCATTGAGAGGCGCACGCGTGAGCAGGTACGGCAGAAGGCTCGCGTGACGGAGCTGATGACGCCGAATTCGCCGCCGCCGTCCAAGTAGCGCCAGCGTGCGGCAGTTTCGCCGGGCGCTGTGGGTGAAAGCGATTCCACCGGCCAGCGTTGGGCAATGCGTGCCACGACTTCGCGTGAAGGGACCACTTCGTCCATGCGCCAGTCGTTGGCATTGCCGACGTCCATATATTCAATAAAGCGCGGCGTCACGCCGGTGCCGCGGAAGACTTCGCAGATCTTGAGGATTTCCCCTTCATTGACGCCTTTTTTGACAACGGTATTGACCTTGACCTTGAAACCCACCTGACGGGCGAAGTCGATGGCCTCGAGTACCTTCGCGGCGGGGTAGCCTACGTCGTTAAAGCTCTGAAAGATGTCTTCATCGATGCCGTCGAGACTCACCGTGATTCGGCCAAGGCCGGCGTCCTTCAAAGCCTGCGCCTTTTTGATGAGAAGCGATCCGTTCGTCGTCATGGCCAGATCGATGGGCTTGCCCGCGGGCGTCCGCAAAGCGGCAAGCTGCGCTACGAGGTTTTCAATGCCCTTGCGTAAGAGCGGTTCCCCGCCGGTGAGACGAATCTTCTCAATGCCGTTGGCAACAGCAATGCGCGAGACACGCAGAATTTCGTCAAAGGTGAGGAGCTCCGTCATCGCCAAAAAGTTGTGGTTCTGGGCATATTTTTCCTTCGGCATGCAGTAGCGGCAGCGGAAGTTGCAGTGGTCGGTGACGGAGATCCGCAGGTCGGTGAGCGGTCGGCCAAGGCGGTCGATCCAGCGCGTGCCGGGAAGTCCGTCGGGACGCGGCGCACGCGTAACGGGGCCGGACTGCGGAATGGGCAGCGCCGGGCGAGGCGTGATGCGGATGACCTTAGGCGCTTTGGGCGCTGAAGGCTTTGGATCCGTGCTCGACAGGGTAGGGTCGGTGATCATGACTGGTCTGTATTCTTTATTCTTGCGGCCGCTTATTGGGCGGCGAAAGATTGTAGGAAGAGATCGGCCGCAAAAACTATCCGTCGAGAGAAGTAACCTGCTGCGGAATTGACAATGTCCAAAGATCGTCTGCCGAATTTGCTTCAGAAAAAAGGGCAGCCGTTAGCGAGGCAGCGGATCCGCATCCTTAGCCGCAGCCTCATAAAAGGCGTAGCGGGCGGGGTCAATCAAGCCGGCCTCAAGTGCTGCTTTGACGCCGCAGCCGGGTTCATGGAGATGGCGGCAGTTGAAAAAGCGACAGCCGACGGCGTGTTCGGCGATGTCAGGCATGGCGCGGAGAATGTCTGAAAGCGACAGATGAGCGAGCCCAAACTCCTGAAAACCCGGCGTGTCGATGACGGCACCCTGCCATTCAGGGGCTGCGTGCCAGGCAGCCGCCGTCGTTGTCTGCTTGCCGAGGTCAAGTGCTTCGGAAAATTCTCGCGTCTGCGCGTTAGCTTCCGGCACAAGGAGATTGAGGATCGTCGACTTCCCCATACCGGACTGTCCGACGAGGAGCACGGTTTTGCCCGTAAAGACTTCGAGCAGTTTGGCGCGGGCTTCATCAGGCCGCTCGGACGCTGATATTTCAATCGTCTGTGCGCCGATCGAGCGCAGCAGCGCTGTTTGCTGGTCGGCGGCCGCTCGGCCTTCTGACAGATCGAGCTTGTTGCGGATGACAACTGCCGGGATCCCGGCTTGATGGGCAGCCAGCAGCGCCTTCCAGATGAACCACGGGTTAAAGCTCGGCCGCGGTGCAAAAACGACAGCGCAGAGATCCGCGTTGGCGGCTAAGGTTTTTACGCGCCACTCGTCAGAGCGGTATAGGAGCGTTCGACGATCTTCAATCGTCTCAATTGCGGCAATGCCCGAGACGGGAGGCGTGCAGCCCACCCGGTCCCCCACGGCGACATCTCCCTTTTTCCCGCGGCGGTGTGCTACGAGCTGTTCACCGGTATCGAGCGTGACGACATAGTGGCGCCCGTGACCGGCAGTGACTCGGCCGAAAAGGAGTGTTTCGGGCTGTGCGGCAGAGGCCGGACGTCGGCCGGAAGAGTTGCGTTTAGCCATGCTGAGAAGGTGAGGATGCCGCAGGAGTCACTGCGGCAATATGGGGGACGTCAGGCATTGAAATTGAAGCTTTCGGTGTTGGGCGTTCGGATTTTCCGGTTTTGCTGGGATCGTCCTCGAAACCGTCATCGTCAACCCAGTCGTGCTGCGTGAGCAGTTCCTGAGTGAGGGCTTCTTCGGCTTCGCGCCGGGCAGCGTTAAAGGACGTGCGTTCACGGCGCAGCGCTCGTGTAATGGCTTGCTCCTGAGAGAGCACCGTTGGGAGCGCTGGTGCCGGATCCGCAAGATGCGGCTCGAGTTTGCGCGCACGCATGTACTTTAGAAGATGCGCAACGCGCATGGCAGCATGCGGGTGATCGTAGTGCAAAACCGAATAAAAGCGCGAGGGCGTAAGCGTATTGGAGTAGTCGCGGTGGAGCTTGGCGAGTGCCCGTGCGAGCGTATCGCCGCCCATTTTTGCCGCGCCGCACCGGTCTGCGGCGTAGCGAAGCTGCCGGATGATGAAGTTGTTGAGCGCCCGCAGCGGAAAGAAGACGATCGGGAAGGCAATAACCGCCGCAGCCATGGCAAATCCGGCGTGTGTGCCGGGCTGCATGACGGTGAGACTAGGTGAGAATCCAAGTCCTTCAAAAAATACCGGCGTGTTTGCAGCCCAGCCGAGTACAGCACAGGTGATAAAACCCCCTGCTGCCGAGAGCGCAATGCGCCAGGGGCCGTGGTGAAACTTGATGCGCGCAGCCTGCGAAGCAATGACGGCGAGCAGTTCGTCTTCTGTGAGTTTGGCTGCTGTATCGGCAAAAACAACGACGCGGCGAAGTTCCCCGCTGCCCGGCAGCAGCACGTGTGCGTACTTCCAGGCCGGCGGCCGCGTCATGATGACCAAATCCTCCATGCGAAAGCCCTCCTCTGCGAGCAGCGAACGGACCTTGCGGCGCAGGGCTTCATTTTGGATTGGCCTAGAGGCTCGGCTCCAAAGTTTTCCGCGCATCAGCGAAAGCCGCCAGCGCCAGAAAAGCCACGCGAGATAGAGCATCCAGACGAGGAGCCACCAATACGGACCGGTCACTTCGCACAGTATGAGCAGGAGCGCTGTTGCGGGGAGCGCAGCTGCCAAGCCGGCGGTTGAAATGCCGACGGTTCGCTTAAACCATTCCTTGCGCGATCGCCGCTGATAGCCGAACCGTTCCCGCAGTCGGTACCGAATCAGCCACTCCAGCGGAAGAGACACGACGACCATGAGCCCCATGATGCTCACAAGGAGCGACCATTGCACGAGAAGCGTGTTGTCCGTGAGGGTTTCAAAGAGGGCTGTGAGATAGGTGAGACCATGCCCCGTGGTCATCAGCACGGCAAATGCCGCGGAGACAAAGGCGAGCACCAGGCGCGACTGGGCCGATTCACTTGTAAAAGCTGCGGCTTTCTGATGAGCCGCCAATGACAGTTTGTTTCGGAATCCCGTCGGCACCTTGCCGATTCCGCGTTCTGCAGCAATGACCTGACGCGCGCAGGCAAAGCACTCGACAAAGACGTAGAGCGCGCAGGAGATGAGAAGAATGTGCTCGATGTTGTTGGCAGAAAGTTGCATTCGTTGACAGGAGGTCTCTGACTTCAGGCGTTTTGATCGCGCGGCAGCCGCTGTGGTTTGGCCAAATTATCGCAGGTCGGATGGCTGATGCTTCATCTTGACGGCAGGAAGTATTCGCCGCCTGCGTTAGACTTCCGGCAAGTTGACTTGCAGGTCGGCGGTGAGCAGACGGTCTGGCGCCGCAGTTTCCCAATGCCGGCACTTATTTATTAGAGATTAGAGCGAAGATGACTACAGAGCCTTGCGCAAATGCCATGGAACGGGATCCGTCCTATGCCGACGACAACCTCATTTGGATTGATATGGAAATGACGGGGCTGCAGCCCGAGGTGAATCGCGTCCTGGAGGTGGCAGCGATCATTACGGACAAGAATTTGAACATTCTTCATGAAGGTCCTGTGGTGGCAATTCATCAGCCCAAGGCTGTGCTCGACGGGATGGATGCTTGGAATACGGAAACGCATACTAAATCCGGACTTGTTGCACGATGCCTTGAAAGTACGGTGGATGAAGAAAAATGCGCGCAGATATTCACTGAGGTCTTTCGCCGCTATGTGCCAGAAGGCAAAAGCCCAATGTGCGGCAATACGATCGGTCAGGACCGCCGCTTTATGGCGCGCTGGATTCCCGGCATGGAGCGTTATTTCCACTATCGCTCGATTGACGTGTCAACCATCAAGGAACTCTGCCGCCGGTGGGCTCCGGAAAAAGTTTGGGTCGGAACTTGTGTCAACAAGCATCAAGCCCTTGCGGATATTGCGGAAAGTATTCATGAACTTTCCTGGTATCGGCAGGAAGTATTTCGTATCTAATTGATAAACGCAGTTATTACAAAAAAATGTGGTCTACCACGCGTATCTACTAGTCCTGAAG
>OJKC01001990.1_pt1 | contig 11537 bp, 4 predicted proteins | sample 1596401 | NCBI WGS metagenome assembly OJKC01 (sample SAMEA4350162, study PRJEB24818) | metagenome | biome: human; feature: gut; material: faeces | place: Denmark | collected 2013-09 | reverse complement strand
CATCATGCCCAGCCTCGAAGTTAAGGCCCGCCGTGTCGGCGGCTCCACCTACCAGGTTCCCCTGGAGGTCAGCCCCGCCCGCCGCGAGACCCTCGGCCTGCGCTGGCTGACTCTGTACAGCCGCAGCCGTGGTGAAAAGACCATGTCCGCTCGCCTGGCCGCCGAGATCATTGACGCTACCAACAACGTTGGCGGCGCCGTCAAGAAGCGCGAAGATACCCACAAGATGGCAGAAGCCAACAAGGCTTTCGCGCATTACCGTTATTGATCTGCTTACTGAGGAGGTTTAAGCCATGGCAACGCCGAGAGACGTATCCCTGCAAATGACCCGAAATATCGGTATCATGGCCCACATCGACGCAGGCAAGACCACCACCACCGAGCGCATTCTGTACTACACCGGTATTAACCATAAGATCGGCGAAGTTCATGACGGCGCTGCTACGATGGACTGGATGGAGCAGGAACAGGAACGTGGTATTACCATCACTTCCGCTGCAACCACCTGCTACTGGAGCCACACCGAGACCCAGCACGATCCGGCTCTGTTCAAAAAGAACCGTCATCGTATCAACATCATCGACACCCCGGGCCACGTTGACTTTACTGTTGAAGTTCAGCGTTCTCTGCGTGTTCTGGACGGTTCTGTTACCGTTCTGGCCGCAAAGGGTGGCGTTGAGCCTCAGTCTGAAACCGTATGGCGTCAGGCTGACGAGTACAAGGTTCCCCGCATGATCTACGTCAACAAGATGGATACCATGGGTGCTGACTTCTTCCGCTGCGTACAGATGATGCATGATCGTCTGCATGCCAACGGTGTGCCTATCCAGCTGCCTGTCGGCCAGGAAGACACTTTCCGCGGCATCATCGATCTGATCGACATGAAAGCCGATATCTACTATGATGATATGGGCAATGATGTGCGCGTTGAGGAAATTCCTGAAGACCTGAAAGAACAGGCTCAGGAATATCATGACAAGCTGATCGAAGCTGTTGCTGAGACCGACGAAGAGCTGATGATGAAGTACCTGGACGGCGAAGAGCTGACCAAGGGAGAAATCAAGGCTGCTCTGCGTAAGGCTACTATTTCCAACGAGATCGTTCCTGTTGTCTGCGGCTCTTCTTACAAGAACCGTGGCGTTCAGAAACTGTTGGATGCAATCGTTGATTATATGCCTGCTCCGACCGACGTTGCGGCCATCAAGGGCACCAACCCGGAGACTGGCGAGGAAGAAGATCGCACTTCTTCCGATGATCAGCCGTTCTCTGCACTGGCATTCAAGATTATGACTGACCCGTATGTCGGTAAGCTGTGCTTCTTCCGCGTGTACTCTGGTACCGTTGAGGCTGGCACCACTGTTTACAACTCTGTTAAGGATCAGGACGAGCGTATCGGCCGTATCCTGCAGATGCATGCAAACAACCGTAAGGATATCGACATCTGCTACGCTGGCGATATCGCCGCTGCTGTTGGTCTGAAGAACACCACCACTGGTGATACCCTGTGCGATGAGAAGCATCCCATCATCCTCGAGTCCATGAACTTCCCCGAGCCGGTTATCCGCGTTGCCATCGAGCCCAAGACCAAGGCTGGCAGCGAGAAGATGGGTATTGCCCTGTCTAAGCTGGCTGAAGAGGACCCGACTTTCCGTACCTGGACCGATGAAGAAACCGGTCAGACCATCATCGCCGGCATGGGCGAGCTCCACCTGGAAATCATCGTGGACCGTCTGCTCCGCGAGTTTAAGGTCGAAGCTAACGTTGGCGCACCTCAGGTTGCCTACCGTGAAACCATCCGCAAGGATGCTAACCAGGAAACCAAGTACGCACGTCAGTCCGGTGGTAAGGGCCAGTACGGTCACGTTAAGATCAAGATTGAGCCCAACCCGGGTAAGGGTTATGAGTTTGTCAACGGTATTGTTGGCGGCGCTATCCCGAAGGAATACATCCCCGCTGTTGACAACGGTATCCAGGGCGCGATGAAGTCCGGTATTCTGGCTGGCTATCCCGTTGTGGATGTCAAGGTCACTCTGTGGGACGGCTCCTATCATGAAGTTGACTCCTCTGAAATGGCGTTCTCCATCGCCGGCTCCATGGCATTCAAGGATGCTATGAAGAAGGCTGACCCCGTCATTATGGAGCCCATCATGAAGGTTGACGTTGTTGTTCCTGACGAGTATATGGGCAACGTCATTGGCGACTTGAACAGCCGCCGCGGCGCGATCCAGAACCAGGAATCCACCGATGGCACTGCCCGTGTCACCGCTATGGTTCCTCTGTCCGAGATGTTCGGTTACGCTACTGACCTGCGTTCCAAGACCCAGGGCCGTGGCCAGTACTCCATGGAGCCGGCTGATTACCAGCAGGTTCCCAAGAGTGTTGCAGATAAGATCATGACCGAGCGCAATAAGGGCTGATTCTGCACAAATTCGCGCAAAATACTTGATTTTTCTTGAAAAATCTAGTATGATAGCCTTACAACAGGCTATTTTATCTGTTTGAATTAAAGGAGGATACTTCCAATGGCTGAAAAGGAAAAATTTGACCGCTCTTTGGAGCATGTCAACATCGGTACCATCGGTCACGTTGACCACGGCAAGACCACTCTGACTGCCGCTATCACCAAGGTTCTGGCTCTGAAGGGCGACGCCGATTTCATGGATTACTCCAGCATCGATAAGGCTCCTGAAGAGAAGGCTCGTGGCATCACGATCAACACCGCTCACGTTGAGTACCACACCGCGAAGCGTCACTATGCCCACGTTGACTGCCCGGGCCATGCTGACTACATCAAGAACATGATCACCGGTGCTGCTCAGATGGACGGCGCTATCCTGGTTGTTGCTGCAACCGATGGCCCGATGCCGCAGACCCGTGAGCACATCCTGCTGGCTCGTCAGGTTGGCGTGCCCAAGATCGTTGTGTTCCTGAACAAGTGCGATATGGTTGACGACGAAGAGCTGCTCGACCTGGTCGAAATGGAAGTTCGCGAACTGCTGGACAGCCAGGATTTCGACGGCGACAACACCCCGATCATCCGTGGTTCCGCTCTGAAGGCTCTGGAGAGCACTTCCAAGGATCCCGATGCTCCGGAATACAAGTGCATTTGGGAGCTGATGGACGCTGTTGACAGCTACATCCCGACCCCGGACCGTGCTGCTGATAAGCCGTTCCTGATGCCCGTTGAGGACGTTATGACCATCTCCGGCCGTGGCACCGTTGCTACCGGTCGTGTTGAGCGTGGTACTGCTCATGTCGGCGATCAGATGGAAATCGTTGGTCTGAAGGAAGAGAAGCTGACCACCACCATCACTGGTCTGGAAATGTTCCGCAAGAGCCTCGAGTTCGCTCAGGCTGGCGACAACATCGGCGCTCTGCTGCGTGGTATTGACCGTGACCAGATCGAGCGTGGCCAGGTTCTGGCTGTTCCCGGCTCTGTTCATCCCCACACCACTTTCGATGGCCATGTTTACGTCCTGAAGAAGGAAGAAGGCGGCCGTCATACCCCGTTCTTCAACAACTATCGTCCTCAGTTCTACTTCCGTACCACCGACGTTACCGGCATCATCACCCTGCCCGAAGGCACTGAGATGTGCATGCCCGGTGACAACGTTGATATGCACGTTGAGCTGATCACCCCGGTTGCCATGGAAGAAGGCATGCGTTTCGCTATCCGCGAAGGCGGCCACACTGTTGGTTCCGGCGTTGTTTCCAAGATCGAGAAGTAATTTTCGGCTTGTGATATAGCTTTCAAGGCTCCTGCTGTTAAGGCAGGGGCCTTTTTGTTGTGTACGACTTATGGGACGGGGAGGGGGCAAAGGCCGGGTGTGGAAGACCAAGGAAGGCATCATGAAAACATCAGGAATTGTAGATAGGGGAGAGGACACCATTCGGAACTTTGAAAAAGTGGAGCAGGAGGGGGCACTCACACCGCCCTACCTTGGGAAGGTGTATTTCAGGTCGCGGTTAAGGGGCAAGGGTTGATCTATCCCTAAGTTTTCGGAACGGTCAGGAACGCTCTCTACAGTGCAATTTATAATGGGCAATTCTCAACCTACAATTTTTCCTTCAAGTTTTCTCCAATCTCTGCCAAATCTCTCAACAACAAGCCAAACCGAAATGGCAAAAAATGCGCGATCACAATACAGGGTGATTGGATTAAGAGATTGCAAAGAACATTATCGGGGTAAATGTTCAATCATTTGATAAAATCAGGAATAAACCATTCAAAAATGTTAATAAATACCGCCAAAGAGTCACCGCACCGCAGCGCAAATAATGTGCGAAAAGCAGGTTTCAGTTGATTCAAGGACAAAAATTTACATAGAAACCGCTCTAATTAACTATGCAAATTCTGGCAACTGTGATATAATGTATATACCTAGATGTGTCGGAATGGTTATCATTTGCGGGATCGAGGCATGCAGCCGGTACAACGTTTTGTCAGCCGCTGTGCCGGGGCCAAAAGCCCCAAAAGCAGGCCGCAGCCCGGCAGGGGATCGCCAGACCGAGGGAGCACAACCAGGCGTTTTGCAATCAACACCTGCAAAGTGCCGCACATCTGCCGTACCACTTTTCACACAAAAGGGGAAAGTAGTAACACTTAAGGGAGGATAAAACTATGAAGAAAAACCTTCAGCGTTTTGGTGCATCCGTGTTGGCAGCAGCCATGGTTGCCCAAAGCGTGGCGCTTCCCGCAGCAGCCGAAACTACCAAGATTGATTCTTCGGTAGCGCAGTCTGTTGCAGCTAGCGCAGCAAGCGCGGCCAGCGCTGTGCAGTCCCTGCCCAAGTTCACCAGCACCGCAGACCTGATCAAGCAGACAGCTCAAACGCTGGCTGCCCAGGGCGAAGTGCATGAACTGGAGCAGGATGATGCCAAGCTGGAAGCGACTGCACAGAGCAAGGCGGGCATGAGCCTTGCAGCGTTGGAAAATGCACTGGCCGATGCCATGTACGCCAACGCCGCAGCCGGCAAGATCAACACCGAAGCCTATGGCCTGAACAAGGACGAGATGGCATCGGTGATGGCTGCCACCATCAAAACGTATCATCTGTCCAGCGCCGTTACCGACCTGGGCTATGAGACGAACGCCGCAGGCGTTGTGACCGCCGTTACCTTTACCGGCAGCTCCGGCATGACCTCTGCGATGGAGTCCATGACCAACAGCGATGATGAAGTGATTGCGCAGCAGGCTGACAGCTACGCACAGGCTTACGTTGCTGAAAACTCCGATACCTTTGCGGCCAGCGCCGCTGCAGACGGCCATACCTATGGCGAGCCGAAATGGTACTGGAATGACACCAACCCGGAGGATGGCCACACCCATACCTGGAAGGAAACCCCCGATGGTTACTGGACCAAGACCGATGACGGCTGGGCTTACACCGCTGTGTATACCTGTGAAAAGGACGATGCCTACCAGAAGGTAGAAGGCACCGTAACCAAGGATACCACCGAGGCAAAGCCCGGCGTTGCCGGCAAGACCGTTTACTCTGCCAGCGTGCCCGCTGACAAGAGCCCGGTTAAGAAGGAATACAAGGAACCCACCACCCGCACCGACGACATTGCCGCCCTGCCCTGCCAGAGCCATGTTGTGTCCAAGGATGCAGATGGTAACTTTGTTGCTACCTTCAACTGGGAAATGAAGAAGGTCGAGGGCGAGCTGGCCGCTGACTACAGCAACGCCCAGCTGTTCTATGACAGCGAAACCGGCAAAATTTCTGCCGGCGCTCCCGTTACCATTGACTGGGAATGCACCAGCGTCACCTTCAAGTGCGCTGTCTGCGGCGAAGAAATCAAAACCCAGCCGGTAATGACCATGCCGGTCAGCGTTGTGGTAGACCAGAATGACAATTCCGTCTACATCAATGTGGGCGGCACCCCGACCCTGGATACCACCTCCGGCGGCACCGGCGTTACCCTGGTGTCCGCAATGAAGGACGGCAACTGGTACGATATGCAGAACAACCCGGTTGACGCAAGCAAGGTGAACTTCACCTATCAGAGCGGCGACAACAAGGGCAAGAACAGCCTGCTGCTGTACGACAGCCAGAAGACTGCCGTGTATGTGGACGACCAGGGCAACCAGGTCACCAATACTTACGATGTCTCGACTGCGCAGATGAACTACTACTACTTCCAGCTGTCGCAGTTCAACCAGGACGAAGCAGAGTACTTCGGCGTGGCTGCCCCGTTCTGGACCTCCAAGGGCGTTCAGAAGCAGGGCGAGGATGGCAGCATCACCGGCACCATGGGCGCAATCAAAGTGCTGTGCAACCTGGACCCCAACCAGGATGTGCCCCCGACGACCATGGCATATATGCTGCAGTTCCTGCCGCAGGGCTTTATGTCTTACGTCATGAACTATGGCGAAGCTCTGAAAGCCATCCGTGATGCAGGCTTGGCACAGGTTGCCAAGCTGGGTGACAGTGCTGACTATGTCACCAAGCTGCTGATCCTGCATGACTGGATCTCCCAGGTTGCAGAATTCGATATGGGCTCCATGGGCGATATCACCGGCGGCGGCAACAACGACCCCATCCAGATGACTGCTTTCGGTGCCCTGCTGGGCGGCGAGATCGGCGCTAAGGGCGTTGAGTATGGCTGCATCTGCCTGGGCTATGCATCTGCATTTAACTACATGGTCCAGAATTTGCCTGACAACAAGAGCATCTATAAGAATGAAGACGGCACCTGGAAGACCCCCGATGAAGTAGGCGATAACGCTGTTGTTGACTTTGCCCAGATCCTGTATTACTGCGATACTTCTGATACCAGTGTTGCCGGTAATGCGTTCGGCGGCGGCATGTTCAACAACGTCCACTACTTCAACGCAGTCAAGGTCAACAAGCTGCAGGGTGACAGCAATTCTGCTACGATGACCACCGGCGAAGCCAACAAGAACTGGTACTATGTTGACGTCTGCTATGACGACGTGAACACCGAGTGCATGGCCCAGACCCGCGTTGAGAACGCAGGCGACCTGCGCCATGTCAACTTCCTGGTTTCTCCCTCCGGTCTGGAAGGCCGTTACAGCAAGTACTATGATTACATTGACTCGCTGTACGATGGCTACACCTACACCAAGAACAAGAATCCCGATGTGGATGATGACGGCAATGTTGTGTTGAACAACGGCAAGCCGCATTACTCTTACACCAAGGCGGAGAACAAGAACGAGACCCGTTACACCGATACCTGCTACGAGGATACCTGGTTCACCTCTATCTGCAGCCCCATCTACTTCGACGATAATTACTTCTATTACGTTGATACCACGACCAACCAGAACCTGTATAACAACATGCGCCGCCAGCAGTCCGAGAACGGCAACAACGGCAACTCTGGTTCCGGCAGCTCTGGTAACAACTCCCAGATGCAGCAGTTCATGAAGAAGATGCAGAACCAGGGCCCCGATACTCTGGAAGCACGTCCGCGTAATGCGAACTACTATATCCGCAAAGAGGATTCCAGCAGCAGACCCGGCGGCTTCAGCATGAGCAGCTTTACCAAGACGGATGACCCGTTTGATATCATCCTGATGTACTACAACGATCTGAAGGAAACCAGCAGCAACTTCAATGATGACGACAGCAATGCCAAGGTCCTGGCCGAAGCTGGCACCATCTATAAGATCGATACCAGTGCAAAAGATAAGCATACCAAGGTTGAAAACAACCTGAACACCGAGTGCCTGGCAGACGCTGCTGCAAAGCGGATCTACCCCGCACTGGTACACTCTACCGCACTGTATGATGGCAAGCTGTACTTCAACGTCAACAACGCCATCTACCGTATGGACCCGACCACCGGCACAGTGGAAGAAGTGAAGGAATACAACACCGTCTATGGCGGCATTAAGCTGACCAAGGATAAGGACGGCAACATGGTTCCCGATACCCACTTTCCCGGCATGAGCATGGTTATCATGGATAGCGCCCAGGATACCAGCAGTGTGAAGTATCTGGGCACCTTCAAGAACCATCCTCTGGCGGGCCTGACCCTGCGTGACAGCTACAGCTTTGCTACCACCACCCAGCAGAACCAGACTGTGATCACCGGCATCAACACCACCAAGGATCAGCTGGTCGTTTCTGTCGGCACCAACCTGTCCAACACCTATAAGAGCCTGGACGAGCTGGATTCCGATGGCAAGCCGGTTGTTAAGACCGATGTCTCCGGCACTTCTTATGCAAACCGTAAGAGCTACAAGACCGAGTCCTGGAACTACAACCCGAGTTACAACCAGAACATGGGCAGCTCTGACGAGAAGAACAAGAACGAAGAGTTCATGTGGTGCGCTAACCTGGTTGAAACCATGCCGATGTCCGACATGGTCAGCGACCTGAACAGCGGCGCAACCACCGATGTTTCCGTTGAAGCATGGTGCGATACCCCCGCTTACACCCAGGCCCGCACCACCAAGTACGGCCTGACCAAGGGTGAAAAGAAGTACGCTGACGGCGCACTGCCCAAGGGCCATACCTGGAAGCTGGACGAGCTGGAAACCAAGTCCGTTGGCAACAATGTGTACCTGTGCTCTGATTGCCATACCGCAACCGAAAGCACCCCCCACACTGTTACCCTGCCCGATGCAGTTCAAGGCGTTACCCTGACCCTGGGCACCACCAACAACACCTACATCAAGGACGATACCGTTACCCTGACCGTAGAAAAGGAAGGCACCGATATCGTTACCGTTACCGCAAAGAACGGCGATACCGATGTTGCCCTGACTGAAGTTCAGGAAGCAGCGCAGGACGAAGCCGCAGCCCAGGCTACCACCGAAAAGGCTAAGACGGTTTACACCTTCACCATGCCGGACGGCGATGTGACCATCAGCGTTGCAAAGAACGCTAAGACTTATGCGGTTAATGTTGCTGCCCTGACCAATGGTGAGATCACTGCTTCCGCTAAAGAAGCAGCTGAGAAAGAAACCGTAACCCTGACTGCTAAGCCCGCGACCGGCTATGCCCTGAAGGCTGGCAGCGTGAAGGTTACCTACAAAGACGCTGACAACAACGAACAGACCGTAAAGGCAACCGTTGACGAAAAAGACGCCAATGTTTACACCTTTGCAATGCCTGCGTACCCTGTCAACGTCAGCGCAGAGTTTGCTAAGGAATACAAGGTTACTGTGGCAGACACTGCGAACAAGAACGGCGAAACCAAGGTGAGCGCAACCGCAGCTGTTGAGGGCACCGAAGTTACCGTTACCGTTAAGGCAGCTGATAACTACCAGCTCAAGGCTGACAGCCTGACCTACAGCTACAAGAGCGGCGAAGATACCAAGACCGAAAAGCTGACCCCGAACGCAGAAGGCAAGGCTACCTTTAAGATGCCCGCAGCTGATGTCAATGTCACTGCAGAGTATGTCGAAAAGAAACCGGAAGCCTACACTGTGACAGTGAACAAAGCTACCAACGGCACTGTAACCGCTGATAAGGAAACCGCCGCAGCAGGTGATACCGTTACCCTGACTGTTAAGGCAGACGAGACTATGTACTCTCAGGCTGTGCTGGCTGAGGACGGCCTGAAAGTTGCTGACAGCAAGGGTGCTGCAGTTGCATGCACCGCTGGTGCTGACGGCACTTACACCTTCACCATGCCTGCTGACAACGTAACTGTCACCGCAACGTTTGAAATCGTTGCATATGGTGTTGAGGTTGCACCGACTGAACATGGTTCTGTTACCTTTGAGGGCGGCAAGAAGTACTTCAAGGTTGGCGAGAATGTTACTGCTACCTTTACCGCAGAGGCTGGATATGAGCTGGCTAGTGCTTCTTATCAGGAAGGCAACAAACCTACAGACATTACAGCCAAGGTTAAGGAAGCTAGCAACACTTACACCTTCACTATGCCTGAAAACTATGTGAAGATCGAAGCAACCTTCACTGCTGTTCAGCCTACTGAACCTACTGAGCCCACCGAACCCACCACTCCGGATGAGAACGGCGGCGACAACACCGAAACCGAGGCTCTTGAGGCCGAGGAGCGCACCGTTCATGGTGCTGCTGAAAAGACCACCATTACCGCAATGGCTGTCTTTACCTGCACCGATAAGAACTGCGCAAGTGCACAGTTCGTGGATGCAACTGTAAAGCAGACCAGCGGCGTTACCACCGCTGCTGTCAACTTCAACGGCAAGGACTACACCGCCAAGTACGGCGAGAAGAACGGCTGGGTTGAAGAAAACGGCAAGAAGTACTGGTACGAAAAGGGCGTGAAGCAGGGTACCACCGGCCGCGGCAAAGAGATCTATGATCCCGATTCCGATGCCTGGTACTGGCTGGATGCTGTCCAGGGCGGCGCAATGACCGTCAGCAAGGACGTTTATCAGGAATCCGCCGCCGGCCAGTGGGCTGATAAGCCCGATGGCACCGGCAAGTGGGTCCGTTACGATGAGAACGGCCACATGGTCAAGGGCTGGCAGACGACCGATAAGGGCACCTACTACTTTGACCTGATCACCGGCGCTATGGCTAAGGGCGCAGGCGATATTGACGGTGTACCTTGCGCATTTGACGAGTACACCGGTATCGCTCTGGACGGCCAGTGGCTGACCATCAAAGGCGCTGACTTCTGGTACGAAAAGGGCGTTCGCCAGGGCCTGGATGGCCGCGGCAAGGAAATCTATGACCCGGCTTCCGACGCTTGGTACTGGCTGGATGCCGTTGACCAGGGCAAGAAAGCCACCAGCAAGGATGTCTATCAGGAATCCGAAGCTGGCCAGTGGGCTGATAGGCCCGATGGCACCGGCAAGTGGGTCCGTTACGATGCACAGGGCCACATGATCAAGGGCTGGAGCGCTGACAAGCGTTACTATTTCGACCCGATCTATGGCACCATGGCTAAGGGCGATGCAGTCATCGACGGCCGTACTTATCACTTTGATAAGAACACCGGCGTTCTGCAGTAATCCCACAGCCGAACAATGAGCTGTAACCAGCCCATTAACCTCTAAATAAAAATGCCGCAGCAGATGTAACAGTCTGCTGCGGCATTTTTGTATTTGTGGGCATAGGTTCGGTGAAATATTTGCCAGGCCAGTAGGGCGGGTGACCCCACCCCGCCGAAATACTGGGAACAATACACAATTTAAAAATTGCAATATACCTTGCTATGCCGTAGGGGGCGGCGTCCCCGACGCCCCGGAGGAGCGTATAAATTACAGGCCTTTTGTTGGTAACTGTACGGTAGGGCGGCCAGCCCATTGGTCGCCGGATGAGCCCAGTCACAAATCTCATTTATCAGGCTCTGCGCGAGGAACCACCCCTCACCGGCTTTCGCCGGAGCTCCCCTCTAAGGGGAGCCAGTATCTTACCTTATGATTGCGGTGGCTCCCCTGGAGGGGAGCTGGACGCGAAGCGGCCTGAGGGGTGGTTCCTTGCCGCAAACCTAAGGCAATACCGCACAATTCCCGCCTGACGGCTTAAGCACCGCTCCGGCGGCTGCGGCACGGCATCTGCGTTGCCAAAATGCTCGATAAGACATCCAGTATTATCTGCGCTTTTGGCTTGGCATCTGCCGCACCT
>OJKC01001983.1_pt1 | contig 11589 bp, 8 predicted proteins | sample 1596401 | NCBI WGS metagenome assembly OJKC01 (sample SAMEA4350162, study PRJEB24818) | metagenome | biome: human; feature: gut; material: faeces | place: Denmark | collected 2013-09 | reverse complement strand
AGCAGTATAGGAGAGTGATTGGGTCATTTGGCAATAAGTTAAGAAGTGTTATGGTGCCATCTGAAGATGGTGGCTGTACATTTACGCTAAAAGAGGGAAGATGTCCCTTTCTTAATAAGAAGAATTTGTGTGAGATTTATATCAAGCTTGGTAAGGATTCGCTGTGTGAAACGTGTGCAGAGTTTCCCAGATTTATTAATGAATATGGCAATACAAGGGAGATTGGAATTGCACCATCCTGTAAGACAGCAGGTGAGCTTATATTAGGATATAAGGACGAGCTTAAATTCAGAGAGGTAAAGAACAGGGAACAGATTGACAGCTACAATGATATAGACCCGCTTACCTTTGTACAGTTAAGGCAGGCAAGAATTATAGCTTATAATATAGCCACGGACAGAGATTACACGATAATGGAAAGATGCGTGCTTATACTGATGTTTGCAAGGAATATACAGGATTATCATGATAGAGAAAGAGATGAACTTATAGTAGGTGTATGTGGACGTTTTGCCAAGGAAGACTACAGGGAAAATAAGTTAAACAGGGCAAGGCGTATTGCTGCTGGAAAGAAAGATACATATAAGCATATAAGAAAGTTCTTTGAAAGTTTTGAGGGAATGGAAGTTATTAATAAAGATTGGAATATATACACAGAGGAAGTTAATAATTTCTTTGAGGAATGTACAAGTGCAGAGCAGTTCAGGGCTGTTGTTCAGGAATTTGACGAATATCATAAGGAAGATGAAACTGAATATGAACAGCTTCTTATGTATTATCTGTACAGATATTTTCTTGATTCAGTATATGATTATAATCTGCTTTTAAAAGTCAAGGGCGGTATTGTTGGAATAATTGCAATTAAAATGCTGAATATTGCTGACTGGTGGTATAATAACAAAGAACTTTCGTTTACACGGAAGGTAGACCTTGCTCATCTGTATTCAAGACAGTATGAACATTCATATTATAATTATGAAGTGTATAATCAATATTTTATGAGCAAGAGAGCGTATGCATATGAGAATCTTTTATCAGAGCTTATAGATTTAGAGTAAGATAATCCATTGGCTGTTTAAAGATAAGGACAAGTGAGGTAAAGAGTAATGAAGATGATTCTAAAGTATCTGGAAGAATTAAAAAAAGAGTGTGTGTTAGCACCACTTTTTAAAATGCTTGAAGCACTCTTTGAGTTATTCGTTCCATTGGTAGTTGCTTCTATAATTGACAGGGGCATAGGACAGCAGGACACAGCTTATATAGTAAAAATGTGCCTTATGCTTTTAGGCCTTGCAATTATAGGTCTTGTATGTTCAATAACAGCACAATATTTCAGTGCCAAGGCGGCAGTTGGCTGTGCTACAGGAATAAGGCATGCTTTATTCAAGCATATACAGTCACTTTCGTTCACGGAGATGGACGACATTGGAACGTCAACTCTTATGACAAGAATGACAAGTGATATTAACCAGATTCAGAATGGTGTTAATCTTGTATTAAGATTATTCTTACGTTCTCCATTTATTGTATTTGGTGCTATGATTATGGCATTTACAATAGATGTAAGGGCGGCACTTATATTTGTTGCAGCTATACCAGTTCTTGCCGTTATAGTATTTGGCATTATGATAGGAACAAGACCTTTATATAAGAAGGTACAGGCTGGTCTTGATACAATCCTTGGAATAACAAGGGAAAATCTTACAGGTGTAAGAGTAATAAGAGCATTTAATAAGCAGGACGATGAACTTGCACGGTTTAAGAATAAGAATGAAGAACTTAATCATATGCAGAAGTTCGTAGGTAAGATTTCAGGTCTTATGAATCCTCTTACTTACACAGTTGTTAATGTTTCAATAATTGCACTCATATGGGTTGGTGCAATAAGAGTTAATCAGGGTAGTCTTACACAGGGACAGGTTGTAGCCCTTTACAATTATATGTCACAGATATTAGTTGAACTTATCAAGCTTGCCAATCTTATCATTACAATAACTAAGGCACTTGCATGTGCAGGAAGAATTGAGTCTGTATTCGATGTAACATCTGGAATGGCAGATGGCAGCGTTAAGGAAGCTGTAGCTAAGGAAGAACAGCCAGGTGTTGAATTTAAGAATGTTTCACTTACATACAGTGGTTCAGGTGCACCTTCAGTTGAAGGAATTAATTTCAAGGCTATGAAAGGCCAGACAATCGGTGTTATAGGTGGCACAGGTTCAGGTAAATCCAGTCTTGTTAATCTTATTCCGAGACTGTATGACGCTACACAGGGTGAAGTACTTGTTGATGGTGTAAATGTTAAAGATTATGATATTGAGGCTTTAAGAAATAAGGTCGGTATCGTTATGCAGAAAGCAGTACTTTTTAAAGGTACTATAAGAGAGAATATGTGGATGGGAAAGAAGGGTGCTACTGATGAGCAGATAGATGAAGCACTTGAGATTTCACAGTCTAAGGAATTCGTAGATTCTAAGCAGGGACGTCTGGATTATGTTATAGAGCAGGGAGGTAAGAACCTTTCAGGTGGCCAGAGACAGAGACTTACTATTGCAAGAGCAATCGTAAGAAAGCCGGATGTGCTTATTCTTGATGACAGTGCATCAGCTCTTGATTTTGCAACTGATGCAGCACTTCGAAAAGCTATAAGGGGAATGAACAATTCTCCCACTGTGTTCATAGTTTCACAGAGAGCGGCATCACTTATGTATGCTGATCTCATTATCGTATTAGATGACGGACAGGTTGCAGGAATGGGAACACATGACGAGCTTCTTGCAAATTGTGAGGTTTATAAAGAAATATATGAATCACAGTTTAAGAAAGCAGATTCAGAAGGGGGTGTAGCATAATGAAGAAGAATAAATCAACATTTGTAAAACTCCTTAAAAGAATTAAGAAGCACAGCTTTTTTATAATACTATCGCTTATTATGGCAGCAGTAACTGTTGCAACTACACTTTATGTGCCAATTCTTGTGGGTCGTGGAATTGACTGCATTATCGGTGTGAATAATGTGGATTTTGCAAAGATTGTGAATATACTTATAAGAATTGGTATATTTGTTGGAATTACAGCACTTTCACAGTGGCTTATGAACATATGTAACAACAGAATCACATATGAAGTAACAAGAGATATAAGAAATGAGGCTATAGAAAAAATTCAGGTGCTTCCACTCAAGTACATTGACGGACATTCATATGGTGAGATTGTGAGCCGTGTAATAGCTGATGTTGACCAGTTTGCAGATGGTCTGCTTATGGGATTCACACAGTTTTTTACAGGTGTCATGACTATACTTGGAACACTTATATTTATGATTACAATCAATGCTAAGATTACACTTGCTGTTGTTGTTATCACGCCACTTTCGTTTTTAGTTGCAAGCTTTATTGCCAAGAAGACCTTCAGCATGTTCAAACTCCAGTCTGAGACAAGAGGCGAGCAGACAGCACTTATTGATGAAATGATTGGCGGACAGAAGGTAGTTAAGGCTTACGGATATGAAGATGAGGCGGTAAGAAAATTTGATGAGATTAATGAAAGACTTCAGAAGTATTCCTTAAAGGCAATCTTTTTCTCATCTATTACTAACCCTTCAACAAGATTCGTAAACAGCCTTGTATATGCTAGCGTTGCGATTGTTGGTGCATTTTCAGCTATAAATGGCGGTATCACAGTTGGTCAGTTATCAAGTTTCTTAAGTTATGCCAACCAGTATACTAAGCCTTTTAATGAGATATCAGGCGTTGTTACTGAACTTCAGAATGCTCTTGCATGTGCAGCCAGAATATTTGAACTTATTGAAGAAGACCCTGAGATTCCTGATGCAAAAGATGCAAAGGTTGTTGAAGAGGTTGACGGAACAGTTGATCTTAATGATGTATGCTTTTCCTATGTACCTGACAGGAAGCTTATTGAGAACTTCAATCTTCATGTCAAGAAGGGACAGAGAATAGCGATTGTCGGACCTACGGGTTGTGGAAAGACAACAGTTATTAATCTTCTTATGAGATTCTATGATGTTAACAGCGGAAGTATTGATGTATCAGGAACGGATATAAGACAGATGACCAGAAAGTCTTTAAGACAGGGTTTTGGTATGGTTCTTCAGGAGACATGGCTAAAGTCAGGAACTATAAGAGAGAATATCGTAATGGGTAAGCCTGATGCTACAGAGGAAGAGATTATTGCAGCAGCCAAGGCAGCACATTCATATGGATTCATCAAGAGAATGTCTAACGGATTCGACACAGTTATAGGCGAGGATGGAGGAAGCCTTTCACAGGGACAGAAGCAGCTTTTATGTATAACAAGAATTATGCTTGCAAAGCCGCCAATGCTTATTCTTGATGAGGCTACATCTTCTATTGATACAAGAACAGAGATAAAGATACAGAATGCATTTGCAAAGCTGATGGAGGGAAGAACAAGCTTTATTGTAGCCCACAGACTTTCAACTATCCAGTCTGCGGATGTTATTCTTGTTATGAAAGACGGACATATTATAGAGCAGGGTAATCATGAAGAATTACTGGCTAAGAACGGATTCTATCACAAGCTGTATTACAGCCAGTTTGATACAGCAGCCCAGAATTAATGTGGAGATATATGTATGTTTATAGAGGTGGAAAATATTAGAAAATCATATGGCAGGAAAACGATAGTGCTTAACGGCGCTTCGTTTCATGCTGCCAGCGGAGAGTATATTGCCATAGTCGGTGCCAACGGCTGTGGCAAATCTACTCTTCTGGAGATACTGGCAGGAAGTCTTAAGGCAGATGGAGGAAGTCTTAAGATAGATGGCATTGACGCATTTGCAGATGCGTTGGTGTTTCAGAAATATATTGGTTTTGTGCCACAGGAGAATCCACTTATGGAGAAGCTGTCGGCAAGAGATAATCTTAAATTCTGGTACTGTGATACAGGAAGAAACATGGACGCAGACTTACAGGGCGGTGTTCCTGCAGTGTTAGGAGTGTCAGAATATCTTGACAAACGTGTTGATAAGCTGTCAGGAGGCATGAAGAAGCGCTTAAGCATATGCTGTGCACTGGCTAAGAATCCACCCGTACTTATATTAGATGAGCCGGGAGCTTCATTAGATATTGTGTGTAAACAGGATATTATGAATTATCTGTCTGCTTACACGAAAAGCGGAGGTACAGTCATCATAACAAGCCACGAAGAAGGTGAATTAAAGCTTGCTGACAGAATGTATCTTTTAAAGAATGGTAAGCTTAATGAACTTGACCATCCGGTTACCGGCAATGAGCTTTTAGAGATTATTCACAGATAGATTTAATTGGGGGATTAGATGAGAAGGAAACTGGAATTATTAAAATTGCAGATTAAATCCGCATTTTTATCTATACCGAAGATAATTCTGGGTACGATAGTGACGGCAGTGCTTGTTATTGCAATAAGTACATGCATAGGCATTGCAACGGCACAGGACAGCGACATGAGGATGAAGGTTGCTGTTGTGTATCCTGATTATGATGACACAGAAAACTCTGATTCGGCAGATAATAATAAGGAGTTTCGATATATTAAGATGGCATTCAATTATGTCAGCGAGATAGACACAATTAAGAATGTCTGTACATTTGAATATACTGACAGACAGCAGGCTATAGATGGATTAAGAAATAATTATTATGTTATGGCTATTATTGTGCCAGAGAATATGATAAGTGATATTATGTCGGGCGAGAATACACCTGTTGAGGTTGTGTGTCAGTCAGAGGGTGTTAATAATACTTCGATGATATTCCGTGAGATGGTGAGGGCAGGAGGTTCTGACCTTGCAACTGCAGAGGCGGGGATATATACATTTGACGATTTGTTCAATGGTGTGCTTAAGAATTACAGGGGCTTGCGGGGTACACATGAGAATGAGCTTAATGACATATATCTTTCGTATGCACTTAACAGAAGCATATACTTTAAGACAAGGGATATATCAGTTAAAGAGGGTTTAAGTACAGTACAGTTCTATGTGTGTACGGCGATTGTCATGCTGCTTTTACTCAGTGGAATAACCTGTGCAGGCAATATGAAGGGGGAGAGCAGGTCGCTTGCAAAGAGCCTTAAAGGTGCGGGAATATCAGCATTTGATACCGGAATTGCAAGAACTACCGGAGTTGGCATTGTGTATATAATGATATTTGAAGTGCTTTTTATTATAATTAATGTAATGAGGCTGGGGGTGCCTGCAATATCAGGAGTTCTGGCAGTTTCGACAGTTGGAGAATTCATTGCTTCCATACTGGGGATTGTGGTGCTTGTGTATGCGGCAGTTTCATTTATAAACTGTATATTCTCAGTAGTTGACGACACGGTGTATTCAGTTATTACGGTGTGTATCCTTGGAATGGCGTGCATGTATGCATCCGGATGTATTGTTTCATCAGCATTTCTTGCACCGGGTGTGAGGGTTATTGGCATGTATCTTCCGACTAACGGCTTATTCACACTTGCATGTCAGATAATCAAGGGAACTGTGGATATCAGTACCATTATGACAAATGTTATGTGGATAATTATATTTCAGGCAGCAGGGGCATTGGCGGTTAAGATAAGGAGAGACAGATAATGAAGAGATTGTTATACTGGCTGTATCTGCTTGTTAAAAGGCAGTTAAAGAATCCTGTGATTGTCGTGGTGCTTATTGCAATGCCTGTTGCAGCGTTAATAATTACGAATACAGCGTCTCTTAAGGAGAAAGAGCCTGTAAGGGTTGGGATAGTGCTTGAAGATGACGATAAGATTGGCATAATGACAAGAGATTATCTTGTAAATGGCGATTATTCAGTTCAATTCTACGAAGCAGAATCGCAGGAAAAGCTTGAGCAGGATATAATGAATAAATACACAGAGTGTGGCTATGTAGTTGGTACCGGGCTTAAGGATAAGCTTGACAGTGGCAGCTACAGAGACATTATAGAGCTTATTATATGCAGGTCAGATTTTGTCAGCTCAATGACTGATGAGATATTCTTTTCTGCTATGTTTAAGGCATATTCGCCTGAGGTTGCAGTTAATTATGTTGATTCTGTAGACATATTTAAAAAGCATTCAGAAAAGGCAGAAGAAGAGATAAGAAAAGGGTACGAGGAATACATATCCGGAGATGACACATTCAGAATTGATTTTAAGGTGCTGGATGGTGTACAGGATAATGGGACACAGCTTGAAGATAAGACAGGAGAGTTTCCGTTAAAGGCATTGCTTATAATTCTTGTATATATAGGCGGACTTTTTGGAATCGTGGAATATTATCTTGATAAGAATTTAGGAACATTTATAACACTGCCTCGTATGTACCGTGTGGCAGGAAAGCCGTTGTATGCATTCATATCATGTGTACTTTTTGCAGTATCAGCAATGTTAACACTTGCGGTGGCAGGACAACTTAAGGGGGCAGCAGATATACTTCATATGGTTGTGTATGTAATAGCGGTTACTTTATTTGCATGGCTTGTGGCAATACCTGTAAGGAGAGCCAATGCAATGATTTCAATAATACCGGTGCTTCTTATAGCGTGTCTTATATTATGTCCGGTATTCATTAACATAACGGCATATGTGCCATTTGCAAAATATATAAGAGCATTGCTGCTTCCGTGGTATATGCTTAAGTAGGAGGATGGGATACGGTGAATAATAAGAAAAAACGTATATTTGACATTATCCAGATTGGATATGCGGGCGATGTTGCAAGCCGTACATTTGATATTGCGATAACTGTTGCAATTATAATCAACCTGTTCATTGCGATATTTGATACATTTGAACAGTCAATTCCGTACCAGCCTGTGTTAGATGTTATAGAGTGGATTACAGTTATCGGCTTTACAATTGAATACATACTGCGTGTATGGACGGCAGAATATCTGTATCCTAATAAATGTACAGGTATTGCGAGAATAAAATACATCTTATCAGTAAGCGGTATTGTTGACCTTTTATCGTTCCTGCCAAATTATCTGCCTGTATTCTTCCCGGCAGGAGCAGTTGCTTTCCGTATGTTCAGGGTTATAAGAATCCTAAGGATATTCCGTGTCAATTCATATTATGATGCGTTAAATGTTATAACAGAGGTAATAAGGCGAAAAAGGGACCAGATATTATCCTCTGTATTCATCATTGTGATGCTTATCATAGCATCATCACTGTGCATGTACAGTTTAGAGCATGAGGCACAGCCGGAAGTGTTTAAGAATGCATTTTCAGGAATATGGTGGTCGGTATCAACACTTCTTACAGTAGGTTACGGCGATATCTATCCTGTGACAGTGCTTGGAAAAATGTTCAGTATTATCATTACATTTCTTGGCGTCGGAATGGTCGCTATTCCAACAGGTATCTTATCTGCAGGTTTCGTTGAGCAGTACAGCCTTATTAAGAAGTCTACAGATTACCTTATGGAGAAGGAACTTAAGTTTATTAAGCTTATTATAACTAAGGACCACAACTGGAATGAAAAGAAGGTATGCGAGCTTAGTCTTCCGAGAGGACTTATTCTTGCAGCAGTGTTAAGAAATGGTGATACTTTGATTAAATCATGTGATATAGTATTCGTGTTCTCAAAGCGTTATATGGCAGATGCACAGACAATAAGTGTATAGATGGTGAATGATTATGATGATATTTGTGACAACGACAGATGCATTAACTGATGAAAAGTTATATGAAAAGGCCTATTCGCTTATTCCGGAATACAGGAAAGCTAAGGCTGATAAGATGAAAATGCGTGAAAATAAGCTGCAAACCGTGACGGCAGGCCTACTTCTTAATTATGCGGTAGGAAAATGGTCTATAAAAACAGGAGAAAGAGATTATAAAACAGATGAAAATCTATATGAGAAGGTGGATATTATTTCTGTGATTGAAGCAAATAATCCGTACTTTGATTATGAAATAGCATATAATTCGCAAGGAAAACCTTATTTTTTATCAAATTGTGAAATTTTTTTCAATATCTCACATTCGTCTAATTATGTAGCGTGTGTAATAGGCAACAGACCGGTAGGAATTGACATTGAAAAAGCCCGCAAAGGTAGACAGAATCTGGCAAAACGCTTCTTTGACGTATCAGAAGCAGAATGGATTAAAGAGTGCGATAGTGATCAAAGATTCTTCAGAATATGGACATTAAAAGAGGCATATGGCAAGGCTACAGGCCAAGGTGTGCTTGACATTTTAGGTAAAATAGTTTATAGATTAGAGAAAGGGAAAATGAAAGCATATATGTGCGGACTTCCCCAGAATTTCACTATTGTAGAAAAGGAAGTTGATGGATTCAGTTTATCGGTAATACAATTGTGAAATATATATCCAACTATTCATTATACAGTTGAAAAATATTAATAATGGCGGTATAATATAGAATATGTATATCTATGGAAAAGCCTAAGGAGGGTTTATGAGCAGAAATCATTTTAATGAATTAAGTCCATGTGAAGCATTAATTATGAAGCTTATATGGGAAGCACCACAGGATATTCCTGTACAGGAACTTATTGATCAGTTAAGAGACGATTATGGTAAGGATTACGCAAGAACAACAGTTGTTACTTTCGTAGGTAAGTTGAAGGACAAGAGATTTGTTGATACATACCGTAAAGGAAAGGCAGCTTTCATTCATCCACTTCGTTCAGAAGAAGAATATAGAAGACAGCTTTTAAAGGAAGAAGCTGATTTCTGGTTCAACGGAAAGGCTGTTGATATGGTTGCTTCTATTTGTGAATCACAGAAGTTAGAAGACGATGAAGTTAAGAGAATTAAGAAGATTCTTAATGGTCTTAATAAATAATAATTTTATAAGCAAAAGCAATAAAAAACATCACCTGATACGAAAGTCGGATTCGTCAGGTGATGTTTTTTGTTATGCATATATAATATAATTAATGGTTTTTATTCTGATATTCAAGTGCTGCTGTTATGAAGCCTCTGAATAATGGATGTGGACGATTAGGTCTTGACTTTAACTCTGGATGAGCCTGTGTGGCAATAAACCATGGGTGATTCTTTAATTCTATCATCTCAACAATTCTTCCGTCAGGAGATATTCCTGAAAGCATCATACCATTCTCAGTAAGAACTTTTCTGTAATCATTATTAACTTCATATCTGTGTCTGTGACGTTCATGTATAAGCTCTTCGCCATAGAGTTCATAAGCCTTGCTTGTTTTATCAAGTACACAAGGATAAGAACCAAGTCTTAATGTACCGCCGATATCATCAATGCCTTCCTGGTCTGGCATAAGATGTATAACAGGGTGAGTTGTGTTAGGATTAAGTTCAACACTGTGTGCGTCGTCATATCCTATAACATTTCTTGCAAATTCAACAATTGAAAGCTGCATTCCCAGACACAATCCTAAGAATGGAATATTATGTTCTCTGGCATAACGGATAGCTTCAATCTTTCCTTCTGTACCTCTGTCACCGAATCCACCTGGAACTAATATGCCAGATACGTCAGAGAGAAGCTCATCAGCAGTTTCAGGAGTTACAGTTTCTGAATCAATCCATTTGATAGTTACATCACATGAATTATATACACCACCATGCTTTAATGCTTCTACAACACTGATATAAGCATCATGAAGCTGGATATATTTACCGACTAATGCAACAGTTACCTTCTTAGTAGGATTCTTCCAGGCCTTGCACATCGCTCTCCATTCATCAAGGTCTGGTTCTGGACAGTCAAGGTGTAAACATTCACATGCTACCTGTGCAAGATGTTCTTCTTCCATCGCAAGAGGTGCATCATAAAGAATCTCAACATCTAAGTTCTGAAGTACATGAGACTTAGGTACATTACAGAAAAGTGCTATCTTATCCTTGATACCAGCCTCAAGTGGATGTTCGGTACGGCACACAAGAATATCCGGACGGATTCCCATTCCCTGAAGTTCCTTAACACTTGCCTGAGTTGGCTTAGTCTTCATCTCACCAGATGCTTTAAGATAAGGAATAAGTGTTACGTGAATAAGAATTGCGTTCTCATGTCCGACTTCATGCTTGAACTGTCTGATTGCCTCAAGGAAAGGCTGACTCTCGATATCTCCAACAGTACCACCAACTTCTATAATTGCAATCTTAGTTTCATCAGTTGAATAATCTCTGAAAAAACGGCTCTTTATTTCATTAGTAATATGAGGGATTACCTGGACTGTGCCTCCACCGAAATCTCCACGGCGTTCCTTCTGTAATACAGACCAGTATACTTTACCGGTAGTTACATTAGAATTCTTATTAAGGCTCTCATCAATAAATCTTTCATAGTGACCAAGGTCAAGGTCTGTCTCAGCACCATCGTCAGTTACGAAAACTTCTCCGTGCTGGATAGGGTTCATAGTACCTGGATCAATATTAATATAAGGGTCAAACTTCTGCATGGTTACAGAAAAACCACGGGCTTTAAGCAGTCTGCCTAAAGATGCGGCAGTGATACCTTTTCCTAAACCGGAAACAACACCACCTGTTACAAATACATATTTAACAGCCATCTTTTCCTCCAATCTGAATGTGTAATCAAAAAAATATGCAATATTATACAGCCCTGTATTACAA
>OJKC01001969.1_pt1 | contig 11654 bp, 10 predicted proteins | sample 1596401 | NCBI WGS metagenome assembly OJKC01 (sample SAMEA4350162, study PRJEB24818) | metagenome | biome: human; feature: gut; material: faeces | place: Denmark | collected 2013-09 | reverse complement strand
TTTCTTGTTTTGGGGGGTGGGCGGCCCTGCCGTTGTCCCGCGGAGAAGTTGTTGCCCCTTTCGCGGACTTCCTCGTCGAGTTTCGCAGGGAGTTTATCGATGAATTTATCAGCGTTGACGTAACGGCAAGCCTCGTTGATCTGCTCGTCCGTGAAAGATTCTTCGCGGAGAACTATGTTGCTCCTTATCGTTCCGGAGAACAGGAAAACGTCCTGCAACATCTGCCCGAAATGCTTACGCAAAGAGGATTTTTTGATATGTTTTATGTTTATTCCGTCAAGCAGAATCTCGCCTTTCTGAATATCGTAATTCCTGCAAATGAGCGAAAGAATGGTCGTTTTTCCCGAACCCGTCGCGCCGACGAACGCGACCGTTTCGCCCGCGTTTACCTTGAACGAAACGCCTTTCAGCACCCATTCGTTTTCGACGTAAGAAAACCACACGTCCTTAAACTCTATTTCGCCTTTCACTTCATCGAGCGAGATAGCGTCCGGCTCGTCCTTTACTTCGGGATCGATATCCATAATCGTGAAGATCTTTTCCGCCGACGCGAACGCCGACTGCAGAAAATTGAACTGCTCCGCAAGGTTCTGAATCGGGTTGAAAAACTTCGATATGTACATATAAAACGCGACGATTACGGGGGCTGTCATCTTCTGCCCGAGAAACTCGGTGTTATCGAGATAGCCCTTCGCGCCGAGATAAAACAGACAAAGGAGCGCGCACGCGTAAAGCATATAAACCGTGGGGCGGAAAATTCCGAAAACGAAAATCTCGGAAATTCTCGCCTTGGCAAGCGCGGAGTTTTTCTTTTTGAATTCTTCCTTTTTACGTTCTTCGCGATTGAAAATCTGAATTATTTTTATTCCGGAAAGGTTTTCCGAAAGGAAAGTGTTCACAGATGTCGTTCCGTCCTTGATTTTACGGTAAGACATTCTCGAAAACTTCCTGAAAATGACCGTGAAAAGCACGATGAACGGCGCGAAACAAAGCACCATAAGCGCGAGTTCGTAATTGAGAAGAAGCATCGCGACGACTACGCCTATTATGACGAAAACGTTCTTCGCGAGGTTGACTATCGTACTCGTGAAAAGCATCGAGAGGGCGTTCGTGTCGTTAGTAACTCTCGTGACGAGCGTTCCGACGGGAATCGTGTTGAGTTGCGCGTGAGAAAGACTTTCGATGTGACTGAACAGATCTTCCCTCAACTTAGAAACGATTTTCTGCCCCGTTTTCTGAAGAATAATCGCCTGAAAATAAGAACAGACAAGCGAAACGATGAGTATGCTCGCGTACAACGCGACTTTAAGGAACAGGTCGCTCAGCGCGAAATTGCTCTGCTGAACGAGTTCTTCGATGTTGGAAATTATGTAGGGCGAAACAATGTCGTAAGACACGGTGAAAAGCATCAGAACGGATACGAACAGAAAACTCTTCCAATACGGCTTAGCGTAAGCAAGAAGTCTGCGTATAAGTTCTTTATCTTTCATTTTTCTGTCGAATCCGATAGCGGTTTTCTTATCTTTTATGGAGAGAAAAGCCACTATGAAAACGATTGACAAAACGCCTATTATCGCGCCCGTTAAAAGAAGAGGATAATATTCACGCATTTTCGTTTTCCTCCTTCTTTTTCTTCTCTTCGATAATCTGAAGTTCGACAGTCCTTTTATATTCGGGGCAGGTATTCATAAGTTCCTCGTGCGTTCCGATCGCCGCCACGGCGCCGTCCTCGAGATAGATTATTTTGTCCATGCCTTTAACCGTGGATATTCTGTGCGCGATTAAAATCGTGGTTTTACCTTTTCTCGTAAGGCGTAAGTTTTCGAGAATCTTTTTTTCCGTTTCGGTATCGACTGCCGAAACCGCGTCGTCGAGAATAAGCACGGGCGCGTTTTTCATCATAGCCCTCGCTATGGAAATTCTCTGCTTCTGCCCGCCCGAAACGGTTACTCCCCTTTCGCCGAGCACCGTCTTATATCCGTCGCGGAATTCGGCGATATTGCCGTTCACGTCGGCGAGTTTTGCCGAACGGACCACCGCGTCGAAACTCACTTCGTCCGAAGCGAACGCTATGTTGTTCTCGATCGTGTCGCTGAAAAGGAAGTTATCCTGCGGAACGTAAGCCGCGTTTTTCCTCACCGATTCTATAGTGACGTCGTTAACGTCGTTTCCGTCGATGAAAACCGTTCCGTCCGGGACGTTATACGTTCTTAAAATAAGGTCTGCCACCGTCGTTTTTCCCGATCCCGTTCTGCCGACGATGCCCACGTTTTCGCCCGCTTCGATTTTAAAAGATACGTTCTTCAGGGACGGAATTTCACTGTCCGGATAAGCAAACGTCAGGTTTTTGAACTCTATCTCGCCGCGCGCGTTTCCGAGGGGTTTCGCGCCGTCTCTGTCCTTGACGTCCTGCGAGGCGGAAAGCAACTCGCTGATTCGTCTGAGCGAAGCCTGACCGCGGGATTTCATTCCTATAAGTTCCGAAATCGCCATAACGGGCCAGATAATCGCGTTGAAATAACCGATGAACTCCATAAGTTCGCCCGCATTGAACGAGCCTGCAAACACGAGATAGCCGCCGTAACCGAGAATTACGCATACGACCGACTCGATGAAAAGCGTTATGGCGATATTAAGAATGGTGGACGCTTTGACGAATTCCACGTTGACGTCCTCGTTGTGTTTGTTGAGTTTTTTGAACGCCGAAAGTTCTTTTCCCTCTTTGACGAACGCCTTTATGACGGCTATTCCCGAGAAATTCTCCTGCGAGAAATCGGAAAGTTGAGAAAACGCCTCCTGACGGGTTTCCCACTTCTTTTCCATATAATTGCCGATTACCGTTGCCGCGACAAGCATGCACGCAAGCGGAATAAGCGAAAAAAGCGCGAGCAGGGGCTTCAACGCGACCATTTTGTAAAAGGACATTCCGCCGAGGAACAAAGCGTCGCAAAGCATCATAACGCCCCAGCCGAAGCAATCCTGCACCGTTTCGAGGTCGTTGGTGAAAAGCGACATAAGGTTGCCGACTTTGTTTTTCTGATAATAACTCGCGGATAAGTTTTTGCAACGGTCGAACATTCTGAGGCGCAAATCTTCCTCCACCTTCGCGCCCGCGCCGAAAAAGCAGATTCGCCACAAAAATCTGCCCGTTACGATAACGAGAATCACTATTATCATCGGCAGACAAATTTCGTCCAGAACGAAATCGAAGTTAAACGGAACGTCCACCCCGTTTATCGTGTTGAAACCGTTGCCGATTCCGTTGATTATGTATTTATAAAGTTCGGGGATCAGCAGTTGCGCGTAGTCCACCGCGGCAAGCGACAGAAGTCCCAGAAGCAATATATATAAATACTTAAAATAGTATTTGTTGATGTATTTTCCGAATATCATAATATAATATCAGTCCTAATAATTGTATTTTTTTCGCATAAAGACGAGGAAGAATACCGCCGTCATGAACGCGAACGCTTCGGTTGCAATCGTTGCGAACCATATTCCTTCGGCTTTGAACAACGCAGGCAGAAGAAACACGAAAATCGTCTGAAAAACGAGAGCGCGCAGAAACGAGAGTATCGCGGAAACGAGTCCGTTGTTGAGCGCGGTGAAAAATCCCGACGAAAAGATATTGATGCCCGAGAACACGAACACGAACGAATACAGCCTGAAAGCGTGAACCGTGAGGTCGAAAAGCGTTTTGTCGTAACCGACGAATATATGCGCGAGAGGCACTGCGAGAACTTCCGCCAGAGCCGCGAGCAACACGCCGCCGACTCCCATGGAAATGATACTCTTTTTAAAGAGATTTTTAAGTTCTTTAGTGTTTTGCGCGCCGTAATTATAGGAAACAACAGGCGAAACGCCGATTGAATACCCTATTTCTATGGCAAGGAAAATAAACTGAACGTACATAAGCACGCCGTATGCCGCAATACCGTTTTCGCCGGCATATTTCATAAGCTGAACATTATAAAGCATACTGACGACCGAGGAGGAAATGCTGCTCATAAGCTCAGAAGAACCGTTAGTGCAGGATTTTGCAAGGGCTTTGCCGTCAAACTGGAATTTGAAAACCACGATTTCATAAGTGGTTACTGCCCCTCATAGGGCTTTAATAAAATCCTCCAAAACGCTTGAAAACAAAGGATTTATCGCAATGTGTCCGCCTTATCCCTTTATACGATTTCACTTGCGTTTATGCTTCCCTCGCCACCTCATAAGGGCAAAAATAAGGGAAGAAAAATCTGATAACAAGCTATAAAAACAAGTGGCAATCGGGAAACTGTGACATATGTGCGAATATATTATACTGGAGGATTTCAAGATGGACAAGTACATTTATGATGAAAACAACGGTCTTTGGTATGAACTGCAAGGCGAATACTATTTGCCGTGCCTTAGCTTGCCACCCGAAGAAGAAAAGCCTATCGGGATATGGGGACAGCGGCACAAACGCTACCTGAAAGAACATAGAAAAGCAACCTACACAACACTTCTGACCAGCGGTAAGCTCAACACTTATCTTTCCGGCATCAACGAACAGGCGCAGGAACGCTTTGAACGGCTCATAGATGGCATGAAGCAGGCACAGGGTATCACGGAACAATTAAAGGCGGAAAACGCCTTAGAATGGGTCAGGAGAATGAATAATATACGGGCTTGTGCGATGGAGATTGTGAATAAAGAAATCATCTTCGCATAGCAGACTGGCGGTAACGCAAAGCGAGGGGTAAAGGTGTAAATGCCTTACCCCTCGTATTTTATGACGAGAATATGGCTTAACACAAGGCATTTGTGGGTTAAAAGCGCTACAGTAGAGAGATTATGCTGAAAACATAGGGTTTGGCAATCCAAAAGCAAACTTTTTATGAATGTTGTCTGTTGCCTCTTGACTTATATCGGCAATCTATATATAATCGATATGTAGACTGTCGATACAAGGAGGGACATATATGGCAATTGATAAATCTCTGATTTCAGGGAATACAGATATGCTGATTTTGAAGCTGCTTGAAAAACAAGATATGTATGGGTATCAGATGATAGAAGAACTTGCGAAGCAATCCGACCATACTTTTGAATTGAAAGCAGGAACATTATATCCTCTGCTCCATCTCTTAGAGCAAAAGCAGTATCTTGTGTCCTATGACGGAGAAACTGTTGCGGGGAAAACAAGAAAATATTACAGGATTACAGATGAAGGGAAAAGATTTCTTGTGGTGCGGCTGTCTGAGTGGGAAAGCTACTCTGCCGCAGTCAATAAGGTTTTGTCGGGGGGTGTTTTGCTTGCAGGAATATAATTCTCCCGAAGAATATATCAAGGATGTTCAAAGATACATTCGTTGGAGCAGAGCAAAGGTTGTGGCAACAAGAGAGCTTTCTGACCACATAAACGACCAATACGATGCTTTGCGGGAAAACGGTCTGAATCAGAAAGAAGCAATGAGAAAAGCCATTGAAGAAATGGGCGATGCAGATGTAGTTGGGACAGAGCTTGATATTGTCCACCGCCCGAAAGTGAATTGGCTGTTGCTGCTCATAGCAGGCGTGTTGCTGCTGAGTGGTATTCTAATCTCTGCTATGCTAACCTCAATATCCCTGACCGTACCAAAGATAATCGGTATTGTGCTTGGAGTTTGTGTTGCTGCTTTTTTGTATTTTATTGATTACACTGTCTTAATTCGCTTTCCAAGAGCGTTATACGGACTGCTCTCACTGGCGGCAATCTTCGGGCTACTCTATGAATTATGGAACGGATTTGCACCGCTTGGATACGGTTTTCTGTTCTACCTGCTGCTATGCTATCCGATTGTTTTGGTCGGAATCCTGTTTTATGAAAAGAACAGTGAAAGCGAGACAAAAATCATACATTACTGGCTATATGCTATTTTTCCGCTGACTTTAGCGTTAATAAATCAAGCGTTTCCAGTTTTTGTGTTGCTGTTGGCTTGCGAGCTATTCATCTTTTGCTGCGGGTTAAAATTAAAATGGCTGAAATGGAATCGTGTTAATATCTTCGGTGTGGCTTGTATGCTGATTTTTCTTATTATCGGAGTGTACCTGTTAAGCCGCTTTTATCATCTTTTTCGCTTGCAGGAAAATACAGGATATTTACAACAGCTCGATTTCTTTTCGGTGTTTCGTGAAGCGGAGTTAATTGGAAAAAGCGGAATGCCTGTTGATGTGAAGGTAATGAGCTACTTCTATGACCACCCAATCACCCTGCTCCTGTACGAATACGGAAAATTTTCACTTGTATTTTTGCTGTTTGTATTCGGGATATTGTTTGCTATCCTTTACAGGACTTCAAAAAAGCAGGATACAGAGGTTGGCAAACTTCTAACCAATACCGTGCTGTTGATTTATATTTTACGAATTGTTTTCACTGCCTTATCCGACATTGGGGTTCTTCCGAACTTCTTTATGTGCGTCCCCTTCGTTGTAACAGGAGGAATGTTCATTATTTACGATATGGCACTTGTTGGAATTATCCTATCAGTAAACCGCAATGAGAGCATTGCAAAGGATTGGATTAAATTAAAAAGCAAGCGTAACGCTGCTAAAAACGGAGGTCAACTATGAAAAAATTCTTATGTGCTATTCTATTCTTGACGATGGTAATCAGTCTCTCCGCCTGCGGCGGTAAAGGCGTTTCGACACTTGTGAAGCATTATGGTCAGGAAAAGGTCGATGAAATGGAAATCGAGTGTACCGATGAAACACAGCTAAAGGTCGCAAATGACCTCATAGCAGAAGCAAAGGATATTATGTCTTACTGCGGGTCAGGAGACGGTACGAATAAAGAGGACTGCGGTGCGTTAGAAAGATACTATTTCTTTGATGATAAGGCGGTTCGGGCAGATGTTTCGATAGAACTTGTAACCACCAAACAGGAAAATGGGAAGGGATATATCTGGGTGAAATATTCAGCCGATTATTACGATAAGGATGATACTCTCATTTCTGGTAACGGAGAAGCATATTCACGTTGGGATATTGAACAGTTAGATGGAAAATGGACGGTAACGTTAATTGACGAAATACCGTAAGGATTGGTGAGTGTATGCAGAAACAAGCCGAATGGATATTATGTCCTGTTTGTGGCAACAAAACCCGTGACAGAACAAGATATGATACGGTCTTGAAAAACTATCCTCTCTACTGCCCGAAGTGCAAGCAGGAAACGCTGATAGAAGCAGAGAACTTGAAAGTAACCGTTATAAAGAAACAGGAAAACTAATCTCTATATGTATGCCGCCGTGTATGGGTAAAACCATAGCGGCGGTTTTTCTTCGCCTATCGGCTGCCTCTGTCAAAGGATTTCTTTCGTGGCTTTTGCTGTCTGCCCTGCTCCTGCAACTGTCTGAGCCTGTTTCGGACGCTCTCCTTTTCGGGCGGTCTTGGCGGTCTGCTCTTTTGTTTCACCTGACGCTCCCATTCGGCAAGGTCACGGTTGTATTGTTCCACAACGGCTTCCGCCTCCCGATAGGTCGCCATGAATGCCTGCACATCGGGATAACCGTCCTCCCTGAGAATATCGGGGAGCTTATCCAGCCTGCGGTCAATTTCTTGCTCCGTCTGCTGTATCTGCTCGGTAAGGGCTTTGCGCTCCTTGCCCTTGAAAATCCCTGTTGTTTCTGCAAGCTGTGTTTTCAGCTTGGGCAGAATGTTGTCCTGCAAATTCCTAATCCCTCTTGCCTCATCCTGCACCCGTATCATTAGATTCCGCATGGTGCAGAACTCTGTCATATCAATATCCAGCGTGGGCTTCGGCGGTATCCCGTATTCACGGATAAGGTTTTGTAAAATGTCCTTCGCCTTGTTCACGATACGGCGGAACAGATTCGGCAGCCAGCCCTCGCTTTTAATGGATTGGCTAACCTTGTCGTGTATCTCGGTTTGTTTGATTTCCAGTATTTTAGCCTCCTCAATCCCCGATACAAGTGCCATGTCCGCTGTCCTGTTCCATTCCTGCCTTGTAGCGTTGTCGGCTGCAATCTCTTCGGCTTTGGGATTGTTCTTGCCTATTTTCTTTGTCGGCAGGTACACGCTGTTTTTATCAAATACCTTTAACTGCTGTTCGGGGTCAGAAATATGACGGTTGATAAGTTCCGTGTAAACCTCCTTTACCTCCCGAAGAAAAGACTCGCTCTTGAAGCGGTCATCCTTTACGGTAAACAGATGGCTTTCGTAAACCTCTCCCTTTTTGATAATGGTACAGCCTTTTCTTATCTGCCCGTCCTCACCTGTGATTTCCTTCTTGGTGCGTACCCGCTTGCCTGTTTCGTCAAAGAATACGCTTCTTGTGGCAATCTTCACATCAGGCTCAGGAAGCAGCTTCCTTTCGCTGAAAATCAGATGAATGTGGTAATTGGTCTTGCGCTTATTGTGGTGCAATGCCGACACACATTCCACGCCGTACCGCCTGCGGAACTCATCTGTAAAATCCTCAAGCACCTGCTGCGGCTCGTACTGCGTGTAAACTTCGGGCAGGGCGATAATCAGCTCCCTTGCCTCAATACATTTCCCCTCTGCGCCGCTGCGCTGGAACTCCTGCCGGCTCTCCCTTGCGAGATTATTCCAAAAGGCATTGTCGGCGGTGCGGTAAGTGGCGTACAGATTTTCCTGTCTTGCGTGGCTGGTGATATACGATATTCGTCCTTTGACATTAGGCAGCTTCGACATCTGTATGAAGCTGTGTCTTGCCATAATCCAACCTTTCTTTAAAATATACCGTTCTCATTTTGCAACCGTCTTGACGGTTGCTGCTGTTTCGGCGGCTTTGCTGACGGAACAGCGCCGTATCAAAAGCGGCAGGGATTTCCTGCAAGCGTTGATACGGTAGCTCCCCGCAGGGGCGAAATACCCTGAGTACAAATCGACAGATTTGTGCGAGGGGTGTATTTCGCTCTCAAACGCCGAGGGCTTTAAGAACGGTCAATCTACTCGGCGGACATCATTCTGATTGAGAAGATTTCTGCCTTGATTGACCGTCATAAAACGCTCCAGCGTGTCCCTTCGGATAATGGTCTTGCGCCCTACCTTTAAGACAGGCAGCTTGCCCCAGTCCACCAATTTCCGCATGGTGTTCCTGCCGATACCCGTACATTCGGCGGCTTCCTCGATGGTCATACCTATTTTAACTGCGTTCATTATCTCATCCTCCTTTTGAAATACTTGTTTTGCAACTGTACAATCCTAATTATACTTATTTTGCAATCTCGTGTCAACCTGTTTTGCAACTGTTTAGGATTTTTTTTAATATTTATCCCGTTTCAGGGTTGCAATCTGCATTTTGATGTGCTATAATGATACTCGTCAGGAGGTGAAAACCTTGAAAAAAGAAATTGAATTCACCGCAAAACAAGTCGGTGAACGGGTAAAAGAGCGCCGAACAGAACTAAACCTTACCATGCCTGAGCTTGGAAAGCGTATCGGCGTAAACAAATCCACCATTCAGCGGTATGAAGCAGACGGCGTTGACCCGAAGCGTACTATGATTATCAACGGTCTTGCCGATGCGCTGCTTACCACTCCCGAATGGCTGACAGGGCTTTCCGAGGAAAAGGAATATGATGCCCGCACGCTCTGCCAAAAGGACATTGAGGAGCATATCAAAAAGTACCTTGATACGGTTTCCTCCACGGTCAGCGGAGAGCCGCACCAGCAGCTTCTTACCACCTTCCTCGGCAAGATGATTGACCTGTACTCGGTGCTGTGCCACTACTTTGCCAACGCTATGGCGGAGGTTGACCGTGTGGCGGAGGACGAGGGCTTGAAGCAGTCGATTATGCGGTATGCGATTGAGGTGGGCGCAATCGAAGAACGGGTCTACCGCAAAGAAATGGAAATACCTATCGAAGATATGAAGCGTTTTTTAGACGGAATTTTACATATCTACGATGAGGGACGCACCAAAGTATCTATGGGCGACCTCTTCGGGATAGTGACGGAAGCCGAAAACAGGCTTGCCGAAAAAGAAAATTCCGTGGCACCTTGACAAAAAAATATGCCGATTGAAACCAACCGGCAAAAGTGACATTCTTTACTTTACGCACACCATATGTCACAGTCCCGATTGCCACGGATAGAAAGGAGTTTTTATCTATGGCAAAAGGTTCTGTAAGAAAGAAAGGCAAAAAGTGGTACTACCGCTTCTATATCGAAGATGAAAGCGGCAATCTGGTACAGCGTGAATTCGTGGGAACAGAAAGCAAATCCGAAACGGAAGCCCTGCTCCGCAAGGCGATGGAGGACTACGAGGAAAAGAAATTCGTTGCAAAGTCTGAAAACGCCACGGTGGGAATGCTGCTGGATATGTGGGTGGAGGAAGAACTAAAGCCCGGCAGTCTCAGCAACGGTACGGTAATGGCATATCAGGGTACGGTAAACCGTATCAAGCAGCACCCTATCGGCAGCCGAAAGCTGAAAACCGTCACCGCCGACCATTTGCAGGCGTATATGGATTTTCTCAGCTTCGGCGGGACAAATCCCGACGGTACAACGGCAAAGGCACTTAGCAAAGGGTATCTGCGTTTGTTCTCGGCAGTCCTGCAAGGAGCGTTCCGCTTTGCGGTATTCCCCAAACGGCTGATTACCTTCAACCCGATGCAGTATGTGGTATGGCGGGGCAAAAAAGAGGACTATGACCTGTTTTCGGACGAGGACGGCAATACCGATTCCACACCCACGCTCAGCCATGAGCAATATCTGAAGCTGGAGGAATTTCTGAAAAAGAAAGATAACCCCGCTTTACTGCCCATTCAGATTGCCTACTACACGGGGCTTCGCATCGGCGAAGTCTGCGGCTTGACTTGGCAGGATGTCAACCTTGACAAGCAGTACCTTACGGTGCGCCGCAGTATGCGCTACAACGGGGCAAGGCATAAAACCGAGATAGGAGCGACCAAACGGAAGAAAGTCCGTACCGTGGACTTCTGCGACACGCTGGCGGCGATCCTCAAAGCGGCGAAAACCGAACAGCACAAAAACCGCCTCCAGTATGGCGGGCTTTACCACCTCAACTACTACACCGAGGTGAAGGAAAAAGACCGTACTTACTACGAGGTTTACAGCCTGCCGAGGACAGATGAAATCCCAGAGGGGTACAAGGAAATATCCTTTGTCTGCCTCAGACCTGACGGCGCATACGAATCACCGAGTACGGTAGGGATTATGTGCAGGACGGCAAGCAGAAAGGTCGAGGGCTTGGAGGGCTTTCATTTCCACCAACTTCGTCACACATTCACGAGCAATCTGCTCTCAAACGGGGCAGCGCCGAAGGATGTGCAGGAGCTTCTCGGACATGCCGATGTCAGTACCACAATGAATATTTACGCTCACGCTACAAGGGAAGCGAAGCGTACTTCCGCAAGACTGCTGGATAAGGTGGTCGGCGGAGAGTAAAAAACTTTCCCTTGTTTCGGCTCGTAAGGGCAAAAACAAGGGAAAACACATAAGGTTGGAACACAAGATAGGCGAAATGCCTTGAAAATACAGCGTTTTCAGAGGGTTTAACAGATAAATCTGAATTTGACGAGGTATTGATAGAATGGTAGAAGTAAAATTTTATGACAATGTCGCAGATGAATTTTTGAAGTTTGCAGTGATAATATCCAAAACAGATAACAAGTGGGTATTCTGTAAACACAAAG
>OJKC01001968.1_pt1 | contig 11656 bp, 9 predicted proteins | sample 1596401 | NCBI WGS metagenome assembly OJKC01 (sample SAMEA4350162, study PRJEB24818) | metagenome | biome: human; feature: gut; material: faeces | place: Denmark | collected 2013-09 | reverse complement strand
ATGAGGAAAGACCTTTCTTTGTTTTATTCTTTGCCACGGAAATTATAACATTTCCACTCAAGGGGAGGCTTTCCTCTTTTATTGTTTCTGGAAAAATTCCCCTACCGAGTAAAATTTTACACTAAGTTGTAAAAGAGGGACATTTTGTGTCCAGGGTTCTGAAGGTTCCCAGAAAAAGGTTCTTAAGATTGACCGGCCCTAAGGCCGGAGGGTTCGTAAGTTTGACGGGCCTTTGGCCCCGAGGGTTGTGGTGGCGGCTTCGCCGTAAATTTATAATGCCGCCTTTGGCGGTCACGTCCACATCGAGTATCATAATCAGGATTACCACCGTCCACCCCTTCGCCACTTCGTGGCCCTCTTCCCCTAAAGGGGACGCAAGAACGTTACGGATTCACCTTTCTGTGTCATATAGCATGATAAGCATTCTGCGGATTGGCTCGCTGCGCTCGCCTCCCCCTATCCGGCTTCGCCGGACTTCCCCCTATGCAGGGGGCAGAATAAAACGCCGCGAAGTATTCCTTTCATAAGTCGCTCACAGCATAACGGAGCTTTATAGTGCCCCCGCTTGCGGGGAGAAGGTGGTGCCGTAAGGCACCAAAGGGGGAAAACTCCGAAATGGTACGTGAAGTATATGACTCGCTGTTTTTCTCCTTAGATCCCTCGTTTCCCCTTGAGGGGAACGCCTCGAAGAGGCAAAGGGTGTACAAGGCAGAGCGCCGATTTGACACCCCATCGCTATCCTGACCGCCAATCAGCGGCCTGTATCATTTTTGCTTCTTACCATTGGACACGCCTTCGGTGTGAAGGTTCATTGGACACACCTTCGGTGTGAGGGTTCAAAGGGTTCACAGGGTTCAAAAGGTTCAAAGGGTTGTGGTGGCGGCTTCGCCGCAGGTTGTGTAGAAGGGTTGTGCACCGCTTTGCTCAGGGGGCGACGGCCTTTCAGGCCGAGGGTTGTGGTGGCGCCCTGGGCGCATTTATTATACATGGCGCCGAAGGCGCCAAACCTTGCCAGCAGCCAGCCGATAGCCGACAGCCGATAGCCGATAGCCGATAGCCGACAGCCGACAGCGGTCCCGTTTCTCATTTTTCCATTTTCACATACTCTTCCCCTATATCCTCTATCACTGCCTTTCCGCCGGTGAGGTCGGTGAAGAAGCGGATATGCTTTTCCCCGTTTTCCGGAAGGCAGAGGAATTCCAGCACCACCTTGTCGGTGAAATCTCGTTTCCTGACGATAATGTCTTTATCCTTTATATAATTTTCAAAGCCTCCTACGGCGCCGTAGGGTATGGTCAGGCGATAGCGTACATGGGGCGTGTAGAGGACGATGGGCGCTTCCTTCACTGCATCGGCCAGGGTGGAGCTGTAGGCACGGGTAAGCCCGCCGGCGCCCAGCTTGATGCCGCCGAAGTACCTTGTCACCACGGCCAGAAGGTTGGTGAGTTTCTGCATCTGCAGCACATGGAGCATGGGATGGCCGGCGGTGCCTGACGGTTCGCCGTCATCCCCCGATTTTTCCATCACTCTTTCCGTACCGATGCGCCAGGCATAGCAGTTATGGGTGGCATCTTTGTACTGCTTCCGGAAGCCTTCCAGCGTCTTTTGGGCTTCTTCTTCCGAATTCACCGGCACCAGGTGGGCAATAAAAATGGATTTTTTTATTTCCGTTTCTTTATGAAATGGCTCCGCCGGAGCCGCGTAGGGAATAAGCATGATGACCTCCTTTTTCTTCATTGTAACACGAAAAAACAGCGCCGGTCGGTGCTGTTTTTTGAGTCATATGTTTTTGAGTCATATGTTATGGGCAGCTGTATTCCCGAAGGTTGACTCGCCTTCGGCGCGAGGGTTGATGGGGCCGCCGGGCTTACGCCCTTGGCCCCAAGGGTTCTGTCCGGGACCGGCTTCGCCTCCCGGACAGGTTGAGGGCTCCGCCCAGGGTAGTTATATAGTATCACTGCGTTAGCGAGGTACGGCGCCAAAGGCGCCATTCTATTGCCGCCTTTGGCGGCATATGCTCATCGCCGCGAAGCAGCGATACCATAACCCTCCGGCCCAAAGGGCCGGTCAAACCTCAGGCCGAAGGCCTGTCAACCCTTGGACCCTCCGGTCCATTAGAATGCCGGAATCAGTCCGTCGCTGAAGTTATCATTAATATATTTCTTCACGGCATCGCTCTGGAAAATCTTCACGAATTTCTGATAGGTGGGGTTATCCTTATCCTGTTCTCTGGCAGCGATGATGTTCACATAGGGAGATGTATTATCTTCGGTGGCCAGGGCTTTCTTGGAATCGAGGCCGGCGGATTTCGCATAGCCTGCGTTAATGACGGAAATGGACACATCATCCAGGGAGCGGGGCAGCTGGGCTGCTTCCAGTTCTACAATCTGCAGGTTCTTCGGATTTTCAGCAATATCGCCTACCACTGCCTTGGTGGGGTCCGTGCCTTCCTTCAGTTTCAGCAGGCCCTGATGGTCCAGGAGAAGCAGGGCGCGGCCGCCGTTGGAGGGATCATTGGGAATGGACACCTTGGCGCCATCGGGAACGTCTTTGATGTCAGTGATTTTATTGGAATAAACGCGGAGCGGTGCCAGGTAGGTATTTCCGATGGAAACCAGCTTGGTGCCATTCTTTTCATTGAAGGCTTCCAGGAATGGGCCGTGCTGGAAGGAATTCAGATCGATATCACCGGCAGCCAGGGCCTGGTCCGGAGTCACGTAGTCGGAGAAGGACTTGATATTCACCTTGAGTCCCTGTTTTCCTGCTTCCTGGGCCACAAATTCCATAACCTTTTCAGAATAACCCGGTGTAATGCCTACGGTGATTTCCTTCTTTTCCGCCGGAGCCTTGGCATCCTTCTTGTCACCGCCGCATCCGGAAATGGCGCCGGCCACTGCCAGGGCTGCCAGAGAAAGGGCTAATGTTTTCTTCCAGTTCATAATAAAACCTCCTGCATATAATATGTTAAAAATATACAAAACAAAAATCCCCCGTCCCGAAAGGGACGGAGGACCGTGTTACCACCCAATTTCACCAATGAATCACTTCATCGGTCTCATAAGGTACGCCGGACTATGCCTTGATACCCTGTCTCTGTAACGGGAGCTCCCGGGCCGCTTCATCATTCAGCGCACCAGGCTCAGAGGCCATCTTCCATCAAACCGTCCGCACTCCCTTTCACCCAACGGAGCTCTCTTGGCCGGACCATTTCATGTACTCTTCTCTTCACTGCCTTTATGAAGTTGCATTAAATATACCATCGGGAAATCATGAAGTCAAGAGAAATTTTACTACCAGTCAATCCAGGTCAGTGCCTTTTCCAGCTCGTAGAAGGTCTTCCCGTCCCAGAGAATATCTTCCGTCACATGGTTCAGCACATCATCGCCATCATCGGATTCATAGTAATAGACCAGCTCCATGAACTCCTCAAAGGGCTCTTTGGAAAACCGGTACTTCTCCACACTGATACTGTAGGTATTTCTTCCGGGATGAAATTTCAGCCCCGAGAACCGGTACACATACCCCCGGTGCCTCACGGAAGCCTCCCCGTCATTCAGATAATCAATAAACTCGTCTGCGTCGCCGCCCTGCATATGATTCACTGCTCCTTTATACTAAGACCTCGCTATGATGGCTTTATTATACATGATGAGGGGAAAAGGTTCAAAAGGTTCCGCATGATGGGAAAAGGTTCTTAGGATTTACCGGCCTGACGGCCGGAAGGTTCTTAGGTTTGACGGGGCTCTTGGCCCCGAGGGTTGTGGTGGCGGCTTCGCCGCAGATTATAAAAAAGCCGGCCCGCGCCCTCCGTCATTTCGACCGTAGCGAAGCGGAGTGGAGAAATCTCACGCCCCAAATGACAGAAAAGCCGGCCCGCCCCCTCCCGTCATTTCGACCGAAGCGGAGCGGAGTGGAGAAATCTCCCCCTCTCATGGTACAGGCGGCATTACGGTAGGAGATCTCTCGACTCAGAGCATCATGGGAGCGGTTCCTGTCTGCCTCCCATAGCGGCACGTACCTCCGCTCGAGATGACGGTGGCGGCTTTGCCGCGTTGGAAAGCGCTCAGACCATAGAACCCGGGCGCCGCAGGCGCCACCCTGCTTTCGGGAATACAGCCAGCCGACAGCCGATAGCCGATAGCCGACAGCCGATAGCCGACAGCCGACAGCCGATAGCCGTCATCAGTCCCGCTGCTGTCCCATCAGTTCCTGCCGGAAAGCTGCCACTTTCCTGATATCTTCCGGCGTGGTGCGGCAGCAGCCGCCGATGAGGCGGGCACCGGCTTTCTGCCAGATTTTCACAAAGTCTGCATAATCCGCTGCCGCCCCTTCCCAGGTCTTACCGGAGGGGTCGTAATGTTCACCGGAATTGGGATAGACCACCACAGGCTTTGAAGTATATTTCCTGATTTCCAGAATCAGGGATTCCACATACTCCGGCGCCGTGCAGTTCACACCGATAGCCTTTACGCAGGGGATGGAGTCAAGGGCTTTGGCGCAGTCGCCGATGTAATCGTCGCCGCAGGTATGGAGGCCGTCTTTGCAGGAAAAGGAAACCCAGGCGGAAGCGTTTTTGATTTCCGACAGCACGTCTGTCTCTGCCAGAGCTTCCAGAAGGCAGGGAATGGTTTCACAGGCAAAGATATCGGGACCTGCTTCCTCCAGGATATGCAGACGTTCCCGGTGGAAATCGGCCAGCTCTTCCCTTGTCTTGCCGTAATGGCCCTTGTATTCGCTGCCGTCGGCCAGGAAAGCGCCATAGGGGCCCACGGAAGCCGCTGCCAGGGGCACCGGCCTTCTTTCCGGCGATGACTCTGCCAGGAATTCATCCCTGGCCTCCTGCACCAGCTGCACAGAGCGGATAAGGAGCTCCCTTCCCTCTTTGCGGGAGAATCCTTTCTTCTCAAAGCCCTCCAGGGTGGCCTGGTAGCTGGCGCTGGTGACAATGTCGCTTCCGGCATCGAAATAGGAACGATGCACCGCCTTCACCAGATCCGGTCTTTCATAGAGGGCGATGGCACTCCAGAGCTCATCGTTAATAGAAAAGCCCTGCCTTTCCAGTTCTGTGGAAAATGCGCCGTCCAGCACGATGAATGGATATCTTTTTAAGATGTCTTCTATCATAATAGCTCCTTTATCAAAGGCCGCTTCGCGGCCGGGTTCAGAGGGTTTTTCCGCCCTTTGGGCACAAAGGGACGCGGCGGATGCCGCAGGTTGTGTAGAAGGGTTGTGAAGGGAAAGGTTGACGGCCCTCCGGGCCGAAGGTTGTGGCCGCCTGTCGGCGGCGGCTTGTGTTCGCTTCGCTCAGGGGGCGACGGCCCTTCGGGCGATGAGTATTATAATGCCGCCTTCGGCGGTCACGTCCACATCGAGTATCATAATCAGGATTACCACCGTCCACCCCTTCGCCACTTCGTGGCCCTCTTCCCCTAAAGGGGACGCAAGAACGTTACGGGATTGGCTTTCTGTGTCATATGTGACACAATATCCAGTGCCACCTATTTTCTCGTTTCCCCTTGAGGGGAACGCCTCGAAGAGGCAAAGGGTGTACGGGGCAGAGTACCGATAGGATGCTCCATCGCGGTCCTGACCGCCAATCGGCGGCCCCTTGAGCGAAGCGGACAACCCACAGCAGTCAAGGTCCCACTAGTCCACTAGCCCACTAGCCCACTATTTCACAATTTCTTCCGGCGGTTCTTTACCAAACCACTTTTTATAGATTTTCGCAAATTCTCCGTTTTTCTTGATTTTGGCCAGGCCATCGTCGATTTTGTTGAGAAGGTCCTTATTTCCCTTCTTCACTGCAATGGCCAGGTATTCGGTAGACAGGGCCACCGGTGCAGTTTTGACGGAATGGTCTTCCGTTTTCGCCACGTAGTATTCATTGGTGGGGATATCATTGACCACGGCATCCACGGCACCCTGTTTCAAGTCAAGGAATGCATCGCTCAGGGTGCTGTAGGTGCGGACATTAGCCCCTTCGATTTTCCGGGCCGCTTCTTCACCGGTGGAGCCGATGGTGACGCCCAGGGTTTTACCGGAAAGGTCAGCCTTTGACCGGATATCCTGATTGTCGCTCCTCACCACTACGCCCAGACCGGCAATGTAGTAGGGTTTGGAGAAATCGACGGACTGCTTCCTGTCTTCGGTAACTGTAATGTCATTGATGGCCGTATCCAGGTCGCCGGACTTCAGGGCCGGAATGAGGCCGTCGAAATTCACATTTCTGATTTCCGTGGAGAGTCCCTCTTCCTTCGCAATGGCATTGATAATGTCCACATCAAAACCTTCATAGGCCTTGGTGTCCATATTCTGGAAACCAAAGGGCGGATAGGCTGCATCCATGCCCACCCGAAGAACAGACGATGTCTGTTTCTCCTGTCCGCAGCCTGTCACGGCCGCCGTAATACCGAGAAGCAGAGCTAAGAAAAGAAATAGTTTTTTCATAGGGATCCTCCTATCTAAAAAAAGGCTCATGGACACGCCCTTTGGGCGTGAAGGTTCAGAGGGTTTGGCACCCTTCGGGTGCAAAGGGGCACGGCTTCGCCGCAGGTTGTGTAGAAGGGTTGTGCAAAAAGGTTGTGAAAAAGGTTCTTAAGATGGACCGGCCCTATGGGCCGGAGGGTTCTTAAGTTTGACGGGCCTTTGGCCCGAGGGTTGTGGTTGCTCACGAGGCTGAGCTAAACGGCAAGAAAAGTTCCCCCTCCGGGGGAAAGGTGGTGCGTCAGCACCAAAAGGGGTGCATTTCCATCGGGCGCCAGCCCGGTTGTGAAGGTTTTCACTGCCATAGGCAGTGCTTCCCTAGAAACCAGCTTTGGCTGACTTGTAAGTCCTATGCAGGACTTACACAGCATTTATAACTCCCCTCTGAACCAGCCCGCTCTGCGGGCGGAACCCATCGTTCGGTGCGAAGCACACGAACGATAGAACCCGGGCACCAAAGGTGCCTGAACCCTCTTGCCTTCGGGAATACCGCCTTCTGATAGTCTGATGTCTTCCCACCGACTGGTATTTATCGGCATTAATATCACTAACGACAGGCACCGAGATTCTTCACTACATTCAGAATGACAGTGTCCGGCGGAAAGCGGTCAGCCGACGGCGGTCAGCGGAAATTTGACTGTCTGCCATCTCCCCACGTTCGGGAATACGGCCCAGCGGACAGCCGACAGCCGATAGCGGATAGCCGTCTCACTGTCTCACTGCCTCACTGCCCCACCAGTACACTAGCTCACTAGATCACTAGCTCACTAGATCACCAGCCCATTAATTCCCGTGGAGCGGATTATGTACATTGAAAGGCATGAGATTGTCCAGACTGTAGGGCGTTTCCTGGTATACGAAATTCAGCCAGTTATGGTAAAACAGATGGGCATAGCTGCACCATACGAAACGGGGCCTTTCCTGGGGATCATCGTAGGGATAGTAATTTTCCGGCAGACGGATGGGAAGTCCCTTTTCCCTGTCCCGCTTGTACTCCCATTCCAGGGTGCGCAGGTCGTATTCAAAATGGCCCAGCACGAAAATGCGGCGGGATTCCTTGTCGGAAATGATGTTGATGCCGTTTTCCTCGGACCGGGAAAGAACGGTGAGTTCCGGTGTGGCATCCACTTTTTTATCGTCAATGGAAGTATGACGGGACTGGGGGATGAAATAGCGGTCGTCGAAGCCCCGGAGGAGCGGATGGTAGGCCAGGGTGAGATTGTACTGGTAAATACCGAAGAGCTTCCTTGGAAGGATTCTCTTTTCCACACCATAGTCCCGATACAGCCCTGCCTGGGCGGCCCAGCAGAAATGGAGGGTGGAGAACACATGGCTGTCGGCCCAGTTGAAATATTTCAACATTTCCGGCCAGTAATCCACTTCCTCATAAGGCATTTTTTCCACCGGCGCCCCGGTAATGATAAAGCCGTCATATTTCCTGTCCTTAATATCATCAAAGGTAAGGTAATTTTCATCCAGGTAAGACCGGTCCGTATGGGTGGTTTCCCGGGAAGCGATACGGGCAAAATCCACATCCAGCTGCAGCGGCGTATCCCCCAGCAGGCGGAGAAGCTGTACTTCTGTCGGTTTCTTAATGGGCATGAGGTTCAGAATCAGTATATGAAGGGGACGGATATCCTGGGTCCGAGCCCTTTTTTCTCCAATGGTTACGATCCCTTCCTTCTTCAGTTCTGAAACAGCGTCCAAACCGTCGGCAATTTTAATCGGCAAAATGAAAACCTCCTTGTAAAAGCATACATGCAATAAAAAAATCCCGTCCCCTAAGGGACGAGATCCTCGTGTTACCACCCAATTTCATCTTTCCGTCACCGGAAAGACCTCACAGGTACGCCGGCCATGCCTTGATACCCTGTCTCTGTAACGGGAGACTCCCGGACTGCTTCACCATTCAGCATATCAAGCTCAGAGGCCATCTTCTCCATGCTTTCCTGTGCTCCTTCTCACCAGTGGGAGCTCTCTTTGCCATTCCTGCACGGGTACTCTTCTCTTCCCTGCTTCTTTGAAATTATAGCTATTTTAAACTGTCTGTGAATAAATGTCAATAGGATACGCCTGCGAAGGTAAGTGTCAGCCGACAATAGGAAGGCCCTTTTGTGGGCAGGCTAAGGGCCAACTTCGGCTGACTTGCGCATTCTATGCAGAATGCGCACATGAGGGTTCACAGGGTTTAAAAGGTTCAGAGTGTGGTGGTGGCGCCCTGCGGGCGCAATGTTATTATACATAAGAAGTAATGGTGTTTGATGCGCCCTCCTTTTGGGAATACAACCAGCGGCCAGCCGCGATAGCCGATAGCGATCAGCTGACAGCGGATAGCGGGCAGCTTCCACTGACAAGCTGTGAAATTGTGAAAAAATATATAGGGTACTTCTTTTTCCCTTTCTCCACAGGCGGAAAAAAGGCTTTCATTCTTATATTGATTTTCTTCTTTCCATTGGACATGGACAGGAGGAAGGGCATGATTTTCTATGGTATTCTCCCTTTTACTCGTTCTTTTTACGAAATTCATCAGCTTTGACCTTTTCTTGGTAGAACCTTTTCCTCCTTTTTTCTTCCCGTCTCTTTGTCTGTGAAAAGTGAATTCACAGTTTTTCTTCCTGTGGACAAGTGAAATATCCCTGAATGCCCCTTGCTTCCCCCTGTCATTTTCCACTTTTTCCCATTTCATCCAGACTTGTTCACAGTTATTCACAAATTTTTGTGTATATCTCCAGTAGACACCTCCCTCTTTGCCGCTGATTGTCTACATTTGGAATTCTCATTTCAAAGTTATAAACAGCCTGTGAATAAGTCTGTGGAAAAGTGAGTTTTCCTTCTTTTGTGAAATAAGTATACACTTTATTTCCTCTGTCCTCTTTCCCACACAAAAAGAGCTGCGGAAAACCACAGCTCTTTTTGTGTATACCATTATTTATCGTCTTCAATCGGATAGTCCTGGAGGGCATCGTAGCCTTCTTCGCCGGTACGGATTTTCACTGCATTGTCCACGGTGGTGACGAAGATCTTGCCGTCGCCGTACTTGCCGGTGTAAAGTGCTTTCTTAGCCACTTCGATAATCGTTCTGGGCGGAATCTTGGATACCACCATATCTACCCGCACTTTCGGAAGGAGTTTGGCGGAAACAGCAGCGCCGCGGTACATCTGGGTCTGTCCTTTTTCAAGGCCGAAGCCCAGGGCCTGGGTAACGGTCATGCCTGTAATGCCGATGGCTTCCAGGGAGGCTTTCAGAATTTCAAAACGCTTGTCCGAAGTAATGATGGTGACGCAGTAAAGGTGATGGCCGTCTGCCGGCATTTCTTTGGGAACCACAGTGTCCGGCACTTCCTTGTCCATGGGGATTTCCACCGCATTCTTCGGAGCCTTGCCGGCTTCGATTTTTCCTTCCGTGGTTTCCGGAATCATCATGAAGTCTGCATAGGCAGAAGCCAGGCCATGCTCTTCGAAGTCAAGGCCGTTGATTTCTTCCGACGGGCTTACGCGGAGGCCGATGGTGGCGCGGATGATGCGGAATACAATGTTAATGGCAATGAATACGTAAACTGCCACTGCCACCACACCCAGAATCTGGATGAAGAGGTAATGGGGATCTCCTGTATAGAGGAGACCGTCAGATTCGGAGAAAAAGCCGGTCAGAATGGTGCCCAGGGCGCCGCATCCGCCATGAGCGGCAATGGCACCTACAGGGTCATCGACTTTTAATTTCTGATCCACAAATTCGACGGCGTAAACGATGAAGATACCGGAAATAATGCCGATAACGAAGGAACCGGGAACAGTGACGGTATCGCAGCCGGCGGTAATGGCTACCAGCCCTGCCAGGCCGCCGTTCAGTGTCATGGATACATCAGGCTTTCCGTATTTCACCCAGGTGACGATCATGGTGGTGCAGGCAGCTGCGGCTGCAGCCAGGTTGGTGGTAATCATGATATGGCCCACAGACTCAATGGTCTTGTCGCCGGTCATGGAAACGGTGGAGCCGCCGTTGAATCCAAACCAGCCCATCCACAGGATGAACATGCCCAGGCAGGCCAGGGTAATGCTGTGGCCGGGGATGGCGTTTACGGTGCCATCCTTATTGTACTTGCCGATTCTGGGTCCCAGAAGCCATGCCCCTACGAAGGCACACACGCCGCCTACCAGATGAACGCAGGTGGAACCGGCGAAATCATGGAATCCCAGTTCGGAAAGCCAGCCGCCGCCCCAGATCCAGTGACCGGAAATGGGATAAATCAGAAGGGAAATGAGTACGGAATATACGCAGTAGGCAGAGAACTTCGTCCGTTCTGCCATAGCCCCGGAAACGATGGTAGCCGAAGTAGCGCAGAACACAGTCTGGAAGAACAGGTAGGCCAGCGGTGTATAACCGGCATCATCAGGCACTTGGAAATGGGTGACAAAGAGATCTGGCATGCCGATGATACCGCCTATATCCGTACCGAACATGAGACCGAAGCCCAGGAACCAGAACACCACGGTGCCCAGAGCAAAGTCCATGAAATTCTTCATTACAATGTTGCCGGCATTCTTGGCACGGGTGAGCCCCGTTTCCACCATGGCGAACCCGGGCTGCATGAAGTACACCAGAATAGCTCCTAAAAGCACCCAGATGGTGTCCACCGATGAATACCTTCCCTCCGGCTCCGCCGCCATGGCCACCGCCGGTGTGGCCAAAGCTGCCAGAAGCAGCGGCCACTTTTGAATGACTGCTTCCATTTTTTTCATAAAATCCACTCCCTCTCCTTAACAAAAAAGGTCTGAGAGAATGGCGGCTTTTTCTTGAAAGCAGAAAGGGCCCGGATATATTTCCGGGCCCCCTTGTCCAAAAGAAAAAGCCTGATGTGAACCATTCATCATCAGACATCTTTGTCAAAAATATGTAATTGCGGCCTTTCGGCCTTCTGTATGTTAATAGGATACAATAGCATTTGGTCCGCGTCAAGGGGGAAAATGAAATTGGTAAGTGTCAAGTTTTCCTCGGTAATTCATTTGACTGTCGATAATTACTATCTCCGTGGCTTCGGTTTTATCGGTAGTGTAAAATATTTTGTGTAAATGAATCTTGCTCAAAATATTTTCATACCTCATACTTAAGGGGAGAAAGAGGAAAAGGAGTTACTACCATGGCAAAGCGTACCCCTACCCCTGGCGAAAAAAT
>OJKC01001960.1_pt1 | contig 11700 bp, 11 predicted proteins | sample 1596401 | NCBI WGS metagenome assembly OJKC01 (sample SAMEA4350162, study PRJEB24818) | metagenome | biome: human; feature: gut; material: faeces | place: Denmark | collected 2013-09 | reverse complement strand
GGGTGCAGCGTCCCCACCGGGACGCAGAAAAGCCGACACGCGGGCGCGTGTCGGCTGACGGCTTGTGACCCCGCGGGCTTGGCCTGCGGGGGCTTGATTTTGGTTCAGGTTTCGTCCGCTTCTGGCTGTTCCTCCAGCTCGTCCTGGGGCGATGCTTCTGTAACCGGTTCGGCGGCTTCGGCTTCTTCCAGCGCGCGGGTGATGATGTCAACTAAGAAGTCCTTCTTCTTGATGCCGCGCTCTTTGAGGTAGCGGTCAAGTCGGTCAAAGAGTTCTGCGGGGATCTGCGCGGCTAAGGTTCTCATTTCTCCAGTCATGATTTTTCCATCCTTCCAGTCATAGTATTCTGTGATCATGGCTTCCACATACTCACCGAGGGTCATCCCGGCTTTTTCCTGCTCCTGCCGGACTCTGGTGTGGAGTGCGACGGGCAGCATGGCACACAGGTTTTTTCTTGTTTCCATTACAGTCTCCTTTCGCTTTGGTACGCCAAGTATCGCAGGAAAAAGGAAAGAAAGCTATTCACCAGAGCCACCAAAGAACGCCGCACAAACGAAGCAAAGTCAACTAATCTGTAAACAAATCCGGTCGGGCTGCGACGGCAAAGCCCTCGCGCCCGGTCACGACCACGCCATTCTGTCCACCGGAGCAGTGGATGACGAGGAGATTGCCCACACTGTCGTAGCCGCAGACGATCCCAACGTGGCTGTCATCCGCGTAAAAGACGAGATCGCCGGGCAGTGCGTCTGACCATGCAATGTTGGTGCAATACCCATGCTGCGAAGCTGCGCCACCGCCGCGTCCGGGCAGGTATGCACCGCTCGTGGCGTTATAGAATGTCCAGTCTACGAAACCGGAGCAATCCAATCCGAACGGCAGCACCTTGCCGGTCGAGCCGCTGCCAGGTGCAGTAACCGTCGTCGGCGTTCCCCAGCGGCTGTCCCATCCGAGGACGAGACTCTTGCCACCCCAGAAATACGTCACCTTTCCGAGAAGCTGATACGCTGTCAGGGCAATGGATTCTCGCAGCGGATCAAGATCATCCGGTAGCGTGCCCTGAATGTCCGAAATGTCGACAGGGCCGATGGGCGTACCGTCCGGTTGATAATTACCGATCAGGGAAAGGAAAATGTCGTCGTAGTCCGGCTTCAGTAATTCTTCGAGCATCTCCCGCTGTTGGGCGGTAAAGCCGTATTCGTCCGCCATCCGCATGGCATCCTTGATCTGTGCGGAGATGTGCAGTGTTGTGATCTGCTCACCGTCTACGGTTCTGGTCGTAAATTCGTATTCCAACTTGTTGGCATCGAAAAAAATTTCCCGCAGAAGCTGGAGCTTTTCCTCATCCATCGTCATAACGTCCAACCCATGTTCTTCGTCGGTCGAGACCTTGACCGCGTACACAGCCAGCACATTCCGCCAGTTTTGCAGCATGGCCGCTTCCATGCCCTCCTGCATATCCAGCTCATCGTATGGATGTTCCTCCATCATGCGGTAGATCGCATCGGTGAACTCGCCATTCAAGGTAGCAACCGCATCCGGAATCTTGATTTCCGTACCGGTGTCCTCACCGGCGAACAGGATACCGAGCGGCGAAGCAAACAACATCCCTACAAGCAAGATCACCACGACAACGGAAACTGCCGCCGCGCCGCCTGCGCCAATGGCCGCAGCCAGCTTTTCTGCCGCTGCCACGATTGCCCGAAGGACTTTCTTCCCAGCCTCTTTCGCGGTTTTGGCCGCTTTGATTGCTGTATCCCGAAGCACCTGCCCTTTGCGGATGACAGTTGCGGCCTGCTTGGGAGCAGCCGCCAACGCTTTGCTTGGCAGCGCTTTTGCAGCAGGTGTGGCACCCTTGATTTTCGCTTTCGGGGCCGCTTTGATCTTTTGCTTTCTCACAACAGCCGGACGCACCTGCTTCTGAACACGCGCAGGCTTTGTCGGAGCGACATTCCTGCTCGCTGGCATAGTGACTGTTTCATTCGCCAATGCCGGTTGACATAATTTCTGCTTGCCATGCACAGCTTTCCGCCCAGTTTGCCGCACCACCTGTTGTGGGTTTGCCTGCACGGGCGTTACCTGTGTCGGTTGCTGCGCTGCAATGTACTTTTGCTTGCTCTTGATGTCCGGAAGCGGTGGCTGTGGAACTTCTGGCTTCGTGGGTTCTATATCGGCGGGCATGGAAACTGTCTGCGGCTGCCGCGTTCGGATCTGCGGCAGAGCTGGCTGCGCCTGCTCCGCACTATGGGAAACGTGGAGTTTCTGCTGTTCACGAACAGTTTCCCGTGTACGGATGACCGGCGAAAATGTTTCGGAATCTGTGAGCATATCTTCAATACCGCTCGCTTCTTCCTTGAGAAGATGTTGTTTTTTCCGCTTCTTTCGGATGTACTCTTTCGTCTTGATTTCAGGAAGCGCGAACTGTGTGGTATCCGGTTTTAGCGCAGCAGGAATTTCTCGCAGAGAAGAAGCAGACGGCTTTTCCCTTACTGATGTTTCCAATTCACGCACAGAGCGATTTGTCTGCAATTGATAAACATTCTGCGGTCTTTCATAAATTTGCAAAGCTGGATGCTGGGGCAGATGCACAGGTGCATCTGCGGTCGGTGTATGCTCTCGCATCTTGGGCTGCGGGGTGTTTGCGGGAGGAACAGGCTTCTCCTTGATTGGAAAAGCCTGTTCGTGTGCAGAACGTTCCATTTGTAAATGGTACGCAGACTGTTCAAAGGGTACTGCGGTATGTTTTTCTGCGCTACCAGTTGGCGTTGGCGTAATTTCCGCGGAAACGTTCTGCGTTTTTTCGTGAATCCTCAGAGTTGCATGCTGGGAGGAAGACACCGGTGCTTTCGCATCCGGTGTATGTTCCCGCGTTTTTGGTTGTGGAGCATTTGCAGGAGGAACCGGTTTCTCCTTAATCGGAGAAACCGATTTACGCACAGAATGCTCCGTTGTCGACGGCATCGTTTCCACAGGAACAGCCTTTGCGTTTTCATGAATCCTCGGAGTTGGATACTGAGACGGGGACGCTGGTGCTTTCGCATCCGGCGTATATGCTCGCGTTTTGGGCTGTTGGGCGTTTGCAGGAGGAACCGGCTTCTCCCTGATCGGAGAAGCCGATTCGCGCACAGAGCGACTTACCTGCGGCTGGCTCTGTGGCGGGTAGCTCGGTTGCGCAGAAACGGGCGGATATTCTCTCGGTACTGTAGTAGGCTGTCGGGACTGCTCGTGTTGTGGAACAGATTCCGTTCTGGCTTCCCGCTGCGGTTCGGATTTCGTTTTCGGCAGCTTGTGGACAGCTTTTTCTGCCAGATGGCGGGCTTCCTGCACGGCATGGTCGGCGGTATCCGTGATCTTGCTGCTCTCGTAGCGATCCTCCGGCTGCCCATCCTGCGCTGCGTCGCGCAGCTCCTGCCGAAGCTGCTGAAAGGACGCATCCGCGCCGCGGCGGAATGCTGCCTGCGGCGCGGATTTGAGGGTTTCGCCAACTCGCTCTTTCAGCGACGATTTTTCCTTGACCTCCCGCATTACGACGCCTGCTCCACTCGTTCAGACATCTTCGTCGTCATCAGCTGGTACAGCCTGCCGTTTTTCGGGAAATGATCCACGAAAGGCACGATGGTGCTGCCGCATTTGAGAAGCCCGTGGCCAAAGTCTACGCCTGAAATATACGAGAGCTGATTATCCGAAATATTGAGCAGCCGCGCCAGCTCAATGCGGTCCGTACTCGCCTGATTAAGCATGAGCAAAAACTCGCTGTTCGCCAGCATCGTTCGGGCGGTATGGGATTGCAGAAGGTCGTCGACGTTCTGTGTCAGCCCCGTGCCGCAGGCACCATATTTGCGCATCCGCTTCCAGAGCGTGAACAGGAAGTTTGCGCTGTATTCGTGCTGGAACAGCAAATAGATTTCGTCAATATATAACCATGTATTTTTACCGAGTTTTCGGTTGCGGATGATACGATTGAACACGCTGTCCAGTACGACCAGCATACCGACCGGCAGGAGCTGCTTGCCGAGGTCACGGATGTCATAGCAAAGAATGCGGGAATTGGTGTCCACGTTCGTGTACTTGGCAAACGTATTCAAGCTGCCTTCCGTGAACAGCTCCAGTGCCAGCGCAACGTCCCGCGCCTCGGGTTCCGGCTGCTCCAGGAGCGCAGCGTGGAAGTCTTGTAATGTCGGCACAACGCCGAGATAGCCGTTTCGGATGAACTCGCGGTAGACCCGCGCGGTACACCTGTCAATGATGGATTTCTCCTTCGCAGACAGCTTCCCAGCCCCTACGAGCTGTTCACAGAGGGACAGTAAGAATTCGGATTTCAGCACGACGGGATTGTCACCGTCGTTGTAGCCAGACTCCATATCAAGAGCATTGATATGATTGGGTGAGGTCGCGGAGATCTCAATGACCTCGCCGCCCAAGCCTTCGGCCAGCGGGCGGTATTCCGCTTCGGGGTCAATGATGATAATGTCGTCGTTCGTGGACAGCGCAATCTCCGTGATCTCGCGCTTGGCGGCAAAGGATTTGCCGGAACCGGAGACGCCGAGGATAAAGCCGTTACCATTCAAAAGCTCCTTGCGGTCGGCAAGGATGAGATTCTTGGAAATGGCGTTCTGCCCGTAGTAGATGCCGTGCCGGTGGCGGATCTCCTGTGCCTTGAACGGCATAAGCACCGCGAGGGCTTCTGTCGTGAGTGTCCGCAGCGCGTCGATGCGCCGCAGACCGAGCGGCAGCGCGGTGATCAGGCCGTCCTGCTGCTGAAAGCTCAGTTTTGCGAGCTGGCACAGGTGTTTTCTTGCGATAGACTGGAGCGTTTCCGTGTCGCTGTCCAGTTCCTCTTTGCTGTCTGCCAGATGCACGAGCGTGACCACGGCAAACAGCATCCGTTGATCGCGGGTCGTGAGGTCGTCCAGCATCTCGCGGGTTTCCTTCCGCTGCTGTTCCAGATCATACGGCACAACAGCAGAGAAGTTCTGGTTGCTGTTCTGCCGCCGCTGCCAGTTGGTGACGTTCGTCTCTACGCCGAGCAGCTTGTTCTCCACCTCGCGCACCGCTTCGTCGGTCGGCACGGGGATCATGTCGATGGAGAGCATCATGCGCCGGTTGAGGTCGGTCAGCTCCAGAATCATGCTGTCCTTGATGTAGCTGGCGTAATCCTTGAGAAACAGCACACGGCCATATTGACTTCCCATCTTGAAATAATCCCGATGGAATTCCAGACTATCCGGGCAGATCGTGTCCTTGAGATTATGCCCACGCTTCATGGCGGATTGCAGGTCAAAGGGCAAGGATGACTCGTCCGGTCGGAAGAATCCGCGCAGCACATCCAACCGCTCGGCGGCGTCCAGCTCGTTGGAGGACGAGTTGAGCCGCGAGAGTTTGGAGGACACTTCGCCTGTTACACGGGAGAAGAATGTACGCGCTTCATCCACGTTTTTCTTGTGAACGGAAACCGTGATAAACCGCTCCTGTTCCACGCTGGCGGAGCTGCCGGAGATTTTGCCTTCCAGCATCCCATTGAACTCGTCCACGAATCCGTCGAGGTTGTCTCCGCGCTGCGGAAGCAGAACGGTATCTTCAAACGCCTGCCGGTTAACCTGCTTGTTGCAGATCGTGAGCTTCGTAGTCGAGCCGCTGTCCAAAGCGTTCAGCAGCTCGCTGTAACCGAGGAACATCGCGGTTTTGTCCTCTTTCGAGGCAATGGCATAGTTGATGTCCGAAAAGCGCAGCGTTCTGGAATATTTCGTGCCGAACTGAAAAATCCCATCCGCGAAGATTCGCTGGATGGGAATGACATCCTGTACGCTGCGCGGGATTTTGTAGGCTGTGCGATCCTGCTTGATGGTGTTGTTGAGCGTTTTAATCAAGCGTCAGCACCTCCCGCATGGAATTAGAATCCAGCAGCAATTCTGCATACAGATTCTGCGGATGATACGACAGCGTTCGCGGGCAGAGGATCTCCGAGCGGATGACCGCCAGCAGGAATCGCTCTGCGGGCATGCCGTTGTAGGTAAAAAAGCCGCACATGGCAAACGGGAACGCCGCCAGCATGCACACCCAGCCGACCTCTGCCGCGCCGATGAGCGGCTTTAGACTGAAGTACGCGCCGACGGCCACGCCGATGGCGAGCAGCGCAAACACCATCTGCCGCAGCGATAAGCCGAACAGGATGCTCTCCTGATACCGCTGGATTTCTTTGTTGATTTTCACTTCGATGATGAACCCCTCCAATTTTTCTGTATTTTTAGGATTGACCCTTGAACTTTTCCTTGTTCCAAGCTAACATGGCACAAACTTTCAAAAGGAGGCTGTGCCATGTTGATGATCGTATTTGGGGCAGGCTGTTTGCTCCTGTCTGTACTGTTTCACGCCGTATCGCTTCTGCACCTCGGTCTGCCGCTTTTGTATGCGCTGATCGTGCCGACGCTGTTTTCCGGCTGGTATTACAGCCACTATGCACTGGCGAATGGGATCTGGTATGCACTCATTGTCCTGGGGCTGATTTCGTGGGCCGTGTCGCTGGTGCGGAAAATTGCAGGCAGATCGTAATAAACTCACGCGAAATTCATTTGACACCATATATGACACCATGCTATAATGAAAGCGAGAGAAGAGACAGAGGTGATGTGCCGTGTCAAAATGGGATAAACTATTGGCAAGGATCTGCGGATTATCGCGCGATCTTCGTTTTGACGAGCTGCGTAAGGTGTTAGAGAGTTATGGCTATGAAATGCGCCAGCCAAACGGCGGCAGCAGTCATTGCACGTTTCGAAAGCCCGGCTGCGCGCCAATTACGATTCCCATGCACGAACCGATCAAGAAAGTCTACGTTATGATGGTAAAAGAAGTTGTAGAAAGCGAGGTGTCAAATCGTGAAGACGATTGAGTATTATATGAATCTTCCGTATCGTCTGGAGCTTGTTCCGGACACGGACGAAGGCGGTTTTGTAGCCTCGTATCCGGAGCTGCGCGGCTGCCTGACCAGCGGCGAGACGGCAGAAGCGGCACTCAAAAACGCGCTGGACTGCAAACGCGAATGGCTGGCCGCCGCGCTGGAAGATGGCTATGAGATTCCGGAGCCTACGTCTGATGACGAGTATTCCGGTCAGTTCAAGCTGCGGCTTCCGAAGTCGCTGCACCGCGCACTTGCGGAAAACTCCAAACGCGAGGGTATCAGCATGAACCAGTATTGTCTGTACCTGCTGACGAAAAACAACGCTGAATTTCGCCACGGCGCATAATAAATCATAAGATGCAGAACCCTCCATCCAACTACGGATGGAGGGTTCTTATCCAAGTCCCATCAGTTCTCGAATAATTCGGTCAGACATTTTGATGGAGCCGACGAGCACCAGCATATTGAACACCAGCTCGCCAATATAGTTCCAGACGACCGTTGCCGGGGCAAGTTCTTCCGTTACGACGGGCGGGCTGGACGCGAATTGTGAAAAAATAATACAGGCCAGTAAAATGACACAGCCCTCCAAGCAGATGGCGGCGTAGCTCTTAATGAACGCCATGCCGATGCTGCTGGAGGGCTGTCCTGCAAAACTAGAAAGCGGGATCGGCGCAATCGCCGTCGCCATATAGATCTTAAAAAAGCGGCCGTAGACGGTCAGAATCATGACGAGTGACAGCACCCAGATAAACAGCGAACCGAGCAGCGTCACTGCCCAGAGCGGAATGCTCTCCAGCAGGCCGACGTCTTCAATCGTTGACGCGATCTCGGCGGGCAGCGTGGATGCTTCCATTGCCGAAAGACCGGACGCGCCCATGATCGTCTGGATCGCGCCCTGCGCAATCGAGAACAGCGCCGTCATTAACTCCATGCCATAGGTGACGGCTGCCTGCGCCAGTACAAAACGAATAAAGCATTTGAATGCCACCTCCGGGCGTTTCAGCTCCGTAAAGCTGCCGCATGTTTTCATCACGCCAATCACAAAAAACAACACCAGAAGTGCATACGCAATTGCTTTCAGCGCGTCATTGATGCCCACGATCACATTCCAGATCCCGCCGCCTTTGAAATTTTCCGGGCTGGTGGTCAGCAGCGTCCAAATCTCAGATAGTTTATCATTCCATGTTTCCAGCGAGGAATTGAGGTTATCTATGATCCAGTTTCCACTTGAGATGGTATCACCTCCAGTTGTATCGGGGAGAGCATTCTCGCTCTCCCCACGGTGTTATCAGCCGGTGATCAGCGTCAGGATCTCCTTGGTGAATGTAATGACGATGCCGCCCGCGACAGTCAGGATGCCGTTTGCGCGCTGCGACGGATCATGCGACTTGAGAGACAGGCCAACCTGCAAAATGCCAAAGCCGAGCAGGATCAAGCCGACCGCGCGAATGAGCGAGAAAATGAAGTCACTCAGGTTATTGACAACGGCAAGCGGATCGCCGTCTGCCGCGAACGCCGGGACTACAAAAACCGCCAGCATGAAAAACACGCTGGCGCAGATCGAGTAGAGCCGTTTGGCTTTGGATTCAAAAGGTTTCTTCAATGAAATTCTCCCTTCAATGGATTCGAATTTTCTGTGCCGCCCACACGAAGCAGCGGGCGGCCGGTGTAAATGGGCGGTTTTGTTCCATGATGAATGTAGGGCGCTGCGCCGCTGAGGGAACTGTGTGAGATCGCTGGATGGTGCATGAGATCATACTTTTCATCCATGACCGGACTTGCGCCGCGGATGAACAGCAGCGCATAGCGATTGTCCAGCTTTCGCACCTCGTCCGGTGTCAGCAGCTCGCGCCCGGACATCTGGAAATTGGTTGAGTAAGAACCAGATTTGCCCTTTGTCTGTCCGTGCGTTTTGGTATCAATCGTGGCTTTGCCAAGCATCTCAGACACATATTTGTGCGTACTGGATTCGTTGCCGCCGAGATACAAAATGGTATCACAGTTGCCTGGAATTGTCTCCCAGCTATCCTTATAAAGCTCTTTGATCTGCGCCATGTTCTGAATAATGACGCTTGCCGAGATGGAACGCGAGCGCATGGTTGCAAGCTCGCGGGTGAAGCCTGGCAGCGGCATGGCTGCGAACTCGTCCAGCACAAAGCGAACGTGGCGCGGCAGCGGGCCGTGGTGGATCTGGTCTGCGCTGTAATAGAGGGCTTGAAACGCCTGTGCATAAAGTAAGCTTACAAGGAAATTGTAGGGTAGGAAAGAGCCGCCTTACCGCATTGCGGCGGTAGGTCTGCTCAGACCCCCCTCAGAACCGTGCTTACAACTCTCGCTGTACACGGCTCCGTCTTTGCTTGTTCAATCAGATACTCACTGGTGGTGAATCATGACATGGCAATTATGGCACACCACTAAAGTTTTGCGCCGCTTTGCAATCATAGCGACTTCCCAAGGCAGTTTCCCTTTCAGATTTTTGAGTTTGTTCACATGGTGAATCTCAAAGCAGGGACTGTCCGTTGTTCCGCACAATTCACATTCACACGCTTTTAATCGTTTTTCGATTGTATTCACCGAAAGTCTATGCTGTTGGGTTGCGGACGTAACTATGTCTGTCGGATTCTTCACTGTCTTGCAGTCGGCGTAGTTGGCAAAATAGCACCATTTCCAGCCTTTTTTTGTTTCATAGGGGATACCCCACTGGCCCTGTCCATCTTGAAATTTGCGGATGATTTTCGGTACAGAGCTTCTGTGTTTGTTGGCAAGGGTTCTCAGGCAGCTATACTCCATCAAGTAGGCCAAATAACTCAGCCTATAAAAGTTGCTTGCCAAGTTGTAGTAATTACAGATTCCCCTAAGTTCGCTGTTATAACTGGAGACAATTTCTAAATCCGTCATGTGTAGCAGCTCCGCCCGGTGGACGGGTCGCAGGTTTCCGTTTTCCTCTTGAATCGCAATGCCTTTTGAGAAGATGAATTTATGGATTTTATCGTCCAATGGTACAACTAATTCTGCTTTATTGTTCAGCGTGCGCTTTGATTGTTTCAACTTTCCGACACGCCTTATTTTCCCATCCCGCCGTATCCGGACATCATATCCCAGGAATCGGGCATATTCGCTGCTGTGGGTAATGAGCGTCTTTTCTTCGCTGAGTTCCATCTTCAACATCCCACCGATAAACTCAGCCAGTTTTCGCTTGATTTCCACACAGTCCTCCCGCCTCCCGTTCACCGCAATCAAAAAGTCGTCCGCATAGCGGATATACTTGATTTTCTTGTCGGTATGGGATTTTGCGGGCGTCGTCAGAATTTGCTTGCGAATTTCCCTGTATTTTTCAATAAGCCGCTGGCGCTCCTCGCCCTCAGCCTTTTTGATTTGCCGTTGTACCACTTTCTTTTTACTGAGTAGCGCATTGTATTCAGGTGTGTACTTTTTCTCCTCATAGACATCGAAACCAGCCTTCAGCGCCATCACAAATTTGTCCAGCTCATGCAGATAGATATTGGCCAGAATAGGAGAGATAATCCCACCCTGGGGCGTTCCACTATATGTGATGTGATAACGCCAGTCCTCCATGTATCCGGCTTTCAGAAATTTGTGCAGCAGCTTTATCAGCCGCGCATCCTTGATTTTTCGGTTTACCAGCCCCACCAAAACAGTGTGGTCAATGTGGTCAAAGCAACCCTTGATGTCGCCCTCTATAAACCACCTTGCACCGGAGAACTCCTGTTTGGCCTGTGCTAATGCGGTATGGCAGCTCCGGTTTGGCCGAAATCCGTGTGAGCAATTTAGAAAAACCGGCTCATACACAGCTTGCAGCACCAGCCGAAGCACCTCCTGTACCAGCTTGTCCGTAAAGGTGGGAATCCCCAGCGGACGCATTTTCCCGTTGGCTTTTTGGATATAGGTGCGGCGGGCCGGCTTGGGTTGATAGGTTTCTGTTTCCAGCGATTTGATGATACGGTTGATTTTTGCCTCGCTGAATCCATCCGCCGTATCTTCATTTACTCCCTTGGTCGCCGCTCCACTGTTAGCGTACAAATTTCGGTATGCCTCATAGTAGATATCAGGACGCAGAAGGTAACGGTATAATCTGGTGAACACTTCTTCTTTATTTTTGCTTGAGTTCTGACTGATTCTTGCTAAAATCTCCATTGTTGGTTTCATTCGTGAGGTTTTCCTCCCTAATCAATTTACGATTTTAGTACGCATTGACTGCACCCCTTCGCCATGTGGACGGCGTTACCGCTTCCGTTTTTACGGCTATCCCTGTCAATTCAGGGTCCTCGGACTACTATGGGCGCTCCGTACCCATGCAGGATATTCAGGCTCTAAACCATAGCCAAACTTTCCCCCTTTCACGGCATTCCTGTTTAGGGTATCCCCGGTTAGCACTTTGCCTTGGTAAATGTGGATTGTCGGACTCTGCTTTCGTTTCGTTAAAACAGGTTCTCCTGCTCGTCGCGCAGGTTTGCTGATAACCGTTTACCAACATTCAAGTAGTAAACGTACCTGCGCTGGGGGTTACAGGCACTTTCCCCCACCTGGACACAACAGAGACTTGAAACTTGCATTCAGTAAACCCAACTTAAGCCTCATATCCACTTGGCCTTGCGGTTCAGTCGTGCCCGATTGCCTTTGGGCAACTTACCGCTTTCCTGCCGTGCTGTGTTCCCGTGTCAGCTTTCGCCTTTCGGTCAGGCAGGCGGCCTCCCGCGTTATCATGCGGGGCAGTACCATTTTTCTGCATTGCAAGGTGCCCTATCCGGGCGCACGAACGTGTTACTGTCTCTTATACATTTTGG
>OJKC01001959.1_pt1 | contig 11705 bp, 10 predicted proteins | sample 1596401 | NCBI WGS metagenome assembly OJKC01 (sample SAMEA4350162, study PRJEB24818) | metagenome | biome: human; feature: gut; material: faeces | place: Denmark | collected 2013-09 | reverse complement strand
GTTCGGGGCAGAGATGGTCGAGACCGACGGCGATGTGCCGCAGGTCGACGGCGGCGTGGGGTGTGCGTTGGTTACTGGTGCCTAGATGCCCCCGCGCCATGACGTGGAACAGAGGCTATTCAAGGGCCTGATCGCGGAGGACCCGAACCTGGGACAGGTGCGCAGGGTGACCGTCGGCAGAAGGTCCGGCGAACCGTTGCTGGACCTGAATTACGCTGAGGACAGTGCTTCCGACACGGATATGAATGTCGTCATGACAAGTGCCGGAAAGTATGTCGAAATTCAAGGCACTGCCGAGGGAGATCCGTTCTCTGAAGGTGACCTCGCCAAACTTCTTGCGCTGGCAAAAAAAGGGAATGTCGAATTGGCTGCTTTGCAGCGCAAGGCCCTGACGGAAAAGGCAGAAGCAAAGCAGTAAAAAAATCATGACGAAAAACGATCCTATTCTTGTGCTTGCCTCCGGCAATGCCGGCAAGATCCGCGAATTTCAAGCGATGTTCTCGCACCTCAATGTGCACGTAGAAAGCCAAAAGACCTTCGGCGTAAAGCCTTGCCCGGAGCCCTTTCACACCTTTATTGAAAACTGTCTGGCCAAGGCTCGGCATGCCGCTAAAGAAACCGGACGTCCGGCGATGGCTGACGATTCTGGACTGTGCGTGGATGCATTGGGCGGAGCGCCGGGTGTCTATTCCGCCCGCTTTGCGGGCGAAGATGCTACAGACGAGGACAACAACCGCCTGTTGATGGAAAAACTGCATGGCGTTAAGAACCGCCAGGGGCATTATGTCTGCGTGCTGGTTGCTGTTCGGTCGCCCGACGACCCAGAGCCCCTCATTGCTGAAGGCACCTGGGAGGGCGTGATTGCTGAAGCTCCCAAGGGCAGCGGCGGCTTTGGGTACGACCCCTATTTTTATTTGCCTGAAGCCGGCGCAACGGCAGCAGAACTTTCGCCAGAAGCCAAAAATGCCTCCAGTCACCGCGGCAAAGCACTCGTGAAGATGGCTCGGCTTCTGAAGGAGCGCTGGGGCTGGGGTGCGGCGTGAGCGCAGAAACGCCCTTAATCAGTCCGCCGGTCATGCCGCCGCTCTCCATTTATTTGCACTGGCCCTGGTGCGTTCGTAAGTGTCCGTACTGCGACTTCAATTCACACCGTCTGCCGGCTTCTACAGCGGATCGATTGGCTTTTGAGTCGGCATATGCGGCGGGCGTACTGCAGGATCTGGAGGCTTGGTGCCGTCAAGCGCCGGAGATTGCCGATCGTCCGATTGTTTCGATCTTCGTGGGGGGCGGAACCCCCTCTCTGATGTCGGGAGAAACGGTTGAGCGGCTCTTAACTGGCATCCGCAGCCGCTTTCGACTGACCGAAGACTGCGAGATCACGATGGAAGCGAATCCCGGTACGGCAGAAAGTGAGAAATTCAAAGCCTTTCGTGCCGCAGGGGTGAATCGTCTTTCCATCGGCGTGCAAAGTTTCAGCGACGAGAAACTCCGGCGCTTGGGGCGGATTCATACTGCTGACGATGCGCGTGCAGCCATTGATATGGCGCGACGGTCGTTTGAGAACTTCAATCTCGACCTGATGTACGCGCTCCCGGGAGAATCAATAGCGGATCTGCAGATGGAACTGGCAGAAGCATTGTCCTCAGGAGCGACGCATCTCTCCTGCTACCAGCTCACGATTGAACCCGGCACTGCCTTTGAAAAACGCCTGCCGGAAGATTTGCCTGATCTTGATGAAACGGCAGAAATGGGTGATGTCGTGGAAGCTATACTGGCGCAGGCGGGTTATACACGCTATGAGGTATCAGGCTATGCGCAGCCCGGCCGTCAGTGCCGGCACAATTTGAATTATTGGATGTTCGGCGATTATCTCGCGGCGGGGCCGGGCGCCCACGGCAAACTTTCCGTTGTGAATGCTGAGGGCTTCAGCATCCTTCGAGAGGCTCGGCGGGTCAATCCGCGGAAATGGCTTGAGGCTCTCGAGGCGACGGGGAGCGGCGCGGAAGAAAGTCATTTCGTGCCGCCCGAGGATCGTCCTTTTGAATTTATGCTCAATGCCCTCCGACTGCTTAACGGCGTGCCGGCTTCGCTTTATGCAGAGCGCTCAGGGCTGCCGCTTGAGTCCATCCTGCCGCAGCTCGAACGCTTGCGCCGTGACGGTCTGCTTTCGGCGGATCCCGACCGCATTGCGCCGACGCGCAGGGGCCTGGATTTCCTGTCGGATGTTCAGGAAGCTTTTCTATAAGCAACCCGCGCTGAGTTCGTCTTGGCCATGCACAACTTTGGCGCAGTTTTTGAATTTTGGAGCGGCCGTCTTTCCTCTGCAGCCGCATCAGCCGGGCTTTTTCGAACCTCGGCGTGCATAACGTTGTGCATGGGACTGCACCGGAAGGCACTGACGAGAACAACTTTGGTGCGTATTGCGCCTGGCATGCACTTTATTGGTGCGCAATGACTGAGCTTCAAGGCATAATGCCGAAGGTCGGAAGGTATTGCGCCCCAAAGTTGAGAGGCCTGGCAATGAAATGGCAGGTCAGGGGTTCCACGAATCATTCGGGGAATCCCGCAAATACGTCAACGGTGCGGTTTTCGGGTATTGGCGCCGTCGCATTGTTTGGCATATGTTCAGCATTTGGCACGGACCTTGCTTCTCATACGAGTACGCCTTCTTCAAGGCAGCTGCGTCGGAGAGTGCCTCCGGCGGGCCGCTTTAGAGGGGCTTCCCCCATTCAGTTTTTACCCCGCAAGGGAACCGCGGCGGAACCCGTTGGTCTGGAAGGTTCCAGAACCGAACCGCCGTCGAAGTAGGAGAGATGAATATGACGTCCGCTGCTGATGTACTGCAGATGATCAAGGACAACGACTGCAAGTACGTGGACTTGCGCGTCACCGATCTGCTCGGCAAGGAAATGCATCTGACAATTCCGGCCGATAAGATCGATGAAGACACGTTTGAACTTGGTCAGCCCTTCGACGGTTCTTCCTTCGTCGGCTGGCGCGGCATTGAATCGTCCGACATGCTGCTGCAGCCGGATCCGAGCACTGCCCGCATGGATCCGTTCCGTGAGGCCAATACGCTCGTGCTCAACTGCGATGTGCTTGAACCGACGACCGGCAAGGGCTATGAACGTGATCCGCGTTCGCTCGCCCACCGTGCTGAAGCCTATTTGAAGTCGACCGGTATCGGCGACACGGCTTATTTTGGCCCGGAACCCGAATTCTTCATTTTCGATTCCATCCAGTGGGATCATCAGTCCGGCTCTTCCTTCTTCAAGATTGGTTCGGAAGAAGCGCCCTGGTCGTCCGGTCTTGACTTTGAAGGCGGCAATCTTGGTCACCGCAACCGCGCCAAGGGGGGCTACTTCCCTGTTCCGCCCTGCGACAGCCTGACCGACATGCGCAGCGAAATGTGCACGCTCCTTGAGCAGCAGGGTGTGCCCGTTGAAATTCATCACCACGAAGTGGGCGGCGCCGGCCAGTGCGAAATCGGCACGCGCTTCAGCACCCTCGTGCAGCGCGCCGACTGGACGCAGATTCTCAAATACACGGTGTGGAACGTAGCGGCTGCTTACGGCAAGACCGCCACCTTCATGCCGAAGCCTATCGAAGGCGACAATGGTTCGGGCATGCATGTCCACCAGTCCATCTGGAAGGACGGTCAGAACCTCTTCTCGGGCAATGGCTACGCCGGGCTCTCTGAAATGGCGCTCTATTACATCGGCGGCGTGATCAAGCACGCTCGTGCGCTTAACGCTATTACGAACCCCGGCATCAACTCCTATAAGCGTCTGGTTCCGGGCTTTGAAGCGCCGGTGAAGCTTGCCTACTCGTCGCGCAATCGCTCGGCTTCGATCCGTATTCCGTTCGTCAACAGCCCGAAGGCACGCCGTATCGAAGTGCGCTTCCCTGATCCGCTCTGCAACTCTTACCTCGGCTTCTCGGCTTTGCTGATGGCTGGTTTGGATGGTATTCAGAACAAGATCCACCCGGGCGAAGCGGCTGACAAGAACCTCTACGATCTGCCGCCCGAAGAAAACGCCAAGATCCCGACCGTTGCGCCGAACCTCGAGGTTGCGCTTGACAGTCTTGACCGTGACCGTGAGTTCCTCACCCGCGGCGGCGTCTTCACCGACGACCTGATCGACGCCTGGATCGCCGAAAAGCGCAAGGACGTGCTCCGCGCTGAAATGGCCGTGACGGCGCTTGATTTCGATCTCTACTACTCGCACTAATCCCTTTCAGCCTCTGCGGCTCCGAACCCTCATCCGTTCGGGGTAGCAGTCAAAATGGGATCCGGCCGTCCGGACAATGCTGATCGATTGTTTGACGGCCATGGTCGAAATGAAGGGAACGGTGCGTGCACTGTTCCCTTTTTTCATAAATAGGAGCTGATGAGCTTCAATGCTCCGCCTGCCTGCTTTGAGAGGAGTTTTTGCAATTGACTGAGAAGGAAAGCCTGACGGATGCCGTCGGCACCAGCTTTGATCTCTTCGATGCGCTCGCCGAAGCAGTGTTTCTGCTCGATGACGAGGGCCGCATTACGTCGGCCAACGCAGCGGCGGAGACGCTTATCGGTCGTACGCGCAGGGCATTGTCAGGCGTAGATGTAGCGGAGTTCCTCCCCGAAGCGGCCGGCTGGTTTCGACGGCGTGCGGCTGCACCGGGAGCCGTTGAAGCAGCATCCTTCATGCTTCCGGCGGTGGAGTTTCTGCGGGGGCTTCTTCCGTCCGTGCGGGTGCGAGCCTCGTTTTCGTCGCTTTCGCCTAAGCCTTTGAATGCCCCGTCTGGCACGACGGCGCTTCTGGAAGTGGTTGATCTTGATGATGCGCTTCGCGCTGAACGCGATGCGATTGCAGAGGCGGGGCGTGCCGCCAACAGTGAGCTGCTGCGCAATTTAGCGCACGAAATCAAGAATCCCTTGGGCGGCATCCGCGGTGCGGCGCAGCTGCTTGAGAGCGAACTCGTGCGTGACGAAGACCGTGAATGCACGAACGTCATCCTGGAAGAAGCGGCAAGACTGCAGGAACTCGTTGACCGACTCCTCATGCCTTATCGGGCGCCGGCAGCAGCCGGCCCGGTCAATATTCATGAAGTGCTCGAACATGTGCGCAGCCTTATCGGCCTTGAATTTGCCCAAGGGCTCACGATTGAGCGTGATTACGACATTTCTGCGCCGGCCGTTTTCGGTGACCGCGGCCGTTTTACGCAGGTTTTTCTGAACCTTGCGCGGAACGCCGCAGAGGTCATGACGGAAGGTCGCGCTCACGGGACGGCTGTCATTATTTTTAAAACACGCATTGCGCGCGATGTGATGCTCGCAGGGACCCGCACCCGTACGGCACTGCGTATTGATGTCGTCGACAACGGTCCTGGGGTGCCGGAGCACTTGAAGGAGCGCATCTTTTTCCCGTTGGTGACCGGCCGTGCGGAGGGCTCGGGCCTCGGACTCACATTGGTAAAGACCTTTGTGGAGGAAGCCGGCGGAAGCATTACGCTCGAAAGCCGTCCCGGCCGGACGGATTTCACGGTACTGCTGCCGCTGGAAGGCCGTGAAGCGCGTGAAAACCGAGAAGCAAAGAACGGCAAAGGTGCGTAGCGAATCGCTTTTAAAGACGCTCTGAAACGCTGACGACAAACATTGGAAGAACAAATCATGGTGGACGACCTTTACGGCACCTCGGACTACGGCACAACTCAACCGGCAGCGGGCGGCAGCACAGGCAAGCCGCCTCTGCGAGAGCTCCGCGGCGCACATGATGCCGGCCGCGAACCCGTTTGGGTGATTGATGATGACCGGGCAATCCGCTGGGTGCTTGACCGTGCGCTTGCGCGTGCCGGCATTGGCTGCCGCACCTTTGAGCGCGGTCAGGACGCTTTGAATGCGCTCGAGGCCGCGAAGACTGTGGGCGGAGAGCTTCCCCTCGTTCTGGTTTCAGACATTCGTATGCCTGGTCTCTCGGGCGTGGATCTCCTCACGAAGGTGAAGGAGCTTGTGCCGGAACTGCCGGTCATTATCATGACGGCCTTCTCTGACCTGGAAAGCGCGGTTTCCGCCTTTCAGGGCGGCGCGTTTGAATATTTGACCAAGCCCTTTGATGTGCTCAAAGCTGTTGAACTCATCAGCCGAGCCATGGAAGACGCCCGCCGCCGCGGTCTGCATGCAGCAGCCGGTCAGGCGGGCGCGGCCGCACAAGGCGCGGCGTCGGCAGCCTCGCCGATTGACGAACCCTCGGCACCGGTGCCTGACCTGATTGGTCAGGCGCCAGCCATGCAGGAAGTTTTTCGTGCCATCGGACGGCTTTCGCAGAGCAACGTCACCGTGCTGCTCACCGGAGAGTCCGGAGCGGGCAAGGAGGTCGTTGCGCGTGCCATTTGGAAGCACAGCCGCCGCAGCCGCGCCCCTTACATTGCGATCAACATGGCGGCTATCCCTCGAGAACTGCTCGAAAGTGAATTGTTCGGTCACGAAAAAGGCGCGTTCACCGGCGCGGTGGCCACGCGTCTGGGCCGCTTTGAGCAGGCCAAGGGCGGCACGCTCTTTTTGGATGAAATCGGCGATATGCCGATGGAGCTGCAGACTCGGCTTTTGCGTGTACTCTCCAACGGGTACTTTTACCGCGTAGGCGGTCACCAGCCCATTAAGGCCGATGTCCGCGTCATTGCAGCGACGAACCAGAATCTGGAAGAACGCGTCAAGAGCGGACAGTTTCGAGAGGACCTCTACCATCGCTTGAACGTCATCCGTCTGCGCTTGCCGCCGCTGCGTGACCGAGTTGAGGACATTGCCCCCTTGTCGGCGCATTTTCTCGCTGCCGGTGCGCGGGAACTCGGCGTGGAGCCTAAAACCCTGACGCCAGAGGCATTGAATGTCATCCGTGCGTTTCCGTTCCCCGGGAATGTTCGTCAGCTCGAAAACCTTTGCCGGTGGCTTCTTGTCATGGCGCCGGCTCAGGAAATCCGTGTGGAAGACCTTCCCTATGAAATTCGTCATAAGGAAGCCGCGGCAGCCGCACATCCGGAGGCGCTTAATGCGGTCAATACGCACGGAGCCGTTGGCAATCCGGCAGAAGAGGGCTTCAAGACAGAAACGCCGGAAGCGGCTTCCGCACAGTCGCATTCTGCGCCGCTTCGTAGCAAACCCCATGCAGCGGCCGCCTCATCGACGGATGCGGAGGGTGACTGGAAGGCGCTTTTGGCTGCCGAAGCCGAGCGGATTCTGGAAGCGGGCGAGCCGCAGGTTTGGGAAACGCTGGCGCACGAGTTTGAGCGCACGCTCATCCGCACGGCCATGAGCGCCACCCGCGGACGCCGCATAGAGGCGGCCGAGCGCCTTGGGCTCGGGCGCAATACACTTACCCGCAAGATTGCAGAGCTTGGCCTCACCGATGAATTGGCAAGCCGTCTGCCGCCAGTGCGAAAGAAGGATCAAGTCAAGTCCTTGGACGATGGCGCAGCGTAATGCGTATGCGCCTTGAGGGATTAATGGGTTCAAAGGCTAAGTTTTCTCAGCGGATTGACGTACCGGGAACGGCTGATACGCCGGAAAATCTGCAGGGCGGCGTGCTTCTCGTTTTCCCGCCCGGCTTTGGACCGACGCTCAGTCCTGGGCTCGATGCATCAGCGCAAGCGCTGGAGCGGCAAAAGCTTTCTCGCCCTCGCGGGCGCATCACCGCAAGACAGGTTGACCGGGGACCGGAGGTTCCGCAGCTGCTGAAGTGGCTCGAACGTGCAGGATTCCCCGTTGCGCAAGATGCTGCGCGTTTTTCGATCTTCACTTGGCCGCAGCACTGGGAGGCCGATCGGCCGCTGGATCGACGGGTGCTGAAAGCGGCTGCCGCTGATGCGGCGCGGCTCGCCGAAGAAGTCAAAAAGCGTCGGCCGCTCCTTCTTTTCTTTGTTTCCGCTCAACTCCTTGATGCCGCCAATCTCCCCGAAGTCTTAGAGGCGCTTGAGCCCGTGCTGGCGCATCCCGCGGAACCCGTGCGCCGCATTACAGACCTGCGCTTGCGAGTGACCGCACAGCGCTGGGTGAAAGCGCTCTGCTTCGGGTTGCCGATGCCTCGGAAGACCTTTACGCCTGAAACAGAAGAAACGATTGCGGCGGGCATTGCCGCAATATTTCGCCGTGAGGAATTGCTCCCGAGCTGAATAAAACGCGTCGTTTGCGTATAGTGTCGCGCATTGGAAAAAATGGCCGCAGCAACGCGCCATTTCCTTCACGGCCTCCCATTCGTATCCAGCAGCTTCATGACTCAGACAGAACGCACTGATGCGTCGATCAGATCCAACCCTTCTTCGGGCAGTCCTTTGGCGTACCCGTCACTGGCCGCTTTTGAAGCGCACCTCGGTGCGCTCGGAGCGAAGCCCGCGCATCTGCGCCGCATCTGCCGTGCTTGGCTGGGTTCGCCGAGTGCGGCATGGCCCGATGCGCTGGGTGCTGAAGCCGAGCAGCCTGCCCGCAGCCGGGCGGCTCGGCTGCCGGCGGTGCTTATGGCGGCCCTTGCGAACATCCGCAGCCGACTCGACGCTGTGCTGACGGTGCGCTCTCGCCATCCCGGAGCGGATCCGGAGAGTGAACGGCTGCTGCTCACACTGGCCGACGGTCAGACCATTGAAGAGGTGCTGCTGCCTCGTCGAGGGGTTTGCGTTTCCACTCAGATGGGGTGCGCCGTCGGCTGCGTTTTCTGCATGACAGGCAAGGGCGGTCTGGTGCGGCAGCTCTCCGACATGGAAATTGCGGCGCAGGCCGCGTTGGCTCGGCGTTTGCGTCCAGAGACCAAAAAGGTGGTCTTCATGGGGATGGGCGAGCCGTCACACAACCTTGAGAACGTCCTTCGTGCAGTGGAGTTTCTGGCGCTCTACGGCGGATTCGGGCATAAAGACCTGGTGATCTCGACGGTGGGGGATGAGCGGCTCTTTGAGGCGCTCAATCGAATGTCTGCTCGTCCGGCACTCGCCGTTTCGCTCCATACCACCGATGATGCGAAGCGCCGAACGCTTTTGCCCCGCGGAGCAAAAATGACCGTGAAGGCACTCACCGAGGCAGCGGAAGCTTGGGCGCGGAAGACGGGCTACCCGACGCAGTACCAGTGGACGCTGATTCAGGGGGTAAATGACGGTGAAGAAGAGGTTAATCGGTTGATTGAACTGCTGACCGGCCATTACGCCATGGTGAATTTCATTCCTGTGAACGCCGTAGATGGGAGCGTCTATAGCCGCCCTGACCGCGAACATGCTGCCCATCTCGTACGCCGTTTGAAATCAGCCGGCATTGTCGCGACGCTGCGGGATTCCGCCGCGCAAGACGTTGACGGCGGCTGCGGACAGCTTCGCGCCCGAGTGCTTTCTGCTGAATCGAAAGCTCGTGCAGAGCAGGCCGTACGGCGGACCGCGACGCCATTTGATCGGAATTCAAACGCATGACTGCTCAATCTGCTTCGAAGGAAACGACGCTCGACTTGGTCGACCGTCAGGTCGAAACACCGGTTTGTGCGGCGCGCCGGCGCCGTTACTGGCTTGTTTGGTGGCTTTGGGCTGTCTTTGGCGCAGCTGTATCCTTTCGCGGCATGCCCGCGGGGGGACTCCTCATCGCCGCGGCGGTGCTGACGGCGCCTTTCTGGGTGCTCTTTGCGGCCTGGCCGATTTTATGGCTGCGAGATCGCCGGCGTTCAAAGACACTTTGGGCGGAAGAAACGGCTGTTCTACTGGCTTCCAATCCGCAGCAGAGCGCATCGGACTCATCGGCAGACGCTCAAGGCGGCATTGCGCTGCCGGTAATTTTGGGTCATGAGCGTGAATCGTCGGGCGAAGGCATTCTCATTCCGATGCTCGGCTGGGAGGCGGCCTTCCCGACGCTTGAGCCTAAAAGGATGGGGCTTCACCTGGTGGCGGCCGATACGCTTCCCGGTGTTCACCTGCCGGCGCTCGATGCCGGTGACCTGCTCGCTTTCTCGGGGTGGAACCAGTCCGCTCAGTCATTTGGCGCCTCGGAGGACGACTGGCAGGCGGCTCGCCGTTGGACGGAGCATCTGCGGACGGTGCTTGCCGGCAAGGTGTTCTGAAGCGTTCCGAAGAAAAACGTCCGGTTCGCCGTAAAACAGCGAACCGGACGATGCAAAAGTTTTATGGAAGCGGTCTCGTCAGAGGCTCACTCGTTAATCCTCTTCAGCAAATGCCTTTTCGCGTCCCGAACGCACGGCCGGGAGTATCACGATGAGAAGGAGAAGGGCTGAGACGGCGAGCAGACTGCCCGAAATCGGGCCGGTCACGAAGGTCGAGAGATCACCGCGGGAGAGCAGCAGCGCCCGCCGCATATTCTCTTCGAGCATCGGGCCCAGAATGAAACCAAGGATCAGCGGGGCGCATTCGCAGCCCAGTTTATTGACGACCCAGCCGAAGATGCCGAAACCGATAGTGATCCAGATATCAAAGGGATTGTTGTTGATCGAATAGACGCCGATCGCGCAGAAAACGAGGATCGCCGGATAAAGCAGCCGATACGGTACGCGCAGAAGTCTCACCCAAAGACCGATCAGCGGGATATTAAGAATCACGAGAAAGACGTTGCCAATCCACATGGAAACGATGAGTCCCCAGAAGAGCGACGGGTTGTTGGTCATTACCTGCGGGCCCGGAGCAATGTCGTGGAGCATCAGAGCGCCGATCATCAGAGCCATCACGGCATTAGACGGAATGCCGAGCGTGAGCATCGGAATGAAGCTCGTTTGTGCGCCGGCATTGTTTGCCGATTCTGGGCCGGCTACGCCGCGAATGTTGCCGTGTCCAAAGGGCGGATTGGCCTTTTCGCCGGCGAGCTTCTTTTCAAGGGTATAGGACGCAAAAGAAGAGAGCAGTGCGCCGCCGCCCGGGAGAATGCCAAGGAATGAACCGATCAGTGTGCCGCGGGTAATCGGGCCGGCAGAAATTTTGAGGTCATTTTTGGACGGGAGTACGCGGCCCACAGGAACGGGCTTGGCTTCTCGGTCTCCGAGCACATCCAGATTGCGGATGATTTCAGCAAAACCGTAGACGCCCATCGAGAGCGCGACGAAGTCAAAGCCGTCCATCAGCTCGTCAATACCGAAGACATAGCGGAGCGCCCCGGAATTGACATCCATGCCGACGCAGCCGAGCAGAATGCCGATCAGAATCATGCCGACCGCTTTCAGGAGCGAGCCGGATGCAAGCACAACAGCGCCGACCAGGCCCAGGACCATCAGGCTGAAGTATTCGCGGGGGCCGAATTGGAAAGCGACTTGCGTGAGGGGTTCAGCAAAGGCGGCAATCACCACAGTGGCAAAGCATCCGGCGATGAAGCTGCCGATGGCGGCGATGCGCTGGAAATCCTCCGGCAGGATGAGCGCCTTTTCCGTCACGTCCAGCCCCGCCATTAAGATCGGCACGCCGGAGCGGAACACGATCTTTGCCGCCTCGGGATCGACGAGGATGTTAAATTCCGCCGCAGGCGTCCAGTTGCCGTAGGCGATGCCGCCGCCCATGAGGGAGATTTGCTTGATCTTGGGCTTCAGCTCCGGGTGCGCCAGCAAGAGCGCGGCCACATTTGTCTCCGGACCTGTGGGGATGATCGTGACCGGCTCGGGCGACTCACGCAGCACCTTCGCCATGAGCTCGACCGCCGTGAGGCCGCAGACCTCCATCGCAGGTTCGGGAAGTGCCGGACCGTCCAAGCCCGATTCTCCATGCAC
>OJKC01001954.1_pt1 | contig 11730 bp, 20 predicted proteins | sample 1596401 | NCBI WGS metagenome assembly OJKC01 (sample SAMEA4350162, study PRJEB24818) | metagenome | biome: human; feature: gut; material: faeces | place: Denmark | collected 2013-09 | reverse complement strand
AAAATAGATCGGGGGCGCGGGGGACCGCAGGTGTAGGGAAGGGGGCGGGAAGCAGACTGTTTTTTTCGCCGTTGTGGCCTGGCGCGACACGGCGGAATTCGTCTACAAATCCTTCTTCAAGGGCGATATGGCCGCCGTGAGCGGCCGCCTGCAGATCCGCGACTGGACGGACAAGGACGGCAACAAACGCCGCAGCGCCGAGGTCGTGGCGGAGAGCGTCTACTTCGGCGGAAGCAAGCGCAGAGAGGCAGAAACAGCGCCTGCTGCATACGATGCGCGCCCGGTCGCCGTGCAGCCGACGGAGGCCGACATGGAGCGGCTCGACGCGCTGGTGAGCGCATACGACAACGTCGCATACGCGGGCGACATCGACGGCGGAGACCTGCCGTTTTAAGGAGGGCGGAGCACATGGCATGGATCGAACTGCATCAGACGCTGCCGACGAATCGCAAGACGATGCGGTTCAAGCGCCTGCTGAAAATCAAGACGCCGCAGGCCGTCGGCCATATGTGTATGCTGTGGCTCTGGGCAATCGACAACGCGCCGGACGGGGATCTTTCCCCGTTTGGCGCCGACGAGATCGCAGAGGCCGGCGGATACACGGGCAAAGACCCCAGCGCATTTGTGGACGCACTGGTCGGAGCGGGATTCGTGGACGATGACGGCACATCCCTGATGATCCACGAGTGGTATGACTACGTCGGGAATCTGGTGGACAAGCGCGCGATCACAAAGGCGCAGAACCGGGAGCGTGCGCAGAGATACCGCGACAAGCGCAAGCAAATGCGCGTGACGGAAAGCGTGACGGAGCGTGACGATGTAACGCAGCGTAACGCTGGCGTAACGCTTGACGTGAGCGAACGCGCAGCGTTACGTAACGCTGACGTAACGACCCTATACAGTACAGTACCGTACAGTACCTATACAGTACCCTGTATTTCTAAAGAAAGAAAGGTAAAAGAAAGAACCCCGGAGGTGCAGCCTGTGACCGACGTGACGCCTCCGGAAGCTGTCCGGCCTGACGTGCTGGAGACGAAAAACAGATTGATCGTGCAGGCGGATATGCCGAAGGGCCGGAATCTTGACGAGCTGCCGGAGGGGATGCGCCTTGCAGACCTGCCGTTTATCCGGCTTTGGCGCAGCAAGGGACGCGACGTGCGCACGGACACGGTAACGCTAGCCATTGATACGTACCTGCGGGAGCAGCCTGCACAGCCGGACGAAAAGGCGGGTGAGGCGCGTGCCGAGCGGTAGCTACCGGCAGGTGTATGTTAAGTGCCCTTTTTACCTGTATGACGACGGCGCGAGGCGCATCTGCTGCGAAGGGATCGCGCCGGAGACGACGGTGGCGACGATGTTTCGGCACCGAAGCCAGATGCAGCAGCAAATGCGGATCTTCTGCGAGAACGCATTCACCTGCTGTGAGCTGTACAGAGCGGTAATGGCTGCAAAATACGATGACGAGGAAGGAGACCAATGATGGCAGAAAAAGAACGAAAGCGCGCGGACGATCTTCCGGCCGGCGCTGTGGAGCAGGTAAGAGAACTGCTGCGCCGGCCGCGCTCGAGCGCAGATTTTTCGCCGGCAGCACGCTACGCGGTGCAGAAGCTGATCGACTACGCGCGTGAAGAGCACTGTGCGCGCGTAGTGATCTCAACGCAGTTGGAAGTGCTGCGCGAAAACAACGCATTTATCAGGCATCAGTCAGAGCGCAAGGACAAGACCATCGACGACCTGCGGCAGCAGCTGAGTTTCCTGCGGCAGGCGATGCAGGATGCGGGGGTGTGAGGCATGGATAAAGACGTTTTGTTTTCCAGCAAGACTGATTTGTGGGAGACCCCACAGGACTTTTTTGACATGCTTGACGCGGAGTTCGGCTTTACGCTGGATGCCGCCGCAGACGCACAAAACCACAAATGCCCCCGTTACTATACGCGGGAACAGGATGGACTGAAACAGCCCTGGCCCGGCGCGGTGTGGTGCAACCCGCCATACGGTCGGCAGATCGACAAGTGGGTGCAAAAGGCCAGCTACGAGAACGCCGTGAATAACAACACCATCGTCATGCTGCTGCCCGCGCGGACAGACACGCGATGGTTCCACACGTATATCTATAAGCAGCCAAACGTCGAGACGCGGTTCGTGCGCGGGCGACTAAAATTCGGCGGCAGTGAAAACAACGCTCCGTTCCCGAGCATGGTCGTGATCTTCAAACCAAAAGACGCGGAGGTGTAGTGATGGACGCGCTGAAATTTATCGAAGAACGAAACCGGATGTGTGATTACTACAAGGGCGGCAATGCGCTCTCCGGGTGCGCGGAGCGCGCGGAGTGCCCGGCGTTTCAAATGACGTGCGTCTCCGTCCGATCGGTGACGGCAGAATACATCGCCGCCGTTGAGCAGTGGTCGAAGGAGCACCCACGCAAGACGCGGCAGGATGCGTTTCTGGAGCAGCACCCGGAGGCAGACCTTGATACGCATGGATTAGTGCTACTTTGTCCGATGGCTATTTCTGCTGCTCATAGAGACGGTAGCGGATTGTGCGCAGACCCAGACCGCGAATGTGGAGACTGCCGCCGCGAGTTCTGGATGCAGGAGGTGGAGTGATGGAACGACTGACGGAACGCTGGGGCGAAGGCGACGTGCGGGTCAAGGAGCACGATTATGTTTCTGCAGCACATCGTTTAGCCGCCTACGAGGACACGGGGCTGACGCCAGAGGAAGTCAACGACGTCGTTGTAGGGTCGAAACTACTAGTGAAGGCGAAACTGGTATCGGCGTTTGGCGTCGCGGCGGAGAGGCTACGCGAGCTGGCCGAGGCCGACAAGGCCGGGCGCTTGGTGGTGCTGCCGTGTGAGGTTGGAACCGCGACATATTATATCCATTATCCGATTGCGTTTTACCCAGATGAAAGCGAGCCGGAAATTAAGAGGGGCATCTTTACTTTGAACGATTTAGATCGTTTTGGACACTCCGTTTTCCTGACCAGCGAGGAGGCGGAGAAAGCATTGGAGGCGCTGAAATGAGCCGGCTGTGGAATTACTGCTCGTTCTGCGGAAAGCGCATCGAAACTGGCGAAAAGTGCTACGGTTTGCCAAATGGAGAGAGCGTCTGCACGGATTGCTGTGTTGCGGAAAACGAGGGAGCGGCGGATGCTGAAAAAGAAAAGCTGGAGGTGTACGATGATGACAAACGCTGAGCTGGCGGATGCTCTGCGCGGGATCGCAAAGGAGGCCGGACCGCTTGTGTGCCTTGGCTGTAAATACGAGCATAACTACGGCATCCACGGCTGCGACCTGATGCGCGAGGCGGCGGAGCGCATCAAGCGCATGGACAAGCAGCTGCGTGAGTATGGAGACTGCCATACATGCGTGCACGATAAGCCATGCGGCTATGATGATATCACGTGCGTCGCGTGCGAGCGCTCCGAAAATTGGGAGTGGGGTGTGAGCGATGGACAAGAAGATACTTGATGTTACATGTGGTGCTAGAACAATGTGGTTTGATAAAAACCACCCAGCAGCCGTATATTGCGACAAACGCAGAGAGGAGTATCACAATCTGTGGAAAAACGCAGGGAACTGTTCGTTGCAAATTGCCCCCGATGTCCTGTGCGATTTTACAAACTTGCCGTTTCCGGACGAGTCTTTTCCACTGGTTGTGTTTGACCCGCCACATTTAACGGGCGCAAAGGAAACGGCATGGCTTGTCAAGAAGTATGGGAAGTTGGATAATACATGGCCACAGATGATTCATGACGGTTTCGCTGAATGTATGCGCGTCCTGAAATATGATGGTGTTCTGATATTCAAGTGGTCGGAATACGACATACCTGCAAAAGATGTATGGAATGCGATTGGGCAAAAGCCCTTGTTTGGACACCATAGCGGGAAGAAGATGAACACATTTTGGGCGTGTTTTATGAAACTGGAGGAATTGAATGATGCCTGACCTGACATACAAAGACTGCTGGAGCTACATCGCACCGCTGATACCCGTCAAAAGCGAGGGCATTGCGTTAGACATTTACGTGATGGTATTTCAGGCGCTGTTTGAAGCCGAGGAAAGGAGAAAGAAGGATGGCTGAATACATTGAGCGTGAAACGTTTTTGAAAGACATCGAAGAGCGATATTGTTTACCGTGCAAAGAGGCAGGGAAAGACCACAACGGCTGTATGTGCCGCGCTTGCTGGGTGGACGATATGCGCGGTGAGGTAATAGACGCGCCTGCCGCCGACGTTGCGCCGGTGGCGCATGGGCGGTGGAAGTTGCTGCACAAAGGGGATTGGACTAGCGTGTTTGTGTGCTCTGTGTGCGGGCGGCGAGAAACAATCACAGAAAGCGAATCGTATAACTCGCGGATTAAAATGCCGAGGGAATATCCGTATTGCCACTGCGGCGCTATGATGGACGGTGACGACAATGCCGAAGCGGATTAACCCGCGCCGGAGACCGGCCACGCAGGCCGATGTGCAGCGCGCAAAGGACACGGCGACGGCAGACGCCTGCCGCGTAACGCTGGCGATTTTTTTCACCGCCCTGCTGGACAAAGAGGGCATGGACGCCGAGCAGCTCCAGCGCATCTGGCGCGAAGTAGAGGCGCTGAGCGAGAGCGTGCGCGACGGATATGTATCAGCACCGGACCTGATCCGCGTGCTGCGCGAGGAATATGAGATCGACATCATAGGGGGATAAAACGATGAACAGATTGGACACCTTGAAGGCCGCCGCCGAATGCGTGTGCGGCAGCCGGGAAGAAGACTACGGCAGTCCGGAGGACAACTTCGCCGTGATCGCGGCGCTGTGGACGGCATACACCGGCACGGACGTCACGCCGAAGGACGTGGCCATGATGATGGCGCTGCTGAAGATCGCCCGCGCGAAGGCAGGCAGCAAGCCGGACACCTACGTCGATCTGGCTGGCTACGCCGCGTGTGGCGCGGAAATTTCGGCGCGAGATCCGAAGCGCACAGCCAGAACGCCTGGCGCGGCCGGAGGCACAGAGGCAGGGAAAACGGCGTCCTGCGTGAAGCTGCAGCGAATGGACGGCTACTATCTGGTGGATGTGGACGGAAATCCGCATCGCTTTACGCTGTGGGAAACTGCGATGCAGTTTATCCGCGAGCACGCCGGTGAGCTGACGTGACGGCGGAGTTTGTGATCCCGACGAGGCTGCCGGGAATGAACGAGTACACCGACGCCTGCCGGCGGCACGCGCAGGTGGGCGCGAAGATGAAGCGCAACAACCAGGAAATCGCCGCGTGGGCGATCCGGCCGCAGCTGCGCGGGGTGCGATTTGAAAAGCCGGTGGAGATCACCTACACGTTCTTCGAGCCGAACCGGCGGCGGGACAAATCCAACGTGGCGGCGTTCGGCATCAAGGTGATCGAGGACGCGCTGGTGATGTGCGGGGTGATCAAGGGCGACGGCTGGGCATACATACGGGCGTTTACTTCGCGCGTTGCGCTCGACCGGGAAAAACCGCGCGTCGTGGTGCAGATCACGGACGAATGCGCGGAATAAAGGGAAAGCTCCGGGGCGGAAGCCTCGGAGCTTTTTTGATGCATGCAAGTTTGCAATGTTAAGATAAAAAATTGTTGACATGCATAGAGGCGTTTGATACAATATTTAAGCGTACATCTATTGTTGCGGGGTTGCGCGGTTGATGTATTGCTGGCTAAGGGTGACGTGCATCGCGTCAAGGGGACGATTACCTCTGACGCCGGATGATTTCCACAACTTGGAACACAGCTAGGACCGTAAGGACGATTTGCCTCGTGGTATCGAGCATGCAGTCCATTTGTTGGGAAACTGTGGCTATGGCTTGGACGAACAACATTTCAAGACTCCCCCCCTTTTTCTTTTTCCGGTTGTTCTGTTCTGTGACACTGGTGACGGTACGTGTTGCAAGCAGGCAAGGAGTTTGACGCGATGCACGTTTTTATATGTGGTCACTCTACGGTATTCATGCTTATTTGTCAAGGCGTAGATGTGGATATTTTTTTAACATATGGCTGTGCACTGTAAAATAGCATAGTTTTTGTATTGAGGCCCGCTGGGATAGAAATCCCGGCGGGCTTTTTGTATGCTGTGAACATGGAGGTATGGGCATGGCGTATCAGGACTGGGACGCGATGAAAACCGAATATGTGACCACGAAGACCACATACTCGCGGCTTGCCGAGAAGTACGGGGTCAGCATCAGCCAGATCAAGATCGTCGCTGCACGTGATGGGTGGACAAAAGAACGGAAAAAGTTCGCCGCAGACGTACAACAAAAAGCGTACCGGAAGGCGTGTAACCATGAGGCCGACCGGCTCGCGCGTCTGATCACCGCCACCACGGGCGCGATCGACGTGGCGATGCGCGCGATCGGCGACGACGAGCAGTTTAACCGGTATCTTGTCGAGCGGCGGGAGAAGTATGCCGTGCCGGTGGCGGACGAGGCCGCCGAAGACGGCGAGCTGCCGCCGGACGGGAAGCTGCTGCTGGAGCGGCAGTGGACGGAGGAGCAGACATACCAGAAGGTCGACACGAAGGCGCTGAAGGATCTGACGGGCGTGCTGAAGGATCTGACGGGGCTAGTGCGCGATCTGTACGGCATCCCGACGCAGGCGCAGGCCGAGGCGCAGCGCATCGCGGCCGAGCGGCTGGAGCTTGAGCGCAGGAAGCTGGACAGCGGCAGCAGCGCGCCGGAGGTGCTGGAGATCGTCGGCCTGCCGGAGGAATACAAGCAATGATTTTAGTGGACGCAAGCCAGATCAGCAGCAAGCAGGACGCTTTTTTGCGCGACACGCACCGGCACGTGGCCTACGGCGGCGCGCGCGGCGGCGGAAAGAGCTGGTCCGTGCGGACGAAGGCAAAGATCCTGGGGTGCGAGTATCCAGGGATCAAGATGCTGATCGTGCGCCGGACGCTGGACGAGCTGCGCAACAACCACGTTAAATTTCTGGTGCCGGAGCTGGCGGGCGTGGCGCGCTACAACCAATCGACCAAAGAATTCCGCTTTTACAACGGCAGCACGCTGGCGCTGGGGTACTGCGATACGGACAAGGATCTGGGGCACTTCCAGGGCGCGGAATACGATGTGATCTTCATCGACGAGGCCGGGCAGCTGATGGAGGCGTGGATCAAGGAAATCAACGCCTGTGTGCGCGGCACGAACGGCTTCCCGAAGCGCACGTACTACACGCTCAACCCGGGGGGACCGTCGCACGGGTACTTCAAGCGGCTGTTCGTGGATCGACGCTTCGAGGGGGCGGAGCGGCCGGAGGACTACAGCTTCATTCAGGCGCTGGTTACGGACAACAAGGCGCTGATGGCAGCGCAGCCGCAATACATTGCGGAGCTGGAGAACCTGCCGCCGAAGCTGCGTGCTGCGTGGCTGGAGGGCTCGTGGGACATCTTCGAGGGGCAGTTTTTCGAGGATTTTCGCACGGAGCCGGATCTGATGGCGGCGCACGAGGCGGGCGTGGACGCGGATCCGGAGGAGCTGCGCTCGCAGCACCGGTGGTGCCACGTGATCAGGCCGTTCGACATCGCGGCCGGAGCATGCCGGGGATGGCACATCCTGCGCAGCTACGACTTCGGCTACGGCAAGCCGTTTTCCTGCGCGTGGTGGGCGATGGACTACGACGGCGTGCTGTACCGCATCATGGAGCTGTACGGCTGCACGGAGACGCCAAACGAGGGTGTCAAGTGGTCGCCGGACGAGCAGTTCAAGCGCATCGCGGAGATCGAGGACACGCACCCATGGCTGAAGGGCCGGAAGATCACAGGCGTGGCGGACCCGGCCATCTGGGATGCATCGCGCGGCGAGAGCATCGCGGACACGGCGGCGCGGTACCGCGTGTACTTCACGCCGGGCGACAACAAGCGCGTGCCGGGCTGGATGCAGTGCCACTACAGGCTGCAGTTCGATGCGCAGGGATATGCGCGGATGTACGTCTTCGACACGTGCAAAGCGTTCATCCGCACGGTGCCGCTGATGATGTACAGCCGGACGAACCCGGAGGACCTGGACACGACGCTGGAGGATCACGTAAGCGACGAGTGGCGGTATCTGTGTATGTCGCGGCCGGTAAAGCCGATGCTGGCGGCGGAAGAGGAGCCGGTGCTGTCCGATCCGCTGAATCAGATGAAAAAACCGGGACGCTACGGCGCAATCTGGTGATAAAAACGGGAGGTAAGTATGGACAATATCGCTATCAGCGGCACGCAGCCGGGCACGGAGGCGCAGGCGCTCGGCGGGCAGGTGATGCCGCCGGAGGACGTGATCACGCGCGAGCAGCTGCAGGAATTTTCCCGCGTGCTGCACGAGTATAAGGTGGGCAAGGCAAGCACCGAGCGGCGCATGATCGCGGCTGAGCAGTGGTGGAAGCTGCACAACCAGCCGGAGGAGGAGAAGGCCGGGAACCAGATGTACAGGGGCTTCCGCAGCCGGAGCTCGTGGCTGCATAACGTCATCGTGAACAAACACGCGGACGCAGTGGAATCGTACCCCGAGCCGAACATTCTGCCGCGCGAGGAAGGAGACAAGCAGGAGGCGAAGATGCTGTCGGCGATCGTGCCGTGCGTGCTGGAGCAGAACGCCTTCGACGCGACGTGGAGCGACGCGATGTGGGCCAAAATGAAGTACGGCACGTGCGTGTACAAGATCACGTGGGACAGCGGCAAGCTCGGCGGCCTCGGCGACATCAGCATCGAGCGCGTGAACGTGCTCAACCTTTTCTGGGAGCCGGGCATCACGGACATCCAGAAGAGCCGGTACGTGTACCACACGGAGCTGATGGACAACGAGGCGCTCGAGGAGCAGTACCCCCAGCTGCGCGGGCAGCTCAAGGGCAACGACTTTTATGCATCCAAGTTCCTGTACGACGACAATGTTCCGACGGACCGGAAGAGCACGGTGATCGACGTGTACTACCATCGCGGCGGCGTGCTGCACTACTGCAAGTACATCGGCGACATCGTGCTGTACGCGACGGAAAACGACCCGGAATACCGCGAGCGGGGGCTGTACGATCACGGGCTGTACCCGTATGTGTTCGACGCGCTGTTCCCGGTCGAGGGCTCGCCGTGCGGGTACGGATACGTGGACATCTGCCGCAATCCTCAGACGGCCATCGACAGTCTGGGCACGAGCCTTGTGCGCAACGCCGTGGTTGGTGCGACGCCGCGCTACTTTATGCGCGAGGACGGCAGCGTGAACGAGCAGGAGCTGCTGGACACGGAAAAACCGTTGGTGCACGTGGACGGCAACCTCGGGCAGGACAGCATCCGGCCGATCGACTACAACGCGCTGCCCGGAAACTATATCAACGTGTGGAGCACGATGGTGAACGAGCTGCGCGAGACCAGCGGAAACACCGACACGGCGACCGGCAACGTGACCTCCGGCGTGACGGCGGCGAGCGCCATTGCCGCGCTGCAGGAGGCAAGCGGCAAGGGCAGCCGGGACAGCACGCTGGCATCGTACCGTGCATACAGCAAGATCGTGAATCTGTGCATCGAGCTGATCCGGCAGTTTTACGATCTGCCGAGATCCTTCCGGATCGTGGGCGAGCTGGGCATGGAACAGTTCGTGTCCTACAGCAACCGGGGGCTGCAGCCGCAGGCGCAGGGCATGGCCTTCGGCGCGGACATGGGGATGCGGCTGCCCGTGTTCGATATCAAGGTCAGCGCGCAGAAGAAGAACGTGTACACCCGCGTGAGCCAGAACGAGCTGGCGCTGCAGTTTTTCCAGATGGGCTTCTTCAATCCGAGCATGACGGACCAGGCGCTGGCGTGCCTGGACATGATGGACTTTGACGGCAAGGACGGCGTGATGCAGAAGATCCAGCTCAACGGCGTGCTGGCGCAGCGGCTGCAGCAGTACCAGCAGCTGGCGCTGTCGCTGGCGCAGATCGCGCGGCCGGACATGGTGCAGGGCATCGCGGCGGACATGGGCATCGCCATGCCGGCACAGGCGGGCGCAGGCGCAAGCGCCGCGCCGAAGATGCAGGAGAGCGACGAGATCTCCGGCATCAAGGCCGAAGAGCACGCGGTCGCCGCGAAGGCGCGGGAGGCGAGCGCGAACGCTGCCCAGCCGGGCGGGGGAGCCGTGGTCAAGGGGGGGAGCAAGGCATGATCGAGATCGTGTACGACCGGATGCGGCTTCGGCTGGCGGCTGACGGGCACGCGGGCTTTGCCGAGGCGGGGCAGGACATCGTATGCGCGGCGGTGACGATCCTTGTGTACACGCTGGCGGCCGCCGTGGGCAACATGGACGCCGCCGGGCAGGCACGCGGATCGCGCGTGGAGCTGGGCAGCGGGCACGCCGAGATCGTGTGCGCTGCTTCGCCGCGATGGCGTGCGTGCGCGAAGATGATCTGCGACCAGATCTGCGCGGGATTCGATATCCTGCGGCAGATGTACCCGGAGCGCGTGCGCTATGAGGTGCGCGGATAAAAAATTTTCAGAGATTCAAGGCCGAGGGATAGAGAAAGCTCTCGGCCTTTTTGTATGCTGGAGGTGCGAGGATGCAGGGGCTTTCGCGTGTGTACCTCCTTTCTTTTCCCATTTTCCCATCTCCTTTTCTCTTGGCACCCACGCAGCGGGAGACTGCTGCGTGGGTATCTATGCCGCTGCGAGGTGCGCTGCTGCGATGGACAGCAACTGCCACTCGCCCTGCGAAAAGATCCCGTCGGCGCATGGGGTCGCGTAGCCCTCCGGGAGCGCGCGGATCGCACCGTCGATGCCCGCAAGCTCCGCCGCCTTTTGCGCCATCTCTTCGGTCACGCGCGGATCGCCGAGGGTAATCTGATCCAACACCGTGCCGGGAACGCGGGAGAAGTGCTGTTCCACACAGCCCACGCAGGCGCGCCGCTCGCGGTCGGTCAGCGCGGTTGCGTCCACGCCGCCGATTCTGACCGTTCCGCTCTGCGGCTGATACAGTCCTAAGAGCAGGCGGAACACCGTGCTCTTTCCCGCGCCCGTCCTGCCGATCAGCGTGACCTGCTCCCCTTCCCGCACGGAAAAGGACAGGTCACGCAGAACCGTCCGCTCCCCGTAGCCGAAGGTCACGTGCGAGAGCACCACATCGCCTCCTGCGGCAGTCGCCCGCTCGGGCGGCAGGGTGCGCTCCTCCTGTGCGAGGAACGCGTCGATCCGCCGCACGCCCGCCATTGCCGACTGGATGGTCTGAATCTCCGTTCCAAGGCTCTCAATGGGCGAGAAAATGCGGGAAATGTAGTTGATCACCGCAACCGAAGTACCGACCGACATACCGAACAGGGCCAGAACCCTTGCGTTCCCCGAAGCGGAAAGCAGCATCACGATGCCGACGACCGCCGCGTTGAGCAGCAGAACCACGGGGGAATAGACGGCGTCGTAAAAGTTGGTTTTCTCCACGGCGGCATAGCTCTCGCCGATGCTCCGGTCATAGCGCCGCTCCATGTAGGCTTCCATGCCGAGGGCGCGCACCGTGCGGATGTTATGCAACGTTTCGGGAATCTGCCCCGACGCGGCGGCAACCGCGCGGCGGTTTTCGAGTTGCGAGGCAAGCATCCGCTTCTGCACGAACCGTGTAAAGAGCGCGAGCAGCGGGAGCACCGCAAGCAGAATCAGCGCAAGTCCCGTATTCCGCACCGCGATGACCGCCAGAATCGAGAGAATCCGGCAGGCGTCGGCAATCATGCTGATAAGCCCCGAGGTGAAGAGCGCCTCCACGGTGTCCACATCCCCCGAAAAG
>OJKC01001936.1_pt1 | contig 11813 bp, 10 predicted proteins | sample 1596401 | NCBI WGS metagenome assembly OJKC01 (sample SAMEA4350162, study PRJEB24818) | metagenome | biome: human; feature: gut; material: faeces | place: Denmark | collected 2013-09 | reverse complement strand
CGAAAGCGCTGTATACCCTACTGTGCGCTGTGACCGGTCTGCTCTGTGCAGTGCAGGTGGTGGCGGAGTTCATCCGCACCGCCTTCTCCCGCCAGCGGCAGATGATAGCCCTGCAAAGCCGCAGCCAGCAGGCCCAAGAGCAATACAGGCAGGCGCAGGAATCCCTTCGGAATGTATCGGCCTTCCGCCACGAGTGGAAAAATCACGTAGCTGTCTTGTGGACTTTGACGCAAAAGCAGGATCTGGACGCCATCCATGACTATCTAAGCCATCTGGGCGGACAGCTGGAGCAGCTTTCCCCCAAGGTCTACACGGCGAACCCGACAGTCAATACCATCTTGCAGCGCGTTGCCGCGCAGACGCAGGAGCTGGGCATTGCGTTCCGTGTCAGCGCCCTGCTGCCGGAGTCCCTTTCCATTGATGAGGGTGACCTTTGCGGCTTCCTCTTCAACCTGCTGGACAATGCTTTGGAGGCGGCGGCCAAGGTGCCGCACGGCGAGATCATCTGCTCCCTGCAGATCCGCCAGCAGTACCTCGCCATCCGCTGCGAGAACATCTATGACGGCACGGTACACACGGATAGCGCCGGAAATCTTCTGACCACGAAGGATGATCCCGCCGAACATGGCTTCGGTCTGATGAAGATGCGCTCCATCGCGGAAAAGTACGGCAGTGTGCTGGATATAAGCTATGACAAAAACCGCTTCACCGTGATGACGGCACTGCGGCTGAAAGCATGACCATATTGCGGAAGCCTTTCCTCCAAACCGAAAATATGCCCCGCTGTTGAGCCACTACGGACTGAACAGCGGGGCGTTTTTTTGTATATAAATTAAATGCGGTTGAGATAGCGGACGAATCGATTTTGGAACTGCACCATATAGCGCCGCCCGATGCTCACCTCACCGCCCTCCAGCAGATATACCGTCCTGCCGCTGACCTCCCGGATGTGGGAGAAGTTTACCAAAAAACTGTTGTGGCAGCGGCAAAAATTTTCTGCAGGAAGCGTTTCCTCCGTTTGGCTCAGAGAACAGGGCAGAAACTGCTCGCCGTGGATCGTGTGGAGAACAGCGCCGTGCTCCCGGCTTTCTGCATAAAGGATATCTGCAATCGGCAGAACAAATGTCCTACCGCCGACATGGATGGATACGGTCTTGGACTGGTGATGGAGCCGCAGGTCGGTTTCAATGGCCCGTGCCAACTCTTCCCGCTTTACCGGCTTGAGCAGGTATTGAATCGGGCGGACCTCATAGCCGTCCTTCAGATACTCCGAACTGCCTGTGAGGAAAAGGATACTGGTACGGTCATCCGTCATGCGCAGTTTTTTTGCAAACTCCATGCCGCTCTCGCCATCCATGAGAATGTCCAGGCAAAGCAGGTCAAACCGTTCACCGGACAGCAGCTGTGTTTCCAGATCCTCTGCCGAGGAAAACGCAGCGATACGATGTTCGATTTCCAGGTCGGTGAGGACTTCGCCGCACAGTGCCGCCGCTTCCTCCCTCGTATCCTTTTGATCTTCGCAGACCGCCACTGCATACATCGCTCATCACCTCCCGGAGATCAGATAGATTTTAGCACAGATTTTGTTTTTTTACAACAAAGCTGTTTGTTTGGGCATTTCAAGTATCGACAGATCAGCGCGCAAGCGACATGGAGTAAGCGGCGACTGATTCAGTTAAGGAAACGCTTGTCCTGGTCATATTATGCCGCTAAGAAAACTATCTGGATGTGTAATGTCTGAAAAGCCTTCCTTGCTGATCACAACCACATGATTGTGATCTATGCTAAGGAAAAACCAGCACAAACCATCAAGACCTTCCTACGTTTTCTTTCGTGCCTGAACATCGCTCTTCACTTTATAAGTACTTCGTTCAGCACGCCATAGACCTCCGCCAAGGCGCGGACATACTGTGGGAAATTGCGCCGCAGCTCACTGTCGTCCTCCGACGGCAGGACCGGCCTCCGCATCATACGATGAACAGCCCTCCATACCTGAAGCCTGCTACCGGGATAGGCTTCTCTCAGCTTCTCGACCGCGCGGTTCTTCGCCTTCTCCACGGCGGACTCCTTCATCATGTGATACATCCCGATCTCTTTCAAAGTTGCCTCCGGGTATCCGAACACGCCGCAGGTCTTGCCGAGAATGTCCCTGTCCTTCTTCGGCAGGGTATCGAACAGCTCCCGAAGGAACTCGATGCAGACTTTGCGGTACACGGCTTGCTCCGCCGAAACGGAGAGCATCCCCGGCATCAGCCGCTCGTAGGGATCGCCGTCATAGCCCTCCGGGACAAGATCATGCACACCGAGGAAATGGGTGTTGTAGCGAACATATCGACTGACACGAGCCTCAGGGATACCCAGCTCCTCCGCGATTTCACCGGTATCCTTCCATGCAACATGATACAGCCTCTGCACCTGCCGGACAGCGGCCATCTCGTCCTTGCTCAACGCCATGCAGCCAATATTCTGCTCCAGCCAGCGGGTCATGCGCCCCTTCAAATGCGGGTAGAGATAGGTGGTGAGCACGGCGCGGCTCTCGTCATATTCTTTGCTCTGAATCCGTGTCAGAAGCTCCAACGCGCCCTCGCCGCAGAGGTCATCCAGAATCGTTTTCGTATACGCGGAAAACTGGTTTGGATGATGAGAATCCGTTGTCAGGCAGTTGAACGCCTCCGCGGTTTCCTTGGCGATGCCGCGGATCAGCCCGATATTTTTATGGTACAGCTTTTCCAGCGCGGCCTCATCGCCGTCATAATATTGGCGAATTAGTTGCTCGGTGGTCATGCTTGCTCACCCGCCTTTTTCTTCGGCGGACGGCCCCTCGGATTGGCCGTTCTGGTGATCCCGCAGCGCTGGTAGACATTCTCAGACGAAACGCTCTCTTCAAAGGCTTCTACAGAAATACTTGCGTCGCGCAAGGCGTCATAGAGCAGGTCCCGCACATAGTCCTTGGCTTTTCTTGCGTCCTTCTGTGAGATCGCGTTCCGAGACAGATCCTTCGTGATGCGGGCAAAGGCGGTCACCTTAACTTTGACCTTGGGAATGTCCTTCGCCAGCTCCTTCTGCACCTCCACAGAACCAAACTGCCGGCAGGTGTAGCCGGGCGCGTGGGGACACGCCCCTTCGCAGTATAACGCGTGGACGCCGCTCTTGAGCAGGAAATACCGTCCGCAGATGATGCAGCGGCGGACGTTGTGTCCGCTGTTCAGCGCCAGCATATAATCCGCTTTCATCAGCGCCTGCAAGCTGTCGGTCACATGCTCCTGACAGATAGCGACAGAGCCGTCCGGCAGCGGCCGCGGCACATAGGAAAGCTCGTAGGCATCGTGGGTCGTATAGCAGTCGCCATTGTTGCGGATGGGATTGACGATGAGCTTTTCCGCGATACGATCATCATTGTAGAAACCGTAGAGTGCCTTCGCATACTCCTCCGGACTGTTGTGTTCCAGCTTGGATAAGCCGAACCGGATAAAATTCTGAATGGTCTCGTTGAAAGCGCGGATGTCATGGAGGTACAGCGCATAGCGGTCAAGGCGCTTCTGGTAGTCACGCCATGCACCCTTGGTGGGACCGAAGGCGCGGAGCAGCTCATAATAAAAAGTCTTCCCCTTTTCCAAATCCGCCTCACTCGGATGGAACAGGTCGAGCGGAGCATACTCGCCGCGCTGGGAGAATTGGTTTGCCACGCGCTCAAACTGTCTCTTTTGCGCTTCCGCTGTCGGCGCTTGATCCTCTGTGGGAAATACGCTGAACTGCTCCGTGATCTCCCGTATGGCAGAGAAGAAAGCGTCCTCGTCTTCGTCCAGCAGCAGGCGGAACACCTGATACCGGCGCAGCTTCTGGCAGAGTGCATCCATCTTCTCATTCAGCTTCCACCAAAGCGCTATGTCCCGTTTCCGCTCATATTCTTCCGCAAGATCGGTGATCTGTGTCATGCGCTTTTTCAGACGCATGTATTCGTCCGGAGACAGATTCAGCAGATCGGCGGTCAGCATACCGGCGGTCAACTGCTGGCCGTTCAGCTCCAAGGTGCTGCCATAGGTGTAGAAAATGACGCTGCCTCCCATGTGTATCCTCCTTTGCAAAAATTGTCCTACCTGATTTTTAATTTGTCCGCTCTTTTTCTCAGCATAGCATGAATTCCTCCACAATACAAGCAGAGGGAAGAAACCACGTGCCGTTCCGTGGTAACTCCCCTCTGCTTTTTCCGCTCTCACCGTTCCGATGGGAGCAATTTTTTTAAGGAGGATTCAAAATTGAAAAAAGAAAACAGATTGCTGACCATCGACGGTGAAACGCTGATGAGCCAGCCGCTCACGCCGCTGAACTTCGTAGTGGATACGTTGCTGTCCCAGGGCCTGCACATCCTCGCGGGCTCTCCCAAGGTGGGCAAATCTTGGCTGGCGCTGTGGCTGGCCGTCACGGTGGCGAAGGGCGAAGCCGTCTGGGGCATGGGTGTGAAGCAGGGCACCACGCTCTACCTCTGCTTGGAGGACTCCACCCTCCGCATCCAGAACCGCCTGTTCGAGATCACGGAGGACGCTCCTGCCAGCGTCCACTTCACCACCAACAGCGATACCCTTGGCAAGGGTCTGGAGGAACAGCTCTGTTCGTTCCTCTCTGAGCACCCCGACACGGTGCTGGTTATCATCGACACGTTGCAAATGATCCGCGGCACCGGTTATGACAACACCTACGCAAATGACTACCGTGACCTCTCCGCACTGAAGCGTATTGCGGACGCCCACGGCATTGCCATTCTGCTGATCCACCATCTGCGGAAGGAGCTTGCCGACGATGTGTTCAGCCGGATCTCCGGCACAACGGCTATCAGCGGCGCGGTGGATTCCAGCTTCACGCTGGTGGAGGACAAGCGCGGCAGCGGCAAAGCGACGCTCTCCTGCATCGGGCGTGACATTGAATATCGTGAGCTGACGCTGGAACGCAACGCGGAAAACGTGTGGGAGCTGGTGTCGGACAGCCGGACGCAGCCGGAGCTGCTGGGCGGTCAAATCGTCATTCTTCTCTCTGAGCTGATGAGTGACCGCACGGAATTTATCGGCACTCCCACGGAGCTGTCCGCGCAGATCGACCCTGCGGGCAGCGAGGGCATCACGCCGAAGAAGGTATCCCGTCTGATCCTGCAAAGCGTTGCCGCACTAAGCAAAATCGGTATTTCCGCCGTGGTACGCCGCAGCAACGGCAAGCGGCTCATTGAACTGCGCCGTGCCGAAAGTGACGATGCACAGGGTACCCAAGCTGTTGACCCTATCGACCCTGCCGATGTCTCAGGCGGTGAAAACGCCCCGTGTTTCGGCGTGTGAGCCGCTGTGTGCGCGGTTCGGGGCCGGGGTGGCGTGTGTACCCGACGAGGGGAGATTCAGCCCGCACAGGGCGAATTCCGGGACGGCATAAAAACGGCGAATAAGCCGCCGTAACTCCTGCGCGTCCAGCGTTTCAACGGCATGAAGCGCACACCGAGGGTAGTGATACCACCCCCATGCAGGAACACCGAAAAAGCGCTGCGTGCAGGAGGGAACAGCGCGTTCGTCGGCGCAGAGCACCCACTCTGAGAAAGCCGTTTTTCTGCCGAAATAAACCCCGCGCCGGGTTGTTCCGACACAGCCACAGCGGTCGGAGGGTAGTAATACCACCCCCACACAGAAATGTAAAAAATATAACACGGGAGTTTTTATCACCGCCCCCAACAGGGCTCCCGCCGAAACCCAGCGAAGCGGTTTCGGTGGGAAGAGGACGAGCGACAGAGAGAGCGAGTCCTGCCGCTTGCGGCGGGACGAGGGATTCGTCGTCCGCTCGGACGACGGCCAGCATCGCATTTGTCTGGTCTGCGGCGAAGCCGCTGCCCTGCCAAACGCACTGGGCGGGGCATGGCCCCACACCCCCAAGCTGCGGGCAGAAGCCCACACCCACCAAGCTGCGAGCGTTTCTGCGGAAACGCTTTTACCCGCCTCCGGCGGCGCAGCTTCAAAGGGGGACCAGTCCCCCTTTGAGGAACCCCCAGCTCTCCGAGGGGACGAGAGAAATCATTTTAGAAAGGTCATTGATCATGAAAAAAGATATCAAATTCAGCACGCGCATGGCGTCCGCCGACCGCGAGAAGATCAGGGCACTGGCGGCGAAGGCCCACATGTCCATGAGCGACTATGTCACCGCCTGCTGTCTCGGCAAGCGGATCATTGTCATCGACGAGCAGAAAGAACTGCTCCGCCAGCTCAAGGGCATCGGCAGCAACATCAACCGCCTCACTGTCCTCGCCAACATGGGCAAGGTGCAGGTCATCGGTCTGGAAAAAGCTGCCGGTGAGCTGTCCGAGGTCAGCGCCGCGCTGCGGTCAGTCATGGAAGGGCGGTGAGCCGTATGGCCATCGTACATTTCGTGAACTACAAGCGGGGTACGCAGTCCCGCGCCGCCATGCGCGGCGTGATGCTCTACGTTATGCAGGAAAAGAAAACCGCATGGGAGGACGGGCCGCTCGTCAGCGGCATCAACTGTCAGCCGCAGAGCGTCTATGACGATTTCCTGAACACGAAACTGCTTTACCACAAGGACAGCGGCGTGATGTTCTACCACATGGTACAAAGCTTTCCGAAGGGTGCGGCGGTCGATCCACAGCAGGCCCACGAAGCCGCGCGACGGCTGGCGGAATACTTCGACGGCTGCGAGGTGCTGGTCTGCACCCACGTTGACCGGGAGCATATCCACTCCCACTGCGTCATCAACTCCGTCAACTTTGAGACAGGCAAAAAGCTGCACATGGCGAAGGAACAACTGCAAGAGTTGATGCGGCGTAACGACGCGATCTGTCTGGAGATGGGTCTGCCGGTCTTTGAGCCGACCGCGCAGCAGACCCGCGGCATGAGCGGTGCGGAATACCACACGGCACTGAAAGGCCAAAGCTGGAAGCTGCGGCTCATGAACGCCATCGACGAGTGCATGAAATACGCCGCCGACAAGGACGCCTTTGTTTCCCTGATGGCGTCCGAAGGCTATCAGGTGAGGTGGGAGAACACCCGCAAATACATCACCTACACCACGCCGGACGGACTAAAATGCCGTGACAACAAGCTACACGAGGAAAAATATTGCAAGGAGGCCATGGAGCATGAATTCAGAATACGGGCAGAAGTCATCAAGAGAAAATTCCGTCGAGCAGAGGAAAACGATGGAGGAATTGAAGCGGATGAATCAGCCGAGCAGCGCACCGCAGCAAACAGCGCAGCCGATCCAGCCCATTGTGATCCAGTGCGATCTGCCGCAGGCGATGAACAAGCTGACGGAGCAGGCAGACGGAATAAACTGGGAGCTGGAGGAAATTCGGAAGACCCTGCCGGAGCTGAAACCACACATCGACCTGACGCCGGTGCAGCAGTCGCTCACGGAGATGCAGAGATCGCTGACGGAGATGAACAGACTGCTGGAACGGGTTGGGAACTTGAGCGAGCGGTATTCCTCCAAGTGGATCGACTGGCTCCCGGATTTCAGCCTGCTGGTGGCCCTCAAGTGGATCATGCTGGTGCTGATTCTTGGCACGGCGGCACTGGCGGGTTGGTATGGCGCGGCGGCGATCCGCGGCCTGTTCCTCTGATGTCTGCCGTGGCCGGGCTGACCGCTGCGGGAGCGCTATTGGATGAGGATGAGGACACCGAGGAAAAGCGGCGGCGCATGGAGGCGAAAATCGCCGCCGAAAACTTCGGTGCGGTGATCGGCTTCGCCGCGGGCGCGGCTCTGGCGGTGAAAGAAAAATTGGATGAACACGCCGCGCGGGAAGAACAGAAAAAGCAACAGCATGAGCAAACGATGGGAGGATTGTAATGAAACAGGATTGGGAAATTTATCGTGACACGGGCATCCTCGGCGCCTACCGGCCGGAGCAGGTCATCCTGCGCCGCTCCGAGGACGGCGGCGTGGAAACGTTGTTCCGTGACAGCACAGCCAAATGGGAGGGCGATGACCTCACCCGTCAACGGGCGATGCTGGTCGGTGGGAAGTGCTTTCTTGTGACCTCCGTATTCCCCGGCGGCGCATCGGCAACACCCACGGACAAGCTCCTGCAGCTTATCGACACAAAGTTAGAGAGGGAGCATCATGAGCAGTAAAATTCCGGTAGACTTGCGAGAGCCGGTGCGGTATACTTCATGTTACCGTACCGGCCTGCCCCAACGAAAAGGAGGTAACTATGGCAGGTCAAGAAAATCAGCAATACACCGTACTCTACGGGCGGCTCAGTCAGGAGGACGAGCGGGCCGGAGAGTCCAACAGCATTCAGCACCAGCGCACCCTGCTGGAGAAATACGCAAAAGAAAAGGGCTTCGAGAACACCATCTTCCTTGCGGATGACGGCTACTCTGGTACGAACTTCGAGCGGCCTTCATGGAAAAAGATCGTGGAGATGATCGAAGCAGGACAGGTGGCGAACCTCATCGTAAAGGACGCCTCCCGCTTGGGGCGTGAATACCTTCAGGTGGGCTACTACATGGAGATACGCTTTCCCGAAATGGGTGTGCGCTTCATCGCCGTCAACGACGGCGTGGACAGCGAGCGCGAGGACAACGATTTCACTCCTTTCCGGAATATCATCAACGAATGGTATGCCAAGGACACGAGCAAGAAGATTCGCGCTGTATTCCGCAACAAGGGTATGTCTGGTCAGCGCATTTCCACGCAAACTCCCTACGGCTATCTCCGCAATGAGGATGGAAACCTGTATGTGGACGAGGAAACCGCGCCGAATGTCAGGTTGATCTTTCAACTCTGTGCCGAGGGAAACGGCCCCGGTAAAATCGCCCGTATGCTCAAGGAACAAGTGATACCTACGCCGGGGACACTCGAATTTCAGCGCACCGGACGAACAAGATGGTATCGTCCAGACGATCCCTGCCGATGGACTTCTGATACCGTTGCGGGCATTTTGGAGCAGGATAGTTATTTAGGCCGCACAAGTAATTTTAAGTTCAGCAGGGTTTCCTATAAGAGTAAGAAAAAAGTGGAGAACCCTCCGGAAAAATGGGTGACATTTGAGAACACACACGAAGCCATCATTGATGTTGAGCTGTGGAACGCCGTGCAAAAGATACGCTCCCAGCGCCGTCGGCCGACCAAGATGGGCGAGATGGGGATGTTCTCAGGCCTCACCTACTGCGCCGACTGTGGCGCAAAGCTATACCATTGCAGGACCGGCTCGTGGACCTATGAGCAGGAATGCTATAATTGCTCTACCCAAAAGTCTCATAAGGGGTGCTTCGGGCATTACATCCGCGCCGTGGTATTGGAACAGCTTGTGCTTCAAAACCTCCAGCGCGTCATTGCCTATGTCCAAGAGGACGAGAATGAGTTTGCGCGGCTTGTCATGCGAAACCAGACCGCAGCGCAAGCGGCAGAGCAAATGCAGACCAGACGTCTTTTAGAAAAGAACACGCGGCGCATGAACGAATTGGATACAATCATCCAACGGCTCTATGAGGACAACATCAGTGGAAAGCTGACGGATGAGCGTTTCAAGAAGCTATCCGAAGCCTACGAACAGGAGCAGGCGACTTTGCGGGAAAATGTTCCTGTGCTGGCTGCTCAACTATAAGACGCGGACGACAAAATGATGAACGTGCAGCATTTCTTAAAGGCGGTACGCAAATACACACAGCCGGAGAAGCTGACGGCCGCTATGCTGCGCGAGCTTGTAGAAAGAGTGGTGGTCTATGCGCCGGATAAATCCAGCGGGCATCGTGTCCAACGCATTGACGTGTACTATACATTCATCGGTAAAATAGATTTCTCACCGGAATATAGCAAAAAAGGAACAGCATGATATTTTCATACCATGCTGTTCCAACCGAAGAAGAAATGTTCTTTATCAGTAGACCACTTCGGCGTCTCTTTATTTTTGCCCGATCGCCCCTCAAGGTCGGGAAGCCGGCACATGAAACGGCGCGGCGGCGCATAAAATGCAGGGAAAGGGAGGCGTCGTTATGCCGAAGATCTATCTCAGCCCCTCCACGCAGGAGTCCAATCCCTACATCACCGGAAGCGGCAGCGAGGAGTACAATATGAACCGGCTCGCCGACGCGCTGGAGCCGTATCTTTATGCCAACGGCATCCGCTTTGTGCGCAACACGCCCGACATGACCGCCGCGTCCTCCATCGCGCAGGCGAACCGCCTCGGCGGCTTTGACTTCTATCTCGCGCTCCACTCCAACGCCGCCGCGCCGGATAGCGCCGCGGCGGACGGCAGCGTTACGGTCACTGTCACCACCGCGGAAAACGGCGCATCGGACGACGCGGTCACGCTGCCGGACGACGGATTTTTCGCCGGGTATCTCCTGCTCGACGAGGGCGAAACGCCCATGCCGGAGCGAGACTGCGACTATACGATCACGCTCGACGCGCCGGACGGCACGGAGAGCGTATACCGGCTCTGGGTCGAAGAGGAGAGCCTCATCTGGCAGAAAGCGGACGGAGATGCGGCACATCTCTCCCCCGCGTCGCCGGAGGCATGGAGCGAGATATTGCGTAACGCGTCGAGATAAATCGAACGAAGGAGGGGTTCCATTGAGCATTCGCGGCATTTATTCCACCATTACCGACATTCGCCGTCAGGTATTCACCGAAGTCGCCCGCATAGGTTACGAGGGCGGGAACTATTCCCGCATTGAAGACCTGCCGTATAAGATCGTCCCCGGCGAGGTCGCCGAGCACCGCAGCAGCATCTTTCTGGAAAGAGCCATCGTCGGCGAACGGCTGCGTCTCGCAATGGGCCTGAGCCCCCGTCCGCTCGACCAGCACGCGCCGCTCGCCGCGGGTGTGGAGGAGAGCGCGAGACCGGAGAAATATTACGAGCCGCCGCTGGTGAATATTCTGAAATTCGCCTGCAACGCCTGTCCGGAAAAGCGCTATATCGTTACGAACCTCTGTCAGAACTGCCTGGCGCACCCGTGCCGCGAGATCTGCCCGAAAAAGGCGGTCAAGCTCAGCCACCGCGGCGTGAGCCGCATTCAGGAGGATCTCTGCATCCGCTGCGGCAAGTGCGCGGATGTCTGCCCCTACAATGCGATCATTTTGCAGGAGCGCCCGTGCGCCAAGGCGTGCGGTATGGACGCCATCCGGTCTGACGAGCACGGCCGCGCCGATATCGATTATGATAAGTGCGTCTCGTGCGGCATGTGTCTTGTGAACTGTCCGTTCGGCGCGATCTCCGATAAGAGTCAGCTCTTCCAGCTCACGCAGGCGCTGCGCGGCGGCGAAAAGGTCATTGCGATCGTCGCGCCCGCGTTCGTCGGGCAGCTCGGCCCGAGCATGACGCCGGATAAGCTCAAGGCCGCGATGAAGATGCTCGGCTTCCGGCATGTGGCGGAGGTGGCCGTCGGCGCAGACCTCTGCACGCTCGACGAGGCGAAGGACTTTCTGGAGAAGGTCCCCGCCGAGCAGCCGTTCATGGCGACGTCCTGCTGCCCGAGCTGGGCGGTCATGGCGAAAAAGCTCTTCCCGGAGCAGGCAAACTGCATCTCCATGGCGCTCACGCCCATGGTGCTCACGGCGCGCCTCTGCAAGCAGCAGCACCCGGGCGAGAAGGTCGCGTTCATCGGGCCGTGCAGCGCAAAGAAGCTTGAAGCCATGCGCACGACCGTGCGCAGCGAAGTCGATTTTGTCCTGACGTTTGAAGAGGTCATGGGCATGTTCGAGGCCAAGGGCATCAACTTTAACGAGATCACCCAGACCGCGCCGCTGCGCGAAGGCACGGCGGCGGGCCGCGGCTTTGCCGTTTCCGGCGGCGTTGCGGCAGCGGTGGCGGAGGCCAGCCC